>Ga0335080_10004964_pt1 | contig 13630 bp, 11 predicted proteins | sample Lox_Sample_34_FD_206720 | JGI IMG/M metagenome (GOLD analysis project Ga0335080, IMG submission 206720) | Soil microbial communities from Loxahatchee National Wildlife Refuge, Florida, United States - Lox_Sample_3.4 | ecosystem: Environmental > Terrestrial > Soil > Wetlands | place: USA... | reverse complement strand
GGGCTCGGCCCCGCGAGCGCCGGCAGGAACTGCGGATTGGGCTTCGACCAGCTGTAGCGCACGGTCGTCTCGTCGACGATCTCCACCTTCGGCGCCTCGCCGTCGACGAGCATCTGGATCGGCGGGCCGGTCGGCGAGATGTCCGCGTTGTTGGCGACGTCTTCCCAGAAGTAGCGGAAGTCCTCCGTCGTGAAAGGCTGACCGTCCGACCACTTGTGGCCGGGACGCAGATGGAAGGTGAAGACGCGGTCGCCGTCGTTTTCGAACGACTGCAGGATGTCCGGCTTGAGCTTGTATTCCTGGTCATAGCCGACCAGCCGGGCATAGCCGTAGACGACGATAAGGCGCGTGTCCTTTGGCGTCGCCATCAGCAGCCGCATCTGGCCGCCGGATTTGCCGACGGTCTGGCCCGGCCACGCCATCGTCGCGACGGCCGGCGCCTTCGGCAGCCGTTCCTGGATCGGCGGCAGCTGCCCCTTGCTCACCAGGTCGGCCAGCATGGGCGGATCGCTGAACTGCGCCGGCATCGCGGGCTCGTCCGCCCGCGCGCCGGCGCCCGCCAGCCCGATCGCCAGCAGACCGGCAGCTGCCAGATTCCAACACATCCCCCTTGAACTCATGACGCGTGCTCCAGGCCTTTGGCGCTCTCCTCGGCGCGGACGAAGTGGCCGTCGCCGACGGCGATCAGCTTCGGCCGCCGTCCCTCGTCGATCGTGAAGGGCGCCGGCCACAAGCGCGGGTTGGAAGATTTGTCTTCCATCAACCGGGAGAAATCCAGCCGGTAGTTCGGGTCCGGCTCCGGCACCGCGGCCAGGAGCGCGCGTGTATAGGGGTGCACCGGGTTGCGGAACAGGTCCTGCTTGGGCGCCAGTTCGACCAGCCGGCCGGCGCACATGACGGCGATGCGGTCGGCGATGTAATCGACCACCGCCAGGTTGTGCGAGATGAACAGGTAGGTGAGGCCGAGCTGCGCCTGCAGGTCCTTGAGCAGGTTCAGGATCTGCGCCTGGATCGAGACGTCGAGCGCGGACACCGGCTCGTCGCAGATCAGGAGGTCCGGCTTCAGGGCGAGCGCCCGGGCGATGCCGATGCGCTGCCGCTGGCCGCCGGAGAAACTGTGCGGATAGCGCTTCAGCGCCCGCTTGCCGAGCCCGACGAGATGCATCAGCTCCGTCACCATCTCGGCCCGCGCGGCCTTGTCGTCGATCCCGTGGATGACGAGCGGCTCGCTCACGATGTCGAACACGGTCATGCGCGGATTGAGGGAGCCGAAGGGGTCCTGGAAGATGAACTGGATCTTGCGGCGGAAGGCGATCAGGGCCTCGGCGTCGAGCGCCAGCACGTCGACGATCTTGCCGCGGTCGTTGTAGCGGATCTCGCCGGCATCCGGCGTCAGCGCCCGCATGATGATCTTCGACAGCGTGGTCTTGCCGCAGCCGCTCTCGCCGACGAGGCCGAGGCATTCGCCCCGCCGGATGTCGAAGCTCACATCGTCGACCGCGACGATCGCGGCGGCCGGTGCGCCGTTGAAGAAGCCGGTCTTGCGCAGGCCGAACCGTTTGCTCACGCCGCGCACCGAAAGCAGCGGCCCGGCGGCATCGGCGCCGGCGGGCCAGGGCTCCTTGGCGGCCAGCATCCGCCCTTTCTGCGTGTCGATCTCGCGGATCGGCACCAGCCGTTCGCCCGGCTGCATGTGGAAGCGCGGCACCGCATTGAGCAGGGCGCGCAGATAGGGATGCGTCGGATTCCTGAAGATGTCCTCGATGCACCCGCTCTCCATCACCTTGCCGTGGTAGAGGACGACGAGTTCCTCGGCCATGTTCGCGACCACCCCGAGATCGTGGGTGATCATCAGCACGGCCATGCCGAGTTCGGCCTGGAGGTCGCGCATCAGCTTCAGGATCTGGGCCTGGATCGTCACGTCGAGCGCGGTCGTCGGCTCGTCGGCGATCAGCAGCGCCGGGCGGCAGATCAGCGCCATGGCGATCATCGCCCGCTGGCGGAGGCCCCCCGACAGCTCGAAGGGGTAGGTCCGCAGGGCCTTCACGGGGTCGGGGAAGCCGACCAGGCGCAGCATGTCGACGGTGAGTTCCCGCCCCTCGGCGGCCGATGCCCGGCGGTGCAGGTGCAGCGCTTCCCCGATCTGGTTGCCGATCGTGTGGATCGGCGACAGCGAGGTCATCGGCTCCTGGAAGATGATGGAGATGCGGCCGCCGCGGATGCCGCGCATCTGCGCGCCGTCCGGCGGCAGGCTTGCGATGTCGACGCTCTCGCCCGGCCGCAACGGATCGGAGAAAAGGATCTTGCCGCCGCGGATGCGGGCGGCGCGCGGCAGGATGCCCATGATCGCCTGGCTGATCACGGACTTGCCGGAGCCGGATTCGCCGACCAGCGCCACCGTGCTGCCCTGGCGCACGCGGAACGAGACCCCGCGCACGGCATCGATCGGCCCGCCGTCGACCTCGAACGAAACCTCCAGATTCTCGATGTTCAGGAGATCGGTCATGACGCCCCGCTGAACCGCGCCGCATCCGCTTCGTCGGCGCGCATCAAGCCGAGGGCGGCGAGGTTTGCCACCGTCGTGTCGTCGGTCAGGAGGCGGTTGTCGCGGAGCGCGCGCGCGGCGCGCGCGGCGATGGCGTCGAAGCCGTCGATATTGGAATCGACGGACATGCTGGTGGCGCCGGCCGACAGCTTCAACGTCATCCAGCCACCCGAGCGGTTACGGCGGGTCGAGTAGTAGCGCAGCTTGACCCGGTCCAAGTCACTCCAGCGCAACAAGGTCTCTCGGCCTCGTCCGATGGAAATGGATTCCTCGGTCAATTCGATCCAGGCTCGCTGACGCGCGACGGTGCGCATGGTGAACAGGAGAAAGAGGACCGTCAATCCGCCGAAGATGACGATGACGTGAGGCGCCGACGGCGCCAGCAGCCAGCCGCCGCCGCCGATCGCCAATCCGGCGGCGCCGCGCAGATAGTCGGGCAGCAGGTTCTTGGCCGAGTAGCGATGGATGCTCACGAGGCTTTCCATTCATGCGGCCTCGTCGCGGCGGAACAGGTCGGGCCCGCTCAGCCAGCGGGCGGCGCCGTGCGCATCGATGAACCGCACGAACGATCCGATGAAGTCCCACGTTGCGTCATCATGCACCAGATGGTGGGTCAAGAGGCCCGTCGCCTCGCCGCGGTCGACCCTATTCTGCCGGCGCGCGGCCAGATGGTCGACGGCGAGTTTGAGGGCGGGCTCGGCGCCCACGAATCCTCGGCCGCCGTGCCAGTCGACCAGGTCGACATGGACGTTGACATGAACGATCGGCGGGCGCGGTCCCATGGCGCGCGGTCCATAGATCGACAGGCCGGTAATGTCCACGTCCGGCAGTCGTTCAATCAACGCCGGATCGACCCGGTTCCACGGCGGCACGAAGACCGGCAGGGCGATCGCGCCGAACAGGTCCCGCAGCCGCGCCCGTCCGCTGCGCAGTTCCGCCAGCATGTCCGCCAGCGGTCTGCCGCGTGGGAACTCGGCCTTCTTGGCGCCCGCCGGCGCGTGATTCACATGGCCATAGCCGTGTTGCAGAACGGCGATATGCCTGGGCCCGGCCAGCAGCGCCGCCAGGGGCGGTTGGGCTGCCCGCGGAATGACCGCGAGATTGAGCGGGATCGGCGAGGCATGCGGCCCCGACGCCGCTGCCAGAGACAGGAGGCGCCGGAGCGTCGGGGTGTCCGCAACGGCATCGTCGTCGCGCCACCACAGCGTGGCAACCGCGCCCGCCTCGCCCCAGGCATCGAGCTCGCGGGCCAGCGCGTCCCAGCCGGTCATGCGCTTCCCGGCGGCGATCCCGTGGCGACGCGATCGCCGGCGCGCCGCAACAGTTCGCGGATGGCGCGCACGGTCCCCGCCGCGCCGTCGAGATCGGGCGCAGCGGCCGCGGGCGGGGTCGCGGCGTCGGCAGCGTCGATCCCGGCGGCGAGCGTGGCAGCGCTCAAGGAGGCGGGCTCGACCACCGTCAGCAGGCCGCGTTGCGCCAGGAGGCTGGCACGCAGCGATTGTTCGGTCTCGCTGCCGTCCGCAAACGGAACGACGACGGCCCGGGTTCGGGCGGCCAGGATCTCCATGACGGTGTTGTAGCCCGCCTGCGAGACCGATAGGCGGCAATTCTTTAGGAGCGTTTGGAAATCGGGCCGGAAACGCTCGATCGTAACGCCGCTCGGTGCCGCGGCGACGAGGGCGGCGAATGCCTCGCGCGGCAGATTGATGCCGGTGACGAGTCGCCAGGGCCGGTCGGCCAGTCGCGTCAGCGGGCGGGCCGCCAGTGCGGTCTGCAGCAGCGACGCGCCGACGGCCCCGCCGCCGGCCGAAACCAGCACCTCGCCGGTCCCCGCATCGCCCTCGGCGTCCGTCGGCGGTTCGCCCACGACGTATCCGGTGTAGCAGAGCTTGTCGGCGATCGCGGCGGCGGCGGGAAAGGTCTGTCCGAACGTCACCAGCCGGGGGTTGCCGTGAACCAGGATCCGGTCGAAATCGCGGCGGACGATCTCGACGATCTCGGCGTTGCGCCGCGGCTCGCTCTTGTCGACCAGGATGTCGCGCACGGAACAGGCCACGGCCGGTCGCGGGCGCCGCGCCGCGGCGGCTGCCAGCAGCGGCTCGAGCTCGAAGCGGAACGGCCGCCGGCCGAACGGGTACAGCTCGATCAGCAGGACGTCCGGCGCCAGGGCGGCGAATGCCCCGAGCAGAACGCGGCGGCGACGGTCGCGCCAACCGTCATCGATGGGTCGTCCGGCGGCATCGAGGATGCTGCCGAAGCCGCTGTCGCCGGCGCGTGCCGCTGGCAGCTGGATCAGCTCAGCCCCGCCCAGGTCCAGTCCCGGCATCGGCTCGCCGCCGGAGACGAACGCGACGGCAAGTCCAGCGCGATCGAGCGCGCGGGCGATGGTGGCGGCGCGGCGCAGATGCCCGATACCCAGGAGGTGCTGCACATGGAAGAAGACGCGTGGCCGGCTCACGCGCCCTCCTCGGATGCCGCGGCTGCCTGGCGCAGCTGCTGGTTCAACGCGACGATGCGGATTCCGTTGCGCTCGACCGCAAACCGGTGGAGCGCATCATAGACAAGCCGCTGCAGCGGCTTATTCCGCATGTCCCAACCGCTCGCCAGCGAATAGAGCGCGCGGATGACTCCCTTGTGTGAAATGGCGAGGACCGGGCGATCAGCCGCCGCGATCTCCGCAAGCCAGGGTTGGAGCCGGTCCTGCAGGTCGTGCGGGCTTTCGCCGCCGGGCGCCCGGAAATCCCGGCCCTGCCGTTCCAGTTCGGCCATGGTCGCGCCGTTTTCGGCGCGCAGGTCCGCCAGCGTGCGGCCTTCCCAGCTGCCGAAGCTCATCTCGATCAGCCGCGGCTCGTGGCGGAGCGGGCCCGCGGTGGGATGGGTGCGGCGCAGAATGTCGGCGGTCTCCTGGCAGCGCCGCATCGGACTCGCGTGCCATGACCAGCCGATCACGTCGCCCGGCAGCCGCCACTGCGCCACCGATTCCCGCCCGGCGGCGCTCAATCCGATGTCGGAGCGGCCCTGGAGCCGCCGCGCGGCGGTCCATTCGGTCTGGCCGTGCCGGATGATCGCGAGCGCGGCCATGGATCATCCCAGTCGCTTGTGGCGATTGACGGCGTCGCGCAGCGCCTGGTCGAGGACGCGGGCGGCGGCCGCGATGTCGTGCTCTTCCGCGATCATCTCCTTGGCCGTGTCGCCCATGGCGCGTCGGCGCGCCGGATCCGCCAGCAGCGTGCGCACGGCGGCGGCAAAAGCGCCAGGGTTGCCGGGCGGCGTCAGCAGCCCCGTGCGGTCGGCGGCGACGATCGACGGCACGCCGCCGGCAGCGCCGGCCACAATCGGCATGCCGGCTGCCTGCGCCTCAAGCAGGCTCATGCCGTAGGCCTCGTTGATGGCGGGCCACACCAGCAGATCGGCGGCCGCATAGAAGGCCGGCAGTTCCTCGAGCGGCCGAGCACCCGCATAGTGCACGCGCCCGCGGCCGAGCACGGACAAGGCCGCTTCGACGGCGGCCCGCGCCGGGCCGTCGCCGACGGCCAGCAGTTGCCAGCCGAGATCGCCCAGCTCGCCCAGGGCGTCGGCCAGCGTGCGGTACGACGCCAGCTTGTCGCCGTCGCGCATCATGGCGACGGCGAGCAGCCAGGGCACCGTCGCGTCGAGCCCGAAGCGGCGGGCCAAGTCGGCCCGGAACGGATCGCGCCGGTTGGCGGCAGCGGCGAAGTCGGCGCCGTCGATGAACGGCTTCAGCATGACGATGAGCGTCGAGGCCCCGGCGGCGCTCCGCACGCCCGGCATGTCGGCGGGGTTCAGGTTGATCACGGCATCGGCCCGGGCCAGCGCGGCGGCCGTGGCGGCGTGTCCGATCGACCAAGGGCCGTTGGCGCGTTTCCCCGCATGCGACGCCTCGGCGACCACGTAGGGGATGTCGAGGGCGTCGGCGACGGCCGGCCCAAGCCAGTCCGGCGCCTTGTAGTAGAGGTGGTAGGTGAACCAGACCTCCGGGCGTTCGGCGGCCGGGAGCCGGCGGTACTGCTCGGCGAGGCGCTGCGCCACGTGTCGGCCCGTCGCGGCCAGGGCGGTCTGCCGCATCGGATCGCCGCTGCCCTCCCGGCTGCGGAAGCGGCTTGCGAGATCGACCCGGTGGTTCGCGCGCGCGAGCGCCGCCATCAGCAGGCGCGCCATGCGCCGGTCGCCCGAGGGCACGGGATGCGTCGGCGGCTTCAACGGCGCATAGAACGCTACGCGCATGTGCGCTCGGCCGCCGCCGCCGTCAGGCCGAATCGCGCCGCCAGCTGGTCGATGCCCGCCTGCATGTCGAATTGCCGGCGCAAGCGGTCGTGGCCGGCGGCCGCCAGCGTTGCCCGCCGCGCCGGATCGCCGATGAGCGCCGCGAGAGCGGCGGTCAGCGCCGGCGGATTGCGCGGCTCGACGAGCAGGCCGGTGACGCCGTCCACGATGAGCTCCGGGACGCCGCCGATGCGGGTCGCGATCACCGCCAGACGCTGGCTCTGCGCTTCCATCAGCACGTTGGGCAGTCCGTCGCGGTCGCCGTCGGCGGCGATGCGGCTGGCGAGGATGAAGAGGTCGGCGGCGCGGTAGCGCTCCAGCACCACGTCCTGCGGCTGCGCGCCCAGCCAGTCGATGTGGTCGGCGAGGTCGAGCGCGCGGGCGCGTCCGCGCAGCGCGGCCGCCAGCGGTCCGCCGCCCACATGCGCGAGACGCCAGGCGACGCCGGACGGCAGCGCGGCGAGCGCCTCGAGCAGGTCGTCATAGCCCTTCTTCTCCACAGTGCGGCCGACCGACAGCAGGCGCACGGGATCCGCCGGATCGCGGCCGTCGCGCGACGGTCTGGTGCCGGCCTGCTCGCCGAAGCGGCGCAGGTCCAGCCCGTGATAGCAGAGGCCGACCTTATCGGGCGCCGGTGCCAGCGCCGCCAGGTGGTCGCGGCCCTGCGCCGTGCAGGCAACGACCCAGCCGGCGGCGGCGAGCTTTTCCCGCTTCTCCCAGTCGGGCGTCGTCCAGATGTCCTTGGCGTGGGCGGAGCAGGTCCAGGGCAGTCCCGTCAGCAGGCTCGCATAGCGGGCGACCGACGCCGGCGTATGGATGAAGTGCGCGTGCAGGCGGCCGACTCCCGGCGGCAGTTCGTGCGCCAGCACCAGCGCCTGGCCGAAGCGCCGGATCCGGTTCGGCGTGCGATCGCGCCTGAGGTCGCGAAGCCAGGTCAGCGCGGCTGTCCGGTAGCCGGGCCGGCGGCGGACCTCCCGCCAGGCGCGGAAGATGCGCCGCGGTTCCTGATAGAGATACTCGGGCAGGTACATCACGGGCGCGCGGATTTCGCGATGGATCGGATGCACCGTCCGGTCGGTCGGGTGGCGCAGCGAGGCGATGCGGATATCGAGGCCGCGCGCCTCGAGCGCCCGGATCTCCTGCGCGATGAAGGTCTCGGAGAGCCGCGGATAGCCCTTGAGGATGAAGAGAACGGCGGTCGACACGTAGGGAACTGACCTTGCCTCAGCGCGCGGCTGGGCGCACAGGCGGAGGGATCACCGGGACTTGCGGCCGGCCACGCTGAGGCGCGCCTGGCGGTGCTCGGCCAGCCACCGGTCCGCCAGCCGGCAGACGTTGGTCTGCCCGTCCAGCAGCCCGGGAACGACGACCTGCGACGGCAGCTTCTGCTGCGGCAGCTGCCGCAGGGCGGTCGCCATGACCCGCGGCTCGTGGATGCCGTCCTCGACCAGCATGCTGACGAGGCCGAGCTCCTGGGCGCGCGCGGCCCGGATGAACTGCTCCATGCGCGGCGCGGTGCGCGGCACGATCAGCGCCCGCTTGTCGAGCGACAGGATCTCGCAGAACGTATTGTAGCCGCCCATGGCGACGACCCCGATGGCGCGCGCCATCAGGCTCTCCAGCTGCGTATCGAACGTGATGGCCTCGACCTGCTTGAGCCGGCTCGCCCGCGAAAGGAACTCGGCCTGCCGGTCCGAATGCATGAAGGGGCCGAGCACCAGCAGTGCCGGATAGGGCATCGCCGCGTCGGATTCATAGGCGCGCAGCACCCAGTCGATGATCGCCTCGCCGTCGCCGCCGCCGCCGGTCGTCACGAGGATGAAGGGCTCGGCGATCTTCAACAGAGGCGTCGGCGTCGACGGCCGCGTCGGCAGGCTGCGCGGGAGATAACCGGTGTAGCTCATCTTCTGCCGCACCGAGCGCGGCAGGTCGATGCCGGCCAGCGGCTCGCAGATCTGCGGCAGGCCATAGACCCAGATGTCGTCATAGAGGTCGCGCAGCGCCGGCACCACGTTCTTGCGCTCCCACTCGGGCGCCAGCAGGCTCGGCTCGTCCATCACGTCGCGCAAGCCCAGGATCAGCGGCACCCTGCGATCCTTCAGCATCTTCAGCGTGTTCTTAACTTCGCCGCGCAGGCCGAGCGGCTCCTTGTCGACGATCAGGATGTCGGGATCGAAGATGTCCGCCGTGTGGTGGATGATCGACTCGCGCATCGCCAGCGTCTCTTCGATGTCGATCAAGAGGCTGAGCGACGTGTAATCGCCATTGCGCAGCTTGATGACGCCGGGGATGCGCACGAAATCGACGCGGGCGCGGAAATCGAAGCTGCCGATGATCGACGATCCCGTCAGGATCAGGACCGACAGGTCCTTGTTCTGCTCGACGAGGGAGTGGGCGATCGCGCGGCAGCGGCGCAGGTGGCCGAGGCCGAACGTGTCGTGGCTGTAGATCAGGACGCGCGCGTGATTGCGTGTGCCCATCCGGCGCTCCGGCATTCAGGCGCCCCCTATGGCCCAGCGATGTGAATTCCCCTGCCCCGACTATGCCATATGGCCGCGAGGGGCGAAAAGCGAAGTTTCAATTACCTGAAGTAACGAAGTATTAACAGGAAATCGCCCGCCCCGCCCGCTTACCAAGCTGTCGAATCTGGGGTATCGTGGCGGCTGTGTCGCGTCGGAGGGCCCCGTGGGGGCTGGGTCCGCCGTCGAGAATTGTCATGGAATTCAATCTTTTCAAATACATCCTCCGCCACAGTTGGCGCGAGCAGTTGCTGATCGTGGCGGTCGTCCTGCTGTCGCAGGTGCCGTACTTCCTTTCCCTCGATCTCCCCAAGACGATTGTGAACAGCCCGATTCAGGGCAAGGGGTTCGCGTCGGCCGACGCCACCGCCCGCTATCTCGCCGTCGATATTCCGCTCCCGGGTTTCCTCGGCTTCCTCGGGCACAAGGGCGTCCTCCACGTCTTCGATGGCTTCGAGATGACGCGCATCCCGTATCTGGTCGCGCTCAGCCTGACCTTCCTCGTGCTGGTGCTGATAAATGGCTGGTTCAAGCTGCGCATCAATACGATGAAAGGACGCATGGGCGAGCGCATGCTGCGCCGCCTGCGCTATGAGCTGTTCGATCGCGTGCTGCGCTTTCCGCTCTCGCATTTCCGCAAAGTGAAGCAGGCGGAAATCGCCACCATGATCAAGGACGAGGTGGAGCCGCTCGGCGGCTTCATCGGCGACGCCTTCGTCCAGCCCGCCTTCCTCGGCGGTCAGGCCTTGACGGCCCTGGCCTTCATCCTGACGCAGAGCATGTATCTGGGCGTCGCCACGGTCGTGATCCTCGGGCTCCAGCTCGCGGTGATCCCGCCGCTGCGCAAGCCGGTGCTGCGGCTCGGCCGCGAACGCCAGCTGACGGCGCGCCAGCTCGCGGGCCGCATCGCCGAAGTCGTCGACGGCGCCGCCGTGATCCACGTCCACGACACCTCGAACTTCGAGCGTGCCGACATCGTCGATCGGCTCGGCCTGATCTTCAGCATCCGCTTCCGCCTCTATCAGCTGAAGTTCGTCGTGAAGTTCCTCAACAACCTGCTGGCACAGCTGACGCCGTTCGTCTTCTATCTGGTCGGCGGTCTGCTGGCGATCGAGGGGCATATCGACGTCGGCGGCTTGGTCGCCGTCATCGGCGCCTACAAGGACCTGCCGGGGCCGATCAAGGAACTGCTCGACTGGTATCAGCAGCTGCAGGACGTGCAGATCAAGTACGAGCAGGTGGCGGAGCAGTTCCAGCCGGAGGGCATGCTGGCGCCCAGCGTCCAGGATCCCGCGGCGGATGCCTCGCTCTCGCTCGCCGGCGACATTGCCGTCAACAATCTCGTGCTGACCGAGGACGGCGACCGCAAGGTGCTCGACGGCATCACCTTCACGCTGCAGGCGAAGCAGCACGTGGCCATCGTCGGCGAGGGGCGCGAGTTCCTGGCGCTGGCGCTCGCCGGCATCATCAAGCCGACGGCCGGCTCCATCAGCATCGGCGGGCACGATCTCGCGACGCTGCCCGAGGCCGTGACCGGCCGCCGCATCTCCTATGTCGGGTCCGATGGATATCTGTTTCCCGTGAGCGTGCGCGACAACCTGCTCTACGGCCTGAAGCATCGGCCGCTATCGGAACCGCCGATGAACGAGGAGGAGCAGCGCAAACGGGACTGGGCGATGCTCGAGGCGCAGCGCGCCGGCAATCCCAGTCTCGATCCGCACGGCGACTGGATCGACTACGACGAGGCGGGGGCGACGGGCGCGCAGGACCTCACTGACCGCGTCCTCGAGATCCTGGCCATGGTGGAACTCGACGGCGATGTCTACCAGTTCGGCCTGCGCGGCACGATCGATCCCAAGCAGCGGCCGGACCTGGCGTCCGACATCCTCAAGGTGCGGCGCGCGCTGCGGCAGCGGCTGGCGGAGCCGGCGCTGGCGGCGCTCGTCGAGCCGCTCGATGTCACGCGCTACAACCGCAACATGTCGCTGGAAGAGAACCTGGTCTTCGGCACGCGCGTCAGCGAGGCGTTCCGCAACGAGGCCACGCGGAAGAACTACAACGCCTATATCCAGGAAGCCCTGACGCGGACCGGCTTGACCGATGCGCTGCTGGCGCTCGGCCGACGCATCGCCGAGACGATGGTGGAGTTGTTTGCCGACCTGCCGGCCGGGCATCCGTTCTTCGAGCAGTTCAGCTTCATCAGCGCGGACGACCTGCCGGAATTCCGCGCGCTGCTGGCGCGCACCGAGAAGAGCGGAGTCGCCGGCATCGCCGAGAAGGACCGCGACAAGCTGGTCGCCCTGTCGCTTCCCTATGTCGAGGCGCGCCACCGCCTCGGCCTCGTCGACGAAGCGATGGAGCAGCGGCTGCTGGAGGCGCGGCGCGCCTTCATGCAGAACCTGCCGGCCGCGCTGACCGGCGCCGTCGAGCTCTACGACGAGGAGCGCTACAACGCGGCGTCGACCCTGCAGGACAACATCCTGTTCGGGCGTCTCGTCTACGGCCAGGCCCAGGCCATCGAGCGGATCGGCAAGGTCATCGCCGAGCTGCTGTCCAGCCTCGGCCTGCGGCGCGCCGTCCTCGAGGTCGGCCTCGACTTCCAGGTCGGCATCGCCGGCAAGCGGTTGACCTCGGCGCAGCGCCAGAAGGTCGACCTCGCCCGCGCCCTTCTGAAGCGGCCCGACATCCTGATCCTGAACGAGGCGACGGCGTTGCTGGACGCGGCGACGCAGGCGAAAGTGATGGACAACGTCTTCGCGGCGCGGCGCGGCCGCGCTGTGATATGGATGTTGGATCAGCTCGGACCGGCGTCGAAGTTCGATCGAGTGATATACATGCGCGGCGGCCGCATCAGCGAGCAAAGGGCCGCCGCCGCCCAGTAGAGGCGCGGCAACGGCAAGGAGGAGAACGATCGTGAGTATCATGGACGATGTCGACCTGCTTCGCCGGATACCCATGTTCGCGAAGATCGATCCGCCGAAACTGAAGCTACTCGCCTTCACCAGCGAGCGGGTGACCTTCGAGGCCGGCCAGGAACTGTTTCACCAGGGCGATTCCGGCGACGCCGCCTACATCATCGTCGAAGGGTCGACCGAAGTTCTTCTCGATTCGCCGCAAGGTCCGGTGGCCGTCGCCAGGCTCGGGACCAACAGCCTCGTCGGCGACATGGCTATTCTCTGCGACATGCCGCGCACGGCGACCGTCAAGGCCGTCACCCCCGTGACGACGCTCAAGATCAGCAAGGATCTCTTCTTCCGCATGGTCACGGATTTCCCCTCCATGGGCATCGAGGTCATGCGCGAACTAGCCTACCGCCTGGAGAAGACCACGGCCGAGCTGCGCGATGCCAAGGCGCGTCTCGGCGCGTAGGCAGTCCGCCGGTCTGGTGGCCCCGACGTGAGCCGGCTGGACAGCTTCATCCGCCGGATGCAGGCCCAGCGCGCCTGCCTCGACCATGCGGCGGAGCTGATCCGCGACCTGCCCGGTCCCGTCCTCGAGCTCGGCCTCGGCAACGGCCGCACCTATGATCACCTGTGCCAGCGCCTGCCGGAGCGCACGATCTTCGCCTTCGACCGGCAGCTCGCCGCGCATCCCGCTAGCATTCCACCACCGGGCCATCTGCTGCTCGGCGAGATCGGCGACACGCTGCCGGCGATGTATGCGCGCATCGGCGCGACGGCAGCCCTGGTCCACATCGATATAGGCTCGGGCGACGCGGCCGCGAACGCGCGTCTCGCCGCCTTCATCAGCCCGCAGGTCGAACGCCTCGTCGCCCCCGGCGGGGTCGTGTTGAGCGATCAGGCGCTAATAGTGTCGCGTCTGCAGCCGGCGGACCTGCCCGCTGGCGTCTCGCCCGGCCGCTATCACCTGTACCGCGCGCCGTGAGCGGGCTTCGTCAGGCGAGGTCGACGATGACCGGCACGTGGTCCGACGGCATGGCCCAGCCGCGCACCTCGCGCAGCACCTGCGCTGCCGCAAGGGCCGGCGCCAGCGCCGGCGTCACCCACACGTGGTCGAGCCGGCGGCCGCGGTCCGACGCCGCCCAGTCCCGGGCGCGATAGCTCCACCAGCTGTAGAGCCGTTCCGTCGGCGGGACGAAATGGCGCACGGCGTCGACCCAGCCGAGCGATGACTGCAGCTTGCCCAGGCGCTTCACCTCGACCGGCGTATGGCTGACGACGTCGAGCAGCTGCTTGTGCGACCAGACGTCCGTCTCGAGCGGCGCGATGTTGAGATCGCCGACGAGAATCGCCTTGCGGTCCCGTTCACCGGCCTTGAACCA
>Ga0335080_10004962_pt1 | contig 13630 bp, 11 predicted proteins | sample Lox_Sample_34_FD_206720 | JGI IMG/M metagenome (GOLD analysis project Ga0335080, IMG submission 206720) | Soil microbial communities from Loxahatchee National Wildlife Refuge, Florida, United States - Lox_Sample_3.4 | ecosystem: Environmental > Terrestrial > Soil > Wetlands | place: USA... | reverse complement strand
ACAGTGAAACCAAAGAGGGCGCTTCGCTGACGCGAACGGACCGGCGTCTCTGCCATGGAAACCTGGAATTACTTCAACTACTTTACGGAAATTGAAGAGCATTTCTGGAAGAAGCGGGGCGCGCATCTGCTGGTCTCGCCGCTCGACTGGGCGATTATGGAGACATGGCAGAAAGCGGGAGTTCCGTTGGAAGCGGCGCTACAGGGGATCGATCGGGCATTTGAGAGTTACCAGCGGTCGCGGCGCGGCGCCGGCAAGGCGCTGAAGAGTCTTGCTTACTGCACGGACGCAGTGCTGGAAGCGGCGGAGGAGCGGCAAGAAGCAGCGGCGGGTGCACAGCCTAAGCAGAGAGCCGAGGCCAAGGAACCGTTTTCGCGCGAAGAACTGAAAGGGTATGTTCAGCGAAACGTCCAGTTGGTTGAGAAAGCGGCGTTGCGGAGCGAATCTACGCGACCAGCGCTGGCAGCGCTATTTAAACAAATCGCGCAGTCGGTAACCTCCGCTGCGGCGGTGCTCGATACTCCTGGAATCGTGCCCCTCGAGGATTTAGAACGGCAGTTGACGGTGGTGGATGACAGGATTTATGCCGCCTTGTTAACGCATGCCAACGAAGAACTGCTGCTGAAAATCCGCCGGGAAGTGGATTCGCAATTGTCGACATACCGGCGCAAAATGAGAGCGGAGCAACTGGCGCTGGTGGAACGGCAATATTCGCAGAAACGGCTATTGGACGAATTCCAATTGCCACGCTTGAGTTTGTATTATTTCTGCTGAAGCTCTATCGGGATCAGGGTTGCCAAGATGAGGCACGGCAGTGCTGTGCCTCTACTTCATCAAAGAAAACTCGACACAGGTTGAACAGCTATGGCTAATGAGTTACAGTTATCAATTGACAAGCTAGTCTACGGCGGTGAAGGGTTGGCGCACGCCGAAGGCAATACGGTGTTTGTGCCTTACGTTCTTCCGGGCGAACAGGTCCGCGCAGCGGTGCGGACAAAAAAGAAGAAACTGATCCATGCAAATCTGGTTGAAGTACAGAAGCCGGCCGCTTCGCGGATTGCTGCGAAGTGTCCCCATTTTGGAGTGTGCGGCGGGTGCCACTATCAGCATATTGAAGTGCGCGAGCAACTTCGATTGAAGAAGGAGATACTTCGCGAAACGTTGGCGCGACTCGGGGGAGTCGAGTGGAGCGGGCAGATTCGGGAACATTCGGCAGAGCAGTACGGTTACAGGAATCGGGCGCAATGGGCGTTCCGCGATGCACTGCCGCGAGCGTTCGGTTACTTCCTGGCGGAAAGCGCGCACATCCTGCCGATCGACCAGTGCCCGGTGTTGTCACCGCGGCTTGCGGAAACATTTACGAAATTACAAGAGCTGGCGAGGAGCAATTCCCTGCCTCCGGGGATTTTGGAGATCGAAGCGTTCGCGGACAGCACGGATGAAAAGATCGCGCTGAATGTCGCGTTTGAACGCTATCCTAAGCCGGCGAAGGAACTGTTGGCTGAATTCAAAGCGGCAATTCCGGCGCTCGAGAGCTTGTTGCTGCAGGACGATAGCAAGAAGCGCTTCGACCTGGATGGGCCGGGGTATCTGCTGCATCGGGCCGGGGGATTTACTTATCGCGTGAACCATTTGTCGTTCTTCCAGGTGAACCGTTTTCTGATTGAGGATTTGCTGGAGACGATTACCGGCGGGACGAAGGGCGCGTATGCGCTCGACCTATATGCCGGAGTTGGCTTCTTCACGCTGCCGCTGGCGAAGTCGTTTGCGAAGGTAGTGAGCGTGGACGCGAACCCATCGGCGACACGGGACTTGCGAACGAATGCGGAAGCCGCTGGAGTTTCTGTAACGTCTGAAAACGAGCACGCGGAGGAGTTCCTGAAGAAGCACAAGGAGCAGCCGGATCTGGTTGTGCTCGATCCCCCGCGAGCGGGATTGGGCGCGGACGCTGCCGCAAGGCTTGCGAACCTTGGAGCGGCAGAGATTGCTTATTTGTCGTGCGATCCGGCTACCCTGGCGCGCGATCTGGCCGTGCTGTTGGGGACGGCGCGCAAGCCGGAGACCTCGATTGAGACTGAGCACAAATACGAGATTGGTGAAGTGCATCTGTTTGATTTGTTCCCCCAAACATTTCACATAGAAACGCTGGTGAGGTTGCGAAGAGTCTCATGAAGTTGCCCGCCGTTTGGATTGCCGCAGCGTTTGCGGGCGGCATTCTGCTCGGCCTTTCCCGGTTCCTTCCTGAAGACATGGCGCAGTATCCCGGGTCGCTGATGGTCAGCGCCAGCGTCTTGGTGCTTGTGGTCATTGCTGGAGCTTTGATGTTGGCGAATCGTTTATACGCTGCCGCGTTGGCCTCAATTCTCTGTTGGGTTGGACTGGGAGTCTTCGGAGCGGTCATCTCACGCAGGCCTCTGCCTGCCGAGCACGTACTTGCACGGATCGCCGCACAACAGATTCCTCTTCGAACGCCATTGCGATGGCATGGGACATTGCGAGACGAGCCATCGCGTTTGCCGTGGGGATATGGGCTGGAACTGAAGCTCAGCGGGGTTGATACGGGAGGCGGCTTTGTTCCCTTACAAGGGGGTATGCGCGTCGGCTTCACACCGAAGGAGGCCGACGCAGCGCTTCCCGAGTTGCACACCGGCGACGAGGTGTCGCTGCTTGCCGAAGGGAGGTTGCCGCTGGTTTATAAGGATCCGGGAGCGTTTGACCGGCGGGAATTTCTGGCCCGCCAAGATGTTCACATCCTGGCGACATTGCGCGCAGCTGTGCTGCTGGAAAAGACAGGCACCGAGAGGCCAACGGTTGCTTCGCGGATCGCTCGAGTGCGCAACCGTATGCGCGAGCATGTGGATGAAATGTTTTCTGGCTCGGCCCGAACGGCTGCGATTCTCCGGGCGATGCTGCTGGGCGACCGGAGTTTTGTGGATCGCGCCGAGTCGGTCGATTTTCAGAAGACGGGAACGTTTCATGTGCTGGTGGTTGCAGGACTACACGTAGGAGCGTTGGCGACATTTCTTTTCTGGGCAGGGCGCAAACTTCGATTGCGAGGCGTCGGGCAGACGCTTCTGATCCTGGCGGCGCTAGTGGCGTATGTGGCGATCGTAGAGCAACGCGCACCGGTGCTGCGTGCCGCGCTGATGGCAGCTGTCGTGGTGGCCGCCGGATTTTTCTACAGATGGGTCGATCTGCTGAATTCCGCAGCGGTTGCGGCTCTGCTTCTGCTGGTGGCGAAGCCGGCCTTTGTGACGGACCCGGGATTTCTGCTGTCGTTTCTGGCGATCGGCTGCATCGCCGGCCTCGCGATTCCTCTGCTGGACCGTACGATTCAACCGTGGATCCGAGCACTACGCGATTGGAAGGACGTTACGCGGGATATTGGGCTGAAGCCGTTGCAGGTGCAGTTCCGGCTGGATCTTCGCGACGGGATGGAAAGTTTGACCAGGCCGTTCGGCGGGCCGGTGAAGCGTTTCATTGAAACGCTGCTGCCGACGACCGCGAAACTTGGGTTTCGAGTGGGAGAGATATTCGTCCTTTCACTAATCTTGCAACTGGGAATGCTGCCGGTGATGGCGGGGGAGTTTCATCGGGTGTCGCTGCTGGGTCCGCTGGCCAACTCGTTTGCGGTGCCGTTAACGGGCGTGATGGTGCCATTGGGATTCCTGAGCTTGGCTTGCAGTTATGCGTTTCCGCGCGTGTCCCTGTCGTTGGCTCGGCCGCTTTCGTGGCTGGTGACGGCGCAAGGGCGAATTGTCGGTTGGTTCGCGGCAATTCGAGGGGGCAGCTACCGGATTCCCGCGCCTCCGTTTTGGCTGGCCGCGGTATTCTTTGCGACGCTGCTCATCGCGGTGCTTGTTCTGCGGAATGAAGTACGGTCCAAGTGGATCAAGACCACGATTGCTTGCGCATTGGTTTTGAGTGGGGCGCTGATCGCAATCTATCCGTTCAAACCGCAATGGAACTCGAATCAGCTGGAAGTGACAGTGCTGGATGTTGCGCAGGGTGACTCGATTCTAGTGGTGTCGCCAAAAGGCAGCACGCTTTTGATCGATGGAGGAGGTACCTTCGAAGGATTTCGCGGCAGAGAGGAACATGTGGGATCAGATCCGGGGGAGGAGGCGGTGTCAGCATACTTATGGTCGCGCGGATTCCAGAGGCTGGATGCGGTGGCTCTCACCCACGCCCACCAGGACCACATCGGCGGGCTGACCGCGGTGCTGCAGAATTTTCAAGTGTCGCGGTTGATCTTGGGACGAGAAACGGCGGCGCCGGCGTTCGCCAGGCTGAGAGAAGCGGCCAACCAGCTCCATGTTCCGATCGAACATGAGCGTAAAGGGCAGAGCTTCGATTGGGACGGTGTGCGAATCGACTTCCTGTGGCCCGAAATCGCAGCGGATGAGATCGCGCCACAGGCGAAGAATAATGACTCGCTAGTGGTTCGGTTGCGTTACGGCGAGCGGGCGCTGCTGCTGCCCGGCGACGCGGAAAAGCAGGTAGAGTACGAAATGCTTGCACAGAACGATCCCACGATTCTCCGCGCGGACGTGCTGAAGGTTGGGCATCACGGCAGCAAGAACTCGACGATGCCGGAGTTTCTGACAGCAATATCGCCGCAGGTCTCAATCATTTCGTCGGGGGAAGAAAATCCTTACGGACATCCCAGCCCGGAATTACTGGAGCGGTTGCAAGCAAGCGGCTCACGGATACTCAGGACCGACCGCGATGGAGAGGTGCAGATCCTGACGAACGGACATGATCTGCAGGTTAGTTGCTTTCGCGGTTGCGGTGATACGGATGCGATGGCGTCAGGGGCGCAGGCGCCAGATCACCAGCAGACCAATCAGCAATAGAGCGAAGCCAATGGCAGCCTGGTATTCGTGGTTTTTTTGATATTGGGCCCAGGAAAAGCGAGAGTCAGACGAAGCCGAAGATTCTTCCATACTGGCTAGCCGGGGAAAGAACAACGGAACCGCTGCCGCGTACGCTTCAAAGGCTGCGCCGTGTTGCAGGCGGAGTTCCATCTCTTCCCGGCGCATGACCAGAGTGTAGACGAGCGTGAAGTAGGCGAATAGAAGAGCAGCTACCCACCACGAATTCATCGCGAGCGCCGCGCCAATCATCAGAATGGAACTGCCGAAGTAGAGCGGGTTACGTGTGCGCGCATACGGACCGGTGACCGTGAGGATCTGCTGCTTGTGAAGATAACCGGCGGCATAGGCGCGGATCGCGAGGCCGACTGCGCCGACGAACGCGCCAAGGCAAATGGAGCGAATTGATGGCCGCGCCAAGTAGAGCGCGACAACCGCGAGCAGATAACCCAGACGCACGCGCCAGCGGGCGAAAAAATCGAGAGCTGTCACGCACGCGCTCCGAGGCGAGATCTTACGGCATCGAATACCTGGTCAACGGACAATTCCAGGAGAGAAGGGGCAGTTTGATTGGAGCGAGTGTACGTGGTGGCGGCGGAGGGGCTGCGAAGGACAATATCACCTGGCGGAAATGGACCATTGCGTCGCGGATCGGTAGGACCAAAGAGAGCTACCGCAGGAGTGCCCAGAGCCACGGCAAGATGAAGCGGGCCGGTATCGCCGCCAACGATGCATTGCGCGTGTCTCAGCAGAGCCATCAGTGGGCCCATTTCGCCGTCATAAGCTATGGACTGTCCCTGGACGCAGTTCGATTGCACTGTTCGAGCCAATTCCTCTTCACCGGGACCATAGTTTACGACGCATGGAGTCTTCAGATCGCGGGCGATTCGCTGGCAGAGTGCGGCAAACCGATCGGGGGGCCAACACTTGGAACGCCACCCGCCGCCGGGGCTGAGCACGACGTAACGGCGGACTCCCTGCTTCTCGAGGTCGCACCGTACGCGTTCGGTGTCATTTGCATTGACCTGGAGAGTAAATGGGGCGATTCCCTGTCTGGCTCCAGCACGCAAAGAAAGCTCGCCATTCTGTTCGGCAACGTGCGCACACTTCGCGTCTACGCGATCGGAATAAAGAACCGGGACCCCATATTCGCGCACAGTGGCGGAGGAGAAACCGATGCGCCGGTGGATGCCGCCAAAGAACGGAAGAAGCGCCGCTTTCCATAAGCCTTGGTAGTCAATTCCGGCGTCCCATCGATGGGAACGGAGTTTGCGGATAGCCAGCCGGACGGAGGAAAGATCGCGGGAATCGACGGGCCAAATTTCGGTGGCCAGGTCGCTGCCTGCCACGAGATCGACCCAGCGGGGATGCGTGAGCCAGACGATGAGCGCGGACGGGAAAGATTGTCGAAGCGCGGCGACGGCAGGAAAGGTGTGGACGATGTCGCCGAGCGAACCGAGGCGGACGACAGCAAAGCGCGGGTCACCCATTCGAGCCTTTCCGGATGGCGTCGAGAAAACCGCGGGTGGAATGGTCTTTGGGATCGCCGACAATGGCTACGCGAATGCCGAGCCGCGCGCTTGTGGCGCGCTCCGGCACCGTGTCGGCGGTGTAGTCGGTGCCTTTCGCGTGAACATCGGGACGTAGTTCTTCGAGAAGACTCGCGACATCGGACTCAGAGAAAATCACGACGCAGTTAACGTCGCGCAGGGCGGCCACGAGTTGCGCGCGGGCGTGCTCGTTGAGAATGGGCCTGCCCGGGCCCTTCAAACATCCGACACTCGAATCCGAATTCACGGCGACGATCAAAATGTCACCTTCGCGCTTTGCGCCAGCGAGATAGCGAACGTGGCCGACGTGCAAGGTGTCGAAGCAGCCGTTGGCCAACACCACCGCCTTCCCTGCTGCTCTGTGCCGGGCGGCCAGAGCAGCCACTGCGTTACGATCGACGATTTTGTCTTGGGCGGATCGCATGTATCAGGGATTCGTCTCCGAGGCGGCGTCGCGGATAGCCCGGAGCAATTCGTCACGGTCGACTGTTGCGGTGCCGCGTTTCATCACGACCAATCCTCCAGCGATGTTGGCGATATGCGCAGCTTCGAAGGGAGAGGCGCCAGCCGCCAGAGAAAGGGTATATGCGGCTAGCACGGTGTCTCCAGCACCGGTAACGTCGACAGCCTGATCGCTGCCGTGCACGGGAAGATGAAGGGTCTGGTCAGCGGCTTGAAACAGGGCCATGCCGTGGCGGCCACGAGTGACGACGAGGGAACTCAGCCCCATCGCTTTCAGAGTAGACCGTCCACAGCGCTCCAGTTGCCTGAGGTCGTCGCCGATCACCGTGTGATGAGCGGCTTCGAGTTCGGCTTCGTTGGGGGTTGCGGTGGTGACGCCAGTACGGGCGTAGCCGGTCAAGCGGTAACGGGAGTCGAGGCCAACCGGTATATTGCGCGAAGCGTGCGCTAAGGCTGCTTTCGCTCTTTCGGGAGTTACCACGCCGAATCCGTAGTCCGAAATTGCGAGGGCATCAGCAGACTTTAGTTTCGAATTCAGGAGGGATTGAATCTTGCGAGTATGCCGATCCTCCAGTTGAACGCGAGGCTCGTAGTCCACGCGCAAAACCTGTTGGCCAACGGTATGGGCCCACCCTGCGAGAAAACGGGTTTTCGTCGGAGTCTGATAACCACGAAGTCGCAACACGCCGGAGAGGTCCACTTTTTTCTCGCGGAAGTAGTCGGCCAGGGTGCTTCCAGCGAAATCGTCGCCGACAACAGAGACCGGCAAGACTCGCGCACCGAGGGCAGCCAAGTTGTTCGCGGCATTCGCGGCGCCACCGGGCACAATGTGGGTCTCGCGGTGACGCAAAATCAGAACCGGAGCTTCCCGCGAAACGCGGGTAATGTCGCCGGACTGGAAGGAATCAGCAACGAAATCGCCGAACACGACGACCCGTTTGCCTTCAAAGCGCTCCACACACGCCACCAGAGACAGCAAATCGACGGAGGCGGAGCGGGTTTCAGATTGTCGCTTCCTTGCCATTCTTCACCCTATGGTTCAAACGCACAACATACGAAATCGGAGCACGGCACGCAAGCCGAACGCACTATTGGCCCACGGAAATCGGGGGAAGCGCGCGCTGCAGCGCCTCCACCACCATGTTTGGAGTGACTGCGCGCATACAGCGGTGGTCGGTGGGACAGCGGCGCAGAAAGCACGGACTGCAGTATGGTTTTTGCTGCACGATCTGAACTCGCGGCGTAACGGGAGCGGTACCCTGCGGATCCGTGGGACCAAAGACGGCTACCACCGGCAGACCGACGGACGCGGCGATATGCATGGCACCGGAGTCGTTACCAAGAAAAATATGACATTGCGAGAGGAGCGATGGCAATTCGGCAACGCTGGTCTTGCCGGTGAGATCGATGCAAGGAAAAGACAGTTCGCGGGCAATTGCCGAAGAAACGGGCAGTTCTTGTGGAGTGCCGAATAGGATTAGGTCGGCATCGACTTGCGAGCGGAATTCGTTCAGTGCCTGCGCAAAGCGGTCCGGAGGCCAGCATTTGGCCGAGCCGTAGGACGCTCCGGCGCCGACGGCAATTCGGATAGCGTTTGGGCGAGCTCCAGCTTCGACCAGTTTTTGCATAGCGCGGTGGCGTTGCGCGTCAGGAACGCGCAAGGTGATCTGTTGCACGTCGTCGAGACCATCGATCCAGCCCGCACGACGCAAAAGTTCGAGATAGTAAAATACTTCGTGGGGAAGAATCTCGCCTTGGCGAGGCACTGCGACAGAACGAGTCAGCAGTAAGCTGCGCCCATCGCGGGCGTAGCCGATTCGTTCGGGAATATGGGCCCGCCAGGCAAGCCATGCAGCGTCGAAGGCATTCTGCAGGAGCAAGGCAACATCGAACTGTCTGGCACGCAACAGTGCGACCATCGATTCCCTTCCACGCCAGCCTCTGTTTGGACCTTTCGTGTCGTAGGGAATCAAATCATCGCAGACGGACTGGTCGCGATAGAGATCAGCGACATAGGAGCGGGCCACGACGCTGATCTGAGCATCGGGAAATTTGGCTCGCACCGCACGAAGAGCAGGGAGAGCCATGATGGCATCGCCAACCCAGTTTGTGGCGCGAATCATGATCCTCATACCACGGCTATCCTAGCGGCCATTTTTTCGCGGAGCAGTTCGAGCAAAGCTTCCTCTTTCGCTATCTCAAAATCAATCACGGCGACATAGATGGGCAATTGGGAAAAGGTCACATCGAAGAGGTTGTAACTGTCTTTCTCGGTGGTGAGGAGCGCAGCGGCGCCGGCAGTTTTTGCGGCAGCTTCGATTTCGTTGGCATCGCGCTGGTCGTAATGATGATGATCCGGGAACTCACAGCGGCTCGCAATCGGGACTTTCCAGTTCTCGAGATCGCGGAAAAAGGCCTTTGGGTTCCCTATGCCGCAAAACACGTAGAAGGAACCGGAGGTAATTTCGTCGAGTGGTGAAGGCTGAGCGTGCGCTTCCAGACGCCGGAAGCCAAGCAAGCGCGTAGCGGCGGAGAAGACCGGAAAGTCCTGAAACCGAGCAAGAGCAGCGCTGGTCCCGGGAACCGTTTCGGTTCGCGTAAAAATGAGAATGTCGGCGCGAGTCATGGCGGAGACTGGTTCGCGCAGGCGGCCGGTGGGGAGCATGTTCTGGCGAGCCAAGGGCTGCGAGGCGTCCATCAAGAGAATATCTGCATCACGTGCGAGTTGGAGATGCTGGAAGCCGTCATCCAACAGAAACAAGTCGACTTGGGATTCCAGCTCTTTCCCTTTCGCGAATCTGTCTGGGCCGACGCCGAAGACCGCCCGGTTATCGAGTCGAGACTTCATCAATTCAATTTCATCGCTGGAACCGCCGCTGCCCTTATAGCCTCGCGAGAGAATCCCTACCCGCTTCCCTTGCGACAAAAAGCGCTCGGCGAGCCAGACGACCATCGGCGTTTTCCCGGTGCCCCCGACGGTGAGATTCCCCACGCTGATGACGGGCCTATTCAGACGGTGCTGGCGCAGAAGTCCGCGTGCATACAGGGCGGCGCGCACCTTTGTAATTTGTCCATAGAGCGCGGAGAGCGGCCACAAGGCCAGCCGCAGCAACGGCGGCAAGGTCATTTCGGTGAACCATCCAGATGCTTACCGATTTCAGCCATAACGCGAGCAAGCGCGCCGCGGCTGTTCTCCACCAGCGACTTTGCCGAATCGCCCATTCTTTTCATTTTGTCGGGCTGCTTTAGCAATTCGATCCATTCGACGCCGGCGTCCTCGGGACTTTCGACTTGAATCGCAGCGCCGGCTTCGAGGAAACGGGCGGCAATGGCCGCGAAGTTCTCCATAGAAGGTCCAAAGACGGGGACCTTGCCGAAAGCCGCGGGTTCGAGAATATTGTGCCCACCAGCTTCGACCAGGGATCCGCCGACGAAGGCGCCATCGGCAACCCGGTACAAGGAAGCAAGTTCACCGATGCTGTCGAGCAAGAGCACGGTGACGTCATCCGGAACACCATCGAATTTGCCTGCCCCGCTGTGGTTGATGCCGGGGCCAGGGACGGGTAAATCGGAGCGGCGGACGAACTTGCGATGTGATTCCGCGATGAAATCCGCGGCGACGGCGAATCGTTCGGGCTTGCGCGGAGCGAGGACCAGAAGGGCTTTCGGGAAATCACCTTGAACAACGCCGAAGGCGATGAGAGTAAGCGGCTCTTCGGAGGCAACGACACTGCCAGCCACGATGATTGGCCAGCGCTGTTTCTGCTTGCACTCTTCGGCAAGCCATTCGGCCAGCGGTGTGGGCTGCGGCAGGGTCATGTCGTACTTGAGATTCCCACTGACGGTTACACGGGCCGTCGGCGCGCCGAGTTGACGGATGCGTCCGGCATCCGTTTCCGTCTGCATCAAATAGGCAGAACCGTTGCTAAGGGCAGAAGCGAGGAAAGGACGCAGATAAAAACCGAAGAGTCCGAGGAACTTCTGAAATCGCGCGAAAGAGCGATCCGAAATTCGGCCACTGACAAAGACCACAGAGACCTTGCGGCGGCTTGCTTCGCGGAGAAAATTGGGCCAGATCTCCGTTTCCAGGACCAGCACGAGCGCGGGCCTAACAGCGTCAAAGGCACGCCGGACGCAAAAATTCCAATCAAATGGGAAATAGAGAAACCCATCGGCGAAAGGCATGCGCTCTTTTGCTAAAGCAAAACCGGTCAGAGTGGTGGTTGAGACGATGATCGGCCGGTCGGGATAAGTCTCCTTCAACTTCTTGACCAGAGCGACGCCGGAGAGCGCTTCGCCTACAGAGACAGCGTGGAGCCAAATCGCGCCTTTGCGGTCCACAGGCAGGCCAGCGAGCCCGGGAAACGAAAAGCCGAGGCGCTCGCCGAGGTTGCTGAGATATTTTCCGTGGCGCAAGCCCTGGATCAGCCAATAGGGCGTCGTGATCAGGGCGGCGAGGCCCATCAGAAAGCTGTAAACGAAGTACACTCTGTATATGACTCCGGTCTGTTCCGGTTTTGCGACCCGCATCCGGTATGAGGGCAACCCTGATCTGCCCACCAGAATCGAAGGCCTAAGAATGCAAACAGTTTATTATAGCGCCATGCGAATTCTCCTTGCTTGCCTTCTCGCGCTTGCGCCGGATTTTTTGACGATTGCGCAGAGCACGAGCCAATCGAAACCGATCTCGCCGGATCCGTTTAGTGACGCGCACGAGGGCGTCACCATTGGCGTCGAGCCATGGACGGTGGCCAGCCGCTACAAAGAGAAATTCCCAAAGAAGTCGCCATTCACCGGCGGGGTGGTCGCGATACATATGCGGGTGCAAAACGATAACGACCAAGGCATCAAGGTGAATCTGGAGCGGATTCGCCTGCTGGTGCAGATCGATGAGGAGAACCGCCAGGAGCTGGAGCCGCTGACGGCTGACGATGTCGCGGATACGGTGCTATTGAAGGATAACGGCAAAGATCCTACGACCCGCCGCAATCCCCTGCCGATCCCGGTGGGCAAACCGCGACCGAGCCGCGATGCGAATTGGACCGCGATGCGGGATGCTTGCCAGAATGCGGGAGTTCCCACAACGGTGATTGGCGCGCATAGCTCGGTGGAAGGATTGGTGTACTTCAATTTGCGCGGCGAGATGGAGCTACTGCAATCCGCACACCTGTATGTCCCTTCACTGACCACGATGGGAAACAATCAACCGATTTCCTATTTTGACATTCGACTGGGCAAAGACGGGGCGATCTGATTAATTTTTAGCGCGCAACGCTGAAAAGCTTCCACAGCCTGACCGGACGGTCAATTTGCCGGGTCGTGAAGCGTCGGCTAACATGGAACGTCGGAACAATTTCGAAGTGAAAGCGCGTAATGCAAGAACTCCTGGAAAAATTAAATCCTGAACAGCGGCTTGCGGCCGAAACCACTGAGGGACCGGTGTTGATCTTGGCCGGGGCGGGCACGGGCAAGACGCGGGCGATTACCTTTCGCATGGCCAACCTGATTGCAACTGGCACGCCCGCCGAAAGCATCCTGGCGGTGACATTTACGAACAAAGCCGCCGAGGAAATGCAGAACCGCGTGACGGATCTTCTTCTGCATGCCGGCGTTCCGCCAGCACGGCCATGGCTATCGACATTTCATTCCCTCTGCGCGCGGGTGTTGCGGCGGGAAGCTGCGGCGGCAGGATTGCCAAAGGACTTCGCGGTCTACGACGACGACGATCAGTTGGCGGCTGTGAAGCTGGTGATGGGCCGGTTGAAGATCGACGATGACGCGCTTACGCCAAGGAACGTGCTGAGCCGCATCAGCTACGCGAAAAATCATGCGCAATCGCCGCAACAGATGCGCTCCGAGGCGTTCGGTCCCGACACGAAGAAGGTCGCTGACATTTATGCCGGTTACGAAGAAGTACTTCGTTTAAGCAAGGCGGTGGATTTCGACGACCTGTTGTTGAGGTCAGCGCGGCTGCTGCGAGAAAACCCACAGGTTCGAGACAAGTGGCGGAATCGGTTCGCTTATGTTCACGTTGACGAATACCAGGATACGAACCGGGTTCAATACGAGCTGCTGCGGCTGCTGACGAATGAACGGCAGAATATCTGCGTGGTCGGCGATGAAGACCAGTCCATTTACCGCTGGCGCGGCGCGGATGTTTCGATTCTGCTCAGTTTCTCGCAGGACTTTCCGACGGCGAAGGTAATTCGGCTGGAGCGGAACTACCGGTCCACGCAGACGATTCTCGACGCGGCCGCGGCAGTCGTCTCGAACAATCCAAACCGGCTAGGAAAATCGCTTCAAGCGGTGAACGCGAAGGGAACGAATCTGCAGTATTTCGAAGCGCGCGATGCGCAAGCGGAAGCGGAGTATGTGGCGGGCGAGATCGAACGGGTTCTGACGGACGACGCGGACCAGACCTGCGCTGTGGAGTACCGCACGAATTTCCAGTCGCGCGCGTTCGAAGAGGTGTTTCGGCGGCGCGGGCTGCGCTACAAGTTAGTTGGCGGTTTCAGCTTTTACAACCGCGCGGAAGTTAAGGACGCTCTCGCGTACGTGCGGCTAGCACTGCATCCAGAGGATGACATCTCGCTACTGCGAGTATTGAATGTGCCGGCACGCGGTATCGGGAAAACTACTGTCGATGCGCTCCGCGATATTGCGGATCGAGAGAAATTATCGCTGTGGGATGCGATTGAATCGCTGATGACGAATCCGACGTCGACACGGGCTGTTGCACCCATT
>Ga0335080_10004961_pt1 | contig 13630 bp, 10 predicted proteins | sample Lox_Sample_34_FD_206720 | JGI IMG/M metagenome (GOLD analysis project Ga0335080, IMG submission 206720) | Soil microbial communities from Loxahatchee National Wildlife Refuge, Florida, United States - Lox_Sample_3.4 | ecosystem: Environmental > Terrestrial > Soil > Wetlands | place: USA... | reverse complement strand
TGCCGGTCGTCGCCTCGCTCGACGCCAGCAGCGGCGTCGCGCTCGACGTCGAGACCCGGCTGCAGACGCTGCCCGGCGGCAGGATCGGGCTGCACGGCGGCACGTCGGGCAAGGGCAACCTCACGGTCGGCTCCGAGCTCGACGCGAGCCAGATCGACCTCTCCGCGGGCTCCGGCAACGGGCAGGACGCCAAGTCGCGCGTGGTGCTGAGCAACACGGCGCGCTTCGCGAGCGCCGATTCGACGGCTGCGCCCGACGAGTTCTCGCTCACGCAGGACGCCGCCATCGGCGCGGGCGGCTCCACCACGCCCGTGCCGGACGCGAGCTTCTTCGCCGGCAGCATGAAGGGCAACGCGTTCGGGCTGACCTCGAGCGGTGACTCGGTCACGATCCCCGACACGACGCTCGTCGACGGCACCGCGCTCACGCTGACGGGCAAGACCGGCGTCGTCGTGCAGGGCGACCTGCTGCACCTCGTCTCGCTCAGCACGAGCGGCGCCACGAGCCTGGCGGGCAGCGTGGCCGCCACCGGCGACGTCGACCTGAACGGCGCGGTCTCGCTCACCGGCACGAACGGGACCGTGCCCGTCGATCAGTCCATCGTGGCCGGCGGCGATCTCACCGCCACCTCGACGGTGTCGAAGACGGCGTTCGGCGCCCTGCAGCTCGAAGCGGGCGGCGCGCTCACGACCGGCGCCATCGCGATCTCCCACGTCGGCAACAACCTCACGCACGTGGGCGACGACATCACGATCAGCGGCACCGAGTCGGTGACGACCGGCGAGATCGACGCCAGCGCGAGCCTCACGAACAACGCGGGCAACGTGAAGGTGACTTCCGACGGCAACGTCGTGCTCGGCGGCATCGACGCCAGCGGCTCGGCGGGCCTGGCGGCCACGAAGAGCCAGATCGCGACCCAGGGCACGAACGGCGGCACGATCGACGTCACGGGACTCACGATCACGACCGGCACGGTGAAGAGCACGGGCGGCGATGCCGGCGCGCCGCTCGCCCTCCCGACGGGCGCGACCGGTCCCGTGCAGGCGGTCGCGGGCAAGGACGCGGGGGCGATCACGCTCACGGCCATCGGCGGCATCAACCTGTCGGGCGACGTGATCGCCACCGGGGGCGCGGGCGCGAGCACCGACCCCACGAAGCCCGCGGGCGGGCTCACGGGCAAGGCCGCGGACGTGACTTTGACCGGCCCGATCGGGCTGCTCGAGGACACGACGGTCGCGACCAACACGCCGGACACCATCCGCGGCGACCACGTCACGCTCGGCGCCGTCGGCCCGTCGCTCGAGAGCTCCGCGCCGGTCGTCGCGAACACGGGCGTGAAGGTCGTCGCCGAGAGCTCGCTCAACGTCGGGCCCGTGCTGAACGCCGGCAGCGTCGACCTCGAGCTGCACGCCGACGGCCCGCTCGCGCTCGGCCCCGTGCAGATCCAGGCCGACACGATCCGGCTCGCCGCCAGTGACGGCGTGAACACGCCGACGAACGGCACGGGGGCGCACCAGAACGGCAGCGTCGACCTCGAGGGCCTCACGTTCGCGGGCTCGAGCGGCACGGGCCCGGTCGGCTCGTTCACGCTCGAGCAGGACCAGTCGATCGGCGGTACGTCTTCGACGCCGGTGCCGAGCCTCGCGCTGTTCGGCGGCGGCGGCACCGTGAACGGCAAGCCGTTCGCGCTCGGCCTGATCTCCGACGACGGCACGGTCACGGTCGGGCCCGCGGACATCGCGAACGTGGCCAACACGGCGCTCACCGTCGCCGCCGGCGCCGCGGTCGATCCGACCGTCGCACCGACGATCCAGATCGACCCGGCCGGCGGCGTGCTGTCCCTCGCCAGCCTGAACGTCGGCACGCTGACCGGCGCCGCGGGGGGCACCGTCGGCGGGAACGCGCTCGTCGGCAGCACCGATCCGACCGCGCCGAAGTCGGCGCTCTTCCTGGGCACCGCCGAGTCCTTCTCGAGCGGCCTGCCGGTGTTGACCTCGCTCGGCAGCCTGCACGTCCAGGGCGACCTGACGGCGCTCGGCAGCATGATCTTCCCCGGCACGCTCGACCAGAAGGTCCAGGTCGACGGCGCCTTCCAGATCCAGGGCTTCAACACCGAGAAGACGGGCTCCGGCCAGCTCACCCTGCAGTCGCCGGACTTCCAGCTGTCGGATACCGCGCAGACCCTGTCGAGCGACGTCGGCACGCTGGACATCGAAGGCCAGCTCGTGAAGGCGCAGGGCTCGCTGCTCCTCATCGGCCAGTCGGCGGACGGCGTGGTGCCCGGCGTCATCGTGCACAGCGGCTTGCCGGTCGCGCTCCAGACCTGGGGCGGCGACCTGTCGATCGCGTCCGGCGCGCCGGCGGCGACCGGCTCGAACACGCCCGGCGTGGGCGGCATCGAGCTCGACGGCGACGTCTCGGCGGTCGGCAACCTGACGCTCGGCGGCAGCCTCGTGCTGAACGGCAACCACCCGCAGTACACGTTCACCGCAGAGACGAACCCGGCCGACGGCTCGGGTGGCACGCTCACGGTCGGCGGGATGACGAGCGCCGACGGCGACGCACTGTTCACGGCGCCCGGCCAGGACCCGTCGACGAGCCAGGAGCACCCGAGCGCGATCCTCGTGTCGGGCACCTTCGACTCGGCCCACGCGCTCGAGTTCGACGGCGCGACCGAGGCCACGGCCAGCACGACCATGGTCGCCGACGGCAACGTGCACTTCGACTCGCGCATCCAGGGCGCCGGTCCGCTCGACGTGACGAGTCACTCGGTGCTCGAGCTCGACGACGACGTCGCGATGACCACCGGCGCGCTCGGGCTGCGCGGCGATTCGGGCGTGCTCTTCGCGTCGGACGACTCGAGCCAGACGATCACGGCGGCGAGCATCACGCTGGGCGGCGGCGCGCCCCGGCCGCCCGCGGGCACGGCGAACTTCGTGCGCGACGGCGACCTGTTCCTCGACGCCTCGGCAGGTAGCCTGACCATGGGCGCGGGCCAGGCGCTCGTCGCGAGCGGCACGCTGTCCCTGGCGGCTTCCGACACCGCGACCCTGGCGAACGTCGCCGCGCGCCAGGTGAGCATCCACTCGGGCCGGCTCGACGTGATCGGCGGCTCGACCGTGGCAGGCAACTCCATCACGACGAGCGCCAAGCCCAAGGTCGTGAGCGGCGGCGGCGCGATCTTCGGCGTGCCGACGCGCACCGAGGTCTCGAGCAACGTGCCGAGCGACAGCGTCTCGGTGCGCGGGCTCTCGCCGAGCGGGGGGCCCATCGCGATCTCGATCCCGGCGGACTTCGCGCCCGGCGAGTTCCCGGCCGTGCTCTTCCCGTCGGTCACCGGCGCGGCGCTGTTCGACTACGCGCGCCTGATCCCGGAGCTCGAGCCGCAGCACCCGCTCACGCAGCCGCGCGCCGACGCGTTCGCGCTCGACTCCGCCGTCGAGAACCGGCCGCTCTGGGCCGAGGAGCTGGTCGCGTATCTGGAGCAGCGCTCGCTCGAGACGCCCGACGCGAAGCTCGAGGAGTGCGAGCTGCTGCCCCCCGTCGGCGCACGGCCCGGCGAGATCGTGGGCCCGAAGGACGCCCGCGTGCGCAAGGCGGCGGTCGAGAACGCGGTCATGCTGTACCGCAAGGTGTTCCGGCCCGAGCTCAAGCGCGATCCCGAGACCGGCGTCGTCGAAGCGCCGAACCGCAGCGCCGAGCTGCGCGCCGCTTTCCAGGCGCCGGTCGACGCGCTGCGCCGCGACGCCAAGCCGGTGGACGGCGCCGCCGTCGCCGAGCTCATCGACCGCGACGCGCGCTTCTCCGCCGTGAAGGCCGACCGCGAGGAGCTCACCGACCTGTTGGAGCTGGGCGCGCGCGCGCTCACGCCCGACCAGCAGCCGCGCTTCCGCGAGCTCGTGCTCGCCGACATCACGCCGCACGGCATCGCGCCGGCGGAGTTCGACAACGCGCTCCGCTGAGGAGCGCGTCAGGCTACGGGCCGGCCTGCACGGCGGGGCACGACGCGTTCGGGTCGGTCACGCACGACTTTGCGAGCGGCCGCGGGCCGTACAGCGGCATGCGCGCGAGCGCCTCGAGCTCGGCCTCGGCGTCGTCGCGCAGCTCGTCCTTCGCGCCGAGCTCGAGCGCTTTGCGCAGCACGCTCTCGGCCTCGAGATACTCGCGCAGATTCGACAGCGAGAAGCCCAGGCGCACGAGCGTGCGAACGCGCTCGGTGTGGTCGGGGTAGTCGTTCAGCGCGGCGCGGTAGCGGCGCGCAGCCGCGTACCAGGCGTGATTGGCGTAGTAGTAGTCGCCGACCATGATCTGCTGCTGCGCGAGCCGGTCCTCGCACTCGCGCAGGCGCTTCTGCGCGTCGGGGACCATCTCGGACTGCGGATAGCGCGCGAGGAGCGCCTTGAACTGTGCGACGGCCTCGCGGGTCGGCCCCTGATCGCGGTCGCTCGCGCGCATCTGGTTGTACGAGCACAACCCGTTGCGGTACAGCGCGTACGAGACCTTCGCGTGGTTCGGGTGCAGCTCCACGAAGTCGTGGTAGTAGCTCGACGCCTCCTCATACTCTTTGCGCTGGAAATGGATGTCGCCGATCTGCAGCTCGGCCAGGATTGCGTAATCGCTGTACGGGTAGTTGTCGATGACTTCCTGGAAGTATTCGATCGCCTTGGGGTAGTCGACGTCGTGGAAGAACAGGAAGGTGCGGCGGCCGGCGAGCGTCTCGACGCCGTGCTGGTAGTAGGATTCCGCGGACGGCAGCTCGTCCTCGCGCGGCGGGGCAGTTGCGCAGCCGCCAAGAAGGGCGATCGTCAGGGCCGCCCCGCCCGCCAGCGCGCGCGCGCTCGCGGCCCGGGTGCCCGGTGGAGATCGTCTCGTAAGTAGCCGGTTTTCCAAGGATTTCGCAGAGTAGGGGGGCGAGTTCGCGCTGTCAAACCGCGCGCCCCGAAGGAGATGGAAATGTCCACGAAGGAAGAAGCCGACATCCGCTTGCTCGAGCGCGCCCAGCGCAAGGGCAAGCCCGCCCCGCACTCGAACCCCGCCGACCTGCCCGACCTCGCCGCGAACGTGCAGGCGCGCACGCCCGAGGAGCTCGAGAAGCTGGCGAGCGAGCTGTCGACCGAGCACGAGCTTCGGACGCGCCGCATCGAGCGCTTCATCAAGGAAGGCCCGCTGCGCCCGGCGCCGCGTGCGGTGATCCCGGTCTCGGAGAACGATCTCTAGCGCGGAGGCGCGGGTCGTGATCAAGGAGCGCTTCGGCGAAGACCTCGATGCGGTGGTCTACCGCATCTTCCCGTTCGTGCGGCAGCTGCGCGTCTCGCCCGACGCGCTGACGCTCGCGGGCGCGTTCGTTTCGGGGCTCGCGGGCTGGGCGTTCGCCGACGACCACTCGTTCCTCGCGGGGCTGCTGCTCATGGTCGCGGGCTTCTGTGATCTGGTCGACGGCGTGGTCGCGCGCCAGCAGGGCCTGTCGTCGTCGGCAGGCGCGTTCTTCGACTCGTCGATCGACCGGCTCTCCGACCTGCTCATCTTCGGCGGGATCGTGCTCGGGCGCGCCCGCGCGGCCGACGTCTTCGGCGCCGCGCTCGCCCTGTGGGCGATCACGGCGTCGGTGATGACGAGCTACACGCGCGCGTCGGCCGAGAAGAAGCTGCACACCCTGCGCGTGGGCTTCATGGAGCGCGGCGAGCGCTTCGGCGTGCTGATCCTCGGCGCGCTCACCACGTTCGTGATGACCGCCGTCGTGATCATCGCGGCGGGCGCGACGTGGACCGCGGTGCAGCGCGTCCTCGAGGGCCGACGCCTGTTGCGCGTGCTCGAAACCACTGGCGTCGACCCGACGCGCCCGGAGGCCGTCCATGGCGAATGAGCAGAGCGGACCTCGCGGCTTCCGCATGAGCGACTCGGAGGCGGCGCAGGAGCTGCCCGAGATGAGCTTCGCGACGCTCGTGCTGTCGCTCACCACGTCGGCGCTCGTGCACCTGGGCGTGCCGCCCGAGCCGAGCGACGCGCCCCCGCCCGCCGCGAACCTGCCGCTCGCGCAGCAGACCATCGACATCCTCGAGATCCTGCAGGAGAAGACGCGCGGCAACCTGGACGAGGCCGAGGCGAAGCTGCTCCAGTCCGTGCTCCACGACCTGCGCATGCGCTTCGTCGCCGCGAAGCAGGGCGCGAAGTGATCGAGGCGTTCGCTCCCGCGAAGCTGAACCTGGGGCTCGAGGTGCTGCGGCGCCGGCCCGACGGCTACCACGAGATCGAGACGCTGTTCGTGCCGCTGCGGCTGTTCGACCGGCTCGCGTTCGAGCGCGGCGAGCCGGGCGCGGGTGTGCGGCTCGACGTGGGCCGTGCCGATCTGCCGCTCGACCGCGGGAACCTGGTCGTGCGCGCGGCGGAGCGCGCGGCCGAGGCGCTCGGAGTTTCGCCGGATGTGCGCGTGCGCCTGGAGAAGCACATTCCCATCGCCGCCGGCCTGGGCGGGGGCTCGTCCGACGCCGCGGCGACGCTGCTCGGGCTCGAGGCTCTGTTCGGGCGCGCGCTGCCGCCCGAGTCGCGCGCGAAGCTCGCGCTCGAGCTCGGCGCGGACGTGCCTTTCTTCCTCGAGCCGCGCCCCGCGCTCGGGCGCGGGGTGGGCGAGAAGCTCGAGACGCTCCTGGACGTGCCCGAGATGCACTGGGTCCTGGTGGCGTTCCCCTTCCCGGTGTCGACGGCGTGGGCCTACACGGAGGCGGCGCGCGAATTGACGCTCCCCCGGGACCCGTCTAGCATTGCCGCGCTTCTCGGGCCCCTCGGCCTGCTCTCGTCTCCCCGCAACGATCTCGAGGCTGCGAGCTCGAAGCGGCACCCCGAGATCCGGGAGGCGCGGCGAGTGCTCGAACGCGCGGGCGCGCTCGCGACCGGGATGAGCGGGAGCGGACCGACGGTGTTCGGGCGGTTCGAGGACGAACGTGCGGCGCAGCGCGCCGCAGAGAGGGTCGAGGTACCGGCGGGAGCGAAGACGATCGCGGCGAGTTCGCCCGGCAGCGCCTCCGCTCCCTGGGGATGGGGCGTCGCCAAGCGGTAAGGCAGCGGGCTTTGGACCCGCCATTCGCAGGTTCGAATCCTGCCGCCCCAACCAAGCAGACCATCGGACGGTGAGATGACGACCAACATTACGAAGATCTTCACCGGCAACTCGTGCCCCGACCTGACGAACGCGATCTGCGAGCACCTCGACATCGAGGTCGGCCGCGCCGAGGTCGGCACGTTCGCCGACGGCGAGACGTCGGTCGACATCGGCGAGAACGTCCGCGGCATGGACGTGTTCGTGATCCAGTCGACGTGCTCGCCCGCGAACACGCACCTGATGGAGCTCTTGATCCTGCTCGACGCGCTGCGCCGCTCGTCCGCGCGCCGGGTCACCGCGGTGATTCCGTACTACGGCTACGCGCGCCAGGACCGCAAGGTGAAGCCGCGCACGCCGATCACGGCCAAGCTCGTGGCCGACTTGATCTCGACGGCGGGTGCCGAGCGCGTGCTCTGCCTCGACCTGCACGCCGGCCAGATCCAGGGCTTCTTCAACATCCCGGTCGACAACATCTACGCCATGCCCGTGCTGCTGCAGCAGATCCGCGCGCTCGTGCCGCCGCGCGAGGACATCGTGGTCGTGTCGCCCGACGCGGGCGGCGTCGAGCGCGCGCGCGCGTTCGCGAAGCGCCTCGATGCGTCGATCGCCATCGGCGACAAGCGGCGCGAGAAGAAGGACATCGCGGAGGTCACGCGCATCGTCGGCGACGTCGACGGGCAGACCGCCGTGATCGTCGACGACATCGTCTCGACCGGCGGCTCCCTCGTGCAGACCGCCGAGGCGCTGCGTGCCGCGGGCGCGAGGCGCGTGCTCGCCGCCATCACGCACCCGGTGCTGGCCGGCTCGGCCGTGAAGCGGATCGAGGAGTCGTGCATCGAGCGCTTCATCACCACCGATACGATTCCGCTGCACAGCGGCATCGAGCACAGCGAGAAGTTCGCCGTCACGAGCGTGGCGCACCTGCTCGGCGAAGCGATCCGCCGCATCCACAACGAAGAGTCGGTCAGCTCGCTCTTCGTCTAAGCACGAGAATTCGGGAGTCATAGGCATGGAACGCTTGAGTCTGGAGATCTCCGCGCGCGACGGCCGCGGGAAGAGCGCGACGCGCAAGCTGCGCGCGCAGGGCCGCGTGCCCGGGATCGTGTACGGCGCGGGCATCCAGCCCACGGCGGTGACGGCGGAGAGTCTCGCACTCGCGCGCGTGGCGCGCGGCGGCGCGAACGCGCTGGTCGACCTCGTCGGGGTGAAGGCGATCGAGGGCAAGCCCGTGTTGTTGAAGGAGCTGCAGCGCGATCCGGTCTCGCGCCGCCACGTGCACTTCGACCTGTACGCGGTCGACCTCACGGCTCGACTCGACCTGGAAGTGCCGCTCCACTTCGTGGGTACACCGAAGGGTGTCGCGCTCGACGGCGGCGTGCTCGAGCCGCTCATGCGCACGCTGGAAGTGTCGTGCATGCCGCTCGCGATTCCCGAGTCGATCAGCGTCGACGTGTCGAACCTCGCGATCGGCGACGCGATCCACGTGCGCGACGTCCAGCTCCCGCCCGACGTCGTGGTGAAGACCGACGCCGACACCACCGTGGTGCACGTGATCGCACCGCGGCTCGAAGAGGAGCCGGTCGCCGCAGCCGCCGTGCCCGCCGAGGGCGAGGCCGCGCCGGCCGAAGGCGCCGAGGGCGCGGCCCCGGCCGCCGCGGGCGAGAAGGCCGAGGAGTAGCCAGCGCAGGAGCCGGGAGCGCCATGCTCTTGTTCGTCGGACTCGGCAATCCCGGCTCGCGCTACGCCGACACGCCGCACAACGCGGGTTTCGCGGTGTGCGACCTCTTCGCCGAGCGCCACCGCTTCCCGCGGTTCGCCACGAAGTTCCAGGGGCTCTTCGCCCGCGGCAAGGTGGGTGCCGCCGAGGTCGGCCTGCTGAAACCGCAGACTTACATGAACCTGTCGGGTGACTCCGTGGCGGAAGCGCTGCGGTATCTGCCGGTCGAGCTCGCGGACGTGGTCGTCGTGTACGACGAGATGGACATCCCCGCGGGCAAGCTGCGGCTGCGCCGGTTCGGCGGCTCCGCGGGCCACAACGGCATGAAATCCGTGATCGACCGCGTGGGGAGCGAGGACTTCGCCCGCATTCGCGTCGGCGTCGGCCGGGCCGAGGATCGTGACGCAGTCGGTCATCTGCTCGGGCGCACTCCGGCGGGCGAACGGGAGCGGTTTTCTGCCACGATCGCGCTCGCGGCCGACGCGCTCGATGCGGTCGTCTCGGACGGGTTCGAGGTCGCGATGAATCGGTTCAACGGGCGGGCTGCGGTGGGAAGCGCGGACGCGGGCTAGGATCCCGCGCGGTTTCTCGCGACACCGTAGAATGCCGGGAAACTCGGGGGGGAACGGAAGTCCATGGACGCGCTGATGCTCCGGTTCTCGCGGTTCTTCATCAAGCACCGCCTGGTCAATTTTTTCCTGATCGGCGGCGCGACGCTCTTCTTCCTGTATCACGCGCTCCAGCTGCAGGTGTTCAGCCAGTTCATCGACCTGCTCCCCCGCAACCACCCGTTCATCCAGATCTACGAGAAGTACAACCGCCAGTTCGGCAGCGCGAACGTCGTCGTGGCCGCGATCGTCGTGAACGATCCGAAGAGCAACATCTACGACGAGCGCGTGCTCGAGAAGGTCTACGCGTTCACCGACCAGATCGACAAGGTCGAGGGCGTCGACCACGGACAGGTCGTGTCGATGACCGCCGTGACCGTGCGCGACACCGCGATCGATCAGTCGGGCATCATCCGTTCGAACCAGGTCGTGGGCGAGGAAGCGATCGCGCTGCTCGAGGCGCAGTTCTTCACGCGCCGCACGTTCGACCGCGCGAAGAAGCGCGGCGAGACGCCGCCGACGAACCTGGCCGCGTTCACCGGCTTCGTGAAGAGCCGCAAGTCGGTGATCGAGCCCGACACGAAGCCCGAATCGAAGCTGTCGCTCGCCGCGGCGGCGGGCGACGAGAAGGCCGCCGCGCAGCTCGCCGACGTGCGGCGCGAGAACGCCGAGCTCGAGTTCCTGCTGCTGCGCCTGGGCGAGCTGCCCGACACGTACAAGCTCGACGGCGACAACCTGCGCGGGCCCGACGGCACGCTCCTGCCCAAGACGATCATCGCGGGGCTGCCCGATCGCATCCACCAGAACAAGCAGGTGTACGGCCGCTTCGTCTCCGTCGACGACACGGCGGCGATGGTCACGGCGGGCTTCCTCGAGAGCCGGCTCGACTACCAGAAGATCTTCGACGAGATCCACGCGCTGAAGACCGAGCTCGAGAAGGATGGCCTCGTCACGGTGCACCTGACGGGCCAGCCGATCCTCGTCGGGTGGACCTTCCACTACAAGTGGGAGATCGTGCTCATCCTGTCGCTGTCGCTGGGCATCCTGCTCGTGATGCTCGGCGTGTACTTCCGGCGCTGGTACGGCGTCATCATGCCGTTCTCGGGCGCGATCTGCTGCACGATCTGGGGCCTCGGCTTCACCGCGCTCATGGGCTACCAGATCGAGCCGCTGGTGCTCGTGATCCCGATGGTGATCACGGCGCGCGCGATCAGTCATTCGGTGCAGTTCGTCGAGCGCTTCTACGAAGAGTACGAGCGGCTCAACGGCGACAAGGAAGAGGCCGTCGTGCTGTCGATGGCCGAGCTGCTCATCCCCGGCTTCCTCGGCATCGTGGCCGACGCCATCGGCATCATCGTGATCGGCGTCTCGTCGATCGCGCTCATGAAGAAGGTGGCGATCTTCGGCGCGTTTTGGTCGATGTCGATCATCTTCACCGAGATGCTCCTGAACCGGCTCATGATCATGTACCTGCCGGCGCCGAAGGACACGAGTCACTACGTGCCTACGCCCATCATGGCCGTGCTGAAGCGCATCGCGTACGTGTCGACCAACCCGACGTGGACGCGCGGGATCGTGGCCGTGTGGGTCGTGCTCGTGCTCGCCTGCCTGACCGTCGCCACGAAGGTGAAGATCGGCGAGTCGCACCCCGGCACGCCGGTGCTCTGGCCGAACAGCGAGTTCAACCAGTCCGCCGCGGTCGTCGCGTCGAAGTTCTACGGCGCGGACGACCTGACGGTGATCGTCGAGACCGAGGAGCAGGGCGCCGTGCACCGGCCCGAGGTCATGCGCGAGATCGAATCGTTCCAGCGCTACATGGAACAGGACCCAAAGGTCGGCGGCACCGTGTCGGTGGTCGACTACCTGAAGGCGATCAACCGCGCCTACCACAACAGCGACCCGCGCTGGGCGAGCATCCCGTACTCGCAGGACCAGACGGGCGGCCTCTTGTATCTGTACGAAGCCGGCTCACCGGATCCGCGCGTGCTGAACCCGTACCGCGATCAGGAAGCGCAGAACGCCGCGGTGCGCGTGTTCTACAAGGACCACCAAGCCGAGACGATCCACAACGCCGTGCACCGCGCGCAGGAGTACATCTTCGACCGGCCGACGAGCAAAGTCGCGATCCGGCTCGACACGCCGCGCGACGACCTGCAGGCGCGCGTCCGCTGGTGGCTCGGGCCGCTCCTGCCGCCGCGCAACCCGGAGCTCGTCGTGCTCCTGCGCGACGACCAGGGCGTGTACCACCGCCAGGAAGTGACTCACCCCGGCCGCAACGAGCCCCCGCCCGAAGACTCGACGCAGCGCATCCTCACGCTGCCGCGCACGAGCAAGGAGCTCGTGCAGAGCCTCGTCGAGAAGGGCTACGACAACGTCGGGAAGATCGCGGACTCGAACCTGAAGCAGCTCGCCACGGTGCCGGGCTTCGACCTCGTCACTGCGTACGCGCTGAAGAAGGCCGCGCAGCTGGACCGACGCCACTACACCGTGCAATCGGAGTGGCAGGACGACGGCGAGGGCGTGCACGCGCAGATCCGCCGCCGCGGCCTGTACGAGCTGCCCGAGCTGTGGGTGCAGTACAAGGGCGGCGACTTCGTGCGCCGCGAGTCGGGCCAGTGGGCGGAAGGCGCGAGCTTCGCGCTCGCCTCGGGCCTCATGGGCGTGCTCGGCGCGAGCAACGACGAAGTCGAAGGCTCGAACAACGCGACCCTGATCGCCTCGTTCACCGCGATCTTCATGGTCATCGTGCTGACGTACCGCTCGTTTGCGATCGCCGTGCTTCTGTGCGTGTCGCTCGGCACGGCCACGCTCGTGTCGCTCGCGTACATGTATTTCGCGAACATCGGCTTCGACGTGAACACGCTGCCCGTGCAGGCGCTCGGCGTCGGCGTCGGCGTCGACTACGGCTTGTACTTGATGGACCGCATCATCCACGAGAGAAAGCGCGGGCACAGTCTGGACGAGGCGATTCGCGTCGCGATCACGACGACGGGCATGGCGGTGTTCTTCACGGGCTCGACGCTCGTGGGCGGCATCATCTTCTGGTACTTCATCTCGAGCCTGCGGTTCGCGGCCGACATGAGCTTGCTCATGTCGATCGTGCTGGGCGCGAACATGGTGGGCGCCATGCTGCTCGTGCCGGCGATGACGTCCCTCTTCAAGCCGTCGTTCGCGGCGACCACGACGTCGCCCGTCGACGCCCTGCACAAGCGCGATACGCCGGCGGGGTCGCCGGCGCACTGAGGAGAACTCTCACTTCTGCCGCGCCTTCGACCAGGCTTCCTCGATGAGCAGGCTGAGCTCGTCCCAGTCGGTGCTGGCGTCGAGGCGGGCGGCGATCCAGCCGGCCTTGCCTTGGTAGGGCGGCACGAAGTAGCGCTCGGGGTTCGACTCGGCGAGCACGGCCTGCGTGTCGAAGTCGCTCTTCAGCCACAGCGAGAAGTCGGGCGCACCGTGGTGGTGGTCGTCGAGCATGGCGAACATCCTGCCGCGCACGCGCCACGTCGCCTCGCCCCACGCCTCCTTCTCGGTGGCATCGGGCAAGGCGAGGCACAGCTTCCGCACGCGAGCGAGAGCGCGCCTCTCGCGCGCGGCCTTCGAGCCCGATCTTCGCTCTGCCGCGCCTCGCGGCGCGCCGTCTCGCGGCTTGGGGGCTCGCTCAGGGCGGCCCTCGCTCGCCCTCGCCCTCGGCACGGTCAGGTGACCTTGTAGGCGCCCCCGAAGTTGCGCTCCATCTCTTCCTTCGAGACTTCGCGCTTCGTCGTGGCGACCATCCAGCGGTGCCCGAACGGGTCGCGCAGCGTGCCGGCGCGGTCGCCGTAGGGCTCGTCCTGGATCGCGCGCGCCAGGGTCGCGCCCGCGGCGACGGCGCGCTTCGCGAACGCGTCGACGTCGCGCACGCGCAGGTGCACGGTGACCGCCGACCCGCCGAGCGTCTGCGGGCTGAACACGCCGCCGTCGGGCCACTCGTCCGAGAGCATGAGCGGCGCGCCCTCGATGGTGATCTGCGCGTGGCCGATCGAGCCGTCGGGGCCCTGGACGCGCATCGTCTCGAGCGCGCCGAACGCCTGCTTGTAGAAGTCGAGCGCGCCGACCGCCCCCTTGCAGCACAGATATGCCGTGATCGTGGCCGAGGCCGCCGGCGCCGCAGCGGCGGCGCGCGGCTTGGGCTTCGCGGCCGGGCGCTTCGCGGCTTTCTTGGCCGGCGCG
>Ga0335080_10004960_pt1 | contig 13631 bp, 9 predicted proteins | sample Lox_Sample_34_FD_206720 | JGI IMG/M metagenome (GOLD analysis project Ga0335080, IMG submission 206720) | Soil microbial communities from Loxahatchee National Wildlife Refuge, Florida, United States - Lox_Sample_3.4 | ecosystem: Environmental > Terrestrial > Soil > Wetlands | place: USA: Florida... | reverse complement strand
CCATGCTGACGACGGAGGCGCGAAGGACCTCGTCTTCCTGGCAGTAGTTGCAGGACGAGCCAACCGCGACGAAGATGCGAGGCTTTCCATTAAGGTCGACTACTGCGACGGTGCGCGTCAGGTGCCAGCCGCCGTACTTGTAGTGCAGGCCGTAATCGGGAAAACGAATCAGGGTCTCGGGGGCGGAGGAGGGTTTGGCGTCTCCGGCGTTGTATTTGTAGCGCACCAGCTTGTCAGTGAGAGGCAGGTAGAGCCAGCTCTGCTTCGTAGCAGGATCGGTCCAGAAGGCGAGGTTGTTGGGATTGCGGAGATGATCGAGGTAATGAGTGACTCGCGAGAACCGGTGCGTTTTCTCGTCCCAGCCTTCCAGGATGAACACAGAACCGAGACGGTTGTCGCCGAGATCGTGCATACCAGTGGCGAAGATGCGTCCATCGGGTGCCTTCGCGAAGAAGCGGACACGTTTGAGACCGGTTGCGGCGACGCTGATATCGAAGGGTTCTGGCAGAGAGAGCGTGATCTGCTTGCCGGGGGTGTACGTCAGTGTGCGCGGCGTCTGGGCGTCGGCAACCGCCGAGCCCACGATAACAAAAAGCGCGGATAGCAGTGCACGGGGGAATGCTTGCTGCATAAAGAAAGTTTAAAGGAACTCAGAACTGGCTGATTACCGACGCGATGAGTCCCGGGATGTCGTGCGGATCAGCTTCGCCTGCAGGCGGCCAGCCGAGTTCGCATAGTGTAGCGCTGGTAATCGGGCCGATAGAGATGGCCTTCACCCCGGCAAATGGAAATGAAATCTTCGCCGCCCGTGCGGCTTCCGCGAGATGGATGGCGCTGGAGGAACTGGTGAAGGTTGCCGCGTCGATGCGGGAAGTGAGCGCGGCCTGGAGCTTTTGCGGCGCATCTTCCGGGATTGCGTTCTGGTAAGCGTCGACGACATCAACGAGACCGCCGATCGCGCGGAGCGAATCAGGGATGAGATCTCGGGCGATGGCGGCGCGCGCGAGAAGGACGCGCTGACCTGTTGCGCGGTTTGACAAGGATTCAATCAGGCTTTCGGCGACGTATTCCTTCGGGGTGAGCGCCACCGTGAATCCCGCCTGGCTGGCTGCATCGGCAGTGGCTTTTCCAACTGCTGCGATCTGCGGCATCTGGCCCGCGAAGACGATCCCACACGACGCGGCGCGTTCCACAAGAGCATGGACAGCATTGGCGCTGGTCAGGATGAGCCAGTCGTAGGCGGAGAGCTGGCGAAGGGCCGCATCGAGTGGAGCGAATGTTGCCGGCTGCTGAATTTCAAGGATCGGAACTTCGACCGGCTCGGCCCCGGCAGCGCGAAGACCTTCGCTGAGTTTTCCGGCCTGATGTGCGGCGCGCGTTACCAGGATGCGCCGACCCGCCAGAGGCGGTGTCACGCCGATGCCCCCGCGGGCGGCTGTGCCGCCGCTTCGAGAAGCGGGCCAGCCCCGGCTTCGAGTAGCTTCTCCGCAGCCAGCTGGCCGAGTGCGATGGGGCCCATGTCGCCGCGTCGCGTCTCGTGATGAACCCGAATGGCTTTGCCTGAGGCAGGGTCGGCAACGACTCCAAAAATCTCCTGCCACTCCCCTGCTTCATCCTGCGGAGCAAGTCGGCAATGGATGCCAATCGGTACCTGGCAGCCTCCCCCCAGCGCGGCGAGTGCGGCGCGTTCGGCGGTGACTGCGTAGCGCGTCGCTGGGTTATCGAGAAAGGCGATGGCAGCGACGGTTGCGGAATCGTCCTTGCGTGTTTCAATGCCGAGAGAGCCCTGGCCGGCGGCCGGGCAGAAGTGGTTCGGCTCGAGACGCTCGCGAACCCACTCGGTCTTTTCCAGGCGATCGAGCCCCGCAGCAGCCAACAGAATGGCGTCGACCTGGCCCTCTTCCAGCTTGCGAAGGCGCGTGTCGACGTTGCCGCGGAATTCGACGGCCTCAATGTCGGGGCGAATCGCGAGCAACTGGGCGCGCCGTCGCTGGCTGCTTGTCCCGACAACGGCCCCATGCGGAAGCGCATGCAGGCTGTGATACTTCACCGAGACGAGCACGTCGCGCGGATCTACCCTGGGTGGAGTCGCAGCAAGCGTGAATAACGCGGGCAGTTCGGTCGGCAGATCTTTCAGGGAATGCACAGCAAGATCGACGCGGCCCTCGGCCAGGGCTTCTTCAATCTCCTTCGTGAACATCCCCTTGGAACCAACCTGCGCGAAGGTGACCTCCTGCAGGCGATCCCCCGTCGTCTTGATGATTTCGATTTTCACGCTGTGTCCCTGGGTGCGCAGCATCGCAGCAATGTGGTTTGCCTGCCAGAGAGCGAGTTGGGATCCGCGACTGCCGATGCGCAGATTCATTTGCTCATTTGCCTCCTACGGCACTGGTCTCGCTTGTGCGAGGAGAATCGGACGCTTTCTTTTCTTCCTGCGCAATGGGAACCACGTTCGAACCCGGCTGTTCTTCGCGCTCTGCGACTGAAGGCAGGGACCACGTTTCACAGAGGGCATCGACACGCGTAGAGTCGTTCTCGCGTGCAGCCTGCTTGAGTGCCTGCATCGGCGGATGAAGGAACTTGTTGACCAGCCCGCGAGTAAGAGCTTCGACGGCGGCCAGTTGTTCCCCATTCAGGGTGCCGAGTTTGGCATGCATCCGTTTGAGCTCGTTGATCCGGATCTCTTCGGCTTGGCGCTGCAGCGAGACAATCGCAGGAGCAACGTTGACCGCACGGCGGCGCTGATGGAATCTCTCGACCTCGGCCTCGACGAGGGCTTCGGCATCACCGGCCTGCGATTTGCGCTCGGCAATGTGAGCAGCAGCGACCTGCTGCAGGTCGTCGATGTCGTAGACGAAGATGCCCTCGACCTTGTTCATCGCCGGATCCACGTCGCGAGGTACGGCGATATCGATAAAGAACATAGGCCGGTTGCGCCTGCGATGCATGAACTGCTGACCGTGCTCGCGGCGGAAAATGTGGTGCGGCGCGCCAGTCGAGCTGATCACGATGTCTGCTTCGGTCGTGGCTTCGTAGAGTTTTTCGAAAGGAATTACGCGACCCTCGAAAGGCTCGGCGAGTTGGCGTGCGCGCTCGAGCGTGCGATTCGTCACGAGGATGGCGCCTGCTCCCTGCTGCAACAGGTGTCGCGCCGCGAGTTCGCTCATTTTCCCTGCACCAACCAGAAAAACGGTGCGGCCCTGCAGTGAGCCGAATATCTTGCGGGCAAGCTCCACCGCAACCGAGGCGATGGAGACCGAGTTGGAGCCGATGCTGGTCTCGGTGCGCACCTTCTTGGCCGCGGCAAAGGCCGACTGGAGCAGGTGCTCAAGTTGACCCGAGACGGTTCCGGCAGCTCGGGCTGCGGCGAAAGCTTCCTTGACCTGGCCGAGAATCTGCGGCTCGCCCACCACCATGGAATCCAGGCTGGCGGCAACACGGAAGACATGGCGGACAGCCTCCTGATCGCGGTGCTCGTAAATGTGGGGGCCAAGCTCTGTCTTCTGGAGCCCGAACTGTGTATAGAGAAAGTTCCGGATGTCAGTATCAGGTGAATCGACGGCGGCGAGCATCTCCACACGGTTGCAGGTCGAGACGATCATGCACTCGGTGACGCCGGGCTGCGACGCAAGCGCGCGGGTAGTCTCGCCTAGTTCCTCGCGCGAGATGGCAATACGCTCGCGCAGTTCGATGGGCGCGGTCTTGTGGTTTACCCCGATGAGAATGAGCTGGCTCATGGGGCACCGAACCTGTGGACGTGGCTGACCATGTTTGCCGCCCATACGCAGAGCATCACGACCAACACCGCGCCGGAGAGGTAGGCAGCTTTACGGCCGCGGAGGCCCTTCGTCCAGCGTAGAAAGATCAGGAGGACATAGAGTCCCCACATTGCGTATGAAGCAACCACCTTGGGATCGAGGAAGTACGCGGCTCCCAGCGAAGTCTCCTGCACCAGGACCGCCCCAAGGATCAGGCCCACAGTCATGCAGGGAAAGCCAAAGAGCAGCATGGCGTTGGCGATGCGCTCGAGATTGTCGAGCGGGGGTAGCCAGTCAAGCGGTACCCACCAGGAGTCCTCGGCGGCCTTGAGCTTGGCCTTCAGACGGCGTTCCTGAACGAGGTACAGGATCGACGCCAGCAGGCTGAATCCCAGGGCAGCGTAAGCACAAAGCAGCGCCGCGATATGCGCAACAAGCCAACTCGTCCTGACGCCCTGAGACGGAAAGGTGTAGCCCTGCAGGCCCAGTGAAGGAACAAAGACGAGGAAAAAGGTGATGGGGAGAGCAAAGACCCCCAGCGAAATGGCTTCGTAGAGCCACCACGCCAGAAAGAACAGACCCACAACTGCAAACCCAAGTAAAGACTCGGCTTCGCGGGCTCCGACCGGAACCCAGCGGTGGGCCTGGACCAGCATCTCTACTACCGATACGAGATGGAAGAAGAAGGCCATGCCGCCCAGATGCACGCACCAACGTCGCGCACGCTCTGAGGAATTGAGCACTGCGGGGAAGATGGTGACACTTGCAGCCGCGTATAAGATAGTCGCGACTCGAAGCCAGAGAAGATGCATGTAGTACTCAAATCTAAAGCCTTAGCTTTCAGTATACTGTGATCCAAATCACTCGCTGAAACGTCTTTAAGGCAAGGCGTGTGATGAGGTTCTCAGAGGTATAGGAGTTTCCGTCCAACCCTCAGGCGCTACTACGCAGCCCTTTCCTCTAATAGATCGAGTATCCACGCATCCGGGACCTTGCTCAGCAGTGTTTTTTTAGAGCGGGCGTGCGAAGCGCCAGAAAAATGATCGCAGAACCATGAATCTCGACAAGCTCAAACAAAACTGGGAGTCCCTGGCGGAGCGCGACGCCCTTGGCGCAATTCTCACGGACGAATCGAAGGCTGGGGGAGGGTGGGATATTGCCGCATTTATGGCCACGGGGGAGGCCGAAGTCGAAGTTGTGATGGAGCATCTCGCGAGAATTGGCCATCTTCCCGATTTCCGCGGGGCAGCTCTGGATTTCGGATGCGGTGTGGGGCGGCTAACTCAGGCCCTCGCCCGCCGCTTCGCCTCCAGTGTTGGGGTCGACATTTCGCGTGAGATGATTGATAAAGCCGACAAGATCAATCAGTTTGCGGATTGCAAATACCTTGTCCACACCGACGTCCGGCTGCCGTTCGCCGAGAGAACCTTCGCCTTTATCTATAGCAATATCGTTCTGCAACATGTTCCGGCGCGCTATTCAAAAGAATATCTGCGGGAATTCGTGCGCGTGCTCGCTACCGACGGGGTGCTGGTTTTTGGTGTGCAGGACTCCTTTGCGATGCCTGACCTCGCCTCGCGCATCACGCGCATTCGCCACATCCTGCGCCTCCGTTCACGCATCCAGAGTGCGTTGGGCCGCGACAAGGGCAACATGCAGATGCATTGCCTTCCGCACCAGATGGTCAGACGCGCGCTCGGCCCGGTCAGAGTGGTTGATGTTCAGTGGACGAATACGGCGGCCCGAGATTTCAATGGCAAACTCCTGTACCTCGCCCAACCTCCAAAATCGGGCTACATCGGGATGCAATACTGCGTAGTGAAGGAGCCTTGATTCCCAAGAGAAGCCGACGCCGTTCATGCGCACTATGATTCCGCCAAAGAAGGCAAGCCAGTGACTCCAGGACTGCTTGCTTCATTAGATACATCCTCTATCAGTGCCGAGAAGAGGACGACTGCCCAGAGCGGCAGGGTCAGATCGAAGACCTCCGTGTCAGTCAATCCACGAGCCAGGGAGAAGATCAAGAGCCCAAGCAGAATGGAACGCAACGGCGACCGAAGTAAACCACGGACACGCCGATAGAACGACCGATAATACCCGATCATCATCAGGATCCCGGCGGTACCGTAGGCATAGAACTGCTGCAGCAGTTCGTTATGTGCGTGTCGAGCTTCGAAGTGATCGCCGTAAAAAGGCGGGATCACCTTCCAAACCGAATGAAATCCGTGACCGAACCATGGCCGGTCAAGTGACTCGGTAAAGATGTATAACCAGATGCCGGTTCGGCCTGTGAGAGTCTCCGCCTGGCCGTCGTTGCCGGTGTAGACCTCCCAATAGGACATAAAGAGACCGGCAAAAACCAGACTCCCAATCAGCCCTCCGAGAAGAATCAGGACCTTGGTCCTTCGGCGGAGGGACTTGTCAGTAAATAACATTACGGCATGGCTCAAGGCGACCGCCGCGATCGAGGTCTTGCTTAGGCTGCGCACAAGAGTTATGGCGACGAGAACAAGTGCAATTTTCCAAATCCCTTTCTCGTGGGAGACGCGAATCAGGTACTCGGCGAAAAAGATGGCCAGGGCGCAGGTATATCCAATCGCGTTCGGGCCGACGAGCTGTTCATCACCAAGCCGGAGATCTGATTGCGCGGGCAGTCCCCACGCGATGACGGCTACGGCACAGGCTCCGAGGACAAAGCCCTTCGCCAGGGTCGATGCAACCGCCGAAACCGGCCCAAGCCGGACGAGAAGAATGATCATGCCAAGGTCGGCAGCCATCCCGCACCAGAATGCAGCGGCAGCCGCTGTGGAGAAAGCAACGGTCCACAGCAAGCTGCAGCCACCGAAACCGGCGAACAGGAGAGACCAAGGCACACATGGAAGGCGAAACACCGAATCGAGCGTTCGCTCCGCGCGGCCTATCGAACAGAACAAAACCAGACCGAAGAGAAGATAATTCAGCGCTAGGCCGAGCGCGGTTCCGGTCTGCGCGTCCAGGCGGAGAAATCGGACTGATGCGAGGACGATGAATACCCGGGAAGAGAAGAAGAAGCCAATCGAGGCGACCAGAAACGACGGCGTATCGGATGCGGTCCGGTCTGCTGGAAGGAAATGTGCATTGGTCGCCATGGGAGAGGAGTCCAGTATCGACGCAGACCGAAAACTCCTTGTCACCAGAATGTCATTTCAATGACATACGGGCGAAAGAGAGCTTCCCGCGGTTCCCTCCCGTTCTACGATGTCCCGCTTGCGATACGCTCCTCGATGAGCGATGACTCCACGTAGATCCACAGGTAGAAGACACCAGTGGCCAGGAGGAGGAGGGGTGCCGGGAAGACAGTAACGGCATCCGCAAGCCATCCAGCCGATCCGCCCGGCGCCGGATGCAGGCCCTGCGCCGTACGCGTCACGAGCCAGTGCGAAAGATCTCCGGTGAAGAAAAAACTGGCGGCGGTGAGGAGAAGCGCAATGAATGCAACCCGGTTGCGACGTGTCCATAGCAAACCCAATCCCGGAACGACGAGCAACAGCAGCTTGGTGTCGTAGTAGTGGTGGTAGATGGGCAGCAACGACAGCGGCGCAATCGCAGCCAGGGCGAGAAAATCCTTCCTCTTCGAGGGCTTGGTGCGTACGGTAGCTGCCGCCCAGATCAACAGCAACGGCGCAAAGACGAGATAAGTCACGCTGTTGTAGAAAACCGGACTGTCATGGAACCGGCTCAGAACCACCTGCAGATCAAGAAACTCGGCGCGCATTGACGAAGAGGGACCCGGATCGGTAGGTCCGCCTCGGTACGAGAAGGACTGAATGTTTGCCTGAAGCTCACGAATCCAGTGCGGAGAAACCATCCACGTCCACACCATGAATGGAATGGAGATGGCGCAGGCAACAACAAGCACTTGCAGTGCGCGCTTGCGAAAGACTCCTCCGGCAAGCAGGAAGTAGAGCCAAACCAGGCCGGGACCCTGGGGCTTGATCGCCAGGCTGAGCGCCATGCACAGAATCCCCGCGGCGACGAAACGGTCCCGGATGAAACACCAGGCGGCAATCACGCAGAGCGCGATCATCAGTGCCGACGGATTGGAGAGCATCACGAGAATCTCGCTGTTGGCCAGCAGGTAAGCAATAATAGCGCCACACAGAATGGGCGCGTGATCGGCACCCAGGTCGAAGGCTAGACAGGCGGCAAGAATGAGGCTGCTCGCACTGAAAATTGCCCAAAGGATGTGAGCGATATCCCACGGGAACAGCGCAAATGGAACCAGGACCGCGAATGTCGTTGGCGGATATACGTAGCGTCCAACGCTGATCCTGTCCTCTGTTTCATCGACCAGCCGCGGAGCCCCCTCCGCCTCGTAATCGCCAAGCAGTTCCTTCTCGCTGTACGGATCAGATTGGTGGAGAAGGCATCGCGTGGCGTAGTAGCTGCTGATGAAATCGTGAACCGCTCCGGGCGATCTGGCCAGAAGGAGGTATCCGAGGATCACCACAATGACAGCAGAGCCGAGAAAGACCAGGATCAATCCATCTCTGCGCGCGTTCGTCATCCCCCTCCTGCGCCGCTGCCAGCAATTCCGTGGCAGGGATCCAGATGCCGCAAGTGCCCGATGCTGGACTAGTTTTACATCACCCCGAGCGCTTTCCGGCTCATCAGTGGTAATCAGGTGGATGCGGGGGGCCCAGGGGGGCCTCGCTGGCCGGAGCTTCCCTTTTTGGATCGAGAGCCGTCCTGGATCTCGGACTCTGTTTCCGCCATGTTCTGCACAGGGAGTTGAGCGTCGCGTCACGGTAATCTGTAGGCAATCGTGCAACCCGCAGAGCTCCAATCCGCAGCGGAGGTGCCGTCTTCCCTTGCCCCTGAAGTTCTTGATTCAGCGGCTCAGAATTCGTCATCTGCAAAAAAGCCTGAGAAGGCCGCCGAACCTACTCCCTTCATGCGGCAATGGTCGTCGGCCAAGCGCGAGAATCCCGATGCCTTGCTCTTCTTCCGCATGGGAGACTTTTACGAGCTTTTCTACGACGATGCAGTTGTCGCGAGCCGGGAACTTCAGCTCACATTGACCGCGCGAGACCGGGAACGACAGGTCCCGATGTGCGGAGTGCCCTATCACTCGGTGGAAAACTACCTGGCACGTCTTCTCCGTAAAGGTTTTCGGATCGCGATCTGCGATCAAATGGAGGACCCGAAGCTCACGAAGAAAATCGTAAAGCGAGAGGTTACCCGGGTTCTTTCGCCGGGCACCGCGCTCGATGCGGCTCTCGGTCAGGAGCAAAACAACTTTCTCGCGGCGTACTTCGAACACGGGACGGAGAAACAGCCTGTCTGTGCCGTGTCTCTTCTCGATGTCTCGACCGGTGACTTTCGCACCGCCGAGTATGCAGGGCCGAAGGCGCGGCAGCAAGCGCTGGAGGAGCTGCTGCTTGCCGGGCCGAGTGAGGTGCTGCTAAAGACTAGTGCCCAGATTCCCGATCTCCTTGAGAGAATTCCCGCAAAGACACGTGTCGAGGACTGGGTATGGACCCGCGATTTTGCCGTCCCCCTGGTGCAGCGCCAACTGCAGGTTCGATCGCTCGAGGGCTACGGGCTAACAGGCCACGAGACCGCCGCCATCGCGACCGGAGCCGTGCTTCACTATGTCCGCACGACGCAGAAGAACGAGGCACTGCACATTGATTCTTTGAAGTTCCAGGAGCACTCGACCGCTCTCGAGCTCGACCAGGTCACCGTGCGAAATCTCGAACTGGTCGAACCGCTCTCTGCCGGCCAGGATGATCGAGCGACGCTCTTCCACACACTGGATGCATGCCAGACGCCGATGGGCAAGCGCTTGCTGCGGGCGACAATCCTGCGCCCGCTAACTGATGCGGCGGTCCTGAATGCCCGGTACGAAGCCGTGAGCGAGGCACATGGCGACCTGCTGAGGCGCGAAGAGATCCGACGAGCCTTCGGCGGCATCCTCGATCTGGAACGACTGTTGGCGCGCTTAAGTCTGGATTCCGCCGGTCCACGCGATGTTCGAGCGCTTGCGGCAAGCCTTGCGCGGCTGCCCGGTTTGAAGGCAGCAATCGAGGCCATGCAGGCTCCGCTGTGGTGCGATCTGACCCGCCGCCTCGACGTGCTTGAGGATGTTACAGCTCGGATTGCTGCGACTCTAATTGCGGAACCGCCACTCACATTGGCCGATGGCGGAGCGATTGCCGCGAGTGTGGATGTGGAGCTTGACGAGCTGCGCGCCATCTCCTCCACCGGCCGCCAGTCGATCGCCGCGATCGAAGAACGCGAACGTGCCCGTACCGGCATCGGCTCCCTGAAAGTCCGCTACAACTCTGTCTTCGGCTACTACATCGAGATAACGAAGGCGAATCTTGCCATGGCTCCGGCAGATTACGAACGCAAGCAGACGCTCGTGAATGCGGAGCGATTTACGACGCCGGAGTTGAAGGAGTACGAGGTCAAGATCCTCACCGCCCACGATCGCTGCATCGAGATCGAAAAGCGGATCTTCGCAGAGCTTCGGAAAGCCGTGCTTGAGGCGGCGGGCCGGATTCGACGAACAGCCGCAGCAGTGGCTGAGGCGGACCTGCTCGCTGATTTTGCTCACCTTGCTTCGCTGCGACGCTATGTGCGGCCGGCGCTCACCGAAGAGCCGGTGCTTGAAGCAGTCTCAGCCCGGCATCCAGTCATCGAACAGTGGATGGAAGAGACACGTGAGGGCCGGTTCATTCCCAACGATCATTATCTGAGCGCATCGGAAGATGGACCAAGCCTGTTGCTGATCACCGGGCCGAATATGGGTGGCAAGAGCACCTACCTTCGCCAGGCGGCAATGCTGGTGCTGATGGCGCAGATGGGAAGCTTCGTGCCCGCGCAGAGTCTGCGCCTGGGCCTCGTTGATCGCATCTATACGCGCATCGGAGCCAGCGATAATGTCGCACGCGGTCGGTCCACGTTCATGGTGGAGATGACCGAGACCGCAACGATTCTGAATACGGCAACGAGTCGGTCCCTGATCTTGCTCGATGAGATGGGCCGCGGTACGGCGACCTTCGATGGGCTCTCGCTGGCGTGGGCGACGGTCGAGTATCTTCACGCCGAGACCGGCGCGCGCACCCTTTTTGCCACGCACTACCACGAGCTGACAATGCTTGCGGAGAAGCTCAAGCGCGTGCGCAACCTTCGTGTCGGCGTAAGGGAGGGTGGCGGTGGCATCGTCTTTCTGCACACTATTGAACCCGGCGCGGCAAGCAAAAGCTACGGCATCGAGGTCGCAAAGTTGGCCGGCCTGCCTGCCGCGGTTATCGAGCGCGCTCGACACGTGCTGAAGCAACACGAAAAGCAGGAGCGCCAGAGCGTACAGGTTGAGACAACGCCGGAACCCATGCAACTCACCATCTTCACACCGCTCTCCCAACGCATCGTGGACCGCCTCGAGGCGGTGGATGTGAATTCGCTGACGCCCTTGCAGGCGCTGAATCTGCTGGAAGAGCTGCAACAGGAACTAAAAAAACAGGGACCAGGGATTAAAACGAGATAACGAAACTCCGAACGGGGTACGTGAATGGCAGGGACAAAAACATTGCGGCAGGCGGCGGGGAGTCTGCTGGTAGTCGGGCTTTCAGGAACAGAACTAACCGGGCTCGAGCGCGCGTGGCTACAGTTGGTTCGGCCCGGGGGAATCATCCTCTTCCGGCGCAATATCGAGAGTGTCGAGCAGACGCGCGCGCTGCTGAACGAAGCTACTGGACTCGGCTCGCGCCATGCGATGCGTTGCGTTGACGTGGAAGGCGGCACAGTAAACCGGCTGCGCGAGTCGCTCGCGCCTATTGCTTCGACTCAATCTGTGGCCGCAGCCTCGCGAAGCGCGAAGAAGCCTGCCCTCGCGCGCAAGCATGGTGAACTGATTGCACGGGCCGTAAAGGCATTCGGCTTCAACACCGCACTCGCGCCCGTCGTGGACCTGGCTCTGCCTGAGGCTGTCGAGGTGCTGGGAAGCCGGACCTCCGGCGGCAGTCCCGCAGAAGTGGTCGCCTACGCGCGCGAACTTCTCGGTGGGCTTGCTGCACAAGGCGTGACCGGCTGCGGAAAGCATTTTCCCGGATTAGGCGGAGCAGCTGGCGACACCCACTTCGTTACCCCGGAGATTCAGCGAAGCTGGAACCAGCTTTGGAATGAAGACCTCGTACCCTATCGCGACCTGCACAAAGCGATGCCCATGATCATGATCAATCACGCGGCCTACCCGCAGACGCGGAGCAGCAAGGAACCGGCCAGTGCGTCGCGATTCTGGATCACCGAGACGCTGCGCAAGAAGATCGGATACAAGGGAATTGTCCTCTCCGACGACCTGGAGATGGGAGGCATCCTGAAATTCCTCCCGGTTGAAGAAGCTGCCGTGGCAGCGCTTCGTGCAGGCTCCGAGTTGATCCTGATTTGCCACAGCCCCGAGCTGATCCTCAGGACCTATGAAGCCCTGATCTCCGAAGGTGAGCGCTCAGCAGCCTTCCGGAAGACTCTGTTTGCCACAGCCCGGGATGCGGGTCGCAAGCGCGTGAAGCTCTATGCGCGCGGTATTTTTCCGCTGCCAGCCGCAAAAGCCCTTGAGTCTCTCCGGGGCAGCATTCTGGAATTCAATCGCACGATAGCCGCGGTTTCCGACGCTTCTGCCGAGGCCCCGCGAGCAACGGCTCCGGCGGAAACTTCATGAAACCCCGCGCTATGACCGTCGCAGGCGTGATGAGCGGAACCTCCGCGGACGGGATCGACGTTGCCATCGTGCGAATTGCCGCCGGAAAGGGCCGCTTCTGGCCGGGCTTGAAGCTCCAGGCACACGAAGGCTTTCGCTACCCTGAACCTCTTCGCAAAGCAGTGCTGGCCGCGATGAATGCCCGAAACACAAACACGGCCGAACTCGCGCGACTGAACTGGCGTCTCGGGATTGCCTATGCAGATGCGGTGAAAGCAACCGTCAAGCGCCACAAAATCAAAATCGATCTGATCGGCTGCCATGGTCAGACCCTCTATCATCAGGCGCAATTCAAACGTTACGCCGGAGAGAGCTTCACATGCACATGGCAGGCAGGCGAGGCTGCTGTACTTGCAGCAACACTCGGAGTTCACGTCGTATCGAATTTCCGCACCGCCGACATGGCGAATGGAGGACAGGGCGCACCACTCGTACCCATCCTCGATCATTGCCTCTTCGTTCATCCAAACCATGGACGGGTGTTACAGAACATCGGAGGCATCGCCAACCTGACCGCGCTTCCCGCCGGCGCCTACGGAAACAAGATCAAGGCATTTGATACCGGCCCCGGCAACATGGTGATTGATGCGCTGGCTCAGAAGCTCTTCCGAAAGGCCTTCGACCGCAATGGCGCGATCGCGGCGCGTGGACAAGTCCTCGAGCCGGTGCTCGCCCAAATGTTGCGCGATCCCTACTTCAAGTTGAAACCGCCGCGAACCGCCGGTCGCGAGCAATTCGGGCGCGAGTATGCCTTGCAGTTTCTCGCTAAGTGCCGTCGCGTCAGCCGAAAACCTGAAGATGCACTCGCTACTGCCACGGCGCTCACCGCGGAAACCATCGCACGTAGTTTCAGGCAGTTTGTATTGCCAAAAATGAAACGCTCGCCGATTGATTACATCGTCTCCGGAGGCGGCGCGCGCAATTCAGCCATGATGAAGATGCTCGCCGAACGGCTTGAGCCGCTGGGATGCAAGCTGGCGACCACCGACGAATTCGGCATGCCTGCCGAGGCCAAGGAAGCCGCTGCCTTCGCGCTGATGGCTTGGCTCACGTGGAACTCCCTTCCAGGAAATGTACCTTCTGCTACAGGTGCAAAACGCCCCGTGATTCTGGGACAGCTCAGCTACGCA
>Ga0335080_10004959_pt1 | contig 13634 bp, 12 predicted proteins | sample Lox_Sample_34_FD_206720 | JGI IMG/M metagenome (GOLD analysis project Ga0335080, IMG submission 206720) | Soil microbial communities from Loxahatchee National Wildlife Refuge, Florida, United States - Lox_Sample_3.4 | ecosystem: Environmental > Terrestrial > Soil > Wetlands | place: USA... | reverse complement strand
TGAAATTCACCTTGACAGCGGCGGCGTTCCATCCCAGAAACAGCCCGGTGAGGATCAGCGCCGCCAGCGCAATGGTCTTCGCCGACGTGAAGAGATTCTGCACGATTTTGCCGTATTCCAGCCCGCGGGAGTTGGTGAAACTGAGCAGGGCGATCACCGCGACCCCGACAAGCTGAGCCGTCGATAGCGAGATGGCATACTTCGACGTGATGTGAACCGGTGGAATGAGGTAACGAGTCTCCGAAACCGGCGGAAACACGATGGAGAGAAATCGCGCGAAAGCGACCGCCACTGCCGCGATGGTGCCCGTTTGAATTACCAGGAAAAAAGTCCAGCCATACAAAAATCCCCACAACGGAGAGAATGCTTCGCGCAGATACACATACATCCCGCCGGCATGCGGCAGCATGGAAGCCAGTTCGCCGTAAGACAGCGCCGCTGCGATCGTGAGCACGCCGGTGAGCACCCACGCCATCAACATCCAGCCCGGGCTTCCGATCAGCCGCGACATATCGGCCGAGACGATAAAGATACCCGACCCGATCATCGCACCCACCACGATCATGGTGGCGTCGAACAGGTTCAATCCGCGGAGAAATCCCTGCTCCGCGGTTGCTGCAGCCGTTCGGTTTTCTTGGCCAGTCACGAGTTTGACGCCCCTTTCCTCCATCTGTTACTCTACTTTTCTTAAGAAACTTCCACCGTCTTTCCCTTGTATATACATGGAAGCCACACTGCACCAGCTCGGCGCCCTTCTGCTCCAAGCGGTTCCGACCATTCTACTGCTTCTGGTTCTCTACACCTATTTGAAGCTGGTCTTTTTCAAACCGCTCGAAAAGGCGCTCCACCAGCGCTATGAAGCTACCGAGGGTGCGCGCAAGGTGGCGCAGGAAAGCCTGGAACGCGCCGCCGCCAAGACCAAAGAGTACGAAAATGCTCTGCGCGCCGCCCGCGGCGAAATCTACCAGTCGCAGGAGCAGCTCCACAAACAGCTTCAGGAACGGACGACGGTGCAATTGAAGGAAGCTCGCCAGCGCACCGACGCCATGATCCAGGCTGCGCGCGCGGACCTAGCCACCGAAGTAGAAGCCGCCAAGGCCCGCCTCGGGCTTGAAAGCGGCCGCCTTGCCGACCTGATCGCGGAGAGAATCCTCCGCCGGAGCGCCGCATGAAAATCTCCGTTGTGGGGCAGGTTGGTAACCTGCGCGGCGGTTGCCAACCGCCGCCGGTCCGATTGCCGATCGCCCCGCAGCCTGCCAGCCTGCCCCACAAAACCCTCCTGCGCACCGTCATTCTTACACTCCTCTTCGCCCTGGGAGCCTTCGCCGCCGAAGGCGAAGGCTCCGCCGAGGGCGGCAACATCCAATTCTGGAAATGGGCCAATTTCCTCGTCCTCGCCGGAATCCTGACTTACGTCATTCTCAAAAACGCCGGCCCCTTCTTTGAAGCCCGCTCCCGCCAGATCCGCAAAGACATGATCGAGTCCGAGCAGATCAAGGCCGACGCCGAGGCTCGCGCCGCCGACGTCGACCGCCGTTTGGCCAACCTCTCCAAAGAAATCGCCCAACTGCGCGCCGAGGCGCAGCATCAATCCGAAGTCGCCACCAGGCACGCCACCGAACAGACGGCCGCCGACATCGCCAAGATCCAGGCGCACGCCGAACAGGAAATCGCCGCCGCGGGTAAAGCCGCCCGCAACGAATTGCGGCGCTATTCCGCCGAACTGGCCGTCCAACTCGCCGAGCAGAAGATCCGCGCGCGGATGACCCCGGACGCCCAGGACGCACTCATCAAAAGCTTCGCTCACCAGCTCGAGCCGCCTGCCTCCCGCGCTCATTCGTAAACTGCAATGACCACCTCTGCTGTAGCCGCTCGATATGCCAACGCCTTTGCGGACGTGATCACCGCGCGCACCTCCGGCGTCACGCCCGAGATCGCCCTCGCCGAAGTGCGCGCGTTCGAAGGCCTGATGCGGTCGTCGGCGGAGTTATCCAACGCGCTGACCACTCCGGCAGTGGCGCCGCCCCGAAAGAGGGCGGTAGTCGGGAAATTAGCCGAACGCCTGGGCCTTTCGCGGCTCTCGCGCAACTTTCTGTTCGTTCTGCTCGACCATCGGCGCATCGCCTCTCTTGGGCAGATCATCCAAACCTTGGAGCAGGTGCTCGACGAGCGGATGGGCTTCGCACGGGTGGAAATCGCCGCCGCTCGCGAACTCTCGGACGACCAGCGCAGGGCGATCGAGCTGCAACTCGCGCGCATCACGGGCAGGCGCATCCGAATGCAATTCTCTGTGGACGAGTCGCTCATCGGAGGGGCGATAGCGCGCGTCGGTTCCACCATTTACGATGGCTCGGTGCGTGGACAATTGCATACGCTGGCCCGCCGCATGGCCGCCGGCGAGACTGCCGCCTCGTAACGAAAGGGATTTATGGCTCAAATCAGAGCGGATGAAATCACCAGCATCCTCCGCCAGGAGATTGAAAACTACGAACGTGCGATCGACGTCACCGAAACGGGTTCGGTGATCTCGGTGGGCGATGGTATCGCCCGCATTCACGGTCTCGAAAAAGTAATGTCCGGCGAGCTGATCGAGTTTCCGCACGGTGTGTCCGGCATCGCCATGAACCTGGAAGAAGACCAGGTTGGCGCGGTGCTGATGGGCGACTACACGGAAATCAAGGAAGGCGACGAGGTCCGCCGTACAAAGCGGATCATGTCTGTGCCGGTGGGCGAAGCTTTGATCGGCCGCGTGGTGAACGCCATCGGCGAACCGATCGACGGCAAGGGCGCAATCGCCGCCTCGACGTACAACCCGGTCGAACGCCTGGCGCCCGGTGTGGTTTCGCGGCAGCCGGTGAAAGAACCCGTGCAAACCGGCATCAAAGCCATCGACGCCATGATCCCCATCGGCCGCGGGCAGCGCGAGTTGATCATCGGCGACCGCCAGACCGGCAAAACCGCCCTCGCACTCGACACCATCATCAACCAGAAGGGCGGCGACATGATTTGCATCTACGTCGCCATCGGGCAAAAGCGCTCCACTGTAGCGCAGGTGGTGAAGACCCTCGAAGACTACGGCGCCATGGATTACACCATCGTGGTTTCCGCCTCGGCGTCCGATCCCGCACCCATGCAATACCTGGCCCCCTACGCCGGAACCGCGATGGGCGAATACTTCCGCGACAGCAGCCGCCACGCGCTCTGCATTTACGACGATCTTTCCAAACACGCCGCGGCATACCGCGAAATTTCGCTGCTGCTGCGCCGGCCGCCCGGCCGGGAAGCGTATCCCGGCGATGTTTTCTACCTCCACAGCCGACTGCTGGAACGGGCCGCCAAGCTGAGCACCAAGCATGGCGGCGGATCGCTTACCTCGCTGCCGTTTATCGAAACGCAGGCGGGCGACGTATCGGCGTACATCCCGACCAACGTCATTTCGATTACCGACGGGCAGATCTTCCTCGAATCCGACCTGTTCAATTCCAACGTCCGGCCCGCCATCAACGTCGGCATCTCAGTCAGTCGCGTGGGCGGAAATGCGCAGACCAAAGCCATGAAGTCCATCGCCGGAAGTATGCGCCTGGATCTGGCGCAGTATCGCGCGTTGGCCGCATTCGCCCAGTTCGGCTCCGATCTGGATAAGGCTTCGATGGATCAGCTCAGCCGCGGTAAACGCCTGGTCGAAATCCTCAAGCAGGGCCAGTATCATCCGTTGCCGCTCGAAAAAGAGGTCATGATCATCTACGCCGGCACGCAGGGCTTTCTGGACAGCCTGCGGGTGGAGGATTGTCGCCGGTTCGAAGAGGAACTGTACCAGTTTATGGACACGGCCCACCCCGACGTGTTCGAAGACATTCGTACGAAAAAAGCGCTCGACGAAGGCCTGCGCGGTAAGATGACCGCCGCACTCGAGGAATTCAAGGCGCGTTTCGTCGCCGAGCAGCCCGCCGCCGCACATGCCTAGCCTGATCGATATCCGGCGGCGTATCCGCTCGGTCAAGAACACGCAGCAGATCACCAAGGCCATGAAAATGGTCTCAGCGGCGAAGCTGCGTCGTGCGCAAGACCGCGTGATCGCCTCGCGCCCCTATGGCGCCCTGCTGCGGCAGGTCCTGGCCAGCGTCGCCGCCGCGGCGCAAGCCGACGAGCAGGCCGGCCGCCACCCGCTCCTCGCCAAACGCGCTGAAAACCGCATCCTGCTGGTGCTGATCACCGCGGACAAAGGTCTCGCCGGAGCATTCAACACCAACCTGATCAAGGGCGCCCAGCGCTTTATCGCAGAACACTCCGGCGCGACCGTCCAACTCGAGCTGGTTGGCCGCAAGGGCCGCGATTTCTTCCGCAAGCGCCGTGCAAATATCCTGGGCGACTACGTCAACCTGGCCGCCAAAGCACAGTACGAAGATACAGCCGCTATTGCGCGCAAGGCGATCGAACTTTACGAAAAGGAAGAGATTGACGCCGTTTACATCGTCTATAACGAATTCAAAAGCGTGATGGCGCAAAAGCTGACCATTACGAGGGTGCTGCCGGTAGAAACCGGCCCCGCGCGTGAAGACGCCTCCGTCGACTACATTTACGAGCAGCCCCCCGCGGAAATGTTAGGCGCGTTGCTGCCGCGGTATGTGGAGATGGAGTTCTACCGCGCCTTACTGGAGTCCGCCGCCGCCGAACACGCCGCACGCATGACCGCCATGGAAGCGGCCACTTCTAACGCTGGCGATATGATCGACAAACTGACGCTGTACATGAACCGCGTCAGACAAGCCAGCATTACCAAGGAAATTATTGAAGTAGTCAGCGGCGCCGCAGCCGCGGAGTAAGAAAGGAATTGCTGGTTTTCACATGTCGACTAATGGAAACGTAATCGGACGGGTCGTCCAGGTAGCCGGCCCCGCGGTGGACTGCGAGTTCCCCGAAGGCCACATTCCCCTGGTCTATACGGCCATTCGCATCACCAGCGAAGGATTCGACGTCCCGCAACCCATCGATATCATCTGCGAGGCGCAGCAGCACATCGGCGAAGGCCGCGTTCGCACGGTCGCGCTGCAACCCACCGAGGGACTCGTGCGCGGCATGAAAGCCATCAGCCTCGGCAAACCGGTTGAAGTACCGGTCGGCCAGGAGACGCTCGGCCGCGTGCTCAACGTGATCGGCCAGCCGGTAGACGAAATGGGGCCTGTCCTCGCTAAGAAGTACTACTCCATCCATCGCCCCGCGCCATCGTTCGAGGAGCAGTCCACGCGGCTCGAAATGTTCGAGACAGGAATCAAAGTCATCGACTTGCTCGAACCTTATCTGCGCGGCGGCAAGATCGGCCTCTTCGGCGGCGCAGGCGTCGGCAAGACCGTCATCATCATGGAGTTGATCAACAACATCGCGCTGAAGCACGGCGGTGTTTCGGTGTTCGCCGGCGTGGGTGAGCGGACCCGCGAGGGCAACGACCTGTGGCTCGACATGCAGGAGTCCGGCGTCATCGACCCCAAGGATTACCGCAAATCCAAGTGCGCGCTGATCTATGGTCAGATGACCGAGCCGCCCGGCGCACGCTTGCGTGTGGGTCTCACCGGCCTCACAGTCGCCGAGTATTTCCGCGATGAAGAAGGACAAGACGTGCTGCTCTTCATCGACAACATTTTCCGTTTCACCCAGGCCGGCTCCGAAGTATCCGCGCTGCTGGGCCGCATGCCGTCCGCCGTGGGTTATCAGCCGAACTTAGCCACTGAGATGGGCGAGTTACAAGAGCGGATTACATCCACTAAGAAGGGTTCGATCACTTCGGTGCAGGCCATCTATGTGCCTGCTGATGACTACACAGACCCCGCTCCGGCTACTGCGTTCGCGCACCTCGATGCGACTACCAACCTCTCGCGCGAAATCGCCGCACTTGGCATTTACCCCGCAGTCGACCCGCTGGCTTCCACTTCGCGCATTCTCGACCCGCTGATTATCGGCGAGGAGCACTACAACGTCGCGCAGTCCGTGAAGGCCGTTCTGCAGCGCTACAAAGACCTTCAGGACATCATCGCAATTCTCGGAATTGACGAGCTGTCGGACGAAGACAAACTCACCGTTTCCCGAGCGCGCAAAATTCAACGGTTCCTGTCGCAGCCGTTCCACGTAGCTGAGCAGTTCACCGGCGCAGCGGGCAAGTACGTGAAGCTTTCTGACACCATCAAGGGCTTCCGCGAGATCGTGGACGGCAAGTACGACGACCTGCCCGAGCAGGCGTTCTACATGCAGGGAACGATCGAAGAAGTGCAGGAACGCGCCGCCGCGCTGGCAAAGGCGTAGCCATGCCGGACCTGATGCAATTAGAGGTCGCGACCCCCGAGCGCGAGCTCGTCCGACAGGAAGTGGACGAAGTGCAACTGCCGGGCAAGGACGGTTATCTCGGCGTGCTGCCTGGCCACGCACCCATGGTCAGCCAGCTCGGCACGGGCGCGCTGACATACGGTGTTAGTGGACATCGGCGCTACCTGGCCGTTCACGGCGGTTTTGTCGAAGTGCAGCCTGGCCACGTCCGGATCCTGGCGAACGCGGCGCAGCCTGCTGAGGAGATCGACCTCAACCGCGCCCGCGCCGAGTTGCGCGAAGCTGAAGAACGCATGATGCACCCGGATCCGAACGGCGACCCGCAAGTCCCGTTGGACGCAGTGGCGGTCGCGCAGGCGCGGGTAGACGCGGCGGAGAAGCGCACATAGCTTCGCCATAATTAGGTCAGAGGCGCTATGAAGAAAGACTTGGAGACCACGCCGCCGGTTACCCCTCGCGAGCCGGCTGAGCAGAATTCGTCTGCCATGGAGAACTGCGCCCAATTCGCCTCGTGGGAAGAGCACCTCGAAGTCGAGGAGAAAATATTTGCTCTCCACGGTGAGCTGTTCCGCAGGCTCGCCGGACACGACCGCCAGCGCTAGCACGTCGGGTGAAATTTCTGAGTCGCGAGATCATTGACCGCCTCCACCATCTGGCTATCGAGCGTTATGGAGGTCACCACGGGCTTCTCAATGAAGACCTGGTCGAATCTGCAATCAATCAGCCTCGACACACATTCTTTATTGGCGGCGGTGACGTCTTCGAAGTAGCCGCCGCTTACGCTTACCACATTGTGGCGGATCACCCTTACTGGGACGGCAACAAGCGTACGGGCGTCCGCGCTCGAATTCCTCGAACTCAACGGCGTTGACACGACGCCAGTCCCGCACGACGCCCTGTACGAGTCGCTTATCAAAGTCGCCGACCACCAAATGAACCGCTTCCAACTCGCCGCATTTTTCCGCCTACACCTCTCCGTTTAGCCGCCCTCCGCTGAGGATATAGTAAGGGCATGCTCACTCGCCGTCATTCGCTCGCCATCCTTCTACTCTCCGCATTTCCAGCCGCAGCGCAACTTTCCCAAAACGTGCAGGACTGGATGAAACGCCTGAATTCCGGCGATTTCGCCGACGCCGGCCGTGCAGGACGGGGAGGACGACGCGGCGGCGGAGCCACGCACTGGATCGATGGCGGCAAAGGCTACACCGCAGTCGAGCGCGGCGAGATGGTCCGTTACGATGCGGAGACCGGCCAGCGCTCCGTGCTCCTGAGCACCGCCCAGTTAACTCCGGCCGCCCTGGGACACGCGATCCAACCCACGGAGCAGAGCTCAACCGCGGACCGCAAGCACTTCCTGTTTGGAACCAATCCGCGGCCAACCATGATCCGCAAGACGGCCTACGATTATTGGTCGCTCGACCTCACCGATAACTCGTGGCACAAGCTCGGCGGCTCTTCGCCCTCCGTGCTCTATGCCAAGCTCTCGCCGGACGGCACGCACGCGGCCTACGTCCGCGACAACAATATCTTTGTCGAGGACATACGGTCCGGCGCAGTCAAACAACTCACGTCCGATGGTTCGACCACGATCATTAACGGCACGTCCGACTGGGTCTACGAAGAAGAGCTTGCGCTGCGCGACGCTTTTTTCTGGAGCCCCGATAGCCGCAGGATCGCCTACTTCCAGTTCGACCAGAGCGGGGTGCCCGAGTTCGCACTCATCAACTACACCGACAGCCTTTACCCGGTGATCACCAAGTATCCGTACCCGAAACCTGGCCAGACGAATTCGGCCGTGCGCGTTGGCGTGGTGAGCGCCGACGGCGGCCCCACGCAGTGGATCAAAACGCCCGGCGACCCTCGCAACACCTATATCGCGCGCATGGACTGGGCCGCCAACTCCGACGAGGTGATCCTCCAACATTTAAACCGCCTGCAAAACACGAATACCGTGTTCCTCGCCAACGCGTCCTCCGGAGACGTACGCAGGATGTATGTTGACGAAGACAAGGCGTGGGTGGACATCAACTACAGCTTCGAGTGGATCAACAAGGGCAAGCGCCTGCTGTTCACCAGTGAGCGCGACGGCTGGCGGCACGCATATTCCATCGGCCGGGACGGCGACTCGCGGCTGATCACTCAAGGCGCTTTCGATATCCTCAATATCTCCGGCGTCGACGAAGCCGGAGGTTGGCTCTACTTCATCGCTTCGCCCGAGAATGCCACGCAGCGCTACCTATACCGCTCCCGCCTGGATGGCAGCGGCAAGTACGAGCGAATCACTCCCGCCGCTGAACCCGGCACGCACACCTACGAAATGTCTCCGGACTGCCATTACGCATTTCATAGCCATTCCTCATTCACATCACCCGGCGTTTCGGACCTTGTCAGCCTGCCGGACCACAAGACCATTCGCGTGATGCAGGACAACGCCGATCTGAAGGCCAAGGTCGCGCCCATACTTCAAGGCCGCACCGAAATGTTCCAGGTGGATGGCGTCGACGGAGTGAAACTCGATGGCTGGCTCATCCGGCCCAGCAAGTTCGACCCCGATAAGAAATATCCCATCATTGTCTACGTCTACGGCGAGCCGGCTTCAACCACAGTGAATGACGCCTGGGCCGGCAATTCGCGCCTGCTCTACGCTGCGATCGCGGATGATGGCTACCTGATCGTCAGCTTCGATAATCGCGGCACACCATCGCTGAAAGGCCGTGCATGGCGCAAAGCGGTTTACGGCGCCATCGGCGTGCTGTCATCGGAGGAACAGGCCGCGGCCCTGCACTCGCTCGCGAAGTTGCATCCTTATGTCGACCTCTCCCGCGTCGGAGTATTCGGCTGGAGCGGCGGTGGGTCGATGACGCTGAACCTGATGTTCCGGCATCCGGAACTCTACAAGGTGGGCGTCGCCGGCGCGCCTGTCCCGGACGAGGCGCTCTATGACACGATCTATCAGGAGCGCTACATGGGCCTGCCTGCCGATAACGCGAAGGGCTATCACGATGGGTCGCCGATTCACCACGCCGAAGGACTCCAGGGAAAGCTGCTGGTCATCCACGGCACCGGCGACGACAATGTGCACTTTCAGGGCACGCAGCGATTGATCAACCGACTCATCGAACTCAACAAGCAATTCAGCTTTTTTGAATATCCCAACCGGCGGCACGGAATTACCGGTGCGCATCTGGACACGTTGCGCTATGGCTTCCTCGAGCAATATCTGCTGGCGGGAGGGAAATAGGTCCCGTGCCGCTACGTCATGCGCGCCGCGCGTTGATGCGGCGGCCGGGTGTGAGCCTGTTCGCCGCCGGGCTACTGGCGATTGGCATCGGCGGCGGAGCGCTGCTCTTCAGCGCGTTTGAGTCCGTCTGGCTGCGTCGCTTGCCCGTGCGCCACCCGCAAGAGCTCGTCCGCCTGGCACAGCGATTCCCTCAGCTCGGGACGCGCAGGAATTTCACTACCGCGCACTGGCCGAGCACTCCACCACGCTGTCCACCGTATTCGGCGAGCAGGTGTGGACGGTGGCGATGAACGAGCCTGCCCCCGCAGAGCAGGTCCTCGTCTCGACCGTGACGCCCGAGTACTTCGATGCACTCGGCGTGCGAGCGTTGCTTGGCCGCACTCTCACTGCTGACGACGCCCACGAGAACCCCGGCGATCCGCCGGCCGTCATCAGTTATGGCCTTTGGCAGCGGCGATTCGCCGGCGAACGCGCCGTGCTCGGCCGCATGGTGCTCCTAAACAAACATACGTTTCGCATCGTGGGCGTGCTACCGCACGACTTCAACGGCATCTCAGTCGATACCGGCCCGGACGTGCGGGTCCCGCTTCGCGTGGTCGCGCTGCTGGAACGCCCGGGCGTCGATATCAAACCCGAAAAGACATCGCTGGAACTGTCCGGCCGGCTCAAAGCAGGCGTTTCGCGCGAACGGGCGCAAGCTGAGTGTTCGGCCTTGTGGAAGCCCTTCATCGAAGGCCCTGGCAGCCCGTTCGATGTTCCGCTCGAACTCGACCCCCTGGATCGCGGCGTCTCCATCCTGCGTGATAAATATGGCGACGCGCTGCGGCTGCTCACGATTGCCGCGGCACTGCTGTTGCTCGTCGTGTGCGCAAACGTTGCAGGACTGATGCTGGCCACCGCCGCCGGCCGGCGCGGAGAAATCGCGGTGAGGCTGGCGCTCGGGGCATCCCGCGGCCACCTCGTCCGTCAGATGTTGAGCGAGAGCCTGCTGCTGGTCGCCGTCGGGGCGCTCGGCGGCATCTTCCTTGCCTGGACCTGCGCGCCGCTGCTCATGCGCGCTCTGCCTCCGATACGCGACCTCGCCACGACGCGCCTGAACCTGTCGCTCGATCTGACGCCGGACGCGCGCGTGGTCCTCGTATTGCTCGCCGTCATCGTGCTGAGCACAGCGTTTGTAGGCGTGGTCCCCGCGCTCGCGGCGACGCGCACCAATCTCGACACGGTGCTCCGCGGCGTACGCTCGAGCCAAGCCTGGGGCGGGCGCAAGGTGCTGGTAATTTTTCAGATGGCGCTCTGCACGCTGCTGCTGGCCGGCGCCGGCCTGTTGGTCCGCACGTTTCAACGGCTAGAATCCTTGGATACCGGGTTCGACCGTTCACAATTGGTGACCTTCACGATAGACCCCGCCCTGGCCGGCTACGCGGAAGCACAGGAGAAGCCTTTTTGGCGCGCGCTCATCACGCGCATGCGGGATATCCCTGGCGTACAGGTAGTCGCGGCCGCAAACCGCCCGGTTATGCGGGGGAGCGGCATGAAAATGACTGTAGCGCTTCCCGGACAGCCCCCTTCACGCGCCGACTTCATGAACACCAGCACGAATTCCGTGTCGCTGGACTATTTCGATGCGATGCGCATCCGCATCATCGCGGGCCGCGCGTTTATCCCGGCCGATCTCGACGCGAAGCCCAGGCGGGCAATCGTAAATGAGTCCTTTGTGCGACGATTCTTCCCAGAAGTTGACCCGACCGGCCGCATCTTCGGATACAGCACCGGCCACGCCGATTTTCAGATTGTCGGCGTAATGCGCGACGCGAAGTATCGCTCGTTGCGCGAACCGATGACGCCGACCTTTTACACGCCCGGCGAGGCCGGTTTCACCATCCTCGCAGTTCGAACCAAATCCGCGCCCGAGGCGGTGATCGAACCAGTGCGCCGCGCGCTCGCCGCCATCGATCCCGCACTTCCTTTTACGGAGATCCATACGTTGGCCGATGAAGTAGAAGCCAGCGCCGCGCCCGAGCGGCTCACGGCTTCGCTCGCCACGTGCTTCGCCGTGTTCGCAGCCTTGCTCGCCGCCGCGGGAGTGTATGGTCTTCTGGCTTTCGCCGTCGAGCAGCGCCGACGCGAGTTCGGCATCCGCATCGCGCTCGGTGCGAAGCCCTCGGATATCCGCGGCATGTTGGCGCGCCAGACAGCGGCGATGGCGATTTTCGGACTGACCGCGGGCCTCGCCGCGTGGATCCTGATTGCGCGTTGGATACGGACTTTACTTTATGGCGTCGCTCCGTCAGACCCGGTCTCGCTCGCATTGACCGTAGCTTTTGTGATCGTGGTCTCGGCCGCCGCCACTGCCATCCCCGCACGGCGCGCCTCGCGCGTTCAGCCGTCCAGCGCACTCCGCCAGGACTGATCGATTCCGCCTCGGGTTTTCGCCCGCTGAATCAGGAGAGAGGGCGATGATCAAGATCGACGCGCCGGCGCTCGCGCTAAACGACATCCAGGTTCCCGGCCACTTTCATTTGTCGCGAAACGTGAAGGTGCACCGCGACGACAGCCGCGAAAACCTCGTGAATTGTGTCGCAGCCATCGCCGCCGGCGCCCCCGGAGGGCGCCTCAAGAACCTCGTCCTGAATTGCCACGGTGCGCCCGGCTACCTCATCATGGGCGAGGAATTCTGGGCTCCGCACACAAATCTGTTCGAACGCTGGGCCGGTCTGATCGATAACATCTGGATCACCGCGTGCCAGATCGCGTCGCGCTGCCCCGCTACCGCGTACGCATGGCCGGACTGGCTCAAGAACATCGGCCAGCCGGGCGATGGCTATCTATTCTGCCGCGAGATCGCGATCCGGGCGCGCTCGAACGTGATCGCCTCCGTAGTCAACCAGGAGCCGCCCATCAATACGGGCATCCCGAACGGTCACATCGACGCATTCGAGGGCATGGTGCTCTGCTTCGGCCCTACCGGCGACATCGCCTGGTCGCACAAATACGCGTTGCACAATAGCGAATAAGCAGATAAAACAGATTACTTGAGCGACTTCCAATTCATCCCTAACCTGGCGCGCGCCTCCACCATTCCCGCGTATTGGTATACGGATCCCGCCATGCTCGACCGCGAGCGGCGGAATATATTCGGACGCACGTGGCAGGCCGTAGGACGCGCCGAGGACGTGGCCGAAAACGGCGCTTACCTGGCATGCGAAATCACTGGCGAACCGGTGCTGATCACGCGCGCGAAGGACGGCCGGCTGCGCGCATTCTCTAACGTGTGCCGGCATCGCGCCTCAGTGATCGCCGAAGGCGGTGGTACATCTAATACGCTTCGCTGTCCGTATCACGGCTGGACCTACGGGCTCGATGGCCGCCTCCTCGGTGCACCCGAATTCGGCGGCATAGAGAACTGGCGGCTCGAGGACGTGTGCTTGCCCGAATTTCGCGTTGAGGCTTGGGGACCGTTTCTGTTTGTGAACCAGGACGTGGCAGCACCCGCGTTCAACGAAGTCCTGGGCGACATCCCAGCCGAGATCGCCGCTATCGGATGCCCGTTTTCCAAGCTGAGCTTCTCCTACCGCCGCGACTACATCGTCGAGTGCAACTGGAAGGTGTACATCGACAACTACCTGGAGGGCTATCACCTGCCGGCCGCTCATCCCGGACTCTGCCGCGAGCTGGATTACTCGCGCTACCGTGTCGAGACGTTCCGCTATTATTCCTCGCACATCGCGCCGATCCGCGAACACACAGCCGGCAAGCGCCAATACGATTACTCGGACGACAGCAGGCGCGCACTTTATTACTGGATCTTCCCGAATTTCATGCTCAATATTTATCCGGACAATATGAGCAGCAACATCATCCTGCCGCTGGGTCCGGAGAAGACGCTCACCATCTTTGAATGGTTCGGGTATGGAGGCGAGGTGCAGCAGGCCACCATCGATTTCAGCGATGAAATCCAACAGGAGGATATTAGGGTCTGCGAGTTGACCCAGCGCGGGCTACGGTCGCGACACTACAGCCAGGGAAGATTTTCCGTGAAGCGCGAAAACGGCGTGCATCATTTTCACGGCCTGTTGGC
>Ga0335080_10004958_pt1 | contig 13634 bp, 10 predicted proteins | sample Lox_Sample_34_FD_206720 | JGI IMG/M metagenome (GOLD analysis project Ga0335080, IMG submission 206720) | Soil microbial communities from Loxahatchee National Wildlife Refuge, Florida, United States - Lox_Sample_3.4 | ecosystem: Environmental > Terrestrial > Soil > Wetlands | place: USA... | reverse complement strand
TACCCGAATGTCGACACGGCGTTCACATTCGTTGCCGGGCGGGCGTGGGCGCCGCTGTTCGCGGTGGTTGGGTTCACGCTGGTGGTGGCGAATTTTGGCTCGGGAATGGGCGCGCAGCTGGGCGCCGCCCGGCTGCTCTACGGAATGGGGCGCAGCAAGGCGTTGCCGCAATCGTTTTTTGGGGTGGTCGATCCCAAGCACCGGGTTCCGCGCAACAACGTGCTGTTCGTGGGAGTCCTGGCGCTGGGGGGAGCATTCCTTCTGCCGGCGGTGGCGGGCGAGGCCACGGGGTACGAACTAGGAGCCAACTTACTCAACTTCGGGGCGCTGATTGCGTTCATGGGCGTCAACGCGGCGGCATTCGTTCGCTACTATGTTCGCGAACCGGACAAGAGGCTGGGAAACCTGCTGCCGCCCGTGCTGGGCTTCGTGATCTGTTTTCTTTTGTGGTGGAACCTGAGCGCGAAGGCGCGGATTTTCGGCGCCATCTGGATGGCGCTGGGCATTGCCGTGGGGGCGTGGAAGACACGCGGCTTCCGCGGCAACCTCATCGATTTCGAATTGCCGCCGGAGGAAGCTTAGGAGCTCCAAACCGGGACCGGAGAACTTTCTCCCATCTTGACGGGTCGCCCGACTTGGGTGAAAATGGCCGCCACTTCTGGAGGCATAGCATGACATCTGCCAGCTCGAACCGGCCTCCTGCGAAACTTTCCACCACGGTGCAAAAGCGGCTGAACGCATATACCCTCGCTGCCGGCGCGGCGGGAGTGAGCGTTCTAGCGCTGGCGCAGCCCGCAGGAGCCAAAGTCGTCTACAAGCGAGTTAACAAGTCGATCACGCCCAACAACACAATTTCCCTTGACCTCAACCACGACCACCATGCGGATTTCAACATCTACGACAGCTTTACCTGCACCAGCTTCTGCGAGTACGTCGAAGGGGCAATCACGGCGATTCCTTTGCGGGCGGCAAACCGCGTGCGGGGTTATGCCGAGTTTGGCTACCCATTCGCATCAGCCCTGATGGCCGGAGTCGAAGTGGGCCCGAATGCGAAGTTCTTTACCGGGAAAAAGTACATGGTACAAGGAGGATACGATCAAGGGACCACTACTGTGGGCACCTGCTTCGGCGCCTGGGACAACGTGCGCCAGCGGTTTCTTGGGCTGAAGTTCAAGATCGGGAGCGAGACGCACTACGGGTGGGCCCGCTTCAATGCCAGCTGCGCCAAGAACGGAGAAAATACAGGGGTACTGACCGGATATGCCTATGAAACCATAGCGAAGAAGCCCATCGTGACCGGCGATACCGGCGGCGGAGAAACGCTAGGGCGATTGGCACACGGCGCGCATGAAAGGACTCCCCGGTAGCGCGGTTTTCATGGCGCGCTGCCGACCTGGCGGGAAGCTACATTCCAGCCGCTGATTTCAACGGCCGCTCTGGCTGTGCCCAGATCAGCGGCGCGGTAGCTTGCGGTTACTTCGCGCTTTTCGGCAGGCAGAAGCGACAGATAGTTGTCTTCCCACAAGACGGGTAGGATTTCGGGCCCGCCTCTACCCTTGTTGACCTTTAGGCGCACAAAGAAAGCCAGGCTCGGGCTGGGGTTCTCGAGGATCACGTGGGTGAAGGCCTGATCTCCCTTGCGTTCGGTCCGGGCGCTGGTCTTCAGGCTGACTGCCGGAAGTTGAGAGAGGGCGGTGAAGTCCGCATAGTTGGTGGTGGGCGTCGTGTACCAGTTCGAGTGTTCCCAATCGAGGGTTTCCGGCCGGGAGGAGAGCCAGTAGAAGTCTGAACCTGAGACCTTGCCATCTCTGCTCTGCAGCCCGAGGACGACGAAATAAGTGGGACTCAGGCCGTCGATCTGAGGCAAGGTCAGCACCTTCTGGGTGCTGTCGGCGGCAGCGTCGACCCTCACCTCCTGCGAGAACTTCTCGGTCATGTCGAGATTGAAGACTTTGGCCGTCAGCTTCAGGTCCTTGAGGTCCTGGTATTGGCTGCTCACCACCCAAATCGAGTGGTCGTCGTAGCCATACAGCGGATGCAAGGGCTCCATGGCCTTCTTGGCGCCGAAGTAGCCTCCGCCGGGACGCAGGTAGTAGTCATACAAATGCCAGATGATGGAGGGCCAGGCATTGTTCAGCATCCACTGGATGACGCCAGTCGAGACATATTTGTTACGGCTATAGGCTTCATACATAGCGCGGACGCCCTCGTAAGTGATGAGTTGGGACTTGAGGGTGAAATCGGGCAGGCCGGTGGCGGTGCCGTAGCGCGCGTTGAGAGCGTCAGAGAAGATGTGGATGTCCTTGAACACGCCGCCGCCGGTGCGGAGGTTCCACCACTCGTCGATCGGCCACCAATGTTCTTTCGGCAGCATCGCCTGAATGCTTTCGAGCGGGGGGATGGCCGGCCCCATGCTGGTCTCGCTGTTGAAGCCGTAGGCTCCGCCGCATTCGTGCGCTTTGCAGTCGGTGTGGGCGGCGAGGGGGTCAAGGGCGTCCTGCTCCCAGTAACCTGGGGCAACATAGTCGTAGGGGCCGGTCATCTTGAAGCCGTCGGCTCCGGTCAAGGATGTTGCCTCGGCGGTAGCGGATGAGGCCACAGGATTCGGCCAGAGCAACTCCTGCTCAACGTTGAGGTAAGTCTGCTCGACATCGGGCGGAGGGGGGTTATCGCTGCCGTTGAGCCATACGAGCATGCTGGGATGGCTGCGCAGGCGGTAGATCTGATCGCGCAAGGACTGCTCGGCGATGTCGAAGTCTTCCGGGCGCCACGTGGGCCAATGTTCCCAGGTGGAGCAACAGACCCAGCCGGCCATCACGAGGATTCCCTGGCGGTCGGCGAGGTCGAAAAATTCGTCGGTCTCGAGCATGCCCTCCAGGCGAATCGTATTGAGACCCATATCCTGCACATAACGGAGCTGGTCACGGAGGCGTTGCGAGTCCTGGCGGAGGAGCATATCCATTGCCCAGCCGCCGCCGCGAATCAATATCTTCCTGCCGTTAATGGCAAAGACGCGATGACGGTTGCCGTTGATTTCGGAGGTGATCTCGCGAATGCCGAAGTTGATGGCGGCGTGATCGGACTCCTGACCGCGAATCTCGAATGCCATGCTCAGGGGGTAGAGGTTGGGCGTGCCCATTTGCGCAGGCCACCACAAACGGGGGTTCGAAAGATTGAGCTGGGAGAACTGATCCGGCGAAAAGGTCATCTCGCGCGATTCGTGCGGCTTTAACTCCACCTCCTGGCGGAATTCAATGGCCTCGATTTTTCCGCGCAGCGTACCGGCAACAGGCTGATCGGAGGCGTTTTTCAGCTGGGCGGTGACGGTGAGGTGAGCTGCCTGGTTGCCGGGAGAGTCGACTTTGGCGATGACGGAGGGAGAACGCAGCGCGACCGGCCCGCTGGCTGTCACCTCGACATCGCGGAAGATGCCCATGTGTTTGTCGGGAGGAGCCGGGTTCCAATCCCAGAAGGTGATGGCCAGGTCATTTTCGGTGGGAGAATACACCTGGATGGCCAAGACATTGGTTTTGCCTGGCAGCGCCGATTTGGTTACATCGAATTCGTAGGTGCGCCAAGAGCCGGCGACCTGATCCGAGGTGGCAATCTGTTTTCCGTTGAGCCAGACGCTGGCGCGATAGTTGATTCCATGCAGCTTCAACCAGATCGTCCTGCCCTGATAAGAGGCAGGAATGGTAAATGCGGTGCGGTACCACCAGGGCATGATGAAAGGGCTGTCCTGGGACATGCGGACGCTGGAAAAGGGTTTGCCGATGGGGTAGGTCATGCCGGGAAGGGCACGCAGATTCATGCCGTAATAGGGGTCTGGATACACCTTATTCTTGACCAAGGCGGCGACGACGGTGGTGGGGACGGTGACCGGATACCAGCCCCGCGGCAGGAACGTCGAAGTCGACAGGAGTTCCCCACCAGCGTCGAGTTTGCAGGAGGACTGGAGTTGCCAGCCCTGCCGGAGGATGATGCCCGGCGGATTCGATTGAGCATGAGCCGGCGGTTGCTGAGCCGAGAGGGGAGCTAGAGATGAGAGCAGCGCCAGACCGAGGAGAGCGAGGTTTCTCATGGAGATCCTTTGCGTGAGGATGGATTCGACCGTCGGTTGCTGGGGGAGCCGGCCGTCATGGGGAAATCCTGTCATAGCACGTTTTAATGATACGTTTCAATGCGGTCGAGGCGGTGGCCGCCTGCGGGCAGTTCCCGGAGGCGGAAAATCGTGGGCCCAGGGGGAGCGCTTCTTCCCGTGTGGCCCTCCCATGGGCGAAGCGCTGGTTTATAATCATAAATTCTCACCTAGCCTGGAGTGATAACGAGATGATCCGCTTTCTGCAAACCCCTGGCCCGATCAAGAAAGTAATATTGGGCGGACTGCTTACGGTTGTTTGTGTGCTGATGGTAGTAACCCTGGTTCCTGGCTTCGGGAACTCGAGCTTCCTCGGAGGCGGCGCCCCCGGCCGGGGTGTAATTGCCACGGTGGATGGCAACGAGATTACCACTATAGAGGTGCAGAAACAGGCGCGGCAGATGATTCAGCGCCAGTTTCCGCGCGGGGGAGCGCAGGCCTCGGCCTTGTTGCCCTTCTTCGCTTCGCAGGCTGCGCAGCAATTGATCAATGAGGACGTCATGCTGGCAGAAGCCGACCGTCTGGGACTGCGCGCCACCGATCAGGAGGTGCAGGACGGTTTGCAGAATGATCCACGGTATGGGGGCCTGAAGCTGTTCGACAAAGGGAACTTTGTCGGCGAGCAGGAGTACGAGTTGCGGCTTCAGGAGTACGGTCTGAATGTGTCGGAATTCGAGAAGGATGTACGGAACCAGATTCGGGTCGACAAACTGCGCGGCCTGGCGGTGGGCGGCGCAGTGGTTACGGAGAGGGAGGTCCGCAACAAGTTCAACAAAGAAAACACCAAGATCAAGTTCGACTATGCGGTTTTGAAGAAGGAAGATGTTCTGAAGGGAATTCAGGCCAACGACGTCGAACTGAAGGCGTTCTACGAGCGCAATAAGGGGAGTTACAACAATTCGATTCCGGAGAAGCGCAAGATTCGCTATGTGCTGCTGGAGAGCGCCAAGATCCAGAATGCGACGCAGGTAAGCCAGCAGGAATTGCAAGCGTACTACGATCAACACCGGGATGAGTTTCGCGTGCCCGAACAGGTGAACGTCCGCCACATTCTGATCAAAACACCTCTTCCCGGAGCCGGCGGGAAGGTGGATGCCAAGGCCGTGGATGCGGCCCGGCAAAAGGCCGAGGACCTGGTGAAAGAGCTGAAGGGCGGGGGGAACTTTGCCGAGTTAGCGAAGAAGAACTCCGAGGACACGAGCAGCGCCAAGGAGGGAGGGTCGCTGGGCTGGATTCAGCGAGGCCGGTTTCCATCGGCGGACGTGGAGAAGGTGGCATTTTCCCTGGCCAAAGGCGGCACCAGCGACATCATCAATGCGGGATACGGTTTTGAGATTGTCCACGTGGACGACAAGCAAGACGCTCATATGAAGACACTGGACGAGGTCAAGCCTCAGATCGAGCCGGTGATGAAGCAGCAGAAGACGACGCAGGCTGTCGATGCGCAGGCGACGGGGTTGCTCTCTCAGGCCCGGGCTGATGGTTTGGAGAAAGCCGCGGCGGCCAGGAATCTGCAGATCGTGAACACGGACTTTGTCAGCCGAACTGATTCGCTGCCGGGAATCGGGAATTCGCCCCAGTTCACGCAGGCGGTATTCGCGCAGCCGGAGAAGTCTCCGCCGGATGAAGCGCAGCTGCCGCAGGGGTTCGCCGTGTTTGAGGTGCTGGCGATCCAGCCGCCGTCGACGCCCAGCTTCGAGCAGATTCGCAGCCGGGTGGAAGGCGATTTTAAGGAGGAGCGGGCGGGGACGCTGCTGACGCAGAGGACGCAAGAGCTTTCGGATCGCGCCAAGGCCGGTCACGACCTGAAGAAGGCGGCCAAGGAATTCGGGGCGACGATCAAGACGAGCGAACTGGTGGCGCCGGACGGACAGGTTCCGGACATCGGCTCGATGAGCGGCCCGGCTGCGGCCGCGTTCGATCTGAGGCCGGGCGAGATCAGCGGTCCGATCAACACGGAAAATACCGGGGTGGTGCTGTCGCTAGTCGAGAAGCAGGAACCGACGGAGCAGGATTTCGCGGGCAAGAAGGATCAGATTCGCGCCTCGCTGCAGGAAGAGAAGCAGGAGGAGCTGTTCCGACTATTCGTAGGCAACCTGCGCGAGCAGATGGAGAAATCCGGGCAGATCAAAGTGAACGAACAAGAGCTCAAGAGCGTCACCCGGACACGGGGCGAAGAGGACGAGGGCGAGTAAAGAACAACCCGCGAGCCCAGACCACCAGCCATGTCATTCCCTCGCGCGACCGGCATCCTACTCCATCCTATTTCTCTGCCTTCTCGCGGGGGCATCGGGGACCTGGGACCGGCGGCCTACGAGTTTGTCGATTTCCTGTCTTCGGCCAAGCAAGGGCTGTGGCAGGTTCTCCCTCTGAACCCACCGGCGAACGGCAATTCACCGTACTCATCGACATCGGCTTTTGCCGGGAATCCGCTGCTTATCAGCTTGGAGCGCCTGGCCGAGAGGGGATGGATCGAGACTGCGCGGCTGAAAGACCTTACCCAATCGGCGGAGGCGATCGACTACGAGCGGGTGCACGCACAAAAGGAGCCGCTGCTCAACGCGGCGGCGGAAAGGTTTCTGAAGTCAGCGAACGCCGGGCAGCGGCCGCGATTCGAGAGATTCTGCAGCGAGAATGCCTGGTGGCTGGAAGATTTCGTCCTCTATGATTCTCTGCGCGACCGTTTCGACAAGAAGGACTGGAAGCAGTGGCCGGCGGCGCTGGCGCGGCGGGAAAGCAAGGCCCTGGAGGGTGCGCGGACGGAACTGGCGGCGGAAATGTCGACGCGACGGGTGATTCAGTTCTTCTTCTACGAGCAGTGGCGGGCTCTACGCGCGCGCTGTGCGGAGCGGTCAATTCGCCTGGTCGGCGATATCGCCATCTTCGTGGATTACGACAGCGCCGATGTGTGGGCCAATCGCGATCTGTTCCGATTGAAAGAGGATCTTGAACCGGAAGTGGTTTCGGGCGTGCCGCCGGACGCGTTCAGTGCCACCGGCCAGCGCTGGGGCAACCCGCTCTACAACTGGGATGCCATGCGGGCGCAGGGTTACAAGTGGTGGGTGCAACGCCTGCGCTGGGCTACGCAGACCTGTGACTACATCCGCCTGGATCACTTCCGCGGCTTTGCGCAGTTCTGGGAGATCCCGGCGAAGGATGAAACGGCGATGAACGGCCGCTGGGTCGATGGTCCGCGGGACGATCTGTTTAATACCCTGGAAAAGGAACTGGGCGGGCTGCCCTTTTTTGCCGAGGACCTGGGCTACATCACCCCCGATGTTCACGCCCTTCGCGAGGGGCATCACATTCCGGGCATGGCGGTGTTGCAGTTCGGCTTCGGCAACCCCGGCGCGCATGTTTATCTTCCCCACCGATTGCAGGTGGATCGCGTGGTTTACACCGGAACCCACGACAATGACACAACCCTGGGCTGGTGGAATTCAAGCGCGACCGAATATGAGCGCCGGGCGGCCGAAGCTTATCTCGGGGAATGCGAGGATGGCATCAATTGGGCACTGATCCGGGCGGCGCAGAGTTCGGTAGCCAGCCTGTCCGTGGTGCCACTTCAGGACGTTCTTGGGCTGGGCAGTGAAGCCCGTCTGAACACCCCGAGCACACACACCGGCAATTATCACTGGCGGTTCCAGCCCGGCGCGCTGACGGAAAGAATGGCAACGAAGCTGGCTACGCTCGCCGAGGCCGCGGACCGCCTGCCAGCGCCGATTTCGGCGTCTCCGGCGGAGGAGTCGGTGGCATAAGCGACCCCGTCGTCGATCGTCCACCCATTATTGGCTAGGCGCAAGAAAAAAGCCGGGATCTTGCGATCCCGGTTGCAGTTGGCTGTAGCCCGGATGAAAGTTGAAGTGCGCGGCCTGAGTGACCGCGCCGAGCGGGGGCGGAAATCGGGGCGGAGGCACAGTTCTCGCGCCCCGGATACGCTAGGCGCTTCTTCTGGGCCGCACGGTCAGATCGCGAACCTGGGTCAGGATGCTCGACATTTGCATGCCGTTGAGTTGATTTACAAAAGGCAGGATTTCGGCGATGAACTGGTCCTGCATCAGTTCGCGAATCTCCTCCTGGCGGTTCCGCTCACCGCCGCTCAAAAGGTCGGGCACAGTAACCTCCAGCGCCTTAGCCAAGCGTTCCAGAGATGAAAGCGTCGGCGTAGCTTTTTCGTTTTCAATTTTCGAGACGTAGGTACGGGGCACGGACATGCGAGCCGCCAGTTGCCGCTGACTGAGCCCGTTACGGAGACGCATGGAGCGGATCGAGGCGGCCAGATTAAAGTGTCCGCGGCCATGGCCGTTAGTGGGCAGCAGCGGAGGCGGAGGGGCAGGCGCGACTATGACCGGCTCATCCTCATCCAACGAAGCATGGCAACGGCGGCACAGATTGTTGATGGTGCGGAATTGCACCAGCAGGCAGCGATCACAGCGAACGACTTCCCTTGAATCTACCGGGGCAAGAGTCGTAGCCATTCAGGTGTGGGAGTGGCCAGAGCAGGGCTTCCCTCGGAACCGAAACCACGAACCAAACTTGATACTGGTTCCGAACCTGAGGCGTAATCTGCGGGAGCCGGGCTGTGGATGTCAAGTAAAATCAGGGGTTGAGAGGGCGAAACGAGAAGCGAATAAGGCGTCAGCGGCGAAAGTCAGGCGAAAACCAGAGTGAGGCTGAAACCAGCGCCCATCTGCAACTGTGCCGCAACAAGCGCATCGCACACGGCTGAGACGATGGCGAGAAGCACGCGGATTTGGCGCGGTTCCGGACAAAGATTGGGGCGGCGGCGGAGTCCGATGGATTTTCTTGAAAGGAAAATGAAGGGCGATGGCGGATCGCGAAGCGGCGTGGTGTTTACTAACTGAGTTCACCCAGTCGGAAAGTCTACGGAAGCACGCACTAGCGGTCGAGTCATGCATGCGGGCGTACGCGAGGAAGCTCGGTGGAGACGAGGATCTCTGGGCGGCAACCGGCTTGCTGCATGACTTTGACTACGAAAAATATCCCAGCCGGGACGATCATCCCTATCGCGGGAACGAGATTCTGAAAGAGCGCGGCTATGGCGAGGTAATCCGCCGGGCGATCATGTCGCATGCGGAATATACGGGCGTGACCCGAGAAACGCCGATGGAAAAGGCTCTGTTCGCCTGCGATGAACTGGCTGGGTTCATCACCGCCTGTGCGCTGGTGAAGCCGGGAAAATCACTCGCCGAAGTGGAGGCGAAGTCTGTACGGAAGAAGATGAAGGACAAAGCGTTCGCCCGCAGCGTGAATCGCGACGATATCGTGAGCGGTGCGGCAGAGCTTGGAATAGACCTGGAACAACACATCGCCTTCTGCATCGAGGCGATGAAGAAGATCGCTGAGAAGCTGGGACTCGAGGGGAGTGCCGCGATTCCTTCCTCTGCGTAGGAAGGCAGGAAAGGCTTAGGCCAGGGCCTCAGCAAGCTTTCCGTCAGCGATCAACTCGGCAATGCGGGCGAAATCCTGGTACATGGCGCGATCTTTGTCCATGGTGGGACAGACCGAACGAATGGACGCATGGGCGGTCTGGCCGCGCTTGCTGGTTTTTAGCGGGGCGACGAAGTCAAGGGCCTGGGCTGCGGCCATGGCCTCAATGGCCAGAACGTAACGCGAATTCTGGACGATTCGCTTGAGCTTCAGGGCCGCTGTCATTCCCATGGAAACGTAGTCTTCCTTGTTGCCAGAGGTGGTGATGGAGTCGACGGAGGCGGGGTGAGCGAGGACTTTATTCTCACTGACCAGGGCGGCCGCGGTTACCTGCGGCATCATGAATCCGGAGTTCATGCCTGCCCCCGGGGCCAGGAACGGGGGCAGGCCCTCATTGAGCGCGGGATTGACCAGCCGCTCGATTCTTCGCTCGGAGATGCCGGCCAGGGCGCTCAGGGCGATGCCGAGAAAATCCAGCACAAAGGCGATCGGTTCGCCATGAAAGTTTCCCCCGGAGAGAACATCGCCTTCCCCGTCGCCCGAATCCCGGGCAGCGCCGGGGCTGGGCTGAACGGGAAACACCAAGGGGTTGTCGACGGCTGAGTTGATCTCGGTTTCCATGACCCGGCGGCAGTGCGCCAGGGTGTCGCGCACTGCGCCATGGACCTGGGGAACACAACGCAGAGAATAGGCGTCCTGCACGCGCCCGCACTCGCGGTGGGACTCGCGAATCTGGCTGCCGGCAAGCAAGCGGCGCAAATTGACGGCGGTTTTCATCTGGCCGGAGTGAGGACGAGCCTGGTGAATCCGCTCATCGAAGGCGACGTCGGTCCCACGGAGGGCATCGATAGCGAGGGCGGCGATCACGTCCGCAGAGTCGACCAGGGTTTCAGCCGCGAGGAGAGCGAGGAGGCCAACACCCAGCATGGCTTGTGTGCCGTTGATCAGCGAGACCGCTTCCTTGGCCTGCAAGGCGACCGGCTCAATCTGAGCGGTTTGCAAAGCGGCTGCGCTGGGGATGCGGCGGCCCTGCGCGTCAACGCACTCGCCTTCCCCGATCAGAGCCAGCGCCAGGTGCGCCAATGGGGCGAGGTCACCGCTCGCGCCCACACTTCCCTGGGAGGGGACAAAGGGAGTCACGCCGCGATTCAGCATTTCGCAAAGCGTATCCACGAGGACAGGGCGCACGCCCGAGTAACCCTTGGAGAGTGAATTTGCGCGCAGCAGCATCATGGCGCGGGTCTCGGCGAGGGCGAGGGGTTCGCCCACACCGACGGCGTGAGAACGGACCAGGTTGACTTGCGTCTCGGTAATCCGATCGCCCGCGATCCGGACATCGCTGAGCTTGCCCACGCCGGTGGTGATAGCGTAAGAGACTTTGTTCCCGGCGACGAGGGCGTCGACAACACGCCGGGCCCGTTCGACCGCCTCGCGGGCATCGGCAGCCAGCAATACCGGACGGCGTTCGACGGCGACTTCGCGCACCGCCTCGGGCGTAAGGTCGTTGCCGTTGATGTGAAGAGCCTGCAAGTTTCCCGCCAGTGTGAATGAAACAGAAATCGATCAGGCCACGCTATGTTCCCATGGCCAGGCGCAACGCGGCCACGTATTTCTCGGGCAAGGGAGTTTTTTTCATTTCCGGGTTGACCACGATGTGGGTGGTATCGCCTTCCGCCAGGGAGGCGCCATCAGCAACTCTCAGCAACTCATACCCGAATTGTATAAGCGACTCCCGCAAGTATTTCACATGGGTTCGAACCACGATTTCATCATCGTAGCGGGCCGGAGCCTTGTAGCGGCAGCAGGCCTCGATTACGGCAATGCCGCAGCCATCCAGCCGCTCCATTTCCCGGTAGGAGAAACCCAGTTGCCGCAGCAATTCGACGCGGCCGATTTCGAACCATACCAGATAGTTGGCATGGTAGACGACTCCCATCTGGTCGGTTTCCGCGTAACGCACGCGAAGCCGAGTCTCGTTCACGACTGCGTCGTGGTTCGGGGGCTTCATGGCTCACCCCAGCGCGGCTTGCGTTTCTCGAGGAAAGAAGAGACGCCCTCGCGAAAGTCCGGGGTAGCACGGATGGCGGCGTTCTCGCGCACGGCTGCCTTAATCTCTGCGTCAAGCTGGTGGCGAGCCTGCTCACTCAGCAGGCGTTTCGTACAACGGAGCGAGGCCGGGCTATTCTCCGCCAGTTGAGCCGCCAACTCCCGGGCTCGCGCCATTAATTTATCGGGCTCGACAATTTCGTTGACCAAACCCATGCGCCGGGCCTCGTCCGCGCCAATGATTCTGCCGGTCAAGAGTAAGTCGCGAGCGTGTTTCTCTCCGATCTGCCGCTGCAGAAACGTGGACACAATGGCGGGCATGAAGCCGATGCGCACTTCGGTGTAGCCGAACTTCGCCTCGGGGACGGCGAGGGTGAAGTCGCAGAGGGTGGCGAGGCCGCAACCCCCGGCGATAGCGGGGCCGTTGACCGCGGCAATCGCCGGCTTAGGAAAATCGTAGAGCGAGCGGAACAAGCGAGCCATGGTTTCGGAGTCGCGGAGGTTCTGCTCGGGAGAGCGGTCCAAGAGCGCCTTCAAGTCGTCGAGATCCATTCCTGAGCAGAAGGCTTTTCCCGCGCCGGTGAGGATCATCACTCGGGCCGGGGAGGCGGCGATTTGGTCGAGCGCGGCCAGCAGTTCGTCGATCAGCTGATAGCTGATGGCGTTTCGTTTGTCGGGACGATTGAAGGTGAGGGTCGCCAGGTTGCCGTCGTCCGCGAGATGAATGGTGCTATAGCTCATGCGTCGAGATTCAGTCCGCCGCGGACGAGTCCGAGTACCGCGCCCCCAACTCCGCGCTGGCCCGGAGGAGAGCGTCGAACGGCTTCAAGGGAAGCAAAGTCGCTCCGCGGTCGGCCAGGGCCTGGACCAGTGTCTCCGTCGGAATGTTACCGACGAGCGCATCCTGGGCGAAAGGACAACCACCGAGTCCCCCGAGCGCAGAGTCAAACCGGCGACAACCGGCATCATACGCGGCGGCAATTTTATCTGCTGCCTGTTCCGTCCGGCTGTGGAGGTGCACGCCGATCTCCAGATAGCCGTATTGGGAAAGCACGGTGGAGACCAGGGCGCGAATCTCCTCCGGCCCGGCCATGCCGACAGTATCGGCCAACGAAATAACGCGAATGCCCTCCGACTCAAGAAGATCGACGGCATCGACCACCTCGGTGAGGCTCCACGGGTCGCGGTAAGGGTTTCCGAAGGCCATCGAGATATATACGACCACATCAAGGCCTGCGTCGTCAGCCATGCCTTTGATCTTCTCCAGTTCCTCCAGCGATTCCTCTGGAGTCTGGCGCTGATTGTTTTGGAGGAACGTGGGCGAGACGGAGTAGGGGAACCCCAAGGTATGCACGGCCGCGGTCTTGATAGCACGGGCTGCGCCTTTTTCATTGACCACGATGGCGATGATCTCGACGTCGTCCGGAGGATCGAGCTCCCGCAACACCTGTTCCGAGTCAGCCATCTGGGGGATGGCCTTGGCGGAGACGAAAGAAGCCGCGTCGATGTGCTTGAATCCGGCGCTGATCAGAGCCTTGAGGTAATCCACCTTGAGATCTGTGGGGATGTGCCCCTTGAGGCCTTGCCAGGCATCACGCGGGCATTCGATCAATTTGACGGAGTTCGACATTATTGGTGATTTTACCTTTTGCGATTGCAGCGCTCGAGACCAAGGCTAAGTCTGCAACACTCCCACTTTGAACTCGGGCACCTCAGGGTTGAGCGCGGCGGCTTCGAGCGCCTGCGTGATCGCGTCCCGGGTCTCGACCGGGTCGATTATTTTGTCGATCCAGAGGCGAGCGGCTCCATAACGAGGGTCGGTCTGTTCGTCATAAGTGCGTTTCACGGATTCATAGAGCTCTTTCTTCTCGTCGTCGCTCAACTGCTTTCCACTGCGCTCGAGCTGCTTGATCTTGATTTCGACCAGCGTGCCGGCGGCGGAATCTCCGCTCATCACGGCGTAACGCGCGGTGGGCCAGGCAAACACAAAGCGCGGATC
>Ga0335080_10004956_pt1 | contig 13638 bp, 9 predicted proteins | sample Lox_Sample_34_FD_206720 | JGI IMG/M metagenome (GOLD analysis project Ga0335080, IMG submission 206720) | Soil microbial communities from Loxahatchee National Wildlife Refuge, Florida, United States - Lox_Sample_3.4 | ecosystem: Environmental > Terrestrial > Soil > Wetlands | place: USA: Florida... | reverse complement strand
TGTGAGGGGCCTTCAAGGGAAGAATATTGACGACCTGTTTGCCGCCGACGCACCGTGTGGCGCCGAGGGCGGAGACGGCAGCGGCAATCGCGGCGCGTGCGGCTTGCTTGCGCCGTTCGTGCCGATAGTGGACGGCGATAGAGAACCGCTTGTTCTCCACTGCGACGCCGGGAAACCGGCTGAGCGTCGCCTCCAACAGCGGAATCCATCGCTTGACGGTCTCTTCCACGGCGGGCACGGCACTCCACGGCTCGATTCCATGGTTTCCAATGACGGCCTTCAATCCGACGCCGCGAAGGCGGCGCTGCACGTCGTCGCGGGCGCGACCCGAGATGACGACAGCGGGGTAGAGCAGGGCCAGTTGCGTCAACCAGGCTCTGGTGGCCGGGCGCATCGCGGCCCGATCGCGGTCGCGGACAATCGGGGCGAGCGTGCCGTCGAAATCGAGCGCGACCAGCGTCTTTGGCGCGGCGAAGGCGCCGAGAACGCGGCGGTTCCGGGGAGAGAGAAGGTAACGCATCAAGGCGGGGCGCCCTCCACGACATGTTCAGCAAGACGGCCACTCAGGCGCTCCCTGCGGCGAAGACGGGCGGCATCGACAAGCATGCGACCGGCCCAGCGATAGACATTGAACTCCGCGAGGAACGCACGCATGGAGCGCATGCGCTCCCTCTGTTCATCGGGCGACATGTTGAGGGCGGTCGCGAGCGCGGAGCCGGCCTCTTCGGTGTCGTAGGGATTGACGACCAAAGCCTCGGTCAATTCGCGAGCGGCGCCTGTGAACTGGCTGAGAATCAGGACACCGCGCTCATCGTCGCGCGCGGCAACGAATTCTTTGGCGACCAGGTTCATACCGTCGTGGAGGCTGGAGACATAGCACAGGTCGGCAGCGCGGTAATGATCGAATACGGCAGGCGGCTCATGGTGGGAGCGAAGCAGGACGATCGGCCGGTAGGTGCCCTGGCCGAAGCGCTGATTGATGCGGTCCGCAACCTGCTCGACCCGTTCGTTTAGTTGCTGGTAGCGCTCGATGAGCGTGCGGCTGGGCGCGGCAAGCTGGGCGAAGGTGAAGCGGCCCCGGAACTCGGGATGGCGCTCAAGAAGATTCTCGACGGCGAGGAAGCGCTCCTCCACGCCCTTGGTGTAATCAAGCCGGTCGACGCCCACGCCAAGGAGCGCGCCGGGGGCCAGGCCAAGCGAAGCGAAGACGCGCGCGCGGCATTCCTCCAGCGGTGACGCGGCACGGACCCAATGAACGGGCCATTCGAGGGAAATGGGATACGGCCTGACGAGCGTGGCACGCCCCTGCTGGATGACGGCGTTGTGCTCGCGGTCGATGCGAGCCTCCAGAAAGCGGTCCACAGAATCGAGGAAGTTGTTGCAGTGCTCCTGCGTGTGGAAGCCGATGATGCTGCTGCCGAGCATGCCGCCGAGGATTTCCCGGCGCGAAGGACAGATGCCGAAGCGCTCGGAGTTGGGCCAGGGGATGTGCCAGAACATGATGACCGTGGCGCGCGGCAAGCGTTCGCGGATGAGGCGAGGGGCGAGGGCGAAGTGATAGTCCTGGACGAGGATGATAGGGTCGTCGGAGTCCACCTCCGCGCAAACCGCGTCGGCGAACTTCTGATTAACGGCCTGGTAGTAGCGCCAGTCTTCGCTGCGAAAAACAGGACGGGCGTGGGCGATGTGGCAGAGAGGCCAGAGCCCCTCGTTGGAGAAGCCATAGTAGTAGCCGCTTTCTTCCTCTTGGGAGAGCCAGACGCGGCGGAGGAAGTACGACTCCTCGCCGGGCGGTACGCGGAGGCGGCCGTCCTTGTCCGCAGTTTCGCGATCGGCGCTGCCGCCGCCGTGCGCAACCCACACGCCGGAGCAGGCGCGCATGACGGGTTCGAGCGCGGTAACGAGCCCGCTCGCGGGGTGGAGGATCTTGATGTTTCCATCGGCCTGCCGTTCGTGAACGTAGGGCTCGCGGTTCGCGACGATCACAACTTTTTCGCCGTGAAGGTGGCGGGTCAGGGTGAGCTTGAGCCTCTGGGGAGTCCAGGCGCCGCCCTCCATCTCCGTTTCCTTCTCGACCATGATGCGGTCGACCAGTTCGCGAACGTCGCGCAGGATGGGACGGAACTCGGGCTGCTTGGGCGGATCGCCGCGAGCAAGCCGGCGGATTTCATCGGTCCAGCTCAGCCACGAGAGCCGGGCGGCGAGCAGGGTAATCGCCGAGGCCATGAGCGCGATGAAGCCGAAGGCCATGAGCACGAACCGCTGTGTACTGGCTTCGCGGTGCTGAGCGTAGCTGAGGTCGTGAACCAGGACGACGAATCCGAGGGGCTGCCCAGCGCTCAAAACCGGGACGGCGCTGACAAGGACCGAGCCTCCCGGCAGAGAGCCCTCGTGGTGCCAGGCCTTCCACATTTGAGGGGGCGCGCCGGGGTCGGGCCGTACGTTGCCGCCGACCTCCTTGCAGGCGAACTCTGTCGGAAAATCCGGGGTGCTGGCGAGCAAAGCCAAGTCGGGGCCGCAGGCCGCTGCGGCCATGATGCGCTCATCGCGAGTGATCTCCGAGAGCGCGCGCCGGAGGTCTGCGCTCTCATCCCTGCTCCAATGGTCCGTCAGGCCCTGGCGCGCGGCATCGACCGCCAACTGGGCACGAAGGCTGACGTCCTTATCAAACCAGTTGCGAGTCGTTCTCTGAACGATGAAGGACGTGGCCCAGGTGAGCAAAGCAAGGCCGAGCACGAGCCCCACCACGAAACGAAGTGCGTGACGCATAACGATTTCAATCTAACTCCACCGTAGTGCCTGCTCCTATCGAACATCAGGCGAAACGACGGCACACCTTCGCGCTGATTTTTCAACGGACATGAGTTTGATGCAGATTGCGCAAGAAGGAGGTGCAGTGCCGACTCGGCGGGGATTTGCTACCCTTTGACGCATGCTGCTCGAGCGATTGGGCCTGATCGGAAACTGTCAGTTCTCCGCCTTGGTGGACTCGACGGGCTCCGTTGTGTGGTGTTGCCTGCCGCGATTCGACTCGGAGCCGGTGTTCTCGCAACTCCTCGACGCGCAGGAGGGAGGCGCATTTCTGGTCGGCGCCGCCGAAGGGGAGCCGGGTGAGCAGGCCTACATCGAGAATACCAACATTCTCGAGACGACGTTCAAGACGCGAAGCGGATCGTTCCGAGTGATCGATTTTGCGCCGCGATTCCTGCAGCACAACCGCATGTTCCGACCGACGCAACTGTTCCGCATCGTCGAGCCGTTGGATGGAGCGCCGCGCATACGCGTGAGCTGCGATCCGAGGCTGGGTTGGTCAAAAGGGGCTCCCGATCGCCTGTACGGATCGAACCACATCCGATTTGAAGGATTCGGAAGCCAGCTCCGGCTGACCAGCGACGTCCCGATCTCCTATCTCAACGGAAGTCCGTTTACGCTAACGGACAAACGCCACCTCGCCTTGACGTGGGGAGCGCCGATCGAAGAGCCGCTTGAGAACCTGGCGGATAGATTTCTGAACGATACCCGCCGCTACTGGCAGCGCTGGGTAAAGGAATGCAACATCCCGCCGCTGTTTCAGCAGGCTGTGATTCGCTCAGGCCTGGTTCTGAAGCTCCACTGCTTCGAGGACACAGGGGCGATTGTGGCGGCGATGACGACCTCGATACCCGAGTCGCCAGGAAGCGGGCGCAACTGGGATTACCGGTATTGCTGGCTGCGAGATGCGTACTATTCGCTGGGCGCGTTCCGGATTCTGGGCCACTTCGAGGAGCTTGAGAGCTTCGTCCACTACCTGATGAACATCGCAGGGGGCGCAGATGGGCTGGATCTCGCGCCGTTGTACACGATCGACGGAAACCGGGGCCCGGAAGAGACGGTTCTGCCCAGTTGGCCCGGCTTTGGAGGAGACAGACCGGTGCGGGTGGGCAACTCCGCGGTTACGCACACGCAGAACGACGTGTTTGGGGAAATGGTTCTCGCACTGGTTCCCATCTTCCTCGACGAGCGGTTCCGGGGCGACCGATCGAAGGCGGCCCTAAAACTGATCGAGCAACTGGCGCGAAAGGCGATTTCAGTTGCGGGCAAGCCAGATGCTGGAATCTGGGAGTATCGGACTGAATGGAAGCCGCAGACGTTTTCAAGCCTGATGTGCTGGGCAGCCGCGGACCGCATGGCACGCGTTGCCTCACTTCATGCACCCGGCATGGCACAAGAGTTCGTGCAGGCAACGGAGAATATCCGCGGCGAGATCCTGAAGAACGCCTGGTCGGCGGAAGCAAAAGGCTTTGCGAGCTCGTTCGGAGGGCGCGACCTGGACGCCTCGCTGCTGCAAATGGCCTATCTCCGGTTTCTTCCGCTGGACGATGAACGGCTACACCAGACTGTAGACACGATTCGCGCCGCGCTGAACAATGAGGGATGGCTCTACCGTTACCGTGTGGACGACGGATTCGGCACGCCGCGGGTGGCGTTCATCCTGTGTACCTTCTGGCTGGTGGAAGCGTTGGCGGACCTGGGCCGAAAGGCCGAAGCCAAGGCAATCATGGAAGCCTCGCTACCGGCGCTTTCTCCGCTTGGCTTGCTCGCCGAGGATTATGAGCCGGTGAGCCGCCGCCTGTGGGGCAATTTCCCGCAAGCTTACTCGCACGTCGGACTGATCCACGCGGCATTCGCTGCGTCGCCGCGGTGGCCAGACGTGCTGTGAACAAGCGGCCGGGCAGCCCGCAGTGCCGGAGTTAGGGCTCCACAGAAACTACGGTGACGGACTTCGGTTCGAGTCTGAGCAGCAGCTTTCCGGCCTCGACCTTTGCGGAAAAAGGCTTTGGCGTGACGGTGTCCGGCGCGCCGAAGGTGTTGACCGAGTCTACCTTCGGCGCGGTCAGAGTTTCGCCGGCGGCCGACTTCACGGTGAGGCCTGGCAAATGGACTTCGATCTCCAAGGCCACGTTCGGGTCGAGGTTCGTGACTTCGAGCCACAGCTTGCCTGCCTTGTCCCGCGCGGCGATCGCGTCCACACGCGGAAGGCTGACGCCAGCCTTTGCATACGCGCCGGCGTCGAAGGTGATGGGGATGAAGGTAGCGTCCTGGAAGGGTACGTACATTTTGAAGACGTGATAGGTCGGCGTCAGGACCATCTTTGCGCCGTCGGTGATGATCATGGCCTGCAGGACGTTGGTCATCTGCGCGATGTTGGCCATGCGGACGCGGTCCGCGTGGCGGGCGAAGACGTTCAGGTTGAGCGCGGCGAGGATGGCATCGCGCAGACTGTTCTGCTGGACCAGAAAGCCCTCAGTCGTGCCAGGCATCCGGGCGTACCACGCACCCCATTCATCGACGACCAAGGCGACTTTCTTGTCCGGGTCGTACTTGTCCATGATGGCCGAGTGCTTGGTGACCAGATCCTCCATCGCCAGCGTGGACTTGAGGATCTGGACGTACTCGGTTTCGCCAAAGCCGACGGAGGCGAACGCAGGGGGCCAGCGGACGACGGTGTAAGAATGCATGGAGAGGCCGTCGATGTCCCAGCTCCACTGGCGCTTCTGCCAGGCCTTCATTACAGCTTCGGTCCAATCGGTCCATTCGGCTTCGCCGCCGCCGGGGCCGACGGCAATCTTCAGCATCTTGTCTCCGCCGTGCTGCCCTGGATTAAAGTTCCTGACGAAGCGGCTGTAGATCTTGAGCTGGCTGAGGTAGTAGTCGGGCGTCATGTTGCCGCCGCAGGCCCAGCTTTCGTTGCCGATGCCGAGAAAGGCGACTCTGTAGGGCGCGGGATGGCCGTTGGCCGCGCGCTCCTTGGCCAGCGCAGTAGGCTGCGCGGCGGTGAGGTATTCGAGCCATTCAGCGGCTTCCTGCGGAGTTCCTGAGCCGACGTTAATGGAGATGTACGCTTCGGCGCCAATCTGGCCGACGAAGTCCATGAACTCATTGGTGCCGAAAGTGTTTGGTTCGGTGACACCGCCCCAATTGGGATTCAGCGTTACCGGCCGCTCGGGGCCGACGCCCTTTCGCCAATGGTATTCGTCTGCAAAACAGCCGCCGGGCCAGCGAACGTTGGGCACGTGGAGAGCCTTGAGCGCGGCGACGACGTCGTTGCGGATGCCGCGCGTATTGGGGACCGGCGAATCAGGCCCGACCCACACGCCCTCGTAGATGCCGTGGCCCAGATGTTCCGCAAACTGGCCGAAAATGTTGCGGTCGATCTTCGCGCCAGGCTTTGAGACGTCGACGGACAGTTGCACCTTCTGGGCGCGAGCCACCGGGGCCGCCGCCGCAAAGGCAAGCAGAGTGAGGCCGAGAAAAAGGGTGCCCATGGGCGGCACTGTAGCATTCGAGGGGAAGCTTGCACAGAAGGGCTCCATCGCCTCGCGAGAGACTGTCTAACCGGGGGCAGTGACGGGCAGAAACGCGACTCCACCGGCCACAGCGAGCTATTTCAGGACGCCGGAAAGCAGCGAGGCGACGGCGGATCCGCCTTTGTTCTGGACGTACTGCGTCATGATGGGCACAAATTTCTCGGCCATCGTGGGGGAAAGACCGAGCGACTTGAATGAGCCGGCCACAGATGCGAGACCTCCGACGTTGCCGGGAAGCGCGGAGCCGAGTGAATCGAGCGGCGAGTCGCTCTTGGGTTTGGGTGCAGCCTTCAGAAGCCCGTCCATGCCGGGGACGGCTTTGGCAACCTTGCTGAAGTCGTCGACGCTCAGCTTTGACTTCGCCAGGTTGAACAGCGCACCGGCGCCTCCAGTGGCCTGCGCGGGAGTGACAGAAAGCTCCTTGGTGAGGGAGCCGATCAGGTCAGGATTGGGCGACTTGGCAATGAGGTCGGCAGGAGACGGCGTCTGCGCGGTCACGGCGGATGGGGATGCGTAGACCGCCAGGAGCAGCACGAGCGAGAACGCGAAAGCCGGGACCACCTTGGGCACGATCGTTTGCATGATCCTTCCTCCTTCTTGCGGAACTTAACTTGGCCTGGGCGCTGGGTTCCGGCGCCTTAGCGGCGGCCGGATCCCGGCCGGCACGGGCCCGGCGCGAACGGTCCGATGGCGGCCATCATAAATCCGAGAGGAGATAGAACTCAATCGGGGTGAGGAGAACGAACAGAAACAGCGCGGGCGCCACTGGCCCGGAGAGGAGTTCCCTTCGAACCCCTCTCGAGCATGGACTCCCTTCCTGTGGCCGGCTTTTGCGCCGGTGGTACAAGGGGCACTAAGGCGTGATCGGCGATTCGGCCGGGCGATCCCGACCTGCCCCCTCGCGTTCCGGCAGCGCCTGCATAACGGCTCCGAAGGGGATTTCGATAAGCGCACAAATGGCCGTGGTGGGGTGCGGCGGGAGTAGAATTGCGGCACCGAACCCCTGGAGGCGGACATGGCAACGCAGACGATTGGCGTGGACGAAAGCGTAAGCAGCTACGTGGCGAAGCCGCGGAAGATGCTGATCAACGGAAAGTGGGTAGAGGCGGCGTCGGGCAAGACGTTCCCCACCTACAACCCTTCCACCGGAGAAATCCTGGCGCACGTCGCCGAGGGGGACAAAGAGGACATCGACCGCGCGGTGGCGGCGGCGCGCGCGGCCTTCAAGAACCCGGCGTGGCGCGGCATGACGGCTTCCGTGCGCGGGCAGATGGTGTGGCGGCTGGCGGACTTGCTGGAGAAGCGGCTGGACGAGTTCGCGCAGCTCGAGTCGCTGGACAACGGCAAGCCCGTGAACCTGGCGAAGTTCGTGGACCTGCCGGCGTCGATCGACAATCTGCGCTACTACGCGGGGTGGGCAACGAAGATCGAGGGGAACACGATTCCGATCTCCGCGCCATACGGGAAGTTCCTGGCGTACACGCTGCGCGAGCCGATCGGCGTCGTGGGACAGATCATCCCGTGGAACTTCCCGCTGATCATGGCCACGCTGAAGCTGGCGCCCGCGCTGGCCTGCGGCTGCACGGTGGTGCTGAAGCCGGCGGAGCAGACTCCGCTCACCGCGCTCCTGCTGGGCGAACTGATCCAGGAAGCAGGCTTCCCTGACGGCGTGGTGAACATCGTCACGGGTTTCGGCGAGACGGCGGGCGCGGCGCTCGCGGCGCACCCGAACGTAGACAAGATTGCCTTCACCGGCTCGACGGAAGTCGGCAAGCTGATCGTGCATGCGGCGGCGGGTAACCTGAAGAAAGTGTCGCTGGAGCTGGGCGGCAAGTCGCCGAACATCGTGTTCCAGGACGCGGAGATTGAAAGCGCGATTCCCGGTGCGGCGAACGCGATCTTTTTTAACCAGGGACAGCTCTGCTGCGCGGGTTCGCGGCTCTACGTGGAAGAAAAGCAGTTCGACAAGGTGGTAGACGGCGTGGCGCTGCTCGCGGAAAAGATCCGGCTCGGCCCGGGGATCGAACCCACCACGGAAATGGGTCCGCTGGTTTCCGAGGAGCAGATGAACCGCGTGTGCGGTTATCTTGAGTCGGGCTTCTCGGAGGGCGCGAAGGCGGTGTCCGGCGGAGGCCGCGCGGGCGACAAGGGCTACTTCGTGAAGCCAACCGTGCTGGTGAATACGAACCAGAAAATGAAGGTAGTGCGCGAGGAGATTTTCGGTCCCGTGGTCGTGGTGATGCCCTTCAGTGACCTGGACGATCTGGTGGCGAAGGCCAACGATTCACAGTACGGGCTGGCCGCGGCCGTGTGGACGCGCGACATCAAGAAGGCTCACCGCGTGGCATCCGAGCTGCGTGCCGGAACGGTGTGGATCAACTGCTACGGCGTGCTGGATTCGGCGATGCCGTTCGGCGGGTACAAGCAATCGGGCTGGGGCCGCGAGATGGGGCACCAGATGCTTGACCTCTACACAGAGGTCAAGTCTGTGTGCGCGCAGATTTCGTAGACAGCGCGGAGGCTGGACGGTTGGTATAGGGGCGGCCTTATGCCGCCCCCTTGTTTTTGGCCGCTGGCGATCAGCCCATGCGAATGACAGGCTTGATGGTCGCGCCTGCTTCGGAGTCGGCGATGGCCTGGTTGATCTGGTCGAGCGTGTAGAAGCTGAGCATGCGGTCGAAGGGAAAGCGGCCGTCGAGATAGAAGTCAACGAGCTTCGTGATGAACACGTCGGGCGAGCTGTCACCTTCCACGGTGCCGCGGATGCTGCGTCCGCCGGACATCAGGTGAACGAGGTCGAGCGAAATCTCCGTGCCCAGTGGTGACGCGCCGAGCACGGCACACGCGCCGCGCGGGGCAAGGGAGTCAACAGCCTGGCGGATCACCGCAGGCAGGCCAGTGGTGTCGAGCGCGAAATTGCAGCCGAAACGCGTAGCGTCCAGGATGGCCTTGACCGCGTCCTCCGTGCCTGCGCGGATCGTGTGCGTGGCGCCGAATTCGCGCGCGAGGGCCAGGCGGGATTCGTGAAGGTCAATGGCGAAGATGGCGCCCGCGCCGATAAGGCGCGCGCCGAGGATCGCGCTCAGTCCCACGGCGCCGCAGCCGAAGACGGCGAAAGACGAGCCGGGCGTGACGCGCAGGCCGTTGATGGCCGCGCCCGCGCCGGTCTGCACGCCGCAGCCTAGAGGCCCAAGCTTTTCGAGCGGGGCGTCGCGTCGCACCTTCACCACGTTGCGTTCGTGGCAGATCGCGAAGGTGGCAAACGACGACTGGCCGAAGAAGTTGCCGTGGATCACCGCGCCGCTGAAGGAAAGCGCGCTCGAGCCGTCAGGGCGCGCACCGGCGAAGTTGCGCGCGGGAAAGTCGAGGCAATAGCTGGTGGCGCCGGCGTGGCAGTTGCTGCACTGGCCGCAGGAGTTGTACGACATGACCACAGGATCGCCCGGCGCGACCTTGATGACGCGCGCGCCCACGGACTCGACGATGCCGGCGCCTTCGTGGCCCAGAACCACAGGCAGAGGCACGGGAAGCATCTGGTCGCGCACCACGATGTCCGTGTGGCAGACGCCCGTGGCCACGACGCGGACGAGAATCTCATCTTCGCGCGGCGCTGCCAGTTCCAGCGTTTCGACGGAAAGCGGCGCGTGCGGTGCGCGTGCGACGGCGGCGCGAATCTGCATCAGTGCTCCTGTCAGCTGCGGCCTAAGCCGCGGCCGCCATTCTAACTGACGGGCTCCGGGTGCGTGCGCGAGGATCGTACGGGCGGCGGGCGGCTACTGTGGGAGCGGCGTGGCTTCCTGAGCGGTGGCGACAGCGGCGCTGAGATAAGGGGAGTTGGCGAGATCCGCCGGCTGCTCAGCGGGCACCGCATGGGTCGCGGCGGCGCGTGCCACGCCCCGCTGCGCAAGGGCAGAACCCGCGGTCATCAGGAGGCTGCCGACCGCGACTGCCGCGACGGCGATCCCGATCATTTTTAGGTGCTTCATGACTGCTCCCTGCAAATCCGTCTCAGGGCAGCTTTGACAGAAGCGGGCCTACGCTGCCTGGTACAAGTTTGCTGCGGCTGGCCAGGAACGAGGAATGGAACTGAGGTACCAGTGCGTTGCGAATTGAGCAACAGCCCGGCAGCGTGATGGCGCGTTACTCGTGCGCGACCTTGCAGTTGAATTGCTTGCCGGACCAGGTGACGGCGGCTTCGCCCTGATGCTCCCACAGTTCCACGCCGGGCGCGCCGTAACGCGCGCCGCTGCCGGAGGGCTGAACGATGGCGACGACTTCGGAGCCGTTGTAAGTGAAGAGGGCGCTCGCGGGATCGGTGGAATTGTAATAGGCGGCAGTGATGGTGCTGTCGCCGGGACAGGAGCATTTGGCGTTGATGGGTGCGGGAAGCAGACCGGCCCGGATCTCGAGTTCGGCGATGCGGCGCTGGTACGCGGACTGAATGCAGGTCTTCGCGTCCTGTTCCTTCTCACAGGCGTTGCGCGCGTCGGACCAGGCGCGCTGCGCGTCGGTTTGCTTCGCCGCCTCGCCGCTGGACAGCTTGTTCACCGCGGCGGGGTAGACATCCGCGAGCGTGCGGTCGAGCCAGGCCAGGTTCGGGTCGGTGCAGACAAGCTTCTCTGCGTCTGCGGAGGCCTTGGCACAATCGAATGTGGGCGGGGCGGCGAGGGGTTCGAAGTCCAGACGCTCCCCGTCGCCGGCAGCGGGTTGAAGGATCAAATGGCCGAAAGCGACGCTGTACGCCGCGACCCGGGAAAGATCGCGCGCCAGGCGATCCGAATGCGAACCAGCCGCGCACATGGCGCGCGTCATGGCCAGCGGGCCGAAGCGGATCTCGCCGGGCGTCGCGGACGTCCATGCACCCGTGGCCCGATTGCAATCGAGGCGAAGCGAAGCGCGGCCATCGGCCCCGAAGGAGACCGTGTACTTCGCTTTGTCGTCAACGGAATCTGTTCCTCCTGACCCGACGATCCTGGCGAGCTGCCAGGATGTGCCGTAGAGAACGGGCGGGCCACCAAAAGGGCTCGCGCCGGACGGGAGAGCAAAGGCGAAAAGCACAGAGATGGAAGCTACATTCGTGAAGGAAATCATGCGGGGACTCTTTTTCCGCTGCTGACACACAGTCTTTAGCTCAGGTGTGCTCGCTCGCGCAAGCGCAAAGAAAAGGCGTCCCGGCGTTTGCCGGGACGCCTGTGATGGTTGCGGCAGCTTTCGAAGTTACGGCTTCTTGGCGGCGCGGGTGTTGGCGTTGTGCTTCTTGTTGTAAATGTTTTTGGACTCGTGGTTCTGTTCCTTGTTGATCTGCTGCTTCTCCTGCGGCGTCAGCTTGCCACCGTTCGCGGCGCGGTCGGCGCGCACCTGCTGGTTGATGCCGCGCTCCTGATTCTCCAGCCTGGCGGTCTCGCCGGCGGTGAGCTGGCCGCTCTTCACGCCCTGCGCGATGCGCTGCTGCTGGTTGGTCTGGCGCTGGCCGACTTCACTGTTGCCGTTGTGCTGCGTGGCGGCGTTGTGCTTGTCGTCGTAGATCTGGTTGGAGAGCTTGTTCTGCTGCTGGCTGATCTGTTGCTTTTCCTGCGTGGTGAGCGTGCCGCCGTTGGCGGCGCGGTCGGCGCGTGTTTCGCCGTTGATGGCGGCTTCCTTGGATTCGAGATTGGCGGTCTCACCGGCGGTCAGCTGGCCGCTGTGCACGCCCTGGGCAATGCGTTGCTGCTGGTTTTGCTTGCGTTGGGCAATCGTGGGTGCGGGAGACGTGCCGCTGGTCGTGTTGCTGGCGCTGCTCGACGGTTGCGGACTGGACGTAGTCGTCTGCGCCGCGGCAATTCCGCCGGCGATCAGAATCGCGGCGGGCAAAACAGTCCATTTCGTGGCTATGAATCGCATTTCGTTTCGCTCCTATGGATCTCGGTGCTGGGCTGTTTGCTGCTGTCACTCGGTAGTACACGGGTTCCGGCGGGAAGTTGCGGTGTGCGTTACAGCCTGCCGGACGGTGTGACCTACTGTGTAATCCCTTCCAGCGTAGGCGAAATTATGCACAGGGAGCGCTGGCGAGAGCACCCAGGAGCCGCACTAAGTCGCACAAATAGAGCTAGATAGCAGGGTGCGTCCCTCCCCGCGTATCGGCAGCCCCCGTGCTTCTTTGGAAAAGCACGTTTCTTGGGGAAGTCGCATCGCCCGCGGCAGAAGGCCATCCTCTCAGGCATGGAGCCCGCGGGAAATCCGACCGGCTGCAGCCACAGGGTCCGCCTCAGTTGAGGCCGTCTCCCAGTGCCGGTGAAAGACAAAGGAGAATTCTGATGGCCGCAAACTCCCTGCCTCAAGACCCGCAGCCTTCGAGTGGCGGCACCTGGCAGACGCTCGTTAGCGACCAGCGCTACCGCCTGTTTGCCGCGGGAAGCAAGAGAGCGGCGATTGCGGAATGCCTGCCAGCCCACTTCGCGGTGCGCAAGGCGACGAATACAGGTGGGCCGGGAAACAGCTTCGATGCGCGCTACGGCTTGCAACCCGCGGGACCGGTCGACGCAGCCGGCCCCTCGGCCGATTCCGCAAAGGACGATGAGAACGAACGGCTCGTGCTGCTGACGCAGGTGTCGCGCTCCTTCGAACCGACTCCATTCCGTCTGCCCTGCGGGAACGGCGGACGCCCGCGCCACCCGTGGCGCTGGAAAGCGTCACACTCGGTGCAGCCCGTCTCAGAGCTGCAATCCTACATTGACGAGCAATCCGGCGACTTGGTGTTCTTCCTGACGCGGGCAAAGGGCGCGAAACGGGCCAACGGCATGCAGCATCGCGAGCGGCTGGAGGATTCCGCAGTGCGCATCGGCAAGTGCCTTGGACTGGATGACGACAACCTGGAAGCGCTGCGCGTGGCAAGCCTGGTCCACGAGATCGGCAAGGGGACATCGCCGATCACGGCGCTGGGCAAGATCGCTCCGGATGCAGAAGCGGAGAACGGAGCAGGCGAAGCGTGTAAGGCGGCAGATTGCCATCTGGCCGGCGCGGTTGTGTTGCGGTCAGAGCAATACTGCCGGGAGCACTTCATCCAGGCGTGCTACGAGAGGCTGGACGCGTACCGGGAAGCGCTGATCCAGCGGCGACCCTCTGAAGAGCGGTCGCACGAAATGCGCGAGTTCCTGCGTGAGTGTCTCGAGCAGGCGGCGGACATGACGCGCAACCCTTTCAGCCAGGACGCGCTGGAGCGCGCGCGGCTGCTGGACATCCTGCACACCGCGGCCGACCTGAGCCGGCGCATGCGACGCAGCGTGCGCTGCGCAAAGGCGTTCGATGTACGGGT
>Ga0335080_10004955_pt1 | contig 13639 bp, 13 predicted proteins | sample Lox_Sample_34_FD_206720 | JGI IMG/M metagenome (GOLD analysis project Ga0335080, IMG submission 206720) | Soil microbial communities from Loxahatchee National Wildlife Refuge, Florida, United States - Lox_Sample_3.4 | ecosystem: Environmental > Terrestrial > Soil > Wetlands | place: USA... | reverse complement strand
CACCCCTCCCAGCGGATGATGACGCGATCGGTGGCGGCGTGCGGCAGGCGCGGCATGGCAGATCGGTGGTTGCAGCAACAGAGACTCATCCTATGCGGCCGCGATCGGCCAGCCAAATTCCTCGATTGTGGCGCTCTCAGGTGTCACCCCCGCGAAAGCGGGGGTCCAGGGCGGGTGACGGAGCGGTTTCTGGATTCCCGCTTTCGCGGGAATGACAATTAAGAGAAGTCGACTGAACTACGCCGCGTCGTGGAAGATGAGGCCGAGGGTGTAGCGGGCGCCGGTGTGGAGGCGGCTGACACCGTGGCGGAGGTTGACGCGGAAGAAGCCGCGTGTGCCGCGGACCGGGCGATGATGCACGGCGAAGAGCACGGCTTCGCCGCGGCGGAGCGGCACGACCTCGCCGCGCGACTGGGCGCGCGGGCGCTGCTCGACGAGCAGGAACTCGCCGCCGGTGAAATCGGCCTGAGGGTCGCTCAGCAGGATCGTTGCCTGCAGCGGGAAGACGAGCGGACCGTAGAGATCCTGGTGCAGGCAGTTGAAATCGCCGGCGCCGTATTTGAGCACGAGCGGGGTCGGCCGCCGCTGCCCGGCGGCGTGGCAGCGGGCGAGGTACTGGTCGAGCTGCGGCGGAAACGCGGTCGCGTCCTGCAGCGCCGCGCTCCAGCGGTTGGCGAGCGGCGCCAGGCGCGGATAGAGCGCCGCGCGCAACCCCGCGACGGTCTCCGGCAGCGGATAGGCGAAGTACTTGTACTCGCCTCGACCGAAGCCGTGGCGCTCCATGACGACGCGGCTCCGGAAGCGGGGGGTATCGCCATAGGTCGCAACGAGCGCGGCGCACTCATCCGCCGTCAGCAGCGGGCCGGTGGTGGCGAAGCCGCGCTCGTCGAGCGCAGCGATGCAGTCGTCCCACCGGACGGCCTCGATCCGTGCGGCGATCGGTTGCGTCACCGAACCGGCGGATGCCTTTGCGTGCGCGCGAGAGCCGACCATGGGCCACAGATAGGGACGACCGGGGACGCGAGCGATCCGGATCTTGCGCCGCTGTCTCAGCCCGGGAAATTCCGCCGCCAGACCTTGGCGAGGCGCGGCTCCTTGTCGCCGGCAAGCGCGATGCTCATGAGCTTCGGGCAGTTGGCGGCGAACCAGTCGCGGCGCGGGCGCCAGTGCGTCATCACCTTGACGTAGACGTCCAAGGCGGAGAAGCGGCGGCCGAGGAACCAGGGCTCCGGCGCGATGTTCGCCTCGACGATGCGCCAGGACTTGTCGCGGTAGGCGTCGGTGCTGGCGCGCAGCTCCTTCTGCGCGGCCTCGCCCGAGACGAAGCGGGAGGGATCGTCGCCCACCGTGTACATCGGATAGACGTTGGCGACGATGAAGACGAGCCAGCGCAGGAAGGCGTCGCGCGCACCCTCCCCCGCCGCCGGCACGAGGTCCGCGCCGGGGGCGCGATCGGCGATGTGGAGCGCGATGGCGGCGCTCTCGGTCATCACCGTGCCGTCCGGCAGCAGCAGGGTCGGCACCTGCGCCAGCGGGTTCAGCGACGTCAGCCGCTTCTGTTCCGTCGGCGGCTTGCCGGGCTCGAGGTCCTCGACCCGATAGGGCAGGCCCGAGAGATCGAGCAGCGCCTCGACGATGGCGGAGCCCCAGCCGGGGCTGCCGATGAGGGTGTACATGTCCGGCGGCCTCCTATCCGGCGCGGCGTCCGGCGAGCAGACGCTCGGCCTCCGCCAGATCCTCCGGGCGGTTGGTGTTGAAGAACGGGTCGATGTCGACGATCGGGAAGTCGACGGTAGCCAGCCGATAGCGGGCCGTCCAGACGTCGACCTTGTGGATCTGCTCGACCGTCAGCGCATGGCGCAGGTCGTCGCGCAGCCGCACGGGCCAGAGACCGACGACGGGATGCGACTGGCCGCCGCTGGCCGCGCAAGCCATGTCGGCGCCCGCGTCGGTGGTGTCACGCAGGCGCGCGACAAGATCAGCCGGCAGGAACGGCGCATCGGTCGGGACGCTCGCCACCCAGGGACAGTCGGGCGCGTTCGCGGCCGCCCAATCAAGCCCGGCCAGCACGCCCGCCAGCGGGCCGGCGAACCCCTCGACGCTGTCCGCGACGACCGGCAGGACGTATGGAGCGAAGCGCACGGGATCGCCGTTGGCGTTGAGGACGAGATGCTTCACCTGCGGCCGCACCCGCTCGACGATGCGATCGAGGATGGTGCGCCCGGCAAGCGACCGCAGGCACTTGTCGCCGCCCCCCATCCGCCGCGACAGCCCGCCGGCGAGCAACAGGCCGACGACGGGTGGGCCAGCGGCCGATGGCGCTGCCACGGTCACGGGACCGCGGTTGTCGCGTGTGGCAACGACCACCTCCCCTAGTCGTCATCGCCGGGCTTGACCCGGCGATCCAGGAGATGCGGGAAGGATCGAGCCGTTGCGAACGCTTGCTGGATTGCCGGGTCAAGCCCGGCAATGACTGTAAAGGGGGTCATAGTGCAATGATAACCGGTCGGCGAACCGCTCATCGACACCGCGCCTCCTAGCTCCCGCGCCGCCAGGTGGTGCCCTTGGGGCCGTCTTCGAGGATGATGCCGGCGTCGAGCAGGGCTTTCCGGATGCGGTCGGCCTCGGCGAAGTTCTTCGCCTTGCGGGCGGCGTTGCGGGCGGCGATCTGCGCCTCGATCGACGACGCGTCGGCACCGTCCGCCGATGCCGGCCTGCCCTTGAGCCAGGCGGGCGGGTCGTCCTGCAGCAATCCCAGCAGCTGTCCGTCGGCCAGCAGAGCGGCCTTCCAATGCGCCTTCTCGGCCGGCGCGGTGGCGCGGTTGAGGGCGGCCAGCGCCTCGTGCAGGTGGGAGAGCGCCATCGGCGTGTTGAGGTCGTCCTCGAGGGCGGCGAGCACGTCGAGCGGCGGGTCCTGCATCGTCTCCGGCGCCACGTCGCGGACCTTGTCGAGGGCGATGTAGAAGCGGTCGAGCTGCTCTTTCGCCTCCTTGATGGAGTCGCGAGAGACCTCGACCGGCTGGCGGTAGTGGCCGGAGAGCAGCGCCAGGCGGATCGCCTCGCCGCGGAAGCCCTCCTCCAGCAATTCGTGGACGGTGAAGAAGTTGCCGAGCGATTTCGACATCTTCTCGGCACCGATCTGCACGAAGCCGTTATGCATCCAGACGCGGGCCAGTGGCGCGCCGTCGTGGGCCGAGCGGCTCTGCGCGATCTCGTTCTCGTGATGCGGGAAGATGAGATCGATGCCGCCGCCGTGGATGTCGAACGTCGTGCCGAGCAGCTCCTTCGCCATGGCCGAGCACTCGATGTGCCAACCGGGCCGGCCGCGGCCCCACGGGCTGTCCCAGCCCGGCTGCGCCGGCGTGCTCGGTTTCCACAGCACGAAGTCCGCCGGATGCTTCTTGTAGGGCGCCACCTCGACGCGGGCGCCAGCGATCATGTCGTCGAGCGAGCGCCGCGACAGCTGCCCGTACTCGGCCATGCTGGGCACGTGAAACAGCACGTGGCCCTCGGCGGCATAGGCGAAACCCTTGGCGATCAGCGTCTCGATCAGCGTCACCATCGCCGGAATGGTCTCGGTGCAGCGCGGCTGATGCGTCGGCGGTAGAGCGCCGAGCGCCGCCATGTCGTCCTGATAGGCCTTCGCCGTGCGCGCCGTGAGCGCGGCGATCGGCTCGCCGCTCTGCGCCGCGCGGTCGATGATCTTGTCGTCGACGTCCGTGATGTTGCGCACGTAGGTCACGTGCCCGGCGCCGTAGACGTGGCGGAGCAGGCGGAACAAAGTGTCGAACACGACGACCGGGCGCGCGTTGCCGATATGGGCGAAGTCGTAGACCGTGGGACCGCAGACATACATGCGGACGTTCTGCGGATCGAGCGGCGCAAGCGGCTCCTTCCGGCGGGTCAGCGTGTTGTAGAGATGGATCGGCACGGCCTTTGCTCTCCTCTGACGGCGGCATCCTTCACGCTATGGAGACGCGAGGAGGTCTCCGGCGACGCTGCTGTCCGGGCTCGAGCGGAAATCCAGGACCGTGAAGGCAGTGCTGGATCGCCGGGTCAAGCCCGGCGACGACATGGGAGAGGGCTAGCGATGCGCAGCGCGATCATCATGGCGCCCTGCATACCATAAAGAGGCGGCCGAAGGCTACGCGGTTTCGCCACGCAGGCGGGCCGTGGCCTTGGCGCGGCCGATCAGCGGCAGCAGATCCTTCATCTCCGGCCCGTGCTCGCGGCCCGTCAGCGCCAGGCGCAGCGGCCGGAAGAGCTCGCGACCCTTGCGGCCGGTCTGCGCCTTGACCTGCGCCGTCCAGTCGGCCCAGCTGTCGGCGCCCCAGGGCTCCGGCGGGAGGAGCGGCGCGGCCTTCTGCAGAAAGCCCGCATCGTCGACCGTCGGCGCGACCTTGCCGTAGCAGACCTCGACCCATTCGGCGAGGTCGGCGAGGCGGCCGATGTTGCCGCGCGCCGCCTGCCAGAGCGCCGCATCGACCGCGACCAGGCCGAGTGCCGCAAGGCGGTCGCGCACGGCCTCGAACGCGGTGCCATGCAGCAGCCGGGCGCTCAGATGCGTCAGCTCCGCGGGATCGAACTTCGGCGAGGCCTTGCCGAACTTGCCGAGATCGAACGTCGCCGCCAGCGCGTCGAGGTCGTGCTTCGGCTCGATCGCATCGGCGGTGCCGAGACGGGCCAGGTAGCTCGCGACCGCCATGGCCTCGATGCCGGACACGCGCAGTTCGGCGATCGACAGGCTGCCGAGGCGCTTCGACAGCCCCTCGCCTTTCGCATCGGTCAGCAGGGGCAGGTGGGCGAAGCCCGGTGGCGTGGCGCCAAGAGCCTGGAACAGCTGGATCTGCGCCGCGGTGTTGGTGACGTGGTCGTTGCCGCGGATCACATGGGTGATGCGCAGGTCGATATCATCGACGACGGATGGCAGCGTGTAGAGATAGCGGCCGTCGGCGCGCACCAGGACGGGATCGCTCTGGCTCGCCTCGTCGATGTGTTGCGGGCCGCGCGCGAGGTCGTGCCAGCGCACGTCCTCGCGATGGAGCAGGAAGCGCCAATGCGGCCGGCGGCCTTCGGCCTCGAGCCGGCGGCGGTCAGCCTCGGTCAGCGCGAGAGCCGCCCGGTCGTAGACCGGCGGCAGATGCCGCTGCTGCTGGCTCTTGCGCTTGAGGTCGAGTTCCTCCGGCGTCTCGTAGCAGGGATAGAGACGTTTGTTCGCCTTGAGCGTCTCGACCGCCGCGGCATAGAGCGCGTCGCGCTCGGACTGGCGGGCGCTCTCATCCCACACAAGGCCGAGCCAGCGCAGGTCCGCCTCGATGCCGGCCGCGAATTCGGCGGTCGAGCGCTCGCGGTCGGTGTCGTCGAAGCGCAGCACGAAGACGCCACGCTCCTTGCGCGCGAAGAGCCAGTTGGCGAGGGCGATGTAGACGTTGCCGACATGCAGCCGGCCGGTCGGGCTCGGCGCGAAGCGGACGCGGACGGTCATTCTGCGGCGCTATCGCGCGGCATGCGGGCGCGCCGCAGCGGCTCAGCCTCGACGAAGATCTGGCGCTTGCGAAAGGCAAGCGGGCTCTCGGCGAGCAGAATGGCCTTGAGGCTTTCGAGTCCTCCGGCGAAGAAGGGGCGATCGAGGAAGCGATGGGGCTGATCGACCCAAGCCGGTATCTCCAGGTTCCAGCGCCGCGCCAGATGTTCAGACACGGCACCGAGCCACGCGTCCTCGAACCGACCAACTGCCGGCGGCTCGTCGGCGATCATCGCCTGCCGCTCTTCCGGATGCGTGTAGAACCAGTCGAGAAACTCGGACAGGGTCAAATCGAACATGGTCCGACTGCCCTGCGCCAACTTGGCCACATCCACGAGACTCCGAGGGAATGCGGCCGGCCTATTCACCACTTCCCTCTCGAGCAAGCGATTGCATGATCTCCTCGATGCCGAACTGCGTGCGGGGTGCAATCAACCGGTTGGGATAGTAGCCGCCCACGATGTCCAATACCTGATCCGCTGTGCTTAGCCCAAGGTGACGGACAAGCAGCCTGATATCATCGACATCGCGGGAAATCGGCGAACCCATCCGCATCGCAAGACATTTCATCGCCAAGAGATACTCATCGTGCTCCCCATGTCGGGCACTCAAGAAGCCCTTGACGCTGTCGTTGAGCCAATCTTCCTTCCAGCCGCGCTTGTCGGCGACGCGTCGGACGGCCTCCCGAAGAAATGCCGTATCGCCGCTGACCACCGCATCCACGTCGCGGGTTGCGGGCCGAGCCGCAAACAACAACACGATCGCAGCGCCGCCGACGACAGAGAGATCAATCACTTTTCCGGCTTCGTATGCCGCCCGTCCGAGGTCCCCGAAAGCGGACTCGATATCTGCTCGGGTCAACAGAGACTCGCCTACCACTGGCAATCCTCCTACCCGCCGCGGAAGGCGTTGGTGATGGGGTAGCGGCGGTCGCGGCCGAAGGCGCGGCGTGTGATCTTGACGCCGGGCGGCGCCTGCCGGCGCTTGTATTCGGCGCGGTCGAGCATGCGCCAGACCCGCTCGGCGGTGGCGCGGTCATGGCCCCGGGCAACGATCTCGTCGATGCCCATCTCGTTCTCGACCAGGCATTCGAGGATGGCGTCGAGCACCTCGTAGGGCGGTAGCGTGTCCTGGTCGGTCTGGTTGGGCTTCAGTTCCGCCGTCGGCGGCTTGGTGATGACGCGCTCGGGCATGACGCGGCCGGCGGGACCGCGGCCGCCCTCCGGCCGCTGCTGATTGCGCCATCGCGACAGCCGGAACACCGTCATCTTGTAGACGTCCTTCAGCACGGAATAGCCGCCGCACATGTCGCCGTAGAGCGTGGCGTAGCCGACCGACATCTCCGACTTGTTGCCGGTCGACAGCACCATGTGGCCGAACTTGTTCGACATCGCCATGAGCGTCAGGCCGCGGGCGCGGCTCTGCAGGTTCTCCTCGGTGATGTCGGCGTTGGTGCCGGCGAACTGCTCCTTCAGCATGGCGGCGAAGGCCTGCATGGCCGGCTCGATCGAGACCGAGTCGAGGCGGATGCCGAGCAGGCGCGCCACCTCGGCGGCATCTTCCAGGCTGTCGCGGCTGGTATAGGGCGACGGCAGCATGAGCGCGCGCACGCGGTCGGCGCCGAGCGCATCGACGGCCACCGCCGCCGACAGCGCCGAATCGATGCCGCCGGAGAGACCGAGGATGACGCCGGGGAAGCGGTTCTTCTCGACATAGTCGCGCAGGCCCAGGGTCATCGCGTGATAGATGCTGTCGAGCCCGTTCATCGGCGCCGTGGTCTCGCCGGCGACACAGCGCCAGCGCTCGCCCTGACGCTGCCAGCGGGTCAGCGATACCGCCTCGACGAAGGCCGGCAGCTGCGCCTTCAGGCTGCAGTCGGCGTCGAGCGCGAAGGAGGCGCCGTCGAAGACGAGCTCGTCCTGCCCGCCCACCTGGTTCACATAGATGATCGGCAGGCCCGACTCGGTGACGCGCTGGACGGCAAGCTGGATGCGGTCGTCCTGCTTCTCGTGCTCGTAGGGGCTGCCGTTGCCGAGCATGAGGATCTCGGCGCCGGTCTCGGCCAGGCACTCCGTCACCTCGGGCAGCCACATGTCCTCGCAGATCATGAGGCCGAGACGGACGCCGCGGAAATTGACCGGGCCTTGCGGCGGCGCCGGCGCGAACACGCGCTTCTCGTCGAACACGCCGTAATTCGGCAGGTCGTGCTTGTAGCGGGTCGCCGCGACCTTGCCGTCCGCGAGCAGCAGCGCCGCGTTGTAGAGCTTGCCGTCGTCGAGCCAGGGCGAACCGACGATGACGGCCGGCCCGCCGTCGCCCGTCTCGCCGGCGAGAGTCCGCACCGCCGCCATGCAGCGGGCCTGGAAGGCCGGCTTCAGGACCAGATCCTCGGGCGGATAGCCGCAGATGTTGAGCTCGCTGAAGAGGACAAGATCGGCGCCCAGTTCCTTGGCCCGGGCGCGCAGCTGGCGCGCCTTGGCAAGGTTGCCGTCGATGTCGCCGAGCGTCGGGTTCGGCTGGGCCAGCGCGATTGCCAGGGAGTCGGTCATCGGGGATGCGGCGCCTGAGCGTGCGAGGGAAGCGTCCTCTCAAAAATAGGATGGGATTGCGGGGCGAGCAATGCGGCTGCCGGGCTCAGCCCGTTCTCGAATGAGAGCCCCGCAGCGGGCCGCGTGGTTAACGAACGGTGTTCGAACGATTACCGAAGCGTCTACGTTAAATGTCTATAAACGTTTGCGGATTAACGTCCGACCAGCTTGGCAGCGGGGCGATCTGCCGAGGTGGGGGACGCTTGAGGCAGATGGTTCCTGGGAAGCGCAGCCTTCTGACCGGCTTCGACAACGCGCGGATCCGCAACAAGGTCCTGGCGGGATTCGCGGCCGTCGCCCTGCCGCTCGTGGCGCTCGCCGTCGTGACGCTGCTGGTCAGCGGCTCCGTGCGCCACCACTTCAACGATTTCAGCGTGCGCCAGCTGCCGCAGCAGATGGCCGTCAACGACGTGCAGACGAGCACGCTCCGCCTGCTCGGCTCGTTCAACCGTCTCGTCAGCGCCACCTTGGGCACCCGCTATGCCGCCGGCGACGCCGTCGCGACCGACGACCTGCGCAGCGACGTGACGCAGGCCAAGGCGGCGCTCGCCGCCGCCGCCGACAGGCTGGCCGCGCTCCCCAGCCAGGGCGAGACGCGCGAGTACTCTACCCGCACGCAGGTCCGCTTCGTCGCGCTCAGCGTGATGACGCAGATAGATGCGGCCATCGCGACGTTCGACACCGCCATGCCCAACGAGATCCTCAAGCGCGCCGACGACGTGCAGACCAAGGCCGACAGCCTCAACGAGTGGATCGGCCAGCTGAACGACATCACCAGCGGCAGTCTCGGGACCGCCGCCGGCACCCTCGCCGCCCGCATCGGCGACCTCGGCAGCGTCGCCGTCGGCGGCATCGTGCTTGCGATCGTCGTCGCCTTCGCGGTGGCGATGCTGACGGCAAACCGGATCGCCCGCCCGATCCAGAGCCTGCGGCAGGCGGCCGTCCGGATGGGCGACGGCGACTTCGCCTCCGTCGAGGGCGAGCGCCGCACCGCGGACGAGATCGGCGACCTCATCGGCGCCTTCCAGGAGACCGCCAGGAAGCTCAGCGAATCGCAGGACAAGCTGGCGCGCAACGAGCGGCTGTCGGCGCTCGGCCAGATCGCCGGCTCGGTCAGCCACGAGCTGCGCAACCCGCTGGGAACGATCCGCAATTCCATGGGCATCGTGCGCCAGCTGACCGGCGGCAAGAGCCTCGGCATCGAGCGCGCCCTCGACCGCATCGACCGCAGCGTCGAGCGCTGCAACGTCATCGTCTCGGACATCCTCGAATTCTCGCGCGTGCAGGAGCTGAACCGCGAAGCCACGTCGATCGATGCCTGGCTCGGCGACATGCTGGACGAGCACGAGGTGCACTCGGCGGTCGCCGTGCGCCGCGAGCTTGCCGCCGACGCCGCCGTCATGCTCGACCGCACGCGCTTCCGCCAGGTCCTGGTGAACCTCATCGACAACGCCGCGCAAGCGATGATGGACCCGCAGTGGGAACCGCCGGCCGACCGCCGCCGGACGATCACCGTCCGCACCGAGGCGGCCGGGCCGCATGTGCGCCTGTCGGTCGCCGATAGCGGCCCGGGCATCCCGGCGGACAAACTGGGCAAGATCTTCGAGCCGCTGTTCACGACCAAGGCGAAGGGCGTCGGGCTCGGTCTGCCGACGGTCCGCAAGCTGGTCGAGCAGCATGGCGGCACGATCGATGTCGAGAGCAAGGAAGGGGAAGGCACGATGTTCACCGTCTGGCTGCCGCGGCAGCCGGGACAGGCGGACGTCGAACCGGCCTCCCCGATGTTGGCCACAGCCTAAGAGCGAAGAGGACGACCCATGGTTACCAAGAGCGTTCGCATCATGATCGTCGATGACGATCAGGACCTGGCGGAGAGCCTGGCCGATCTGCTGCAGGTCCACGGCTATGACGTGGAGATCGCCAAGGACGGGCAGGACGCGCTCGAGCACGCCCGCTCCGAGGACTTCGACATCACCTTCATGGACGTGCGCATGCCCGTCATGAACGGCGTCGACAGCTTCCTGGCGATCAAGCGGATCAAGCCGCAGGCGCGCATCGTCATGATGACCGGCTTCAAGGAGCCGATCCTCGAGAAGGCAATCAACGCCGGCGCCGAGGGGCCGCTGCACAAGCCCTTCAGCGTCGAGGACATGCTGAAGCTCGTCGAGACGATCCACTGACGCGGCGCGGCGTCGACGCGACGCCCGCGCGCGCCGGCGGCTACCGCCGGAACAGGAACTCGCGGCCGACCTTCACGCGCTTCACGCCGTCATACTCGATGATGTCGGCGGTGGCGTAGGTCTCGGTCCAGCGCTGCGGCAGGAACGAGCCGGTGCCGATGATGTCGATCGGCGCCTCCGCCTCGGCCATCATCTTGCATTTCGCCGGCTCGAAGCCGGACGACGCCACGATTTTCACCTTGGGAAAACCGGCGTTGTCGAGGCCGTCGCGCAGGTGATGGATGGCCGCGGCGGAGACGCCGGCGCCGACCAGATGCCGCAGCTCGGCCTCGTTGCGGTAGCCGCGGATCGCCTGCGGACAGTGGCGCTCCAGCACCGCGTAGGAGGTCGGCGGGTCCAGGCCCTCGACATAGCGGCTGCCCGGCGTATCGACGCGCACCGCGAGCCGTCCGTCGGCGGCGAGATCGGGGAAGCGCTGGGCGCAGGCGATGGCGTCCGTCACCTCGCGGCCGAAATAGTCGACGAGCACGGTGAGGCCGTCGTTCGGGTAGGTCTCGCGCATCATCTCGGCCGCCCGCACCGTCGATCCGGCATAGCCGATGAGCGCATGCGGCATGGTGCCCATGCCGTCGGAGCGGCCGAAATAGCGGGCGGTCGCGGCGGTGGCGTTGCCGATGAAGCCCTTGGCATTCGACTTGCGCCGGGCGCGCTCGGAGCCGACCGAGGCTGCGTATGCCATCAGTTCCGCCATCTCCGTGCCGGCGCAATGGCGGGCATCCATGGCGAGGAAGCCCACCTGCGGCAGGTCCGTGCACATGGTGTAGGCGTTGAAGGCGGCGACGCAGGCCGGCCCGAGCTTCATCAGGAATATCGTCTCGGTATCCGCCAGATGCACGAACGAGCCGGTGATGTACAGCAGCGGCTCGCCGGCGCCGACCCACTTGCCTTCGCGATAGCGCACGTCGATGTCGAAGGTCGTACCACGCGCTCGTGCAACCTGCTGCAGCCACTCGACGCAGAGCCGTGGCGCCGAGACGACGGGGCGGCGCATGAACACGGCATAGGTGACGCGCGCGTCGCCGAACTTCTGCACCGTCGCCTTGGTGCGCAGGAAGTAGTGGTCGGTCCAGGCCGGCAGCTCGTTGAGATCGGGATACATGCCCGCGCCGTTGGAACCGCCGGCGGATCGCTTGTCGTTCATGGGAGATCGCTTCGCCTCGGGCCGGATTCCGGCGCAGCATACGCCCTCCCCTCCCCCCCGGCGCAAGGGCGAGGCGGAACGAGACATGCGCGCGCCGAGACCCAGTCATGCGTGTGGAGATGCGCGCATCGCGCCGCGCTTTGACCACGGACCGTCGTTCACGCTATTAGCAGCCTATCCACTGAAGACTTCCAGCCGGCGAAGCGACAGTCCCCATGGCCGAGAGCGTTCAGCCCGCGCGCCGAAGGCGCGCTCCGAACCCGTCGTTCGGCGAATTCGTCGCGCTCATCAGCTTCACCATGGGGCTGATGTCGCTGTCGATCGACAATCTGCTGCCGGCCTTCGGCGCCATCGGCGCGTCGTTCGGCATCGCCGACGCCAACGAGATGCAGCTGCTCATCTCGGCCTACATGATCGCCTTTGCGCTGATGCAGATCGTGTACGGGCCGCTGTCGGACATGATCGGGCGGCGGCCCGCGTTGATGATCGGGCTCGCCGTCTACAGCGTCGGCACCGTCATCGCCATCTTCGCGCCGAGCTTCGGCCTGCTGCTGGCCGCGCGCGCCATCCAGGGCATGGGCGCGGCGGCGATCCGCGTGCTCGTGGTGGCGATCGTGCGCGACCGCTACAACGGCCGCGAGATGGCGCGCGTGATGTCGCTGATCATCATGGTGTTCATCGTGGTGCCGATCTTCGCGCCGGCGATCGGCAGCCTGTTCCTCTGGCTCGGCGGCTGGCGCCTCATCTTCATCAGCATGCTGGTCCTGGCGGGCATGGTGACGACCGGCTTCAGCCTGCGGATGCCAGAGACGCTGCACCCGGAATACCGGCTGCCCTTCTCGCTGCGCCGCATCCTCGACGGCGCGCTGCTGACGGTGACGACGCGCGCCTCCTTCGGCTATGCCGGCGCCATGGGACTCACGATGGGCGTCCTGCTGAGTTATCTCAATTCCAGCCAGCAGATCTTCCAGACCGAGGTCTACGGGCTGGGGCCGCTGTTCCCGCTGGCGTTCGGCGCCATCGCGGTCGTGCTGGGGGCGGCGTCGTTCGTGAACTCGCAGCTGGTGCGGCGGCTCGGCATGCGGCGGCTCTCGCATTTCGGCATCTGCGGCTTCATCCTGGCGGCGGGACTCCTTCTGGTCCTGGCGTTCTCCTTCGCCGGGCGGCCGCCGCTCGCGCTCTTCGGGCCGCTCCTGGCCGCGAGCCTCTTTCTCATGAGCCTGATGATGGTCAACTTCAACGCCATGGCCATGGAGCCGCTGGGCGCCATCGCCGGCACGGCCTCCTCGATCATCGGCGTCTACACGAGCCTCGTGGGCGCCCTGCTCGGCCTCGCCGTGGGACAGGCGTTCGACGGCACGGTCAGGCCGCTCGCCGTCGGATTCCTCCTGCTGGGCCTCGTCTGCCTGCTGGTCGTGCTGTGGACCGAGCGCGGCCGCCTGTTCCGGCCGCACGCCCCCGACCCGGCGGAGTGAGCGCCGTTACGCCGTCGCGGCGATGCGCTTGCCGTTGCCGGCGACGCGTTCGCCCTTCAGGCCCTCGGCGATGAGGAAGGCCAGCTCGAGCGACTGGCTGGCGTTGAGCCGCGGGTCGCAGTGGGTGTGGTAGCGGTCGGCGAGCTGGTCGTCGGTGATCGCCTGGGCGCCGCCGATGCATTCCGTGACGTTCTGTCCGGTCATCTCGAAATGCACGCCGCCGGCATGCGTTCCCTCGGCCCGATGCACGGCAAAGAACGACTTCACCTCCGACAGGATGCGATCGAACGGCCGCGTCTTGTAGCCGCTCGACGACTTCACCGTGTTGCCGTGCATGGGATCGCAGGACCACACGACCTTGGCGCCGTGGCGCTGCACCGCGCGGATCAGCGCCGGCAGCTTGGCCTCGACCTTGTCGAAGCCCATGCGCGCGATGAGCGTGAGCCGCCCCGGGATGTTCTGCGGATTCAAGATGTCGATGAGGCGGAGCAGCTCGTCGGGATCGAGGCTCGGGCCGCATTTGAGGCCGAGCGGATTCTCGACGCCGCGCAGGAACTCGATATGGGCGCCGTCGGGCTGGCGGGTGCGGTCGCCGATCCACAGGAGATGCGCCGAGCAGTCGTACCAGCGACCGGTCAAACTATCGACGCGGGTCAGCGCCTGCTCGTACG
>Ga0335080_10004954_pt1 | contig 13641 bp, 8 predicted proteins | sample Lox_Sample_34_FD_206720 | JGI IMG/M metagenome (GOLD analysis project Ga0335080, IMG submission 206720) | Soil microbial communities from Loxahatchee National Wildlife Refuge, Florida, United States - Lox_Sample_3.4 | ecosystem: Environmental > Terrestrial > Soil > Wetlands | place: USA: Florida... | reverse complement strand
CGCCCGGCCGGCGTCGCCGGGAGAGTTTACACGGAGGGCGTTCCTCAACGGCAAGATGGACCTCTCCCGCGCGGAGGCGGTTGCGGCGCTGATCGCCGCACGGAGCGATCGGGCGCACAGGGCGTCCCTTGCGCAGCTTCACGGGCGCCTGGCCGGCGCGGTCGGCGAGCTGCGGGAAGCGATGAAATCTCTATGTGCGTTATTGGAACTTGACCTCGATTTTGCGGAAGAGGGGCTCAGCGTCGTCACGCGCGATGAGGTCAGGGGGAGGATCGATGACCTCCGGTCCCGCCTGGAGGAGATGGCCGCCTCATTCAGGAGAGGAAGAATCTACCGGGACGGCATATCCGTCGTCATCACCGGCCCCCCCAACGCCGGGAAGTCCAGCCTCTTCAACGCGCTCCTTAAGGAGAGCAGGGCCATCGTCACGCCCGTGCCGGGGACGACGCGCGACTTTATCGAGGAGAGCGTCACGCTCTCGGGGATACTCTTCACGATCAGGGATACTGCGGGGATCCGACCGGCAGAGGATCCCGTTGAATCGGCGGGGATCGAGAGGGCGCTCGAAAGCGCAGGAGCGGCGGATATCGTGCTGCTCGTTACTGTCGCCGGGTCGGGGGAAGGAACGGCCGACGAGGTTATCGACCGGCTCCCGTTGCGTGAGGGGCAGCAGGTGATACTTGTGTCGAACAAGATCGACCTCGTGGAGGGAAAACATCCGGGCGTCCGGCGCACGGGCAAACGCGTTCATATGGCACTTTCGGCGCTTACGGGGGAATGTGTGCACGAGCTATCGGAAGAGATGGTGCGCATGGTGGGAAGCGAGGGCCTCTCGAGCGATGAGTCGCTCTGCGTGCTGAGCGAGCGGCATGCGAAGTCTCTCCAAAAAGGAGCCCGGCTTCTCGAAGGGGCGCTCGTTTCCCTCAGTGAAGGGGTGACGAACGAGTTCGTGGCCGTTGATCTGCGCGAAGCCCTCTCCGCGCTGGGGGAGATCACCGGGGAAGTGACAAGCGAGGATGTGTTGAACTCGATATTTGCCGGGTTCTGCATAGGGAAATGAGAGATGTTTCACGTGAAACAGGATGGGGCGTGGAAAGTAAGAGCGTCGATGTAGTCGTCGTAGGGGGAGGGCACGCCGGGATTGAGGCGGCGCTTGCCGGGGCGAGGATGGGGTGCAGCACGGCGCTCCTCACGATGGAGAAGGGCGCCATCGGAAGGATGTCGTGCAACCCTGCCATTGGAGGGACTGCCAAGGGGCATATCGTCCGGGAGATCGACGCCCTCGGGGGGGAGATGGGGAAGATCGCCGACGCGACAGGCATTCACTTCCGCATACTCAATCGCTCGAAGGGGCCTGCGGTCTGGTCCCCCCGCTCGCAGAATGACAGGGAGTGGTACGGCCGCGAGTCACAGCGAAGGCTCATGGAACAGGACGGCCTCGAAATCATCGAGGGGAGGCTCCGGGACATCGTCGTCGAGGCCGGAGAAGTGCGCGGCGCTGTTCTCTCCGACGGGAGTATACTGGAGTGCTCGTCGCTCGTTCTTTGCACGGGGACGTTCCTGAACGGGATCATGCACACGGGAACGACCGCCACGGCAGGGGGAAGATACGGAGAGCCGGCATCCTCCGGCGTGAGCGAGCGGCTTGCCTCGCTCGGTTTCATCACGGGGCGCCTCAAGACGGGGACGCCCCCCCGGCTCAGTCTCAGGACTATCGATCTGGGGGAAACCGAGATACAGATGGGAGACGATCCCCCGCGCCCCTTCTCTTTTCAGAACGAGAAGATCTCCAACGCTCAGATCCCCATGTACCTGACATACACGAACGGGGAAACGCACGCGATACTCCGCACAGGGTTCGACCGCTCCCCGATGTTCACCGGAAGGATTCGGGGCATCGGGCCCAGGTACTGTCCCTCGATTGAGGACAAGATCAACAGGTTCGCGGAGAGGGAGAGGCACCAGATATTCCTGGAGCGGGAAGGCTACGAAACGGATATCGTCTACATGAACGGGTTCTCGACGAGCCTCCCGGCCGACGTCCAGCAGAAAGCGCTGGCAACGATCCCCGGTCTCCGCACGTGCACAATGCTCAGGCCGGGCTACGCGGTGGAGTATGACTACATACCGCCGCACCAGGTGAGCCACACGCTTGAAACAAAGAGCGTGAAGGGTCTCTTCCTGGCGGGGCAGATAAACGGCACGAGCGGTTACGAGGAAGCGGCCGGCCAGGGTCTCATCGCGGGTATCAACGCGGCGCTCCGGTGCATGCACCGTCCTCCATTCACACTCGGGAGGGAAGAGGCGTATATCGGCGTGATGATCGACGACCTGATCAACAAGGGGACGGACGAACCCTACAGGATGTTCACGTCGCGCGCGGAGTACAGGCTCCTCCTCAGGCAGGACAACGCCGACACGAGGCTGATGCGGAAGGGGCGCGCACTCGGGTTGATCTCTGAGAAGGAGATACGGAGGCTCGATGAAAAGGAGCGTCTGATCAACGAGGGGAAAATGAGACTTGCCGGCAGGCGCGTGCAGCCCGAAACGGTGAACGACTACCTGAATGAGTGCGGCTCGCAACCGATCGGAGAGAGCGAGTCGCTTGACCGGCTCCTGAAACGGTCGGGCGTCACGCTCGGAGGGCTTCTCGCACTCAATGGCGTCTCATCTGAAGAGCCTCTCCGCTCACTTGCCCTCGACGCTTCGGCGATGGAGCGTGTGGAGATCGAGATCAAGTACGAGGGGTATATCAGGAGGCAGGAAGAGGAGGTGAAGCGCTTTGCATCGAGCGAATCGATCGAGATCCCGGCGACGTTCGAGTTTGATCACATTCGCTCGCTCAGCGCGGAAGCAAGGGAGAAGCTCTCCCGTATCAAGCCGGCTTCTGTCGGCCAGGCCGCACGTATCAGCGGCGTGACCGCGGCCGATATTTCCGTCCTCCTGGTATCGCTCATGAAGTAATGTTTCACGTGAAACATCATGCTCCCGATGGAATCGCCCGACGTTCCTCCTGAGATTCAGAGGAGGTGCCGAGAGAACGGCATTCAGCTCTCAGACGCACAGTACGGACAGATCGCGCTCTTCGTCCGCAGCGTGCTCGACTGGAACGGCAAGATTAATCTTATCTCGAGGCGCGACCAGGAGAATATCTGGTTCAGCCATATACTTCACAGCCTCTCGATACTCTTCTATGTCGATGTCCCCGGGGGCTCGCGGATACTCGACCTGGGAACGGGGGGCGGGTTCCCGGGGATCCCCCTTGCGATTGCCCGGCCGGATGTACGCATGGTGCTCATCGACTCGATCCGGAAAAAGACGATGGCGGTGCAGGAGATGATCGAGCGCATCGGACTCACGGGGGTCTCCGTCTGGACAGGCCGTGCGGAGGAGATGTCACTGAAGCCTGGCACCGCCGGCTCGTTCGATTACGTGTTCACTCGCGCGGTGGCCTCGCTCGAAGACCTCGCGCGCTGGTCGCGCCCGTACCTGAAGAAGAGAGCCGCTGCAGACTCCGCGGCTTCAGGGAAGATCGTGCCTCCGGCGCTTGTGGCGCTCAAAGGGGGGGACCTCGAAAGGGAGATTTCCTCCGCACGCAGGAAGGGACGCCTGAAAGAAGTGCGCGTCACGCCGATGTCGTTTCCCGGCAGCACCTCGCTCCCCCTGGAAGACAAGAAACTGGTCGCAGTCTACTTCTGAAATCCTATATCCGTTATTGTAAGAACCGCATGAGCAAAACCAGGGAACTCCACGACGCGCTGGCGAAGCTTCTCACCGAGCAGCGCAACCCGGCATCCATGGATCTCGACCGGCTCCCCACCGAGTCCGCGCTACGGCTCATCAACGCGCAGGACAAGCTCGTGCCGCTGGCGGTGGAGCGGGAGATCCCCTACATCGCGGAAGCGGTGGAGCTGATTGTCCACGCCCTCAAGAACGGCGGGCGTCTCCTCTACTTCGGCGCGGGAACGAGCGGCAGGCTGGGTGTCGTTGACGCCTCCGAATGCCCGCCGACGTTCGGGACGGATCCCGGTCTCGTGCGCGGCATCATGGCCGGGGGACAGAGCGCGATGTTCCGCTCTCAGGAGGGAGCCGAGGACGATCCCGAACAGGCGCGGCGCGACGTGGACGATCTCGGGATCGGCCCGCGGGACGTGGTCTGCGGCATCGCGGCGAGCAGGCGGACGCCGTACGTCGTGGCGGCGGTGGGCCGTGCGCGCGAGCTGGGGGCGCGGACGATTTACGTGACGACGAACCCGAGGGCGGATTTCGACCTGGAGGTGGATGTCGCCATATGCCCCGAGGTCGGCCCCGAGGTCCTGATGGGCTCCACGCGCATGAAATCGGGGACCGCGCAAAAGCTGGTCCTGAACATGCTCACCACGACGGCGATGGTGAACCTGGGAAAGGTCTACCAGAACATGATGGTGGATCTCCAGCTCACGAACAGGAAGCTGGTCGAGCGCGCCAAGCGGATCATCGCGCTGGCGACGGGGGTCTCCTACGAGCGGGCCGCGGAGATCCTGGAGGCCTCCGGCGGCCACGTCAAGACGGGGATCGTGATGGCGGCGACCGGCGTGTCGGCCGGCGAGGCGCGCGCGCTCGTGGAGAAATCGGGGGGAACGGTGCGGGGGGCGATAGCATTGAAACAGGGAGGCGCGCCCGGCCGTTAGGCTCCGCGCCGCGTCTCATTCACAGACCCTTCCGGCGCCACCCCGACCCCGGGGAGACGCCGGCGGGGCGTACTGCGTTCTGACCGCTATATGATCGAACAGATTCGTCATAGCGTCGAGGAGCTCGACGCGTTCGGCGCGCTTGCGCGATCGGCGGCGTCCCCCGTGACAGTGACCGGGTGCGCGGGCTCGCTCGGCGCGCTCATCGTCGCCGGGATACGCGACCGGCGCGGCTGCCAGGTCCTCTGCGTGTGCCCGGATCCGGGCGCGGCCGAAGAGGCGAGGGACGACCTGGCGCTTCTCCTGGGCGCGGACGCGGTGCGGCTCTTTACCGGGTCCGCGGGGCCGCACGGCCGCTCCGTGGAAAGCGGCGTCCAGGACGTGCAGGCGCTCCGCTCCCTCGCCGAGTCCGGAGGCGCACTCGTGGTCACCTCCCCGGCGGGTCTCGCCACGCCGCTTCCCCCGGCCGCGGGGCTCCGCACGAGCGCCGTCCAGCTTGCGAAGGGAGCGACGGCCGATTTCGACGCCCTCATCCGCTCCCTCAGGGAATCGGGGTTCGAGCAGAAGGACTTCGTGGAAACGCACGGCGACTTCTCCGTCCGGGGGGGGATACTGGACGTCTATACATACGCGGGAGAAAACCCGGTCCGCGCGGAGTTCGCGGGCGACGCGATCGAGTCGATCAGGGAGTTCGACCCGGTCTCGCAGCGGTCAATCCGCGAGCTGAGCGCCGCCACGATCGTTCCCGATCTCTTCCGCCCGGACCCGCACGCGGAAACGGCCGCGCCGCACGCGGCGTCGATACTCGACTACATGCGCGAGGACGCGACCATCGTCATCGAGGAGCCGGAGTTCGTGCGCGCGGAGATCGGCCGCGGCGGGGAGGGGCGTCTCGCCGGGTCGCTCATCGACGAGCTCCTGAGGCTCTTCCGGACGGTCCACATCGAAGCGCTCCCGGCCGACCGCGCGGCGGCGATCGATTTCGGCGCGCGCCGCCAGCAGTCGTTCAACGGGAGCATCGCCGCGCTCCGGGGCGACATGGCCGCCCTCCAGGAGGAAGGGTACGCGATCTACTGCACCTCCGACACGAACGCCGAGCTCGCGCGGCTGAAGGATCTCCTGAAAAGCTTCCCGGGGGAGAGCCCGGGAGAGCAGGTCGCGGCAGTCGACCCCGCGCGTATCCGTTTCAGCCTCGACGCGCTCCACGGGGGATTCGTGCTCCCCGGGGCGCGGCTTGCCCTCTATGCCGAGCACCAGATATTCAACCGTCTGAAGCGCCGGGGGCGGCGCCGGGCGGCGAAGTTCCGCGGGTTCACGGAGCGGGACATACAGATGCTCCGCCGCGGAGACTTTGTCGTGCACCAGGACTTCGGCATCGGGCGCTACGACGGGATGAAGCGGATCAGCGTCGGCGGGGCGGAGCAGGAGGTCGTGAAGATCCTCTACGAGGGGAAGGACACGCTCTTCGTCAACCTGAACTTCATCGGGAAGCTCCAGAAGTATTCCTCCCGCGAGGGACACGTCCCCGCCCTCTCCCGGCTCGGGAGCGGCGACTGGGACCGCCTCCGGACCCGGGCGAAAAAGAAAGTCAAGGATATCGCGCGCGAGCTGATCGCGCTGTACGCCCGGCGGAAACAGTCCGAGGGTTTCGCGTTCTCCCCGGACTCCCCCTGGCAGAATGAGCTCGAGGCGTCGTTCATGTACGAGGACACGGTCGACCAGGCCAGGGCGACGCTCGACGTCAAGAAGGACATGGAGGAGCCGCACCCGATGGACCGCCTGATCTGCGGCGACGTCGGGTTCGGGAAGACGGAAGTGGCGCTCCGCGCCGCGTTCAAGGCGGTGCTTGACGGGAAGCAGGTGGCGGTGCTGGTCCCCACGACCATCCTGGCGATGCAGCACTACAACACGTTCCGCGACCGGCTCGCCCGCTACGGCGTGCACCTGGAGGTCCTCTCCCGGTTCCGCGCGAAGGCCGAGCAGCAGCAGATCGTGCGGCGGCTCGCCGAGGGGAGCGTCGACATCGTGATCGGCACGCACCGCGTCCTCTCGCGCGACGTGACGTTCAAGTCGATCGGCCTCCTGGTGATCGACGAGGAGCACCGGTTCGGCGTCGCGGCCAAGGAAAAGATCCGCCACCTGAAGGCCGAGGTCGACACGCTGTCGCTCACCGCGACGCCGATTCCCCGGACGCTCCACTTCTCGCTCATGGGCGCGCGCGACCTTTCCGTGATCGCCACGCCGCCGCTGAACCGGCTGCCGGTCACCACCGAGATCCTCCAGTGGAACGACGACATCATCGCCGACGCCGTGGCGCGTGAGCTCCGGCGGGGGGGACAGGTATATTTCGTGCACGACAGGGTGCAGTCGATGGAGGACCTGATCGGGAGGCTCCGGAAGATCCTCCCGGCCGCGCGGCTCCGCTCGGCGCACGGGCAGATGCCCGCGCACGAGCTGGAGGGGGTGATGATGGCGTTCCTGGAAAAGGAGTGCGACGTGCTGGTGGCGACCAAGATCATCGAGTCGGGGCTGGATATCCCGAACGTGAACACGATATTCATCAACCGCGCGGACCGCTTCGGCATGGCCGAGCTCTACCAGCTCCGGGGGCGCGTCGGCCGCTCCAACGTCCAGGCCTACGCGTACCTTATCACCCCGCCGATCGGGACGCTCCCGCGCCACACCGTGCAGCGCCTCCAGGCGGTGGAGGAATTTACGGAGCTGGGATCGGGGTTCAACCTCGCGATGAGAGACCTGGAGATCCGGGGCGCGGGAAACCTGCTCGGGGCCGAGCAGAGCGGGTTCATCGAGAACATGGGATTCGAAACGTACACGCGCATACTCGAAGACGCCGTGCGGGAGCTGAAGGAGGAGGAGTTCAGCGCGCTCTTCGCGAACGAAACGGCGGCGCGCCCGGCGCCCCGCGAGACCGTGGTGGAGACCGATCTCGACGCGTTTATCCCCGAGGCGTATATCCGCAGCGACGCGGAGCGGCTGGCGGTCTACAGGAGGCTCTATGCGCTTGCGAGTCCGGAGCAGCTCGGGGAAGTCTGCGCGGAGCTGGAGGACAGGTTCGGCAGGTTTCCCCCGGAGATACGCAATCTCATGGACATGGTGAATCTCCGTCTTGCCGGCGCGAGGCTCGGATTCAGGAAAGTGTCGCTCGCCGGCGACACGCTGGAGGCGGAGTTCCCCCCGGACACCGACGCCGGATTCTACGAGGGGGAAGTTTTCGCGGCGATCATGTCGGCAATCCCGCGCATGAAGAAGGAATCGGCTCGCCTCCGCCAGGAGGGGAAGAAGCTGACGCTTACTGTCCAGCTCTCACGGCTTGAATTCGAAGGGGGGAGAATCCAAAAATCACTCCAGCTTTTCGAGAAGATCTCCCCCCCTGCGTGATCCGGGACACACCCCCACCGGTAACCCCCTTTTTGATTCAATTTCCTGCCGAATACAGCTCGATTTTCGCAATATGAGCTTGACATTGTGTGTCAATTGCGTATCTTGAGAGCCACGGTGGGGAAAAGTGGGTGAGAAGGGGTGGTCTCACCAGTACTGTTTTTGCTCAATTTTCAAGGGGTGCGGGGAGTCGTATGTCTTCGTTCAAAGGCTCCTACACATACGCGGTCGACGGGAAGGGGAGGATCAACATTCCCGCGCGATTGAAGAAGTACGTTTCCCCGGAAGCGAACAACACATTCACGATCACGCGAGGCTTCGAGAGCTGTCTCTTCCTTTACCCGCAGGACGAATGGCTCAAGGTGGAAAATTCCATCCGGACCCTTTCGTCGATGAACGCGCAGCACAGGTATTTCACTCGCCTCCTCCTCGAAAACGCGATAGAAGCAAAGCTCGACGCACAGTCGCGGATCATGATTCCCCGGGAACTCCTCGCGATGGCGCTCATCACGCGCGAAGCGCTCATCATCGGCGTCCTGGACAGGATCGAGATCTGGAATCCCGCGACGTACCGCGAGTACCGGGAGAAGCAACCCGAAAGCTACGAGAGCATCGCCGAGACGGTCCTTCCGAAGTGAGGCGCCGTCGTGCCCGGCTTCCATGAGCCCGTTCTGCGGGAGGAGGTCCTCCGGTTGCTCCTCACCGACAGGGGCGGCACGTACGTCGACGGCACCGTCGGCGGCGGCGGGCACGCCGAGGGCATCTGCCGGGCGCTCACACCGCCCGGCCGGCTGATCGGGTTCGACCGGGACGGCGATGCGCTCGACGCCGCGGGAGAGCGCCTCCGCGGGTTCGGCGAAGCCGTCACGCTCGTCCGGGGCAATTTCGCCGACATGGCGCGCGAGCTGCGTGCGCGGGACGTGGGTGGCGTCGCGGGAATACTGCTCGACCTGGGAGTTTCGTCGCACCAGCTCGACCGGCCGGAGCGGGGATTCAGTTTCCGCCCCGGCGCGGCGCTGGACATGCGGATGGACACGCGCTCCGCGCTCGGGGCGCGCGACGTCGTCAACACGTACGCCGAGGAGCGCCTGGCGGCGATCCTCCGGGAGTACGGGGAGGAGCGCGCGGCGCGGCGCATCGCGCGCGGCATCGTCAGGGCGCGGCCGCTCGGATCGGCGGACGATCTGGCGCGCGTCGTCCGGGCGTGCGTGGGCGCGCGGTTCCTCACCAAGTCGCTCGCCCGCGTGTTCCAGGCCGTGCGCATCGAGGTGAACGGGGAGCTCGAACAGCTCCGGCGCGCGCTGGCTGACGTGCCGGATCTCCTGGAGCGGGGAGGGCGCTGCGTGGTGATCAGCTACCACTCGCTCGAAGACAGGATCGTCAAGGAGAGCTTCCGGGCGGAAGCCGCAGACAGTATCCCGGCGGCCCACCGCCTGGCGCCCGACCGGCGGCGAACGCCGCGGCTGGCGATACTGACGCGGAAGCCCGTCGGGGCATCGGAAGAGGAGAGCGCGCGCAACGCGCGCGCGCGGAGCGCAAAACTGCGGGCTGCCGAGCGCGTGTGAGAGCGGCGCGCGCGGCACACCGGGGGTAATCGCATGGCTCAAGGTTCGGGGCGGGGGATCGAGGCGGCGGAAACGCGGGAGCTCGAGCGCCGGTACGTCTACGGCGGCGGCGGCCCCGCCCCGGCCACCGGGGGACCCCTCAGGCGCAACAGGACGGGCGTGCGCCGCAGGGTGTCCACGTTCAACGTCATGATACTGCTCTTCGGCATCGGGGGAGCCATCGTCTTCTACATCAACAACATCCTCAGCATCAACAGGCTCGCCTCGGAAACCGGTCAGCTCGAAGCCGAAGTCCAGAAGCTCGAGGGCATCAACGCGTCGCTCCGCACGGACGTGGCCAACCGCTCCGCGCTCGAGCGGATCAGTCCCGTCGCCCAGGGCGCGCTCGGCCTCCGCGCCTCCGCGACGCAGCAGATATGGTTCACGATCGATCGCGACAGGCTCCGGGAGCTGGAACGTGCGGGGAAGTGACGCCATGGCCCCGCCCCTCCGGCGGCGCGTGCTGACGGTCAAGGCGGCGCTCTCCGCCATATTCGTCGTGGTGGCGCTCCGTCTCATACAGGTGCAGGTCGTGGATGCCGCCACGTACCGGGCGCAGGCGCGCAGGCAGTACGAGAAGCCGGAAGAAATCCCCGCGCTCCGCGGCGCGATACTCGACCGCTCGGGACATCCGCTGGTCACCAACGCGCGGTTCATCTCATTCGGCGCCGATCCCGCGATGGTCGGCGACCGGGTGCGGGAGGTGGCGGACCGCTTCGCGTCGGTCTTCAACAGGCCGCGGAGCGTCTACCTCGACAAATTCGCCTCCGCGCCGAGGCATTTCGTATGGCTCGAGCGGGGGGTCAATCCCGCCACGGAGTCGCGCATAGCACCGGGCGCGCTCCCGGGCGTGATCACGATACCGGCCCCCCGGCGGCTCTATCCGTACGGGCACGTCGCCGCGCAGATCCTCGGGTTCACGGGGGTGGACGGCAACGGGCTCGGGGGAGTGGAGCTCGAGCTCGACTCGCTGCTGCGCGGCCGGAACGGTCACCTGATACTCCAGAGAGACGGGCTCAACCGGCAGAGGCAGACGGTGGATTACCCCCGCGTGGATCCCGTGGACGGCGACGCGGTCACGCTCACGCTCGATATCGAGTACCAGTCGATCGCCGAGGAGGAGCTCCGCCGGGGGATCGCAAGGAACAGGGCGGAGAGCGGTCTCGTGGCGATGATGGACCCCGCGACAGGTGAGGTGCTCGCAATGGCCAACGAGCCCTCCATGAACCCCGCCGACCCGGGATCGGGGGATCCGCAGGCGATGCGCAACCGCGTGGTGACAGACATGTTCGAGCCTGGATCGGTCTTCAAGATCGTGACGGCGTCCGCGGCGCTCGAGGAGAAGAAGGTCACGCTCGCGGCGAAATTCAACGCGGAAGAAGGAGTATACCTCCCCCGGTTGCGGAACGGGAAAGTGCGGAACAGGATCACCGACACGCACCCGCACGGGATCATCTCGTTCCAGGAGGCGATGGAGGTCTCCAGCAACATCGTCATGGCGAAAGTCTCCGACCTGGTCGGCGCTGACGCGTTCTTCACGATGGCCCGTGCCTACGGCTTCGGCACGGAGACGGGGATCGAGCTCCCGGGCGAGGTGCGCGGAGAGCTCAAGCACCCGTCCCGGTGGTCGGGGACGACGCTCAACTCGATGGCCTACGGCTACGAGGTGGGCGTGACACCCCTGCAGATCCTTTCGGCGTACGCGGCGGCGGCCAACGGCGGGACGCTGATGAAGCCGTACATCGTCCGTTCCGTGGTCGCGCCGGACAACACGGTGATCCTCGAGCGGCGCCCGGAGCGGATCCGGCGCGTGGTGTCGCCGGCGACGGCGGCGCTCATGGTGCAGCTCTTTCGCGGCGTCGTCGAGCGGGGGACGGGCATGACGGCCAGGATCCCGCGGCTGGCCGTGGCGGGAAAAACCGGCACCGCGCGCAGGGTGATCGACGGGAAGTACTCGACGAGCGACTACACCGCGTCGTTCGTCGGGTTCTTTCCGGCCGAATCTCCCTCCGTCGTCTGCCTGGTGATGATCGAAAACCCGCGCGACCGCGGCTACACGGGAAGCCTTGCCGCGGCCCCGGTCTTCCGGGCGATCGCCGAGAGGATCTATGCGATTTCGGGGCGCTTCCGCGCGCAGGCGGCGCTCCGCGCGCCGTCACCCGGACTCGTGGTCCCCGACGTGACCACGCTCGCTCCCGCGGCCGCGCGCTCGCTGCTGGAAGGGGCGGGGTTCGACGTCGATATCCAGGGCGGGGGGACGATCGTCACGCACCAGTCGCCGGCTGCCGGCGAGCGGTGCGCGGCGCGCAGCACGGTGGAGCTGACCACGGCCGATGCGCCCGTCCCTGCGGGGGGTCTCGTGGCTGTTCCCGATCTCCGCGGGCAGGCCATCCGCCGCGCCGTCACGCGCCTGGCGCTCCTCAGGCTCGACGCGACGATACGGGGATCGGGCGTGGTGGTGGCGCAGGACCCGCAGCCGGGATCGCGCGTCAGGACCGGCACGCCGGTCGCGCTCCGGTGCGAGGCGGGGAACCTGAGCGTCCTGCTCCCGGAGTGAGGCGCCCGGCGCCCCCGGCGATGACGCTCAACGCGATACTGGCAGGAGTCCGCGTCACGAAGCTCTACTCGGCGATGTACGGCCGCATGGTGCTGACGCAGGACATCAGCGTCCGGGAGATACGGTACGACTCCCGGCGCGTGGGCCCCGGCGACCTGTTCGTCGCGCTGCGGGGGACGGCGTCCGACGGCCACAGGTTCATCGAGCAGGCGGTGGCCGCGGGGGCGGTCGCGGTGATGGTGGACGACGACGCGGCGGTGCCCGACCCCTTCTTCATGCACGCCGGCGTCCTGAAAGTGGTGGTGCCCGACGCCCGCGCGGCGCTCGCCCTCTGCGCGGCCAATTTCTACGGGAGGCCGGCCGACGCGCTGACGCTGGCCGGGATCACCGGCACGAACGGCAAGACCACCACGAGCCATCTCGTCCGGGCGGTGGTCGAAGCCTCCGGGAAACGCTCCGGCCTGATCGGGACGATTGAGTACATGACGGGGGCGCAGACCACGCCCGCGACGCACACGACGCCGGAATCGCTCGAGCTGCACGCGCTCCTTGCGGCGATGGTGGAGGCCGGCTGCGCAGCGGCGGTGATGGAAGTCTCCTCCCACGCGCTGGCGATGCACCGGGTGGAGGGGCTCGAGTTCCGCGCGGCGGTGTTCACGAACCTGACGCAGGATCACCTGGACTACCACCGCACCATGGAAGAATACTTCCGCGCGAAGAAGATCCTTTTCGACAGCCTGCGAGCGCGCGATACGGCGGTGGTGAACGCCGACGACCCGTATGGGCTCAGGATCGCGGAGGGGACGGCCGGCTCGCGGATCACGTACGGATTCGGCGCCTCGTGCGACGTCCGTCCCTCGCACCTGGCGCAGGGGATCGACGGAACGCACTGCACCGTCGCGACGCCCGCGGGGGATATCGCCGTCGACTCCCCGCTCACGGGGCGGTTCAACGTGCTGAACATGCTGGCCGCCTGCGGGGCCGGCGTCGCCCTCGGCGCGTCCCCCGATGCGATCGCGCGTGGCATCGCCTCCGTGAGCGCCGTGCGCGGGAGGTTCGAGCGGATCGCCTCCCGTGCGGGCTGGACGGCGGTCGTCGACTACGCGCACACGCCCGACGCGCTGGAAAACTGCCTCCGCACGATCCGTGAGCTGACGCGGGGGCGCGTGATCACCGTCTTCGGCTGCGGCGGAGACAGGGACAGGGGGAAGAGGCCCATCATGGGGCGCATCGCGTCGGAGCTGAGCGACGTCACGATTGTCACGTCCGACAACCCGCGGAACGAGGACCCGGCCTCGATCATCGCGGAGATCGTCGGGGGGACGCTCCGCGGCCGCGAAGTCGCGACCGAACCCGACAGGCGCGCGGCGATACGCGGCGCGCTCTCCCGCGCCAGGGCCGGGGACGTGGT
>Ga0335080_10004953_pt1 | contig 13641 bp, 12 predicted proteins | sample Lox_Sample_34_FD_206720 | JGI IMG/M metagenome (GOLD analysis project Ga0335080, IMG submission 206720) | Soil microbial communities from Loxahatchee National Wildlife Refuge, Florida, United States - Lox_Sample_3.4 | ecosystem: Environmental > Terrestrial > Soil > Wetlands | place: USA... | reverse complement strand
CTCACGTTCATCCGCGTCATGGTTTCGGTGCTCTTGTCCACGGCCTGGGCGGTGCCGGTCGGGGTCGTGCTGGGGCGCTCGCCGCGGCTGTCGCGCGTGGCGCAGCCGATCATTCAGGTGGTCGCGTCGTTTCCCGCGCCGATGCTCTTCCCGATCGTGATTCTGGCGCTGGGCAACATAGGGGTGGGGCTCGGCTGGGGAGCGATCGCGCTGATGGTGCTGTCGGGACAGTTCTATATCCTGTTCAACGTGATCTCCGCCGTGGCCGCGATCCCGGAGCAGCTCAAGGAAGCGTCGACCGTGTTTCAACTGTCGCCCATGGCGCGGTGGCGGTCGCTGTATTTGCCTGCCGCATTCCCGGCGCTCGTCACGGGATGGACCACCGCGGCGGGCGGCGCCTGGAATGGCTCGATCGTGGCCGAGTATCTCGTGGTGGCGGGCCAGCTGCGCACGACGCAGGGCCTGGGCAGCCTGATCAGTGAAGCCACGGCACACGCGAACTTTCCGCTGCTCGCGGGCGGTATCGCGCTGATGAGCGCCATGGTGGTGAGCTGGAATCGCGTGGTGTGGCGGCCGCTGATGCGCTGGTCGCACGACCGGTTCGCGTTGGTCTAATGGGCGCGGACGCGGTGCTCCTGCAAGCGCGCGGCGTGACCAAGCGCTACCAGCTGCCGAACGGCCAGATGCTCGAGGCGCTGCGCGATGTGTCGCTGTCGGTGAGCGAGCACGAAGTCGTGGCGTTTGTCGGGCCGTCGGGCTGTGGCAAGAGCACGTTCCTGCGCATGATCGCCGGACTGATGAGCCCCACTACGGGCGAGGTCCTGTATCGCGGCCAGCCGTTGCACGGCGTGCTGAGCGCGGCGGCGATGGTGTTCCAATCGTTCGCGCTCTTGCCGTGGCTCACGGTCGAAGCCAACGTCGCCATGGGACTCGAGGCGCGTGGGCTCGTGGGTGCGGCGCGGCGCGACGCGATCGCGCGCGCGGTGAACCTGGTGGGGCTCGAGGGCTTCGAGCACGCTTACCCCAAGGAGCTGTCGGGCGGCATGAAGCAGCGCGTCGGGTTCGCGCGCGCGCTCGCCGTGGCGCCCGAGATCCTGCTGCTCGACGAGCCGTTCGGCGCGCTCGATCCGTTGACCGCCGAGAACTTGCGGAGCCAGCTGGTGGATTTGTGGAGCGATCCCGCGACCGGCGTCAATACGCTGATCGTGGTGACGCACTCGGTCGAGGAGGCCGTGTTCCTCGCGAGCCGCATTGTCGTGTTCGGCACCTCCCCGGGGCACATCCGCGAGCAGATGGTGAACACGCTGTCGTATCCGCGCCGCGAGCGGAGCCCTGAGTTCGAAGAGATGGTGGAGCACTTGCACCGGATTCTGACGGCGACGCTCTTGCCCGAGCCCGAGGTTCCGGCGACGCCTACCGCGCCGCAGCGGCTGATTCCGTTCCCGCGGGTGCACGTGGCCGAAGTGATCGGGTTGCTCGATCACCTGTTGACCCGTCCCGACGGCCGCGGCGACGTGTTCGACCTGGCGGAAGAGCTGGGCGTCGACTACGACCGCATGACCGCCGTCACGCGCGCGGCCGAGCAGCTCGGCTGGGTCACGACGCCGGGCGATACCGTCATCCTCACGCCCGCGGGGCGGGAGCTGATGTCGGAAGGCGAAGCCGAGCGGAAATCGCGGACCCGCGAGCGCCTGTCGCGCCACCCATTGTTCGCGCGCGTGCTGACGACGCTCAAGGACGCGGGGGCGGACGGGGAAGGGGAGCCGGGGGTGGTGGACGAAGAGGACTTGCTCGCGGATCTGACGATTTATTTCCCGTTTATTCCCGTGGATGCGTTGTTAATGACCATTGTGGAGTGGGGGCGGGAGGCGGAGTTGTTGGATTACGATGCGGGGGCGAAGAAGCTGACGTTGATGGAGACGGTGAAGGAGTGAGTTCCTCCTCGGCCTGTCGCGCGCCCTGAAAGGGCGCGTTTTTGTCCAGAGTGATGGCGTGCGCGTCCCGGTCGGCAGAAAAAGTGGACACTGCGCCCAAAAAGTGGACACTGCCGGCCGATCAGCGTATCTGCAGGTGAAATGAGAGGACCTGCGCGCAGCGATCGCTGATTGCTCGAGTGGTGAAGCGTTGCTGTCGACCCAAACAGCGCATTCCCGCCAACAGAACCGGACCACTCATTCGCGATATGGCAGGCGCAGGCGGAACGCGGGCACCGGCGTGCACGAGCAGAGTGTTGGCGCGTCCGGTGCGAGGACTTGCGTACCGCGAGAGACGACTTGCGTCCACACCGAGCGAGCTCCCCGCGGGCGAAAGGGGAGCGGTACGTGAACGGAGGGCGGTGGCGCGCGCGATCACAGGACGTGCGGGTTCAGAAAGAACGTTTGCGTGTCCGCGCAGAGGATTGCGCATGGGAGCGAGCGGATTTCCGCTCTGTGTTTCTGTCCACAATTCTGGACACTCTGGACGGAAGTTTTGTCCAGTTCGTGGGGAAACCGAGTGGCCCGATTGTCGCATATGGCGACACCATCGGGCGAACTCAGCGACGGGGTCGGCACGGAGCCCGATGTCGTGCCGAGGGTGCACGGAGGTTCATATGAATGCCACATTGCGCAGACGGTTCGAGATGGCGGTGCGAGTACGCGATTTCCTACGGGCGCATCCGATCGACGGGGCGGCCGAGGGGGCAGCGCTCGCCGACCTGGAGGCGCTGATCGAGCGTGCCGATACGCTGGCGTCGCAGCAACGCGCCGGGGTGGTCGCGTCCCGCGCGGCCACCGAGCAGCGACTGAAGGTGCGGGGGGCGCTGCACGCCGACCTGCTGCGGTATCTGGCGGGAGTCGGTATCGTGGCGGCGCGTGAGAACGCGGAGCTGGGGGCACAGTTCCGGCTCCCCGAGCTTCGCTCCAGCCATCAGGCGTTCCTCACGATGGTGCACGGGATGCTCGAGAAGGCCACCGCGGTGAAGGACTTGCTGGTGAAGCGTGGGATGTCGGCGACGCTGCTCGACGATCTCGCGGCCGCGGTTGCGGAGTACGAGAAGACGCTCGAGGCCACGCGCGCGGCGCACCGCGACCATGTGGGCGCGGGCGGCGACCTGCGCGAGGTGGCGGCCCAGATTTCCGAGCAGGTCAAGCTGCTCGACGGTCTGGTGCATTATCGGTTCGGGAAGAATGCCGAGCTGATGACGGCGTGGGCGGCGGTGAAGAATGTGCTGGGGCCGTTCAAGCACGCGCAGCCGCAGGATAGCGCGGGTGGGACGGCGCCCCAGAATGGGGTGGGTTCACCGCAGGCAGGTGGGACTGCTCCATCGCAGGACGGTGTGAGCTCGCCGCAGGGTGGGGGGGGGACTGCACCGCAAGGGAGTGGAAGTGAGGCACCGGCGACTGTAGCGCCGGGACAGAACGTGATAGCGCCGGCAGCGTGAGTCTGGTTGCTGGTGAGTCAGAGAAAAATGGGCGCGGCGGGTGGACGCACCGGCCGCGCCTCAATGGGTTTGCCCGGTCGGCTGAAATCCAATAAGGTCAGGACGCGCGCCTGGCGTCCATAGGCCAACGTGTCTTGCATGAAATCCATCGCCCATATCACAATACCTCGGCGACTGGATCGATGAGGCAATCGCTATCCGCGAACTCACCTGTTTTAGCCCGCCGAGCACGGCATAGCCGGGGCGTCCGCCACACAGGTAGATCTCTCGTGGCGGAGGCCCGAACCCTGCTCTGGATTGTCCTTCCTTCCTAGTGGTGGTTATCCCCATGGGGAGGAGTAACTGACTCCGCAGCCTCCCCCCGGCACAGCCCATTCGGCACGAACTTCTTCATGGTGATGAGCTCGACGCGACACATCTCCGTCGCAACCCTCACGACGTAGGGCTTCAAGGTGTCTTGGGTCCAGAATGCAATGAGCTCGGCTCTGGTCTGATCCCTGCTCTGTGGCGGCGCGGCTTGCGCTTTGCAGGCTGCAATGGCTGCACCCACCAACAGGGCGATGGTCAAGGATGCGCGCGTGGTACTCATTTTGACTCCTTTCGTGTTTAGTAGAGGTTGGCGGACAGTTCAGATGCGTGCTTCAGCCTTTGCAATCGCTGTTGGTACAGCGTCGCTGCCTCGCTGTTGCGTCCGGCCCGGGCCGCCAGGAGGCGAATGCGTAGACTCCCGGCCGTGAAGGGCAAGAAGACGATTGGGCCCTCGTGGTCGAACACGCTTGCCAGCCGCCCTGCCTGAGCGAACTGGTGGCGCGCCAGCGCCATCTCGGCCATCGCGAAGCGCTCGATGGCCAGCGGTTCGGCCGACCCCCATTCGAGGTTGTCGCGCGGCACGTTAGCATCAAGCGATCCGAAATAGCGTAGGGCCCCGGCAGTATCTCCTCGTGCCCATGCGAAGTGTCCGGATAGCGCTTGCGATACTGGGAACGTCGACGCTAATGGCTCAGAGAGAAGCCCGGCAGCTATGAGTCTGGCGGCGCTCGAGTCGCCGTGGTGCGCATACCACGCTGCCACAAGCCAGCGTCCCTGGAAGCTCACGCCCTTGAGACGGTCGCCGAATTCTCTGCGCAGGGCGGCAGCCTCTGCCCTAGCCTGGTTATCGAAGGGCGCCCCCGCAAATACGTCGATGAAGTAGAGATCTGCAGCACCGGGGAATCCGGCTTGGCTCATCGAGTCAGTCAGGCGCGCAATCTCCGCGTAGCGCTCCTCGGAGACCAGGAGCCCGTGCAGCACTCGGAATGCGCCCCAGTGGTAGCTGCGGAGATCCGGCGTCGACAGCAGGGCCCGAAGGGCTTCTTCTGCGCAGCGTGGCTCCTGGCCGCCCGCACCAAGCGATCGCGCCGCCTGCCACACGTCCATGGGTGCCACCCGCGCCACATCCATCCACGCAGTTGTCCCCGGTCGTCCTGCGGCGCACGAATACATCAGACGTAGCTGCCGGCGCCTGTTGCTGTCAGGTTCGAAGCGCTCGAACCGGGATAGGAGCTTACCGGCCTGGTTTAGGTCGCCGCTCCGGATCGCCAGTTCAGTCAGGTGGTAAAGCGGGGGGGCGAAGCCAGTGTCGAGCTCAGCCGCCCGGTAGAATGCCGCTTGGGCCAAGGAGTCGAGCGGCTCCGCGGTTCTGGGCAAGAGGTGGTGAAGGACCTCACCCATGGCCATGTACGCCTCGGCCCACTCGGAATCGTCCGCGATTGCGTGCCTCAGATGATCAACCGCGCTGTCCGCCTCGCCGTGGTAATACGCGTTCAACCCGAGAGCGAAATCGCGCTGTTTGGATGGGAGGAGCGCGGCGTGCGCGAGAGCGATGCCCACGAGATACACGGCCTGTGAGTCGAGGTTTTGCCACCCAGCTGCCTGCGCTCCTTTCAGTGCCGCCACCGCGAGGGCGGAGTCCTGGGCGATGGCCTGCCGGTAGAACCCGAGTGCGCTTGGGAAACGAGAGCGGCGGTACTCGCGTTCTCCCTGGAGCCAGTTCGCAATTGCCGCCGGGCGGCGTGCCGCGAGCGCGCTCAAATCCACTTTCCTGCCGGGCTCGAGGACCCGCGGTAATAACTGCGTGACACCGTCCAGGCCTAGCTGGGCCGCGGTCTCGGCACCGGCTCCGGATGCGCTTACTTGGGCAATCATCGAGTCACCTGCCGCGTCGTTCAGGTGCAGAATGACTGTTGTCGAGTCGGTGCCTCGGACCACGGATCCATCGATGTAGTACCGAGCGCCTCGGGCGCGGGCGATGTCCCGGGCGCCGGTGGCGGAAAGGCGTGTCACGTCAGTGCGTTCCGGCGGGCGAAGCCACGTCCAGCCGTCGATCCATTTCAACGGCTCGGTGCGCTCGAGCGCGCTGCCGATCATGAGGGCCACACGCTCCCCCACTCCCTGCTCCGCTCTACTGACGCCCCGCTCTACCAGGGGGAAGACCACGATCTTGTTTGCGCCGAGCGATAGCGAGCGCGAGCTCGCGACCTGCCACCCCGCGACCGTCGCGATCGCAAGGCTGACCCCGAGAGCGATGCGCGCCTTCTTTTTGCCACTCCACGGCGCGCGCGGCATGGCATCGGGTGCCGCGACTGCGTCACTGAACTCTTTGGCGGTACGGAACCGCTCGGTGGGATCTTTGGCGAGTGCCCGCTCGAGCACCCGGTCCATCCCGGCGGGGACATCCGCCCGGGAGCGGCGCAGCGAAGGCGGGCGATCGACGAGATGTTGGGCGATCACGGCGTGCACCGTCGGGCCCTGGAATGGAGGGCACCCGGCGAGCATCTCGTACAGCACACAGCCTAGGCTGTAGATGTCGGTCCGGCCGTCGAGATTCGATTCGCCCCCGGCCTGTTCGGGGCTCATGTAAGCCGGGGTCCCGACCGAGATCCCTGTCTCCGTCACGCTATCCTGTGCGCCTTCGGCCTCCGCGGCCTTCATGGCGCGCGCGATCCCAAAATCCGCGACGATCGCTTCGCCCGCGGACAAGAGGATGTTGCCGGGCTTGATGTCACGGTGCACTACGCCCTCCTCGTGGGCGTAGGTCAAGGCACTTGCGACCTGCTGCGTGATCCGGACTGCATCGGGGTACGGCAAGCGGCGTTCTCGTGCGAGACGCTCGCGCAATGTCTCGCCGCTCACGTACGGCATTACGTAGTACAGGAGGCCGTTGGCTTGCCCCGATTCGTGCAGCGGCAGTATGTGAGGGTGCTGGAGTCGCGCGGCGATCTGGATCTCGCGGAGGAATCGCTCACTGCGAACGGTCAGTGCGAGCTCTGGTGCGAGGACCTTGATCGCGACCGAACGTCTGTGCTTTACGTCATGCGCGAGGAAGACGGTTGCAGTGCCGCCATGGCCGATTTCGCGGTCGATGGTGTAGCGATCGCCCAGGGCCAGACGCAAGCCCTCCAGCGCATCCATCACAGCGAGTCCTAGGGGCGTTAACGTATCTCCCTTCCTCGAACGCCGCAAAAGATCCAACGCTGGTCGCTACGACGCCCAGAACATGACGACCGGCGCGTCAGAACTGCGTCAGATGGCCGAATGGCGCGGCTGCCACGCTCCAGTAGCTTGAATGCGTGGCCGGTCCACAACCCCCGCTCCCGCCCCTCGAGCTCACCTGCCTCGGCCCCCCGAGCGCCCGCCTCGACGGGAAAGAACCCCCGCCCGACGTGCTGTGGCGGCCTCGGCTCGCCCTGCTCTGTTACCTCGCCCTCTCCCCTGATCGGGCGCGAACCCGCGACCACCTCCTCGGCCTAATCTGGCCCGAAGAGCCGGAAAAGAACGCGCGTAAGTCATTGAACCAGAGTCTCTACGGGCTGCGATCCGTGCTCGGTCATGATCGTCTGATCACCGAGGGAGAGACCGTCAGGTTGAATGATGCTGGGCTTAGCGTCGATGCGGTGGAGTTCGGCAAAGCCGTCGAACGCGATCCCGCCCGTGCCGTCTCGCTCGTCCGCGGCGATTTTCTCGAAGGCTTCATCCTGGACGGCTCCCCCGCCTTCGATGAATGGGTCACCCTCGAACGGCAGCGCTGGCGCTCGCGCTCAGTCTCGGCCCTGGTCGCGTACGCCGAGTCGTTACTCGGCGCCGGCCGGTTCAGCGAGGCGAGCGACCTCGCCCACCGCGCTCTGGGGCTCGAGCCGTACAGCGAACCCGCGATCCGGCTCGTGATGCGCGCAACTGCTCTATCGGGTGACGGCGCGGGCGCGCTCGCGGCGTTTCACGATTTCGCGGCGCAGCTCGAGAAAGGCATTGGCGAGAAGCCGAGTCGTGAGTTGAACGCGTTGGCCGAGCGGATCAGGCGGCAGGTGAGTCGCCCGGTCCATGCCACCGCCGCAGCCGAGGTACCGCTTGTCGGCCGCCCTGAAGTGCACGAGGCAGTCTTCTCGGAATTGCGGCTGGTCTTGACTGCGGGCCCGCGCACCCTCGCCATCACCGCGGCGCCCGGAATGGGCCGCACCCGCCTGCTCTCGGAATGCGCCAAACGGGCCGCGCTCGAGGGCGCGACGGTTGTGCTCGCGCGGCCCCTGACGAGCGACCAGGACTCACCGCTCAGCACGCTGCGACTGTTGTTGCGGGGAGGATTGGCCGCGGCGCCTGGTCTCGTGGGCGCCGATCCCGATGCATTGAGCGTGCTTGCGGGCGTCGCGCCGGAAATCGCGCCGCGCGCCACTCCCAGGCCCGCGCAGGACGGCGCGCACATTGCCGCCGCGCTCGCTCGGGTTCTCGCGGCGGTCGCGGAAGAAAGTCCGGTTGCGCTGCTGCTCGACGATGCGCATCTGGCCGACGGCACATCGCTCGAAGTGCTGCAAAGCGCCATCGCGCAGCTCGCGAATGCGCCGGTCATTCTGGTGATCACGCTGCGCGAGGAATCGGTCACGAAGTCCAAAGCGCTGCTCTCGTTGCGGGCGGAAATCGGTCGCGCGTTGCAGGGGAGGACCCTGCATCTCGAACGTCTGAGTGACGCGGACATCCGCGAGCTAGTCAACGCCCTTGCGCCGTGGTGCTCCAATGACGCGGATCGCGATCGCCTGACTCGGCGCCTGTCGCTGGAAACCGGCGGCATTCCGTTCTACGCGGTCACGCTGCTTCAGGGGTTGAACCGGCTCGTTACGATCCGGACGGATCTCGTTGCCTGGCCGCCGCCCAAGGCGACGTTTGAAGCGTCGCTGCCGTTTTCCATTCCCGCACTCGTACGGGTGGCCATCGCTGCCCGGATTGGGGAGCTGGATCCGGAAAGCCGACGAGTACTCGAAGCCGCGAGCATTGCCGGTCAGGCACTCGATCTCGATCTGACGAGTGCTCTCATGGATCTGCCGAAGGCCCAGGTGGAAGACAAGCTCGCTCTGGCGGAACGCCTCCACCTAGTGGAATTCGATGGCCAGCGCTACCGCTTTACTGCTCCGCTCATTGCCGACGTAGTCCGAGCCGAGTGCCTGACTCCCGGGCAGTGCCGGCGGCTGCGGGAGCGCGCGGTCGAGTTGCTGGCGTCGCGAGACGAGCTCCCGAGCAAAGTGTTGCGGGTCGAGCTGCTCGCGGCCGTCAGACCAGATGGCAGTACCGTCCAGGAGGCGCTCACGCTGGCGCAAAAGGCGATCGGCGCGCGGAGCAGCCGCACCGCACAGCGAGCGCTCGTCGCTGCCGAGCTTGCCGCGGGACCGGAAATCGCAACCTATCGAGCGCGGGTGGAAGCCGTTCGCCAGCAGATCTCCTCCTGAAAAGCCAAAGCGGGCGGGATCGCCCGATCCCGCCCACCTCGTTCCGGTGTGTCACTTTTTTACTGTTGCGCGTTCACGACGGGACAGACCATGTCGCCATCCTCGGGATCGAGGGTGCAGCCGACCTGGGTCTGCTTGAGACCCGCGGGGCTCGAGCAGGCGGCGATCGCGAGCAGCATGGCGGCGAGGAGCAGGCGAGAGAGTTTCATATGGCCTCCTGATGACAGAGAGAGAGTCGCCGAGATAGAGGCGTCGGGAAACACCGTCCTACTGGTCCGCCGGGACGTCGTTGACGACGGGCGTCGAGCAGATCTGATTGCCCGGCGCGGCGGACGCCGTCTTGTCGTAGTAGCAATCGGTTGCGGGACCGGCCGGCTGATTGCAGGCGGCAATAGCAAGGACTGCGGTGGCGAGCAACAGGCGAGCGATCGTCATATGGACCTCCTGCGTGGGTTGGTGCACCGGCAGATCCGGTAGCACGCGAGCCAAGCTAGGAGACCCCTGCCACGCGGCAGTCACGTAACCCGGTGGTCGAATCACGTGACGTGAAGGGCTTGAAAAAGAAATGGGAGGCTCGTGCGAGCCTCCCGTTTTTGGTCCTCACCTTCTGACCCCCTCTCCCATTCATCGTCTCCACCCCTGACCCCCTCTCCCTTTCATCGTCCTCACCCCCTGACCCCCTCTCCCTTCGGGAGAGGGGGAACGACAGAGGGGCATCAGCGCGTGGCGTAGCGCTCCAGGCTATCGAGCCGCGCCTGATCCCGGCTGAACTGCTCGTAAGCCCGAGCGAGATCGGCCTCGAGATTTCCGAGCACGCGCGGAGGTCCACCGAGCGTGAACACGTTATCCCAATAATCCGGCCCGAGCGGGAAGCCCCACCCCGTGAGCATCGCGTCCTGTTGCCGCTCGATCAGATCCTCGAGGTGCTGGATCTTCATCCGATCCGCGCTCACATCATGGCGAGCAGCGGTGAGATTTGCGGACGCCGAGGTGACCTCGCCCGCGTGCAGATCCTTCTGCCCGAAGACGGTGGACGGGGAAGAAGCAATCGCGGCGATCACACCAACGGTGACGAGAATATTCCGGGTGAACATGGGCTCCTCCTTCGCGGGGCGCTCTGATGACGCGCGGTTTCGTCCGCCGTATTTCGGCAGGCTCGCGAGCGAAGCTAGGAGCCATGGCTCACGTTCCAGTCACGGAATGTGAGGGGAGAGTCAAGTTCTGAAAATCCAAGGTCTAAGCCGCGGCGACGTGGTCGACCTTGCCGAGGAGCGCGCGAACTCTTGCTTCCTCTGCGCTACGTCCTCCCCTAAGTTATGACCGCTCCCGCTTCCTTCTTCCAACCCCAGGAGTCGCGCAGATGAACTGTCCAGCCTGCGGTAGCGTGATGACGGAAGTCGCAGCCGGCGACGTGAAGGTGCAAGCGTGCAAGGGCGGCTGCGGCGGGTTGTGGTTCGACGAGTGGACGCTCCGCAAAGTGGATCAGCCCGATCAATCGGCTGGGGAAGTTCTGCTCACCATTCCGCAGAACCCGGCCGTGAAAATCGACCAGAGCGAGCGGCGCAAGTGCCCGCGGGACGCGACGATCATGATGCGCCATTTCTGGAGCGTGAAGCGCGAGGTCATGGTGGACGAATGCCCGCAGTGTGAGGGGATCTTCCTCGATCCAGGGGAGCTGGCAACGATCCGTGGAGAGTACAAGACGGATGCCGAGCGTCACAAGGCAGCCGACGCGTACTATCGCGAGATGTTCGATCAGCAGTTGGCTGGCATGCTGCGGAAGGACAAAGAGAAACTGGAGAGCGCTCGCAAGGTGGCGCGCATCTTCAAATTCATCTCTCCCAGCTTCTACATTCCCGGGAAGCAGCCTTGGGGAGCCTTTTAGCCTGCCGCGAGTTCACGGGACTGCTCCTTCCAGGCGCTGACACACAATTTCAGCCGCTCGCAACACCTCGGCGTACAAAACGGTTCTTTTCCCACTTATGTGCGCGTCGACGTGGTGCTTGAGGCTGTTGACAGCGCGTCGTACTGAGCGGACTCGATCGTCGCGAGTGCGAAGCAGTTTGTTGAGACGCTCGTTGACGGCGGCGAGTCGAAGCATGGCTGAGTGCAAGTAGAAGCCGGCGAGCCACGCGTTAGGCCGGCCTCGGCCGCGCGAAATGGCCGCGAGCACTTTCTTGAACTCCTTCCCAAACTCGGTCGCCGACGGCTTGGCCCGAGCGTCATCGAAATTGAGTTGAGCAGCGCGATCGAGCGCGTGTAGAGCTCCAGTCGCGAATCCGACCAAAGAGACCTGGGCGTTCGTTCGTGGATTCAAGGCGTGGAGCCGGGTGGCAAGGTTTCGAACAACGGCCCGTTGGCTCGCTCCTGCACGCATGTTAAACTCGCGGCCTAACGCACTGCGCATAAGCTGCGGCGCCCCACCTTGCCGGGCGCACCATTGTTAGGCGGCCGGCCCCGGGCACCCGCTCTAGCCGCCACGCCGGATACGGTACAGCGCATGAACGATCCCGAAGACCGCGAAAGTAACCGCGATGCCAGGCTCATGGCGCCTGAATGCGACGATCGCGAGGGTGATCGCAATGATGAAGCCGAGCAAGGCCGATAGCATCGGATCGAGTCGTGGAACCTCGCCTAACGGCTTGCGGCTGAGCCGCGCCGCAAAGTAGGAGTGATCACAAACACAATTCTACCTCTAGAAGACGGCGGCGACGGCGGCAGTCGTTTGTTAGGCAGCGCGTTTTCGCTGCGCTATTTGCCACGTCGTAATGGAGCTAAAAACCAATCAATCGCGCGGTGTAAGGGATCGCGTTCAAATCCCGGCCAGCCTCCGCTCCCCGGTGAAGGCTGCGAATCGGTCTTCTCTTTGTCCAGGATCCGCGCCAGCCGTTCGCTCTTCGACAACTGAAGCCAGCGCAGCGCTTCGCTGTGGATGATGTCGTCGATATTCGACTGATCAGCACCATCCCAATAGGCCTGCATCCCGTGATCGCGCAGATCGTCGCGAGCGCAGCGGAGGAGGTAGAAGTTGTATAGCGCTCCGCTGTAGTTGGTTTCGACGCAGAGAGCGAACAACTCGGCCAGAGCTGCTTCCGAGTTCGCTCTGTCAAGCAGAATGCTCTCCACCAACTCCGTTGCGTAGGCCTCTACTGCCGCCGCCTTATCCACATAGGGGATACCGAGTTCGGCTAGGCTGCGATCGACAAGCGAGGTGATATCTCGTTCATCAAACGGAGCGCTGTAGCCTGCAAGCATGCGCAGTGCCGGCGTGTCCGCGCCTCCTGCGAGAAGCTGAGTAGCCCAGTCGACCCAGGATTGGCTAGGTGGTCGGCCCAATGCGCGAGATGCTCGAATGGCGTTCGTGGTGATAGTGCGACTCATGGCGCGCTGCCTAACGCCCGGCATCAGCTGCAGGGCCGGGGCTAGATCGGCAGAACATGCCTCAAGACGGCGGATGGTGCCAGCCCTCCACAAACCGATGGCCGTGCCCTGTGAGCTGCATGCGGTTGCTAGATGGCGCCAGTCGCACGCGTCTGGCGGGATGTGCTCGAGATCCAGGATATAGTTGCCCGCCCGGCAGCGATGGTGGTCAGACTGGTGACGGATGCGCGCGCTCTGCTGAGATCGTGGAACGCACCGTTCTTCGCGGCCACCCCTTGCGTGCCGCGACCGCTGGCGGTAAACTACTGAACCATATGGTTCAGTATACGAGAACTCGACTTGATGCTTCGTTCGCCGCGCTCTCGGACGCGACGCGGCGTGGCGTTCTGGAGCGGCTCGGGCGAGCCGACGCTTCGATCACGGACCTTGCCGAGAAGTTCCAGATGACGCCGACGGGCATGAAGAAGCACGTCGGCGTTCTGGAGCAGGCGGGGCTCGTCACCACGAAGAAGATCGGGCGCGTGCGGACGTGCCAGCTGGGCCCGCGCCGATTGGAGGAAGAGACGGCGTGGCTCGAGAGGTACCGCCAGCGCTGGGACGAACGCTTCGACGAGTTGGACAAGGTGGTCGCGGAACTGACCCGAAAGGAGAAGAGCGATGAACGCAAGAATCGGAAGTGAGCCCGGCCCCGTGAAGAACCGCACCACGGTGGAACGGAAGTCGGACCGCGAGGTGGTGGTCACGCGGACCATCAACGGCCCGGCGCGGATCGTGTTCGAGGCATTTACCAAGGCCGAGCTGCTCAAGCGTTGGTGGGTGCCCAAGTCGATGGGAATGACGCTGCTGTCCTGCGAGGTGGAGCCCCGAGTCGGAGGCAAGTACCGATTGGTCTTCGAGCACGGTGGCGGCGAGCCTGCCGCGTTTTTCGGCACGTATGTCGAAGTGAAGCCGTATTCGCGCCTGGCGTGGACCAATGAGGAAGGGGGCGAGGGCGGGCCTGTCACCACGGTGACCTTCGCGGAAAAGGGCGGCAAGACGCTGGTGGTCCTGCGCGAGACTTATCCTTCGAAGGAAGCGCTCGACGCTGCC
>Ga0335080_10004951_pt1 | contig 13644 bp, 12 predicted proteins | sample Lox_Sample_34_FD_206720 | JGI IMG/M metagenome (GOLD analysis project Ga0335080, IMG submission 206720) | Soil microbial communities from Loxahatchee National Wildlife Refuge, Florida, United States - Lox_Sample_3.4 | ecosystem: Environmental > Terrestrial > Soil > Wetlands | place: USA... | reverse complement strand
GTTCGGCTTGAAGCGGACCCGACGGGACGTATCTATTCAGGACCGTCAACGCGAGGAGGACCGTGATGAGCGTACCCGCCCACAAACTTCCCGGCCCGGACCATCCGATCACCATTCAGCCGACCCTCGACCGCGTCACGGTCAAGTTTGCGGGGCAGACGATCGCGGAATCGACCCGAGCCCTCACCCTGCGCGAGGCGAGCTACCCGCCGGTGCAGTACATCCCGAAGGCCGATGTGAAGATGGACCTGCTGGCGCCGACCAGCCACAAGACCCACTGCCCCTATAAAGGCGATGCGTCCTATTTCACCATCAAGGCCGGCGGGCGGAGCGCGGAGAACGCGGTCTGGTGCTACGAGACCCCCTATCCCGCCACGGCGGAGATCGCCGGCCACGTCGCCTTCTATCCCGACCGCGTCGACGCGATCGAGGTGAAGAAGGTCGTCGCGTAGCCCGTCATTCGCACACAGAGGCACCATCCTCCTCGATCGTCATGCCCGCACTTGGTGCGGGGATGACGGAGTGTTGAGTGACGCTGGGTTGCCGACACTGCCCTTCGCAATTTATAATACTTTATTCAACGGCAAATTCCGGACAGGGGAAGACGATGGCGAAACGTGCGAATTCACGGCCGGCCGGCCGCGTGATGTTCACCGGCGGCAGCGGCAAGGCCGGGCGGCATGTGGTGCAGCACCTCGTGGATTCCGGCTACCAGGTGCTGAACCTGGACATGAAGCCGCTCGACAACCCGAAGGTCCGCACGCTGATCACCGACATCACCGATTCCGGCCAGGTGTTCAATGCGCTCTCGAGCTACATGGGCCTGCACGAGTTCGATCCCTCGCTGCGGCCGCAGCAGGTCGACGCCGTGGTGCATTTCGCGGCCATCCCGCGGATCATGATCACGCCGGACAACGAGGTCTTCCGCATCAACGCGCTCGGCACCTACAACGTGATCGAGGCGGCGGTGAAGCTCGGCATCCGCAAGATCATCGTCGCCTCCAGCGAGACCACCTATGGCCTGGTGTTCGCCAACGAGCCGAAGAATCCGGAATACCTGCCGCTCGACGAGGAATACGACGTCGACCCGATGGATTCCTATGCCCTCTCCAAGGTGGTCAACGAGAAGACCGCCCGGGCGTTTGCGACCCGCAGCGGCTACGACATTTATGCGCTCCGCATCGGGAATGTTATCGAGCCGCATGAATACAAGAACTTCCCGAAGTTCTTCGCCGATCCCGGCTTCCGCAAGCGGATCATGTGGAGCTACATCGACGCCCGCGACCTCGGCGAGATGACCCGGCTCTGCCTGGAGAAGGACGGGCTCGGCTACCAGGTGTTCAATGTCGGCAACGACGACTGCTCTTCCGACCTGCCGACTGCCGAGCTGCTGAAGCGCTTCTATCCCAAGGTGAAGGTGAAGCGGAAGCTCGGGAAGTTCGAGGCGCTGTTCTCCAACAAGAAGGCCCGCGACGTGCTCGGCTTCCGGCCGCAGCATTCCTGGCGGAAATACGTGAAGGCGTAGGAACCTGCACCTCCTCTTCCCCGCCCCTTTTGGGTGAACCGAACGGATCTGTGACGCGACCGACTTGATCGGGGCGCGGCCGGGGGCAAAACTCCCCGGTACAAGGTTGTCAGGGGCCAGAGTGCGGGCAGCTATTCGGATTGCTGGAGCTGCGATCGCGGCGTGGTGTTGCACCGTCGCTGCCGCATCGGCGGGTCCCTGTGGGCCGGCACCGCCGGAGGTGCTGGCCTATTCCTACACCACGCAATCCGCGGCCGAGCAGGCGGACGACTTCGAGGACGGCCTCATCCAGCGCCATTGGTCGCTGAAGCACATCTCGCCGCAGAGCTACGCCTATACCCAGAAGGTCGCCGCCGACGGCCGGCAGGCAATCCTGCTGACGGTGCATCACGGCGACCAGCAGGCGACCGGCGCGGACGAGGACCGCTGCTCCGAGCGCGCCGAGCTGATGGAGCCGGACTACGCGCTGCGGCCGATCGGCCCCGATCTCTGGTACGGCTTCGCGCTCTATCTCCCCGCGGACCTGCCCCCGATCGACCGGCGCCTCATCCTGGCACAGATCAAGCAGCCAAGCGCCGGTATCGTGCCGCCGAGCGATCCCACCGCCACGCCGGGCTATCGCAGCGGCAATCCGGTGGTCGCCCTGCGGCTCCGGGAGATCACCGACGCGGCGGGCCGCGACCTGCTCTGCTTCAGCGTGACGCCCGGCAATGACGGCGAGACCCACAAGCAGCACATCGCCATCGTCGAGCTCGCCCGCGCCGACGCGGTCGGTCGCTGGCACAACATCGTGCTCCACGCCAAGATCGTGCCGACCGATGCCGCGAAGAGCCGGCTCGACTGGTGGTTCGACGACCAGAAGGTTCCGCGGATCAAGGGGGCACCTGAGCGGATCGCCGTCGGCTATGCCCAGGCCGATGCCGTCAGTTATTTCAAGTTCGGCCCCTATCGCGACCAGGCGACGCCCGGCTCCGGCGAGGTCGACGCCGACTGGACCTTCGGCTTCGACGCGTTCAAGCGGCATATCGGCGATGCCGATGCGATCGCCGAGGTCGCGCCGCCGGCGCTGAAGGACGCGCAGCCGCTGGGGTCGACGGCGGCCTGCGAGAAGGCGCTGACGAACCTGGAGTAGTCCGCCGTCTCTCAGGCGGAGGGCCGGACTGAGAGGATCTTGAAGATGAGCGCCATCACGCCCTGCAGGTCCCCTGCGGCCAGCGTGAGGCCGAATCGGTCTTTCAGGATGCCCGCGAGCTGGTGCGAGCCGACGATCGGACGGGCGTCGACTTTGCCCTCCACGTTGCGGGTGCGAAACTCCCCATTGAACAGAGAGTAGCGGCAGCCCTCGCCGGGTGTCGCGGCGATCACGTTGTTGACGAAGTAGGAGTCGGGGTGGGTCGAGACATGCCAGTTGGCATGCTCGAAATCGACCGGCAGCTGCGGCGCGGCGGCGAAGCGATAAAGCGTGCCCCACCGGTCGCCGTAGCGCGACTGCAGGTCGAGCTCGCCATCCTCTGCCCGCACCAGGCGGCAGGGTTCGAGGGCGGTCAGCTGTTCGGCATCCAGCTCGAAGCGCAGCGGCCGGCTCGGCGTCTGGCCGCCGAAGGCCGCGTCGACCAGATAGATCCCCTCGGCGAGATCCACCTTCAGCACCATGTGGCTGCGCGGCGGCAACGGGTCAGGCGCACGCTCGAAAAGCACGCGGGCGGCGAGCGCCGTCACCCGGAAGCCGAAGGCGCGCAGCGCATGCATCAGGAGGCCGTTGCTCTCGAAGCAATAGCCGCCGCGGCGATCGGCCACGAGCTTGCGCTGCAGCGAAGCGGGATCGAGCCGGATCGCGCGCTTCAGCACCACATCGAGATTCTCGAACGGGATCGTCCGGAAATGGCGGTGATGCAGATCCTGCAGAACCGCGAGCGTCGGCGTGCGCGGACCTCCATAGCCGATCCGCGCGCAATAGGCGTCGAGATCGATGGCCGCGTCCGGCATCGCTAGGCCCTCACCGCCTCCGCCTCGATCTCGCAGAGCAGGCTCGGCATGGCGAGGCCAGCAACCACCAGGAAGGTCGAGGCCGGCTGATGGCCCTGCATCATCTCGTCGCGGATCTGGCGCACGAGACCGACCGCCTTCGGATCGACGACGAAGCTGGTGATCTTGACGAGGTCGGTATGCGCCATCCCGGCCGCCCGCAGCACGCCGAAGATGTTGGCCCAGGTCTGGCGGAGCTGTGCCTCGAGGCCGTCGGCGACCTTCCCCTCCTTCGTCATACCGATCTGGCCGGAGATGACAAGACGACGGGCGCCGTCGGGCACGAGCACGCCCTGACTGTAGCGCGACGCCGGCGCGGTGATGTCGGCAGGATTGATAAACTCCATCGTTCCTCTCCCTTACCGCGAACACCTGCGGCTATTTGTCTTAAAAGATTGAACAATATTGGGCCAGAAGGAATCTTGGCCTGGGTTGGTAATCCTAGCTTAACCAGTCAGCATCTATACGGGAGGGCAACAAAAGCACGCTCGCTCTCAGCCCGCAACACGAGGCCGAATCATATGCTGCGCCGCCTTTCCATCGCCACGCGCATGACCGCCGCCAATGTGCTCGGTCTCGCTATTCTCACCCTGATCCTGATCGCTGTCGTCTATAGCCTGGTCGCGGCCGAGATGGAACGCCAGACCATCGACAAGCAGGAGACCAGCATGAAGGTCGCCTGGCAGGTGCTGGAGACCGCCGGCACCGACTACCGGGTCGATGGCGACAAGCTCTATGCCGGTTCGACGGTCCTCAACGGGAACGACGCGCTGGTGGACAAGGTGAAGGCGATCGTCGGCGGCGTGGCGACGGTCTTCATGGGCGACACCCGCGTCGCCACCAATGTGATGAAGCCGGACGGGTCCGGGCGCGCCGTCGGCACCAAGCTTGCGAAGAACGCAGCCTATGACGCCGTGCTCGGCCAAGGCCAGTCGTTCCGCGGCCAGGTCGAGATCCTCGGCGAGACCTATTTCACCGGCTATGACCCGATCAAGGACAAGGACGGCAAGACCATCGGTATCCTCTTCGTCGGTGTGAAGAGAGCCGAGTTCTTCGCCGTGGTCGATCGCATGCTGACCGACGCCGGCATCGCCGCCGTCATCCTGCTGCTCCTGCTCGGCGGCGGCGCCTTCCTGACGACGCGCTGGCTGCTTGGGCCGCTGGCGAAGGTGCGGACGGCGCTGGAGACGCTCGGCGCCGGCCGACGGGATGTCGAGGTCCCCTATCTCAATCGCCAGGACGAGATCGGCGCCATGGCGAAGTCGGTCCAGGTGTTCAAGGACAGCATCACCGAGACCGAGCGCCTGCGCGTCGAGCAGGAAACCGCGAAACAGCGCACCGACGCCGAACGGCGCCAGGCGATGCTGGGGCTGGCCCAGCGCTTCGAAGGCACGGTCGGCGGCATCGTCGGCGATGTCGGGCGCTCGGCCACGGAGTTGCAGACCACCGCCCGGGCGATGACGGTGAACGCCGAGGAGGCGTCGCGCCAAGCAGCGGCGGTGGCGACCGCCTCCGACCACACGACCGGCAGCGTGCAGACCGTAGCGGCCGCGACCGAGGAGCTCTCCTCGTCGATCCGCGAGATCGGCAGCCAGGTCACGGAATCGACCCACATCGTCGGAACCGCCGTCGCGCAGGCCGGGGACACCACGGCCAAGATGCAGGGCCTCTCCGACGCGGCGCAGAAGATCGGCGACGTCGTGCGGTTGATCAACGACATCGCCGGCCAGACCAATCTCCTCGCCCTGAACGCCACGATCGAGGCGGCGCGCGCGGGCGAGGCCGGCAAGGGCTTCGCGGTCGTGGCGTCCGAAGTGAAGACGCTGGCCACGCAGACGGCCAAGGCGACCGAGGAGATCGCCAGCCAGATCCGGGCGATTCAGGACGCGACCGCGGAATCCGCCACGGCCATCCAAGAGATCGCCCAGACCATCAACCGGGTGAACGAAATCTCCACCACGATCGCCTCGGCGGTCGAAGAACAAGGCTCCGCCACCGCCGAGATCTCCCGCAGCATCCAGCAGGCGGCGGACGGCACGGTGCAGGTCTCGACCAGCATCACCAGCGTCACCCGAGTCGCCCAGCAGACCGGCGATGCCGCCGGCCTGGTCCTGTCATCGGCCGAGGCGCTGTCCAAGAACGGCGCGGTTCTGAAGACCCAGGTCGACGCGTTCCTGCGGGAGCTGCGCGCTTAGAGCCTCGGCTCTAGGTCAGCTGCAGGAAGATCATCACCAAGCCGACGATGGAGACCGCCCAGGCCGCGGTGCGCGCCCAGGGAATGCCGATCAGATAGATCACCGCATAGGCGACCCGGCCCCAGAAGAACAGTTGCGCGCCGAGGGCGGTCGTTGCGTTGGCGCGTCCGGCCACCGCCGTCACCAGGGCCAAGGCCGCGAACAGCACCAGGTTCGTCAGCATGTTCGACTGCGCACGATGCGCCCGGCCGGCGATGCCTGTCAGCTCGGGAAAGCCTTCGCGGTTGCCGACCAGCATCGGAAGACCGACCTGGACCTGTGCGGCGAGGACGGCGATCACGACCTGGACCAGGGCCAGCGCCACGGACCAGACCAGCATGGTGAGTTCGACGGGCATAACGGCAGGCATGGACGTTCTCTCCCTTCTGATGCTGCTGAACATGCAGCGTTGCGGAGAGTTTACCCCAGGGGCTTGAGTCGGCTGAAGTCAGGTGAGTCGATTGCCGCTCACAAGACCGTGCACAGCCGGAGCGAGTCGTAGATCGCGGCATGGATGTTGCGCGCGGCGACGGCGTCGCCGACCCGGAACAGCTGATAGGCGCCGGCGGGGTTGGTGGCGATGGTCTGCGGCTTGCAGGCGATCAATGCCGCCTGGTCGATCTCGCCGCGATTGCGGGAGCCCTCCTTGAGGTCGAAATAGAGCCCATCCGCCGGCAGCGAGCCGTGGCAGGCGACCACCTGATCGACCCGGCGCTCGACCGTGGACTTGTCGTAGTCATTGTGGAACCGGGCCACAATCTGGTTGCCGTCGCGCCGCAGCGCGGTCAGGCGGAGATTCAGGGTCTGCGTGACCCTGGCCTGGTAGAACGCCTTGTAGAAGCCGGGATAATTGAGGCCGCCGACATCGACGCCGAGCACGCGTTCCGGCGTCACGATCTCCAGGTGCTTCGCCTTCGATGCCACGAAATCGGCGGCGGACAGCGCCTCCGTCCCACCCTCGTCGTCGTAGAAGAGGACGTTCTCCCCGACCGCAACCTGTCCGCTCAAGACGTCCCAGGTGGTGGCAGCGAGCTCATCGGCGCCCGCGAAGAAGCCGGGATTGGGCATGCCGCCGGTGGCGATCACGACGATGTCCGGGCTCTCGGCGAGGACGTCGGATTGCTCTGCATAGGTGGCGGTGCGGAGATCGACGCCGAGATGCTCGACTTCGGTCGCCAGCCAATCGACGATACCGATGATCTCCTTCCGCCGCGGCGCCTTCGCGGCGATCGTCACCTGCCCGCCCGGCCGCTGCCCCGCCTCGAACAAGGTGACCTTGTGGCCGCGCGAGGCGGAGACGCGCGCGGCCTCGAGCCCGGCCGGGCCGGCGCCGATCACCACCACGCGCCGCTTCCTTTCCGCAGCGCCGATCACATGGGGCATGCTGGCCTCTCGGCCAGTCGCCGGGTTGTGCAGGCAGAGCGCTTCGCCGCCCTGATAGATGCGGTCGATGCAATAGCCGGCGCCGACGCAGGGGCGAATGCGCTCCTCCTCGCCGCGCGCGATCTTGGCGACGATGTGCGGGTCCGCCATATGGGCGCGGGTCATGCCGATCAAATCGACGGCGCCGCTGGCGACGGCATGGCGCGCGGTCGCGACGTCGGCGATGCGCGCCGCATGCAGCACCGGGACTTTCAGCGCCTGCTTCACCCGCTTCACCATGTCGAGATGCGGGGCGGCCGGCGTGCCCATGACCGGGATCACGTGCGACAAGGCCTCGTCGCTCTCGATGTGACCGCGGATGACGTTGACGAAATCGATCAGGCCCGCGGCCTCGAAGCGGCGGGCGACTTCCAACCCCTCCTCGAACTTGATCCCATCCTCGAGGTCGATCTCGTCGACCACAATGCGGATGCCGACGATGTAATCGGCGCCGACCTGGCGGCGGATCTCCTGCAGCACCTCGGTGCCGAAGCGCATCCGGTTCTCGAGCGAGCCGCCGTAGGAATCGCCGCGCTTGTTGGTGGCCGGCGAGAGAAAGGCGTCAAACAGATGGCCGTAGGCCTCGATCTCCACGCCGTCGAGCCCGCCCTCGCGGCAGCGTCGCGCCGCAGCGCCGTAGGACTTCACCACGCGGGCGATGTCGAAATCCTCCATCTCCTTCGGGAAGCTGCGATGCGCCGGCTCGCGGGTCGGCGAGGCGGAGATCACCGGCAGCCAGTCCGCCTTGTTCCAGTTGGTGCGGCGCCCGAGATGGGTGATCTGGCACATCACCGCGCAGCCATAAGCGTGGACGCGGCGCGCCAGTTCCTGGAGATGCGGGACGATGGCGTCGTCGCCGGCGAGAAGATTGCCGAAGGCCGGCGGCGAATCCGGCGCCACGACCGAGGAACCGCCGATCATGGTGAGAGCGCAACCGCCCTTGGCCTTCTCCTCATGATAGAGCTGGTAGCGCAGCTTCGGGAGGCCGTCCTCAGAATAGGCCGGCTCGTGGCTGGTGGAGATGATCCGGTTCTTGAGAGTGAGGTGACGCAGCGTGAAAGGCTGCAGCAGCGGGTCTTTCGCGGCAGGCTGGCTCATGAACGCCAGCATGCCGGGCGAAGAACGCGAAATCCAGCCCTGCGCGGTTGAAAAGCGGCGGATTTTCGGCAAGCGGGACGCCTTGACTTGGTTCCGGCCGGGTCGCAAGGTCGCCGTCCAGGAGTGAGCCCACATGAACCTCGCGACAGCCCCCAAACGCGAACCGGCCCACACGGAGTCCGGCCACAACCAGCGGCGCAACACCGGCATTCCGTTCAACGAGGAAGCAGTTCTCGGCCCGACCGTGAACCTCTCCGCCGTCGAGCGGCGTACGGCGACTTTGCCGACGCGGCGCACCGTCAAGAAGGAATATCAGGCCGCCTGGCTGGTGAAGGCGATCCAGTGCATCGACCTGACCACGCTTGCCGGCGACGACACGCCGGCGCGGGTGCACCGGCTCTGCGCCAAGGCGAAGGCGCCGCTGCGCGCCGATCTCGTGGAGGCGCTGGGTCTCTCCGATGACCCGCCGCGGGTGGGCGCAGTCTGCGTCTATCCGACCATGGTGAAGCCGGCGGTGGCGGCGCTGAAGGGATCCGGCATTCCCGTCGCTTCCGTCGCGACCGGGTTTCCGGCCGGCCTGATGCCGCTCGATCTCCGTCTGGAAGAGATCCGCCGCGCGGTCGCCGACGGCGCCGGAGAGATCGACATCGTCATCACCCGCGCCCATGTGCTCGGCCAGGACTGGACTGCGCTATACGACGAGATCGCGGCGATGCGCGCCGCCTGCGGCCCGGCACATCTGAAGACCATTCTCGCGACCGGCGACTTGAAGACACTGCGCAATGTCTATCGCGCCAGCATGACGGCGATGATGGCCGGCGCCGACTTCATCAAGACCTCGACCGGCAAGGAGGAGGTGAACGCCACCCTGCCCGTCTCGCTGGTGATGGTCCGCGCGATCCGCGACTACCTGGGGCTGACGGGATATAAGATCGGCTTCAAGCCGGCGGGCGGCCTCAGAACCGCGAAGGACGCGATGAACTGGCAGATCCTGATGAAGGAGGAGCTCGGCCGCGACTGGCTCGAGCCGGATCTCTTCCGCATCGGCGCGAGCTCGCTCTTGGGCGACATCGAGCGTCAGATCGAGCACTTCGTCACCGGCCGCTATGCGGCCCTGAACCGGCACGCGATGGCCTGAACATGAGCACCGTCAAAGAAATTCTTCGCACCATGGACTACGGGCCGGCGCCGGAGGCGAAGGATGCCGTCACCGCCTGGCTCGCCAAGCACCAGCCGGGCTTCCGCCACTATATCGGCGGCGAGTTCCGCGGGCCGCTCGAGGGGCAGTTCTTCGAGACCCGCAACCCGGCCGATGCATCGGTGCTGGCGCGGATCGCCCAAGGCACCAAAGGCGACATCGACCGCGCGGTCGCGGCGGCGAAGGAGGCGTTTCCCGCCTGGTCCAAGGCGTCGGGCGAGACACGCGCGAAATATCTCTACGCCATCGCCCGGCACGTCCAGAAGCGCGAACGCTTCCTCGCCGTGCTGGAGAGCCTGGACAACGGCAAGCCGATCCGGGAATCCCGCGACATCGACGTGCCGCTGGTGGCGCGGCATTTCTATCACCATGCCGGCTGGGCAGCCCTGCTGCAGAGCGAGTTCCCCGGCTTAGGCCCGGTCGGAGTCTGCGGCCAGATCATCCCCTGGAATTTCCCGCTGCTGATGCTGGCCTGGAAAGTGGCCCCCGCGCTTGCCGCCGGGAACACCGTGGTGCTGAAGCCAGCGGAATACACGCCGCTGACCGCGCTCGCGCTTGCTGAAATCTGCGACGAGGTCGGGCTGCCGAAGGGCGTGCTCAACATCGTGACCGGCGACGGCACCACCGGCGCCGCTTTGGTCGAGCATCCGGACGTGGACAAGATCGCCTTCACCGGCTCGACCGAGGTCGGGCGCGAGATCCGCAAGGCGACCGCCGGCACCGGCAAGAAACTCTCGCTGGAATTGGGCGGCAAGTCGCCCTTCATCGTGTTCGACGACGCCGACCTCGACAGCGCGGTCGAGGGCGTCGTGGATGCGATCTGGTTCAACCAGGGCCAGGTCTGCTGCGCAGGCTCGCGCCTGCTGGTGCAGGAGGGTGTCGCCGAGCGCTTCTACGACAAGCTGAAGCGGCGCATGGAGACGCTGCGGGTCGGCGACCCTTTGGACAAGTCGATCGACATCGGCGCCATCGTCGCCAAGGTGCAGCTCGAGCGGATCACCAAGCTGGTCGAGCAAGGCAGGCAGGAGGGTGCCGCGTGCTGGCAGCCCGCGACGCCGATGCCGGGCAAAGGCTGGTTCTTCCCGCCGACGCTGTTCACCGACGTCGCGCCCGCCTCCACCATCGCCCAGGTCGAGATCTTCGGTCCAGTGCTCGCCGGCATGACCTTCCGCACGCCGGACGAGGCGGCAGCGCTCGCCAACAACTCGGCCTACGGGCTCTCGGCCTCGGTCTGGTCGGAGAACATCGACCGCTGCCTCGAACTCGCGGCGCGGATCAAGGCCGGCGTGGTCTGGATCAACGGCACCAACATGTTCGACGCCGCCGCCGGCTTCGGCGGCTACCGCGAATCCGGCTTCGGCCGCGAAGGCGGACGCGAGGGCATGATCGAGTACCTGGCGCCGGCGAAGCGGAAGCCGGCGAAGGATACCGCGAAGGTGAAGCTGAGCGCGGAGCCGACGGTTTCCGGGTTCGAAGGCGAACCCGCGCTCGATCGCACGGCAAAGCTCTTCATCGGCGGCAAGCAGGCGCGGCCGGATTCGGGCTATTCCTATTCGGTGTTGGATCCCCAGGGAAAGTCGATCGGCCAGGCGGGTCTCGGTAACCGCAAGGACATCCGCAACGCGGTCGAGGCGGCGTCCAAGGCGACCGGCTGGACCGCGCTTTCCGGCCATGCCCGGGCGCAGGTCCTCTACTTCCTGGCGGAGAATCTCTCCGCGCGGGCGGACGAGTTCGCGGCGCGACTGAAGGCGATGGCCGGCGCTTCGGCGCGCGCGGCGCGCGGCGAGGTCGAGGCCACGGTCTCGCGCATCATCCACTACGCCGCCTGGGCCGACAAATATGACGGCCGCGTGCATTACACCAAGGCGCGCCACGTGACCCTGGCGATGCCGGAGGCCTGGGGCGCGATGGCGATCTCCTGCCCCGACGAAGCACCGCTGCTGGCGCTGGTCTCGCTGGTCATGCCGGCGATCGCCATGGGGAACCGCGTGGTGGTGACGCCCTCCCCGCTTCAGCCGCTCGCGGCAACCGACTTCTACCAGGTGCTGGAGACCAGCGACGTGCCGGACGGCGTCGTCAACATCGTCACCGGCGAGCGCGATACGCTGGCGAAGACCCTGGCGGAGCATGACGAGATCGCCGCCCATTGGTATTTCGGCGGCACCGAAGGTGTGGCGCTGGTGGAGCGCGCCTCCGCCGGAAACCTGAAAGCGACCTGGTGCGATGCCGTCGCCCGCGACTGGCTCTCCGCTGACGCCCAGGGCGAGACGTTCCTGCGCCATGCCACGCAGGTCAAGAACATCTGGGTTCCCTACGGGGAGTAGGGGTTCAGTCTTAGCCGACCGCCGCGCCGGCTTGCCTATGGTCGGCGCGGCTCTATGATCGCGCCAAGCCAATAAGAAGAACCAGGGGTGCGGCATGCGTGTGGTGAGCCCTGAGCTGGAGAAGATGCGGATCGAGGCGACGGCCCTCATGCTCATGGAGGCGCATGCGCTGGGCGAGCAGTTCGTCACCTTCGCGAAGGAGCGCGGCATCAAGGATGTTGCGGCCGCCTATCGCGTGCAGGAAGCCTATGCGCGGCGCCTGATGGCGGCGGGGAACACCCAGCCCGCCGGGTTCAAGATCGGCCTCACCACCAAGAAGATGCAGGAGATGTGCGGCATCGAAACGCCGGTCGCCGGCTATGTCGCGGCCAACCGCATCCATGCCTCCGGCGTCGCGATCGATGCGCGGCGGCACCATCATCTCGGCCTCGAATTCGAGATCGCGGTGAAGATGGCCCGCGATTTCCCGTTCCGCCCCTATGCCTATACCCAGCAGGAGGTTTCGGACGGCGCGCTGGTGGCGCCGGGCGTCGAGCTGGTCGATGACCGCCACGCCGATTATTCCGGCCTGGAGGCGCTGTCGCTGATTGCCGACAACTCATGGAATGCCGGGATCGTGCTCGGCGCCTGGCAGGAATTCACCGGCGACCTTGCGGCGGTCGAAGGCGTCGTCACCTGCAACGGAGCCGAGATCGGCCGCGGGTTCGGCCGCGATGCGCTGGGGCATCCGTTCGTCCCCCTCACCTGGCTCACGAACTTCCGCGCCGGCACCGACCGGCCGCTGAAGAAAGGCGACGTGGTGATGACCGGCAGCCTGATCCGCACCCAGTTCCCGACGGAGAGCTGCCGGTATCACTATGAAGTCAGCGGCCTCGGCGCGGTGGATGTCGAGGTGAGGTTCTGATCCTTTCGCCGTCATGCGCGGATGGGCCCGGCGATGACATTATAAGAGGAGCACTATGGATCTCCACATCAAGGGCAAGCGTGCGCTGGTGACCGGCTCGTCGAAGGGGCTGGGGCGCGCGATCGCGGCGGGGCTGGTGGCGGAGGGCGTCAAGGTCGCGATCTGCTCACGCAACAAGGATTCGGTGGCGAAGACCGCGGCGGAGCTGGGCGCCGAAGGCTTCCCCTGCGATCTCTCGGCGGAAGGCGCCGTCGAGAAGCTGGTGGCCGACGTCGAGAAGAAGCTCGGCGGAATCGACATCCTGGTCTCGAACACCGGCGGTCCGCCGCCGACCGTGTTCGACAACACCACCGACGCCATGTGGCATGCGGGCTTCGAGAGCCTGTTCATGAGCACGGTGAAGCTCATCCGTCTCTGCCTGCCCGGCATGCGGCAGCGAAAATGGGGCCGCATCATGACCGTGACCTCGGTCACCGGTCGCGAGCCGCTGGACGGGTTGATGATCTCGAATGCCATCCGGCCGGGCCTGCATGGCCTCTTGAATGCGCTGAGCCGCGAGGTCGGCAAGGACGGGATCACCGTCAACGCGCTGATGCCCGGCTCGACCCTGACCGACCGCCTGAAGGACTTCCCCTTCGACCAGGAGGAGGTCGACCGCACCATTCCAGCGGGCCGCCTCGGAAAGCCTGAGGATTTCGGCGCGCTCGCGACCTTCCTTGCCTCCGAGCAGGCCGGCTACATCAACGGCCAGGCGATCGCGGTCGACGGCGGCATGCTGCACGGCATCTGAGCCGAGAGAGATGCCTGGCGCGAGGTCCCCGGGTCAAGGCCCGGAGACGACGCTGTCATTCCGTTAAGCGGCGATCTGGAAGCCGGCGGCGGTCGCCATCTTCTTCAGGTTCTCATAGCCCATC
>Ga0335080_10004950_pt1 | contig 13646 bp, 11 predicted proteins | sample Lox_Sample_34_FD_206720 | JGI IMG/M metagenome (GOLD analysis project Ga0335080, IMG submission 206720) | Soil microbial communities from Loxahatchee National Wildlife Refuge, Florida, United States - Lox_Sample_3.4 | ecosystem: Environmental > Terrestrial > Soil > Wetlands | place: USA... | reverse complement strand
ACCGGCCGCCCGGTCACGACCGCTCCTCAGCCGCCCGGGCCGCGGCCTGTCCGGGCCTGGCCGGCAGCGGCAGGACGCGCTCGGCGTTGGCGTGGAACACCTTGTGCATGATCTCGTCGCTGAATCCCAGTTCGTCCCATTCGGCCAGCAGCCGCTCCAGCGGCAGGCTGGGATAGTCCGTGCCGAACATGATCTTGTCCTGGAGGCGGCCGCGGACGTCGGTCTTCAGGCTGGGCGGGAAGTGCTTGGGCGCCCAGCCGGATAGCTCCCAGTAGACGTTGCCCTTGTGCAGCGCGACCGCGGTCATCTCCTCGACCCAGGGCCAGCCGGGATGGGCGGCGATCACCGTCAGGCGGGGGAAGGCGGCCGCGAGCGCGTCGAGCGCCTGCGGGTGGGCGTGCCTGAGCACGGCCCCGTCGCCGCCGGGCATGCCGGCCCCCATGCCGGTGGTGCCGACGTCGACAAGGACCGGCACGCCGAGGGCGCTGATCTCCTCGAACAGCGGGTGGAACCGCGGGTCGTCCACCGAGTAGCGCCCCATGATCGGGTGGAAGTGGAAGCCGAGCACCCGGTGCTCGGCCACCGCCTGCCGCGCGTCGGCGGCCGCCTGTGCGCCGCGCAGCGGGTCCACCGTCCCCCAGGCACCGGCGAACGCGGCGGGGTGACGGTCGCGCAGCCCGGCCACATAGGCATTCGTGCAGGGCGGCGCCCCGGTCACGGACTCGATGTCGAACGCGACCAGCACCGCCTCGATGCCGTGCGCGCGGAAGTCGGCGACGACCTCCTGCTCCGTCTTCGCCGTCCACTGCTTCTTCCAGTACCGCCCCAGCGGCTCCACATACCGCCCCTGCGACGCGATCCACTCCGCCGTCCCCGGGTAGGCATGCAGATCCACCCGCCTCATGTCATGGCCTCCCTCGCGGGCGCTTCTCCGCCAGGTGCGGCGAGCGAGGCGGCCAGGTCCTTCTTGGAGACCTTGCCGACCGGGGACAACGGGAAACTGGCGACGACCGCCAGCCGCTCGGGCAGCTTGTGCCGGGCGATCTCCGCCGCGGCGAGGAACTCCACCAGCTCCGGCAGGGTCAGGGTGGCCCCTGGACGCAGGATCACGCAGGCGCACATGCGCTCGCCGAGCACGGGATCGGGCACCGGCACGCAGGCCACGTTCAGCACGGCGGGGTGGGAGAGGATGAGGTTCTCCACCTCCTCCGCGGAGATCTTCTCCCCGCCCCGGTTGATCAGATCCTTGCTCCGGCCCGCGACCACGTAGTTGCCGCTCGGGTGCCGCCACAGCAGGTCGCCGGAGCGGTAGAAGCCGTCCGGGGAGAACGCCCGCTGGTTGTGCTCGGGCGCGTTGTAGTACCCGCGCAGGGTGTATGGCCCCCGCGCCAGCAGCTCCCCGATCTCGCCGTCCGGCACATCCAGCCCGTCCTCCCCCACCAGGCGCACCTCGTCGTCGGGGCAGACGGGCCGGCCGACCGTCTCCAGCCGGACCTCCGGCGGGTCGTCAAGCCGGACGAACATCAGCAGCCCCTCCGCCATGCCGAAGTTCTCCTGCACGGTGACGTTGCGGAACGCCCGCTCGGCGCGCTGCCGGGTCTCCGGCTGCAGCCGCTGGCCCCCGCTCTGGATCACCCGGACCGAGCCGAGGTCGTACCCGGCCAGGGCCGGGTCATTGATCCACTGGATGAGCAGGGCGGGGACCACGTGGATGTGGGTGACCCGGTGGCGGTCCACGGCCGCGAACACCGCCGGTGCCCGGGTGGAGCCCGCCAGGCAGACGGCCGCGCCGGACAGCAGGAATCCCTGCATGCCCGGGCAGGCGAGCGGCAGGTTGTGGGCGATCGGCAGCACGCCGAGCAGCACGTCGCCTTCCCGCACATCGCAGACCGACACGGCCAGCCGGGAGTTGCACGCGTAGTCGTTATGCGTGCGCGGGATGAGCTTGGGTATGCCGGTGGTCCCGCCGGAGAGCTGGAAGACCGCCGGGTCGTCCGGGTCGATGCGGCTGGCGATGCGCTCCAGATCGGCGGCGGTGTGCCCGGTGGGCTCCCGCTCGTGCAGTTCCTCCAGGCTGATGTAGCCATCGGCCGGCTCCGGGTGCCCGCCCTGCAGGATGCTCAGCCGCATGTGCGGGCATTCCGCGCGCACCCGGCGGTGGAGCACGTCGAAGTCCGCGTCCTTGGCCCGGGCGGGGGCGGCCGCCGCCACCGCGCCGGACAGCGAGACGAACTGGCGCAGCTCCCGGTAGCGGTGCGAGGGCAGCGCCATGATCGGGATCGCGCCGATCCGCTGCAGCGCGAAGTAGAAGGAGGCGAACAGCCGGGTGTTGGGCAGCTGCACCACCACCCGGTCGGTGGGCCCGATCCCGAGGTCGAGCAGGTTCAGCGCGACCCGCTCGGAGGCCGCACCCAGCTCGGCGTAGGTGTAGGACCCCTCGTCGTCGATGACGGCGAGGCGGTCGGCATAGCCGGAGAACAGCGGCAGGAAGTGCGTGACCAGCGGGCGGTCCGACCAGTAGCCGCGGGCGCGGTAGCGCGCCGCGAATTCCGGGGGATACGGTGTCACGCCGGGCAGGGCCATCCAGCCTCACCATCCTTGCGCTGTCCCGGCGGGCCGTCGGCCACGGCCAGCGGCGCCGGTAGCCTACCTACCAGCGTGACTAGGCCCGTCCACTGTAGCGGTGACCGGCCATCCGGTCATGCGGTCGCGCCGGCCGTCAGGGCCGGGCCAGTATCCGCCCATGCTGAGGTTCCCGCCGACTTTCCGCGGAGCGGGGGGCCGCCCTCGCGCCGGTCACCCCTCCCGGCGCGGCGGCACCCCGGCTGAGCAGCGCGTTTGCCCCCCAGGAAAGGTCGAGGGCGGGTAGCTCCCTTGGCCCCCGGCACCGGGACGGGGGGGAGATCCACGGTTAGGGGAGAGGGGGGAGGTCCCCGTCCTCGACGGCTCGATAGTACAGCCCGCCTTCCGGCGGTGCCGTCGGCCAGCGGTGTGGCTGGCCACCACGGGGCACCGCGGCTGCCGCGTTGCTGGACTCGCCTGCAGCGCTGCGCCATAGTGACTGCCACGACCATGCAGGGGTGGGCATTGGGGGGCAGGGGCATGGGGGGTTGCTGTCATCGCTGGCCTGACAGGCGTGGCGGCGCGAGACATGGCGGCGCGAGACATGGCGGCGCGAGGTGAAGGCGGCCGCCGCTGGCCTGGGCGGGTGGGTTGCCCTGGCCGTCCTGCTTCCGATGGAGGCTGGCGTGCCGATCCCGGTCCCGGCCGATCTGGTGATGTTCACCGTGGGTGAGCGGGTGGCCGCCGGTGCCTTCCCATTGTGGCTGGCCGTTGCCGGCTTCGAGGTCGTTGCGATCACCGGGACGACTGTCCTGTTCCTCGCCTGCCGGGGGCCAGCGCACCGCCTGGTCACCAGGTTCGGGCCCCGCATCGGGCTCAGCCAGGCCCGCGTCGGCCGCGGCGCCGCCTTCGTCGAGCGGCGCGGGCGCACCGCCCTCGCCATCGGCCGGGGGATGCCCGGGCTGCGGACCGTCACCGTGCTGGCCGCGGCAGCCTCCGGCCTGGGCTGGCGGCGCGCGCTGCCCGCCCTCATCCTCGGCAGCAGCGTCTTCCTCCAGCTTCACCTGGTCCTCGGGCTGCTGCTGGGGCCGCTCGCGGTCCAGGCGTTCAACGCGGCCAAGGGGCCAGCCCTGCTGGTGCTCGCCGCGCTGGTGGCCGGCGCTTTCGTGTTCTGGCGTGTCCGGCGCGGGCGGCGCGGCGGGGCGGAAGCCTGGGCGGAGGCGGCCTGCCCGGTGTGCGTCGGGCTCGGGGCCATCTCCGGCCGGGTCCCCGGCCTCGCGGGCCTGATGCCACCGGCAGCCTCCCCACCGGGGGAAGGCGGCGACCCGCCCGCGCTGGCGGGCCAGGAAGGGCGCGCCTGACAGCTCTGCCGCCCCGCTGCCGCTAGCGCTGCCTGGCTGCCCGCGGCGGGGCTGATCCCTGCCGGCCTGATGGGCCAGGCTGGTGGGCTGCCCGCGGCCGATCGTCCCGGCCCCGGCTAACCTCGGGCCATGATCGTCGACCTGTCACACGAGATCACCGCCGGGATGGTCACCTACCCCGGCGTCGCGGGCCCGCGGCTGGAGGTCACCATGTCGCGCGCGGCCTCCGCCGCGCGGCTGGGCTCCGGCGCCTCCTTCGAGATCGAGTCGCTGACGCTGGCCGGGAACACCGGCACCTACGTCGACTCCCCGTTCCACTACCACGCCAGCCGGGCCGACCTGGCGGAGCTGCCGCTGCAGCGCCTGGTCAATGTGCCGGTCGTGATGGTGCGGGCCGCTGGCAAGACGGCGGTGATCGCCGCCGACCTCGGCGATCCCGGCCACCTGTGGGGCAAGGCGGTGCTGGTGCACACGAACTGGGCGCGGCACTGGGGGACCCCGCGCTACCTGGACCTGGACTGCCCGCACCTGACCGCCGGCGCCGCCGATGCGCTGGTGGCCGCCAACGTGGCCCTGGCCGGCATCGACTCGCTGAACATCGACGACCCGGCCGACCCCGCCCGGCCCGTGCATCACCGGCTACTCGGCGCCGACATCCCGATCATCGAGCACCTCACCAACCTTGGCTCGGTACCCGATCACGGCGCCCGGCTGACCGCGCTGCCGCCGCCGGTGCGCGCCATGGCCTCGTTCCCGGTCCGCGCGGTCGTGGTCCACGACGGCTAACGGAGTGCCATCCCCACCAGCACACGCACCATCACCGCCAGCCGAGATGTCACCGACAGTTCGCCAACACATAACTGCGGCATGGCCTGTTACGGCATCTGGTGGTTCACCTTGTGAGCGTGCGAGTAGCGATCGTTGCCGAATCCTTCCCGCCTGATGTGAACGGTGTCGCGCATTGCGTGCTGCGGGTGGCCGAGCACCTCGTGCTGCGCGGGCACCAGCCGCTGGTCATCGCGCCAGCGCCGGCCCGCAACGTGCCCGGCGAGGCGGGCCCGTTCGCGTGCCCGGTGGTGCGCGTGCCGTCCGTGCCGATGCCCGGCTACCGCAGCTTCCGGATCGGCCTGCCGGCCCGGCGCCTGCACGCCGCGCTGGCCGGTCACGGTGCCGACCTGGTGCACCTGGCGAGCCCGTTCGTCCTCGGCCCGGCCGCCGTCGCCGCCGCCAGGCGGCACCGGCTGCCCACGGTGGCGGTGTACCAGACGGACGTGCCCGCCTACGCCCGTGTCTACGGCACCGGGCGGCTGGGCGAGGCGGCCGCGTGGCGGTGGCTGCGCAGGATCCACAACGCCTCCGCCCGTACCCTTGCCCCGTCGGCGGCCAGCGCCGCCAGCCTGCGCGAGCACGGGGTACAGCGGGTGTGGCTGTGGGGCCGGGGGGTCGACACCGGGCGGTTCGACCCCGCCAGGCGCAGCCAGCCGCTGCGGGACGAGCTGGCCCCGGGCGGCGAACTGCTCGTGGGGTACGTCGGGCGGCTCGCCCAGGAAAAGCGGGTCGACCTGCTCTGGCAGGTCGCCGCGATGCCAGGGGTGCGGCTGGTCGTCGTCGGCGGCGGGCCCGCCGCGGCCGCGCTGCGCCGGGCGCTGCCAGGGGCCGTGTTCCTCGGGCCCCGCTACGGCACCGACCTGGCCACGATCTACGCGAGCCTGGACGTGTTCGCGCACACCGGGGCCTGGGAGACGTTCGGCCAGACGCTGCAGGAGGCAGCCGCCAGCGGGCTGCCGGTGGTGGCGCCAGCCGCGGGCGGCCCGCTGGACCTGGTGGATCACGGCGTGACCGGTTACCTGGTGCCGCCCGGCGACGCGGGGGCGCTGGCCGATGCGGTGGCGCGGCTCGCCCGCGACCCGCGGTCGCGCGCGGCGATGGGACGGGCGGGCCGGGAGAGGACGATCAGCCGCAGCTGGTGCGCGCTGGGCGACCAGCTGACCGCCCACTACCGCGCGGTGCTGGGCTGGCCCGGCCAGCCGCTCCCGCCGGGCTTCCCGGTGACGGCCGGCGTGGCGGGGCCGCCGCCCAGCCCGGCCACGGCCGCGGGGCGGGGCACCCTGGCCGCGGCCCGGCCGGGACAGCAGGCCGGGGCCGCGCGATGAGGATCGTCCGGCTGGCCAACTTCATCACCCCCTGCTCCGGCGGCCTGCGCACGGCCCTGCGGGAACTCGGCGCCGGGTATGCCGCGGCCGGGCACGAGCCGGTGCTCGTCATGCCGGGGGCCGCCGACCACGACGAGCAGACCCCGCAGGGCCGGGTCATCACGCTGCGCGGGCCGGTGCTGCCGCTGTCCGGCGGCTACCGGCTGCCGGCCGCGCAGCGGCGGGTGGCGGCCCGCGCCCACGCCGAGCAGTTCGGCTGGCCGGCCGCCGTCCGCGGCTTCCTCGCCGCGCACGCCGTGGCCGCCCGGGTGGAGACCCTTGAGGAGGCATCGAGATGACGACGTTCACGGCCCTGGGCGACTCGATCACGCTGGGGCTCGGCGACCCCGCGCCGGCTGGCGGGTGGCGGGGCTGGGCGGTGTTCCTGGCCGGAGGGCTGCCCGCCGGGCAGCTGCACAACCTGGCGACCACCGGGGCGCAGGCCGCCGACGTGGAGCGCACGCAGCTGCCGCGCGCGCTCGAGCTGCGCCCGGACGTGGCCAGCGTCGTGGTCGGGATCAACGACACCCTGCGGCGGGGCTTCGACACCGAACGCGGTCACTGGCTCATCGCCTGCCGGTTCCACGATCAGCTCGCCGCGCGTGGCCACCCGGTCGGGCCCCGCCCCGGCACCGAGCCCACCAGCCCGCCGGCGACCCGCCGCGACGAGCTCACCTGGATGGCGACCAAGGGCACCACGTGGGTGCTGCGCCGGTGCACGGATCTGCTTCCCTACCTGCTGGCGATGGCGGTGCGGGAGTGCTTCCGCAGGCCAGGCCCGGAGCCGCCGGCTCCGCCCGCGCTGCCCGTCCCGAGCGCGGGTGGCACGGGCCCCGAGCGAGCGGGCCACTAGACTTCTGGCACCGGGCGGGCGGGAGCGGGAGCGGGCGCGCTGCCGGCACACCAGCCGCCGGGCGGGAAGGATCGGCGGGGACTGCAACCGTGCTGCAAGCCTCCGCGGGCACGATGGCCGCGATCCGGCCCGTAGGAGGCGACGATGACAGATGCAGCGGCGGTCGAGAAGTTCCTGCACGCGATCGAGAGCGCGACCATCCCGGCGTGCGACGTGTGGAGCGCGGACGCGACGCTCGACGCCACGGTGCCGAACTGGCGGCTGCACGTGGCGGGCCCGGACGCGATCCGCGCGGAGTACGCGCGGTGGTTCGCTGACCCCGGCTGCTTCGACGAGCTGCGCCACTACCCGGTCGGCGGCGCGGACGGCGGCGGCGCGAGCGACGTGGTCGAGTACACGCTCAGCTGGTCCGAGAACGGTGTGCCGCACGCGGCCCACCACATTCACCTGCTCACCGTGCGCGACGGCCTGATCGTCGCCGACACGGTCTTGTGCGGCGGCCGCTGGCCCGCCTCGCTGCTGGCGGAGATGGAGGCCGCCGATGCCTGAGCCGCGGCCCGCCGCACCGCGGCACTACCGCGACGTCGGCGAGCTGGTCGCCGGCGCCACCGAGCGGACGGTGTTCGCGGAGGTGCCGGGCAAGTCCGGAGCCCGGCTGGAGCGGGTCGTGATCGGTGGGCAGCCGTACGTGCTCAAGCATCTCGATCTCGCCGACGACTGGACCATGCGCGCATCCGGCAGCCTGCGGGGCGCGCCGCTCATGCTGTGGGAGCTGGGCATCCTCGACCGCCTCCCGGACTGTTTCAACCAGCCGATCGTCGGCGTGGCCCCCGAAGAAAGGCCCGGCCCGCCCCCGGCGGGGGGCTGCGCCCTGCTGATGCACGACGTGACGCCCTGGCTTGTCCCGGCCACCGACGCGCCGATCAGCCCCGGTGAGCATCTGCGTTTCCTTGGTCACATGGCCGCGCTGCACGCGGCGTTCTGGGACTGTGGCGCCGAGCTCGACGTCGTCCCCGCCACGCACCGCTACCTGGAGCTGTCTCCCTGGATGGCGGAGGCGGAGGCGGCGATCGGCTCGCCGCACCTGGTGCCGCAGCTGGTCGCCAGGGGCTGGCCGCTGCTGGCGGAGGTGGCCCCGGCCGCGGCGGCGGTGGTCACGCCGCTGGCCCGCGACCCCGGCCCGCTGGTCGATGCCCTCGCCGCCACACCGCACACGTTCGTGCACAGCAACTGGAAACTCGACAACCTCGGCACCGACGATGCCGAACGGACCGTGGTGCTGGACTGGGAACAGCCTGGCTGTGGTGCGCCACTGGCCGATCTGGCCTGGTACCTGGCGATCAACTGCCGCCGCCTGCCGCAGTCGAAGGAGGCCTCGATCGGGGCCTACCGGGGCGCGCTGGAGGCGTGCGGCATCGACACCGGGCCCTGGTGGGAACGCCAGCTGGCGCTCTGCCTGCTGGGCGCGCTGGTCCAGTTCGGCTGGGAGAAGGCGCTCGGCGGTTACGACGAGGAGCTCGCCTGGTGGGAGACGCAGGCGGTGAGGGCGGCGCCGCTGCTCGGCTGACCACCGAGCTGCGCGCCGCCTACGACGCCGCCGCCGGTCAGTGGGCCGACGGCCCGGGGCAGATGTACGGGCGGCTGGCCCGGGCGCTGGTCGAGCAGGCGCCGGTGCCGCCCGCCGGCCGGTGCGTGCTCGACCTGGGCGCGGGCACCGGGGTGGCCGGCCGGGCCGCGCTGGCGGCCGGGGCGCGGCTGGTGGTGGCGGCTGATCTCGCCGTCGGCATGCTCCGCCGCGCGGGCCCGGAGCTGCACCCGGTGGCCGCCGACGCGGCCGCGCTGCCGTTCCGGGACGGCAGCTTCGACCTGGTGCTGGCCGCGCTCTCCCTCAGCCACCTGGCTGACCTCGCCGCGGGCCTGTGTGAGGCGCGGCGGGTCGGCCGGGCCATCGCCGCCAGCACCTTCGCGCCGGGCTGGAGCCACCCGGCCCGGGCAGCGGTCGATGAGGCGCTCCGCCCGTTCGGCTACCGCCCCCCGGCGTGGTACGAGCGGCTCAAGAGCCAGACCGAGCCGCAGGCCGAGGACCCCGGCCTGCTGGCCGGGTACGCGGCAGCGGCCGGCTTCCGGCATGTGCGGCTCCGCACGGCCGCCGTCCCGGCCGGGCTCGCGACCCCGGCGCAGCTGGCGTCCTGGCGGCTGGGCATGGCCAACATCGCCCCGTTCGTGAGCTCGCTGGATCCGGCGCGGCAGGCCGAGCTGCGGCGCGCGGCGGAGCGCGCCGTGGCCGGCGCCGGCCCGCTGGTGGTCTCCATGATGGTGCTGACGGCCAGCTGAACGGGCGGGATAAGCCGGCCGCGGCCCGCCAGGCCAGCAGGCGCTGGCCCGCCGCCTGCCGCAGCCCGTCCGCATGGTCACCGGCATGGCGGGCGAGCCGGCCGGCCCGGTCTGCGGCCCGGTCCAGCCAGGCGGGACTGGCGAAGGCGGCGGCCAGCTCGCCGGTCCACCACCACGCCTCGATGGCCACCGAGGCGTCGAGCAGGTCCAGGTCCGCGGCTACTGCGCCGGTGTCCACCGGCCGGCCCAGCGCCCGGTCCGCCCGGTGCCGCAGCAGCCGGGCGACGCTGGTGTAGCGCGGGACGCCCAGCGCCGCCGCCCGTGATTCCAGCTCGGTGGCGGCCGCCAGCGCCTGCTCTGCGTCGCCGCGCAGCAGCGCCAGGCGGCCGGCGATGAGCCGGTGCTTGAGTTCCAGCCGCCACCCGAAGACCAGGTCGCCCCGCAGCAGCGCCCGGGCCTGTGCCAGCCGCGCCTGCGCGCTGTCGGCGTCGCCGTCCTCCAGGCAGTGCTCGGCGAGATCTTCCAGCGCGGCGATGGTGACCTCCACGGTGCCCTGGCGCTGCGCCACCTCCAGCGCTTCGGTGTGATGGTCGAGCCCTTCGGCCCGGGCGCCCAGGCTGCGCAGCACCCAGCCGGCGAAGTTCACCGCGCGGCCAGCGAAGCGCGGGACCTGGCGGCGTTCCACCTCGGCGGTGTAGCGGGCGAACGCGGCCAGGGCGAGTGCTGGCGCGCCAGCGAGCGCGTGCGCGTGCCCGGTGAACAGCAGCGAGTGCAAGGTGGCGGACGTGTGCTCCACGCCTACCTGCCCGCGGGCGGCCGGGCGCAGCAGCGACAGCGCCTCATCCACCCGGCTCTGGTGGGCCCTGAGCACCCCCAGCCAGGCGGCCGTGGTGACCCGGTCCGGCCCCTCGGCGAGCGAGAACGCCTCGCCGAGCAGCAGCTCCGCCTGGGCCAGGTCACCGGCGGCGTGGTGGGTGCGGCCGCCGGCCGCCAGGCACCGTGCCCGGGCGGCCGCGCCGTCCGCGGCGAGCGCCCCGTCCGCGGCGAACTGGGCGGCCTGCGTGAAGCGGCGGCCGAAGTAGGACGCCCACGCGCCCACCTCAAGGGCGGCCGGGCCCGCCGCAGCCGCGAGCTCGACGTCGGCCAGCGCCTCACGGTAACGCCCGCGGCGGGTGCGGACCCGCGCCCGCGCCAGCCATCCCTCGGGATCGGCGTGCAGGCTGAGCGCATCGTCGAGCAGCGCCTCGGCGGCCGCATGGTCGAAACGCTCGGCGGCCCGCGCGGAGGCCTCCCGCAGCGCCCGGGACGCGAGCACCAGGTCACCGCCCAGCCGGGCGTGGTGGGCGACCGTCACCGGGTCGGCGCCCGGCCGCCGCGCCAGCACCCGGCCTGCCTGCCGGTGCAGCAGGGCAGCCCGGCCCGCGGTCGCCACGGCCAGCGCCTGCCTGACCAGCTCGTGCCGGAACCGGAACGTCCCGTCCTCCTCGGCCAGCAGCTGCTTGGCGGCGGCCCGCTCGGCGTCGTCGAGCAGCTCTACCACGCCACGGCCGAGCACGGCCGCCAGCAGGTCAACGTCGAGTTCCGGGCCGATCACCGCCGCCGTCCGCAGCAGCGCCCCGGCGCTGCCAAGCGCATCGCACCGCGCGGACACCGACTCGACCAGCGACGCCGGCAGCTGCCCGTCCGCCGACTGCTGCGCCAGCTCGGTGAGGAACAGCGGGTGGCCGTTGGAGCGGGCGTACAGCTCATCGACGCGGGCCTGCCCCACCAGCTCGGCGGCCGCCTCCCGGCCGAGCACCTCCAGGTGGATGAACGCGCTGGTGGGCAGCGGCTCGCCCTCGCCTGGCTGGGTGGCCGCCACCACCGCCACCGGCACCTGCTCACGCCGCACGAACCGCAGCCAGTCCGGCAGGGCGGGCCCGGCCAGGTGCGCGTCGTCGATCACCACCGCCACCGGCCCCCGCTCGGTGAGCCGGGCCAGCACCCGTGCCAGGGCCGCGTACAGCACCGCTGGCCCGAGCGTGCTTTCCACCGGCACCGGGGCCGGGCGTGGGCCGGGCACGCCGCCGAGCAGCGGCGTGAGCATCGCCGCATCGGCGGCCATCAGGTCGGCGGCCGCATCGGGCCCGAGCCGCCGCAGCAGCGCGGTGAACGCGCCGAGCAGCGCGTCAAGCGGCATCGCCCGGTCCAGCTGCCCGCACGGTGCCAGCAGCACCGTGTCCCCGGCGGCGGCCCGCCGGGCGGCCCAGGCGCGCAGCAGCGCCGTCTTCCCGATGCCGGGCTCCCCGTCGACCACGACCACCTCGGCGGGGCCGCCCTGCGCACGCGCCGCGATCGTGTCCAGATAGGCGAGCTCGGTGTCCCGGCCGGCCAGTTCCGTGGTGGCGGCGGGAGGCGGCGCGGGCACGGCGACCTCGCCCCGCAGGATCGCCGTGTAGAGGGCGGTAGTCTCCGGTGACGGATCGGTCCCCAGCTCGTCGGCGAGCCGCTCCCGGGCGCTGGCGTAGGCGGCAAGCGCCGCCGCGACCTGCCCGCCCATGACGTAGGCGGACAGGAGCACCCGCAGCGCCGCTTCCTCATACGGGTCGCGTTCCAGCGCCGCCGTTGCGGCGTCGGCGGCGGCCACCCAGTCGCCGGCCTCCAGCAGTGCGGCCGCCGCCGCCCGGCGGGTGCGGCTGCCCAGGCGGTCCAGGCCTGCCTGCCTGAGCTGCGCCCACTCGCCGGGCACCGGCGCTGGCCCGGCGTCCCGCAGCAGCGAGAGCGCGACCCGGGCGGCCGCGGCCGCCCCTACCACGTTGCCGGCGGCGCGGCGCCGCTCCACCTCGTCGGTGAGCACCGCAAGCTCGGCCGCGTCGAGCCAGTCACACCGCAGCAGGTAGCCGTGGTCACGGTGCTCGATCCGGTCACGGCCGAGCACCGAGCGCAGCCTGCTCATCAGCACGGCAAGCTGATCATCGGGCCGCGTGGGCGGGGTGCCGCCCCACAGCGCATCGATGAGCACATCGGACGGTACGGCCTGCCCCCCGGCCAGGGCCAGCAGCTGCAGCGCCAGCCGCGCCTTCCGGCTGCCGAGCGCCTGCGGCTCCACGCCGTCCACGCCGAAATCGCCCAGCACCCGTACGGCCAGCGACTTCATGCAGGTATCAAACCCCGGCGGCGGGCCGGCCGCCACAGCGCCCGCCGCAAGGTGGCCTGCAACCGCCGCCGGCCACCCTCGGGACGAGGGCCAGGCGACGGCCCCGGCGTACGGAGAACAGCCACGCCCGCACCTCACTGGACCCCGTACCCGACCGGCCCGTGCCCAACCGGCCCGTGCCCGACCGGCCCGTGCCCAACCGGCCCGTGCCCAACCGGCCCGTGCCCAACCGGCCCGTGCCCAACCGGGCCTGCGGCTGGCCGGGCCTGCGGCTGGCCGGGAACGGCGGGATGCCGCGGGCCCGGTCATTGGCAAATGGCGCGGGAAATGAATCCTTATCTCAAGTCGTGATTCTCAGATCGTGTCACCCATGACCGGCGCGCGTGGCGGGCCGGCGAACCGGGCCGGCGGAGCGGGCCGGCCCCCGGTGGCCCGCCAGCGGCTTCCCGTTACTCACCGGTACCACGTCCTCGCGCTCCGTCGGCCCTGCCGCGTCCCATCAACACCCCGATTCGGTTTCTCTAACAACTATGCACTTTCTTTTCACTAAGGCCCTTAATAGGTCCGCGGGCCGCCAGGGCGCCAGTCCCACCACGCCCGCTGCCCGATAATTGCCGGTAGCTATTTACCCCTTGCGCGTGCGTTACGAGCGTGTGCATAGTTGCGGATGACCCGGCTTATACGGCCGGGACCACAGTGATCACAGCGGGTCCGCGAACCTGGCTGGCGTATCCACGAACACGCTCGCCCTGCGGTGCCTGGCGGCTCCGGTGCCGCCTGATTCCGGGCATGGGCGCGTGGCGCTGGCCATAAGGCGGTGGGGATGAACGATTCTGAGGGTGTGCGGGCGCTCCGGCGGGACTTAGGCCGTGCCCTGAAGGAAGCACGGGGAGCCGCGGGTTACTCACAGGCGCAGCTCGCGCGCAGGACCGGGTACGCGCGCAGCACGGTCTCCACGGTGGAAAGCGGCGGCCAGAACGTGCCCCGGACCTTCTGGGAGCGCAGCGACGCCGTGCTCGGCACCGGTGCCGCGCTCATCACCCGGTATGACCGGCTCACGCGGCGGCGTACCGCCCTCACCCCGGTCCCGGCCGATGGCGGGGCGGACGAGGAGGCCCGGCGGGATGGCCGGGGCCTTGGGTCACGGATCGCGGCGGAGGCGGTGGCGGCGTACCGGCGGCTGGGCTGGCGGGCCGAATACGCGGGCA
>Ga0335080_10004948_pt1 | contig 13648 bp, 14 predicted proteins | sample Lox_Sample_34_FD_206720 | JGI IMG/M metagenome (GOLD analysis project Ga0335080, IMG submission 206720) | Soil microbial communities from Loxahatchee National Wildlife Refuge, Florida, United States - Lox_Sample_3.4 | ecosystem: Environmental > Terrestrial > Soil > Wetlands | place: USA... | reverse complement strand
CACTTCAAGGACTTCAGCACAGTCACACCGCCGATCAACGAACTGGGGCCGGAGGCTGGCTCGCACATCGTGGACCTGGGAGCAGGTGTGGCTCCGCTGAAAGCTGCATACGAGGCGGCTCGGAAAGTGGGTACGGAGTACTTCATTGTGGATCACGATCCACCGTTTCACGGGAAGACGGCAATGGAGGCGGCTAAGGTCGACTATGCGTATGTAGCGGTGTTGATGGGAGGATGAAGTGGTGTTGAGCCTGGGGAAATGGAAGTAAATGAAGGGGAAAGTGCCTGTCGCGTAAAATGGATAGGACACGGAGCTGTTGAACTTTGCGGCGCCGCGCACGATGATCTTTCTCGACCCAGACCTGGAGTCTGACCGATCCAAGCACACGAAGCTGGGGTCAGCGACACCGTCCCGAAGGGCCATTCCCCGGAACCACCGCATTCCGTCGGCGCGGGCCCTTGCGCGCTTCCTCCGCGATGCTCAATCAGCCATGAAGCTGCGGGGACAGGTCACAGTTCTGCTTACGACGGACAAGTCGATCCGGCGGCTGAACCGGCAGTACCGGGGAAAGAACAAGGCCACGGATGTGCTCTCGTTTCCAGCGGCAGAGCCGGAGAAGACGCGGGCTGCGGGCGATTTAGCGATCAGCACACATACGGCGCGCAAGCAGGCCGATGTGCTGGGACATGCGCTGTCGGTGGAGATCAAGGTTCTGATGCTGCACGGGCTTCTGCATCTGGCCGGGTATGATCACGAGACGGATGACGGAGAGATGGCTCGGCAGGAGGAGAGGCTGAGGGCGAAGCTGCGGTTGCCACATGGGCTGATTGAGCGGAGTGTGCGCGCATGAGGCTAGTTGGGTTTCCTTCAGGGGCTAAAGCCCGCGCATCTCTCAGCGCCGTTTTCGGCACGACTGAAGTCATGCCCTGTTACAAGACAGAACTTCAGAAAGTCGTTCGGTGCGAAGGGTGGCGGGCATGAGCTGGACGACCATCTCGCTGCTGGTGCTTGTAGCGCTGATCGATGCGTTTGCGGCGTATATCAGCCGGTTGTATTCGGAGTTCGGCAAGATTCTGCCGCGCGAGGTGCAGGACAACCTCGACGAGTGGGAAGAGAAGATTGAGCCCCTGCTGGGGCTGACGCGCGAGCACGCCGCGTTGTGTGCCGCGGTGCTGCAGCAGTTGACGCTGGGTGCATTTGCGCTGGCGATCGGCGCAGTCTTATTCGATCGAGCGTTCCATGCCGCGCGGCCCACGTATCTGGAAATTGCACAGGCTGCGCTGGTGGTGGTGCTGGCGGTTGTGTTCTGTAATCAGATTCTGCCGAACCTGCTGTTCACGCATACCAAGGGGCGGTGGGCGTCACGGCTGGTGTGGCCGATTCGCCTGTTGCTTTGGCTGATGACTCCGATCACGGCGGTGATCCGCTTCTTCTTTTCGCTTGCCGCGCTGGCGGAGACGCCGGCTGCGGAAGCCGAGGAGCAGGCGCCGGACGTAGAGTCGCTGCTGGAAGCGGGAGAAGAAGAGGGCATTCTCGAGGAAAGCGATCGCGACCTGGTGCGCTCGGCGGTGGAATTCGGCGACAAGCTGGTGCGCGAGGTGATGACGCCGCGGCCTCAGATCTTTGCGGTGCAGCAATCGATCACGCTGGAGAAATTTCTCGAACTGCTGAAAGAGCATAATTATTCGCGCGTGCCGGTGTATGACCGGACACTCGACTCGATTACGGGAATTGCATTTGCGCATGATCTGCTGCAGATCACCGATGAGGAGGCGCGCTTGCGAACCGTGGCGAGCATTCAACATTCGGCCGTTTTTGTGCCGGAAACCAAGCGAGGCTATGAGTTGCTGCGCGAGATGCAGCGCGAGAAGCAGCATATGCGCATTGTGATTGATGAGTATGGGGGAGTGGCGGGCCTGGTAACGATTGAGGACCTACTAGAAGAGATCGTAGGTGACATTCGCGACGAACACGAGAAAGATGGCCACACGGGCGACCCGCAACGCGAGCCTGGCGGCGTCTGGGTGGTTCCGGGCGATTTTCCGGTGGATGAACTGCCGCGGCTCTTTGGGGATGCGGTGGAGGTGGACGGGGAGTACGAAGCGACGACGATGGGCGGGCTAGTGAGCGAGATCGAGGGACGCATTCCGCTGCCCGGTGAGGTAGTACTGCTGGAGCACACCGGGTTGCGCATCCAGGTGGTTGCTTCGACGGACCGGCGTGTGGACCGATTGCGCATTTATCCGCCGGCGAAGGAAGAGGCGACAGCGTTGCAATGATCCGGTCAGAGCGCCTTGAGTTCTCAAGCCGTCGTGCCAGATGAAACGATTGTGCTCTCCCACCCGTGTGGCAAGAAGACGACGCATGGATGGGGCACTCAAAATTGTCGTAATCTCGACGTGGAGATACACCCATTGAAGTCTGGATTTGTTGCCATTCTGGGCCGGCCAAATGCTGGAAAAAGCACGCTGCTGAATGCGCTTACTGGCGAGAAGGTCGCTATCGTTACAGCGAAGCCGCAGACTACGCGCAATCGTATTGCGGGCGTGGTGGAGGTTTCAGCGAGGAAAGGAAAACATCCGGCTGCTCAGATCGTATTCGTGGATACTCCGGGAGTACACAAGCCCGCTTCGCAACTTGACCGGCGAATGTTGCAGGAGGTTCACGAGGCTCTGGAGACGCGCGACCTGGTGCTGGTGTTGATTGATGCCAGCCGCCGCGTGCAGCTTGAGGCAGCGGGCGAGCCGGCGCAGGCTCATCAGCACAAGTCGTCAGCCTGGGCGAGCGAGGATGAGTTTCTTTTCTCTCTGATTCATGGGTTGGATTGCCCGGTATTTCTCGTACTTACGAAGATCGATCTAGTTGCGAAAGATGTGCTGCTTCCGTTGATCGAGACGCTGACGAAGCAGTACAAGTTCGCAGAGGTCATACCGGTGAGCGCGCGGAAGCGGGATGGGCTGGAAATCCTCGTCCGCAAGATAGTGGATGCATTGCCGGCGGGGGAGCGCTATTACCCGAAGGACCAGTACACGGATCAGCCTATGCGCTTCATGGTGGCGGAACTAATCCGGGAGCGGATTCTTGTGGAGACGGGTGAGGAGGTTCCGTATGCTTCGGCGGTGATGATCGAGCGGTATGACGAACCGCCGGATGAAGGGCCGAGGAAGAGAGGCGACACCAGGCTGCCGCTCACGCGTATCGCTGCGGCGATCTACTGCGAGCGCGAAGGGCAGAAAGCGATTCTGATTGGCAAAGGCGGCGCGAAGCTGAAGGAGATTGGGACGGGGGCGCGGAAACAGATCGAGTCGCTACTGGGGACGCGGGTATTTCTGGAATTGCATGTGATTGTGGAGCCGAACTGGCGGGAGTCTCGGGCGTTTGTGGAGTCTCTGGATTGGCGAAAGCAGCTGGAAGAGCTGGGCAAGACAGGGAACAAGGGAACGAGGGAACAGGATAGGGAGTAACCGAGTTACGCGCCGCGGACTTTGCCGCGGCCGTTGTTTTTTACCGAGTACATGCGGGCGTCTGCGGCACCAATAATGGCGTGAACCGCGTCTTCTGGCGGACAGGTTGCGATGCCTACGCTAGCGCTTGCGGTCAGTTCCAGGCCGTTGCTCATCGGAAAGCGTGTTCGGATCAGTTGCTGGTGTAAATCGGTCGCTGCCAGCAATGCTTCGGATTCCGCGGTTTCCGGCATCATTACAACGAACTCGTCGCCACCATAGCGGAAGCACATATCTTTGGGGCGGGCGAGTTCTTTTAACCGGGTCCCGACACGGCCTAATAGTTCGCTTCCAATGAGATGACCGTGGACATCGTTTACAAGCTTGAATCGGTCCAGGTCAATGAAGGCCAGACTAACAGGCGTATTCTGCCGCCGACTGCGATCCACTTCCAGATCGAGGACTTTGTAAAGATGGCGAACATTGTAGAGTCCGGTGGTGTCGTCAGTGATGGAGAGCTGCTGGATGCGAGCGACGTCCTGCGCATTTTCGATCGCGATCGCGGCGTGATCGCAGAGGATGTGGAGGAAGGCGATGGTGTAGTCGCTCATCTGGCTGGCGCGGGGGTTGAGGATCTCGATGACGCCCTGCACTCCCTTGCGCCCGCGAAGCGGCATGGCGACCACGGAGCGCACGATCCGCCTGTCCGCGGCGAGCGAGTCGTGCAGGCGCGGATCGTCTTGTTCGGACTCGGGCACGATGAGGGTTTCCGCGTGCTGAGCGACCCAGCCAGCAATGCCTTCGCCGACACGGACGCGGAGATCGCGTAGCGCAGTCTCGCCGTTTCCGGAGGCAATGGCGTAGTACAACTCGTTGCGTGAATCGTCCATCATCAGCAGCGTCCACATGTCGGCAGTGATCAGACGCTCCATCTGCTCAAGGATGATGCGCAGGATTGCATCCAGATCGAGGGTGGAATTCAGGGATCTGGCCAACTGATGGAAGACCATCAGGTCATCGAGGGGGATGCGATTTTCAGTCGACTGAGTCATGAACGCCGGAGCTGAGGGGATTTTGCCCGCTGAGCAGATTTTGTCATAGAGGGATGTCTAAATTACGAACGTGGGATATCTTTGGTCCAGGCAGACATGTACTAAAGTTACGGGAAGGCAGGGGAACAGGGTTTAATGTTCTTATCCGCCGATGTGGACCATGGAGCGGGAGGGCTTGAGGAAGCCGGGTTCGCCGATGTGGTGCCGGGCCTCCTTGCCGTACACGGTGCGCAGGATGTAATCGGAAAGGACCGCGTCGCTTTCACCGCTACGCATGCGACCGTATAGATCGTGTTCCACCTGGGAAAAGAGGCAGGTACGGACTTTGCCGTCGGAGGTGAGGCGTACGCGGCTGCAGGCTCCGCAGAAAGCCTGGCTTACAGGAGCGATGATGCCGATCTCGCCTTTGCCGTCGGCGAAGGTATAGCGGCGGGCGGTTTCGCTGGGTTCGCGCGGGGGGAGAGGGACAAGGGGTATCTCGCGGCCGATGCGCTCGACGATTTCCTTAAGAGTGATGACGATTTCCGGTGTCCAGAGGCGGTCCTCTTCGAGTGGCATGAACTCGATGAAGCGGACCACGACGTCTTCTTCGCGGGCGAATCGGGCGAAGCCTTCGATCTCGTTGTCGTTAAACCCGCGCAGAAGCACGCAGTTAATCTTCAGAGGAGCGAGGCCGGCAGATTTTGCGGCGCGGATTCCTGCGAGGACTTTTTCGAAGCTGTCGGGGACGCGCGTGATGCGTTCGAAGGTGGGCGCGTCTACGGCATCCATGCTGACGGTGACGCGGTTGAGGCCAGCGTTCTTCAGTGGCCTGGCAAGTTTCTCGAGCAGATGTCCGTTGGTGGTGAGTGCGAGATCGAGCTTTTCGCCCCCCAGGGTACGGAACTCTGCCAGTCCTTCTATCAGATCGATCAGGCCGTTTCGAAGGAGTGGCTCGCCGCCGGTGAGGCGAACTTTTTCGATGCCAAGGTCGACAAAGAGCTTGATCAGCCGGAGGTATTCATTAATCTTGAGTTCGGGATACTGGGCGCCATGTTGGCCGGTACGACAGTAGACACATTTATAGTTGCAGCGATCGGTGACGGAGACGCGCAAATCATGGATCACCCGGCCGTGGCTATCCGTCAGGCGGCGGGCTCGTTCTGCGGCGGGAACAATTGGGGAAGCAACAGCCATCGACACCCCTTCAGGCTATACCGTTTTCTCGTGCTTTGCAGGGTGATAAACCAGTGAAGCCGGCGCAAGGCCGGCTCCAGTTTGCTGCAACTCGCTTGATTGCAAGGGCCTCAGTCGATCCGCGGCGTGCCTGAACGCAGAACCAGACCTGCCAGGCCAAGAATCGCAACCAGACCCACGGCAATGACGAAGTAGTAGGCCATGGGGTGAACCCATCCGGGCGAGTAGGTCAAATCCTGTCCAACCCAGAGCAGGAGCACTGTCGCAATCACGGCAAACTGACCGGCGATGACCAGGAGCGTGTGTCCCCACTCGCGCCGTTTGTCCAACCTCTCCACCTGGTCAGGGGTCAGGTTACGTTCTTCGGGGGGAAGCAGGGAATTTGCCATCAGAATCTTTCTCCTCGCGAGCCCTGGTTCGGCCTCCGGCCTGGGCTTCTCACAGTTTCGATTCAATCACATGACGCGGGAGGGATGCCAGCCGAGTGCAGTGAATCCCGCGAATGACGCCGCGAATTGCAGCGGGATGAAAAATGTGTGCGACCACGGGGAATTCCGTTGGAGCCGTTGGGTGATTCGACTCCGCTGCTGTTACTCGCTCAAAAACGCGAGGGATTGGAGCGTGGTGATTTCGAATGGTTTGCGGCAGCGGATATTTACGCAGGATAGCTTGTCGTCGCGGCGAACCATATAGGATTGAGCCTTCGCAAACTTGGCCCGATCGCGCTCATCGGCGTGCCTGGGCAACTGGGCTCTCTTTCGCCTCACGATCCAGGTGACCTTGTATTCGCCGGCGTGGCCGCACTTGGGACAGGTTAGAGAGTGTGTTCGCATTTCGGTCGTCTCATTGAAGAATTCCCGTTCTTCCATCTCGTCTACTTCTCCAGCAGCGAAAAAGCCCCGTCGTGAAGATTTTCCGCCAGAGCCTTCGCAAATAAAGTCCAGATGCTTCCGCTCTGGCCCGAACTACTCCATATTAATCCTCAACATTCGGCTGGGTAGACTGGACCGAAACAGGTGGACGGGGAAGCCCTTTCAGACGATGTTTATCTCGCTTATCTCTATCGGGCGGGGCTTTCCAGATATGCTGTTCAGGCAGGTGGATAAATCACGTACTGATCCAGTCATGGCGAAACGCAAGCCGGGAAGATTTTCAGCCACGAAGGCGGTGAAGGCCAATGCGCGAGAGCGAGTGGGCCAACCCAAGCCTGCACGTGTGGTCGAGGATCGGCAACGCACGGGCCGCCAGTCGAAACACAAGCAGAAGCTGGAGCAGATCGTGCAACAAGAGGAGTAAGCAAGGAGGAGCGGAGATGGGCAAGGCGGTCGGAGTCGGCGGGATCTTTCTGAAGGCCGGCGATCCTAACAAGCTTGCGGCATGGTATTCCGAGCATCTTGGAATCCCGTCCCAGGGCGGCGGATCGCTTGCTTTCGATGGGCCGGAATCGATGGGGATGACGGTATTTGCGCATTTCCCGGAAAGCACGAAGTACTTTGGCGACGGGCCGCAGCAGGCGATGGTCAACTTTCGTGTCGACAATCTGGATCAGCTACTCGGGCAACTCGAGGGCTCTGGTGTCCGAATCGATCCCAATCGCGAGGACTACCCCTATGGCCGATTTGCCTGGATATGGGATCCAGAGGGTAATCGCGTGGAGTTGTGGGAGCCGACAAAGGAGTAACAAGAGCAACCGGCAACGTGGGGAGGAGCGCTTTACTGAGGCGTCGCGGTGGCCGCCGGAGGCTGGGCTGGCGGGGCGGGTTGGTTTTGCTGATCAGCCTGGGCCTGCTCCATTGCCTGGACGGTGTAAAGTCCGGGCAGTTTGTTCTTCGATTCCTGAGCCGACGAGGCATCGGTTCCTTGCTGAGATGTGCGCTTGGAGTAGATGCGGAAGGAGACGACGAGGTCGAGTGCGACGGGCACCGGCTTGCCGTCTTTTATCGCGGGTTGGAAGGTGGCTTTGCGAATGGTCTGCTCGGCGTTTTCATCGAGCCCGAAGCCGATGGGACGGCCAGCCACAACCTGTTCGGCTTTACCGTCGCTTCCGATAACAGTGTGATAGAGCGCCATGCCTGCGACTCCACTCGCCTGGGCGAATTCGTTTGAAGGCGGATCAAGGGCGGAAACCAACTTTGCCTTCTGATCGACCGTGTTCTGGAAGAAGACGCCCGGGTTGGTCGGCCTGTAGTCAGTTTTATCGGCAGCAGCCTTGTAGTAGAGCTGCCAGAATGCCGGCATGGCCGCGATCATCCGATCGTCGATGCCAGGAGAAAGGATTATGTCGAGCGCAGTGAGCAGCAACTGTGACGCGTGGGCGGGATCGGTGGTTCGGGTGGTCTTGTCGTCGGAGCTTCTGGACTCTGCCGGTTTTTCAGGTTCTTGGTCCGGTGCGGAGGCAGCGATTTCTGCGGGAGGGGCGTCAGACTCCTTCTCTCCGGCATCATCGCTGGCTTTCTGTTTCTTCTTGTGCTTTTCTTTTTTGGGCTTTTCGACTTGTTCTCTGTCGAATGCGATACGGAGGGTCTTCTTCTTCGGTGTGATCTTGACGCGATCAGTGGCTTTGGTCGGATCCTCGTAAGGTGCAGCGCCGAGGAAGTGCAGCCCGTAGCGTTCTCCCTGGAGTTCAAGCTTGCGCTTTGAGAGTTTGACCTTGTCGATCTGAATCTGGCTCAGGGTGAATGAGCCTGTCGGTGAGTGTCCCGTGAGGCGGCCCCATTCATCGAATTCGAGATTGTTGTCGAGATAGCCGGCGCGAAGGTAGAGCACCTTTCCGACGAGCAGCTGTTTGAGCTGATCTTCGCGGATCTCTCCGCCGACGGTCTGAACGGAGAATGCACCGGCGGTGAGCAGCGGATTCTTAACGATTCGGGTGTGGGTACCGGTAGTCGCCGTGGGGACCAGGGCGCTGTTTTCGACAGGAGTGGCCGGGGGTGTCGATTGCGACTCGGTCGAGGAGGGTGCGGCAGATGCATCTGTGGCGAGTGGTTTGACGAGTTGCTCCGGAGCCGGGGCCTGACCGAGAGCGGCCACGCTGAGGGCCGTGAGCAGGGCAATTCCGAACCACGTTGCCGAGAGACAATCTGTTCTGGAGATTACGGACCCCACACGAAGAGCGTTGATGGGCGTGTGCATTCGGCAACCCCTCGCTGCGACAGTTGATCGAGATTCTGTTGTCTGCTTGCAAGGATGCCTGCGAAACGTAAGTTATTGAAGATTCATAATGTAACGTTACGGATGGGTCACGGATCGGGCTGTTTGAAACGCCATAGGATTCGTCGGAAGAGGCCGAGAACGCGGCGCTGATCGGCTGTATTCAGGTGCATGCGGCGGAGCATGAGGCGCAGATCGTGACGGTTAGGCTCCTGCATGTTCTTGGGGGAGTAGCGGGCAGCGACCATGACCTCATGGATCAGGAGGGCCAGGATGTCGAGCTGACCAGATGAAGGAGCCTGCTCGTCGGCCGTGGGCTGCGTTTCTGCCCTGGGAGACTTTGGGCTGGGGTTCGGATATGGGTGCCCAGTGCGCGCCGCGAGTTCGTAGAGGCAGACCGCCGCAGCCTGGCCCAGGTTCATCGAAGGCTGTTGCGGGTGGGTGGGGATTTCGACGAGGACGTGGCAGAATGAGAGGTTTTCGCGGGTGAGGCCTTGTTTCTCGGGCCCGAAGATCACGGCAATCTTCCCGTCGCGGACCAGGTGGTCATTTACGAGAGGTGCGATCTCGTTGAGCTTTACGGCAGGCTGATCCGGCTTGCGATGTGTCAGGGAGCCGGTTCCGAGGATGAAAGTGCATTCGCGAACGGCGTCTGCAACGGTGGCGAATTCTTCAGCGTGTTGAAGGATTTCTGAGGATCCGATGGCCGAGCGGGCCTCACGCCAATGCGGCTCATAAGCCGAAACGACGGAGAGATGCCGGAACCCGAAATTCGCCATTGCCCGCGCCACCGCGCCGATGTTGAGAGGGTTGCGGGGGGAGACGAGGACGACGGAGATGCGATCGCGTTGTGATTCACTGAGCAAAGAACGATTGTAGAACCGGCGCGAAGCGACCGCTTTCCGCTCCCATCCGCATCAGGGACGCAAACGCATCCAAAAGAAGGCTACCTCGGTTGAGGTGCCGGCTTGTTCGCGGGTTTCGGCGCAGGCTTTGCCTGAGGTGATTTCTGCGAAGCTGGCGGCCTCGACGATTGCTACACTCGAATCACGTATGGTCCCCGATACGCGTTCTCCTCAACAGGAGCCTCAAAGCGAAATTGAGGAGCTTTGTGCGACGGCACGGAGTTGCTATGCGCGCGGCTGGGTTCCGGCTACGAGCGGCAACTTCAGCATGCGCTGGGGGAGCCGGATTTACATCACGCCGACCGGTTTGGACAAAGGGGCACTTACGACCGACGACCTGCTTGAGATCGATCTGGATGGCGCTGTTCTGGGTGGGAATGGAAGGCCGTCCGCAGAGACGAGCCTGCATACGGTGATTTATCGCGAGCGCGTGCATGCCCGAGCAATTCTCCACGTACACAGCATCTGGAACACGCTGCTGTCAGGGAGATTTGCGGCGGAGGGAGATGTGACGTTGCGCGGATACGAGCTACTGAAGGGGCTCTCCGGCGTGGCGACGCACGAACATACGGAGCGCGTGCCGATTATCGAGAATACACAGGATTATGCGCCATTGGCGGAGAAGTTGAAAGCTGTGTTACATGAAAACAGTGATGCGCACGGGGTTTTGCTGAGCCGTCACGGGCTTTATACTTGGGGTGAATCGGTGGCTGAGGCGCGCCGTCACCTGGAGGCACTCGAATTTTTATTCGAGGTGGAGGGACGGCAGCTCTTCGGCCAGCCTGCTTGAGGGCGGTCGGGCTTTCGAGCGGCGCACAACGACAATTCGCCGGCCAGAAGTTGAGGAGTGCATATGGCAGTTCTTCGCTTCCCCGCAGAGTCGTCCACACCACATGGGCCCGTTGGGGACCGCAGAATCGAAGACGAATCCGCAATTCACAGTGAGCTTGCTGCGCTGGGGATCGATTACGAGCGCTGGAGTCTCGAGCGCGTGGGTGCGGATGCGTCAGCAGAAGAGGTGCTCGCTGCCTATGCAGGGGAAATCGCCGGGATGAAGCGGCGCGGCGGCTACGTAACTGCCGACGTGATCGACGTGAATCCGGCTACGCCGAATCTTGAGACCATGCTTGCGAAGTTCGACAAGGAGCATACGCACTCGGAAGACGAGGTGCGGTTCATCCTGGCGGGTCGCGGAATCTTCTTTCTGAACATCAATGGGCGTGTGGCATCGGTTGAGGTTGGGCCGGGGGATATGCTGCGCGTGCCACGGGGAACGACGCATTGGTTCACCCTTTGCGAAGATCGACGCATTCGCGCGATTCGGTGGTTTCAGGACACGACGGGTTGGACACCGCACTATACGGAATCGGGGGCTGAAAAAGGGTACCAGCCGTTGTGCTTTGGTCCCGCATATTTCGGTCCTCGCGCGGAGACCGGCATCCGCGTATGAGCAAGCCCAGGCCGCCGAAACTTTTTCTTCTCGATGTTGAAGGAACGATAGCGCCGCTTTCACTGGTGTACGACCAGTTGTTTCCGTACGCTCGAAAGCACTTTGAGAATTACCTGCAGACCAATGCGGGCGAGCCGGGCGTTGTGAGCGATCTGACGACACTGGCGGAAGAAAACGCGAAGGAGGCGGATACGACGGCGCCGAAGTTCGCGAATCCGGAATACTGGGACGAAGCAATCCCGTATCTCAACTGGCTGATGGATCGCGATCGGAAATCGACGGCGCTGAAGAGCCTGCAGGGTCGCATCTGGAAGGGTGGCTTCGAGCGCGACGAATTGCAGGGGACCTTGTTCGAGGATGTTCCGCCGGCGCTGGAGCGCTGGTCGTCGGCTGCGCATGTGGCGATCTATTCTTCGGGCTCAGTAGCCGCGCAGTTGCTGTTGTTTCGGCACTCGAACTTCGGCGATTTAACGCCGCTGATCGCGGGTTACTTTGACACGCGGACCGGTCCGAAAACGGCGAAGGAGAGCTATGAATCCATCGCGAACGCCATGAACTGCGACCCGCGCGAAATCATGTTCTTCTCTGATGCGGTGCGTGAACTGGACCCAGCGCGCGAGGCCGGGTGTCATACGCGGCTGGTGATGCGCGAGGGCAACGCGCCGGTCGAAGACTCGCATGGACACCGCAAGATCAAGACGTTCAAAGTCCTCTGAGCAACGCGCCGCCGAATCGTTGATCGCAGGTGAGGAATCCAATGAGAGCAAATGTACGACTGGACTAACCCCGCAACAACCGCGCTGAACGAGATTCGCAACGCCGCGCTGGTGCGGTTTTCGGTGCTCGCGCTGAGTTCGATATTTTTTCTGGTGGATCCATTCGCGGCGATTCCATCGTTTCTCGCGATCACGGAGAGCGTGGATGCGTCACGACGCAAGCGCATGGCGCGGAAGGCGGCGCTTACCTGTTTCATCGTGCTGACGAGCTTTGCGCTGGCGGGGCAGCTGATCTTCAGGATGTTCGGGATTACGCTGCCGGCCTTTGAGATCGCTGGCGGGCTGATCCTGCTGCTGATCGGGTTGGACATGCTGGAGGCACGGCGGTCACCTACTCAGGAAGCCCAGGGTGATACGGAAGAGGGCGCGGCGAAGGAGGATGCGGGGATTGTGCCGCTGGGGATTCCGATGCTGGCAGGGCCCGGGGCGATTTCATCGGTGATGGTGCTGGTAGGGGCGGTGCCGAGCTTGCTGCACTGGCAGATGGGGGCGATTCTGGGATCGATCGCAATTACCTGCTTTATCAGCTACTTAGTGCTGGCGGGAGCGGGGCGGGTAAGGACGGTACTGGGAGAGACGGGGATCCGGATCCTGGTGAGAATCATGGGATTGCTGCTGGTGGCTCTGGCAATGCAGTTTTTCGTGAATGGGCTGGCGGACCTAGGGATTGTTTCGCGGCCGTGAAGTGCCTTTGTCTCCACCCTGACTGCCCCCAAAAGCGCGCAGGATGGGTAACCGCGATTCCGGCCGATTTAGATTTGAATTTTGGGCTGGTCTGGAGCGGCCAGGAGGGGCTTTCCCACAGAAACCAGCCACTTTCCACAGCCAGGGCAGGTTGCGTGAATACCGGTCGGTTGTTATTCTCGAGAAGTCGCGAAACTGCGCATGAAATCAGCGAGTTTCGTGATTTGCAAGACGAGTAGCCTTGTGCTATTCTTAAAAAGTTGCAGATGAGCAGTGGAGCCTCCCGGTGGCCTTGTGGCCTGCCCCAAGTGGGAAGTGGGAAGCCAGTTCGTAGGGTTGGATGAAGAAGCGGTAGCCGCATCCCCGACCCCTGTAGGGAATCCCGCAGAGAACAAACCCCATTGCATGACCCAGGAGGCCAGTCCTCTTGTGCGCGCGAAATGCGCGAGGCGATTATCGCTGGTTGTTGTTTGAAATTTTTGCGCAGTGCGACCTTCTGCGACCGGTAATTGCTGGCCGTTATGTCGATCGAATAGGCAGGAAAACCTGCCTGCTGTAGATGAAATGTTATGGTCTTGATTCCCACCGAATCGCGGCTTGACACGACATCGGAACTTCGATAGGTTTAGAGGGTTCGCGCAAAAATGCCTATGACCGCTGTAGAGCGTGAATTTGGCAGGCGCAATGAGTTCGAGGACAACTCCGACGTCACAGTCTGGAGCCTCGATCCAAGCGGCACCGCTCAGGCGGAAAGCCAAAAGGATCTTTGACAATAAGGTTGAACGTGCCAGTCGTGAGAGTCGATCAGGTTTGGCTTGATCATTCTCACAAGGTAAGGCGTCTCGGCTTTCGAGCCCGAGACGCGGCCAAATCCCACCGACCTCCGTCGGGTGGGTGAGGGCAACCAGTTTCAAACGAGAGTTTGATCCTGGCTCAGAATCAACGCTGGCGGCGTGCCTAACACATGCAAGTCGAACGAGAAAGTGGAGCAATCCATGAGTAAAGTGGCGCA
>Ga0335080_10004946_pt1 | contig 13649 bp, 11 predicted proteins | sample Lox_Sample_34_FD_206720 | JGI IMG/M metagenome (GOLD analysis project Ga0335080, IMG submission 206720) | Soil microbial communities from Loxahatchee National Wildlife Refuge, Florida, United States - Lox_Sample_3.4 | ecosystem: Environmental > Terrestrial > Soil > Wetlands | place: USA... | reverse complement strand
CGCTCTTGTCTGATGCCCGACGCTATCGTTGATGCTCCATCCTCTGGGACCAACTTGGGGTCCCCAGATGTATCCGCCGAGTTCAGTCCGGTCAACTTGTCTACCAGACGCCTGCTGGCCGCGGCTACGAGACGTAATTCTCCGCCGTAGTGCGAGAAGGGCCTGGCTAAAACTCCCGGCTGCTGTAAGAGATCGCAGTAAAGATCGAGTGCCGTAACCATGTTGCGGACATCGTGGGCAACTTCAGCGATGTTTTCCGCGTGATTTCCGAGGGTCGCGAGGGTTTCAATGACGGTATTAACGCGCCTTTGCTCTTCGAGGCCCAATTCCGATAGATTTTCAATCTGCTGCATCTCTGATCCCTTTCTTCATGTCCGGGTAATTACATCGGCATTTTTGTCCTGTTCTTATACACGTGTCGTGCCAAAATCGGACGTTTTGGGTTAAATCCAGCAGCGGCAGGAATATACACATGAATTGGCGGGCTCATCGCCAAGGTCATAAATCCGCTCGTGAATTCCCAATCTGGGATCGGTGACAGCCTAATTCATGATTTAATTCGATATTTTTCAGTAAGTTAATCTGACCTATCGTCAGCCATTCCTGATCTGGTCTTTCCCGAAATGGAAGGTTCGCTTGGCATGGATCCGGATTGGTCCTCGAGGTTCCCGTACAATCGCGCTATGAACGGCCAAGTCTCCGCAGTTTTCTTCCGTCCCGGCGATCGCAAAACCAAGCAACTTCGTCCCCTGTCTCTCACCCCTGAGTTTGTGCAGACTGCCGAAGGTTCCGTTCTTGTCTCGTTAGGCAATACGCGGGTGCTGACGAACGCCACGATCGAGCAGGGGGTGCCGGGATGGCTGCGTAACTCGGGGAGGGGGTGGGTGACGGCGGAGTACTCGATGCTGCCGCGGTCCACCGTGACGCGTACGCCACGCGAGAGCGAGCGGGGCAAGATCGGCGGCCGCACCCACGAGATCCAGCGGCTGATCGGACGGAGCTTGCGGTCAGTTGTGGACATGCAGGCGCTGGGCGAGCGGACGGTGATCCTCGATTGCGACGTGATCCAGGCCGATGGAGGAACGCGGACGGCCGCCATCACCGGGGCGGCGGTAGCGCTGGGGATCGCGTTGAACGCGCTGGTCAGGGCTGGAACGCTGAAGCAGTCGCCAATGAAGCAACTGGTAGCGGCGACGTCAGTGGGAATTGTCGGCGGAACTCCGCTGCTCGATCTCTGCTACGAGGAGGATTCGCAGGCCGAGGTCGATATGAACGTAGTGATGACGGAGGATGGCGGCCTGGTGGAGACGCAGGCCACGGCGGAGAAGGGGAGTTTTTCGCGCCGCGATCTGGATGAGCTGATCGACCTGGCGGAAGCTGGAATTAAGGAGATCTTCGCGATTCAAAGGGCTGCGTTGGGGAGTTAATGCTGTGCGTCCCGGCCGAACGAAATATTTAGATCGGGTCTTGATTCCACGTGACTTAGAGGGTAGGGGGTCTCTTAAATGGCTGAAAGCATTGAGTTTAGATCGTAAAGTCCTCATAGAATTCAACTTAATCCCGACTTGCACGATCACGTGGGCCACCGGCACCACTCAACACGTTGCACCCGGGGACGGGACAGGAGCTTCCGGGACGCTCGAACGGGATAGACTTTCTTCCCTGTTTCATCATCAAATAAACGACTTATCGCGGGTGTCTGATATCGGTTGGGATTGCGATCAGAAATTGACATGACGGAACGACTGTCTTTCGGCGGGGGCCATTCACGACAATGGAGACGACGCTGCAGCTTGCTGGCTTCCATGTGGCTGATATTCGCTTTGCATCCTCTGACTGGGCAGAAGGTTGCGACGCACCGGTGGCCTGTGAAAGTACTGCGGCGTTTCCTTGCTCCTCTTCGCTCAAACCCGTTCTTACAGAGTAGCGTGGGCCCTTGCAGGCTCGGGATCGCAAGCTGTTTTTCGCCTGCTTCTACAATGGCGGCGCGAACGGAGTTTGAGTTCAGACTGGATGACGAAGATTCTGATCAGCCGGTCATACTTCAGCTGCGCACAGATCATGGAGGCCCATTTGCGCATCACTGGCTGGTATTGGACGGTGAGGAGGGGGGAATCACGATTGGTTTTGGGCCAGCCACGCTGCCATTTATCGACTCCGGACAGATTTCGCTGGAGGATGATTACGGGAACATCCAGTGGATTTCGGGGATGCATCCGCTGCCGTGGCTCGCGTTGCCTCCGATCAAGAACCATTACGCAGGTAGCCCGGGTGAAGGGCGGATCATCGGGGAACCGATTCGGCTCACGGCGGCTCAATCGGAGGTTCTGATTCGCAAGCTGCAGCATCGGCGGTTTGTCGGCCCTTATATTCCGCTATTTCATGATTGCCGCACGTTCGCATGTGCGACGCTGGCATCGGCGCAAGGGCACTCGAATTTGCCGTGCTATCTGTTGTTCAAGGGGCATTGGTAGATCATGCGGAAGAGCGGGTTGCTCAATGGATTCTTCAGCGAGCTGCGAAGTTGTGTCCTGACGCTTCGTGCACTTACAAAGACAATCATTGCTGCCAGCCTCACTGTGCCGAGATAATCGGCAACTCGACTGCGCTCGCATGACCTGGCGAGTGATAAATGCGCTGCATGGCCTTCTTGAAGTCTTCGGGTTTGGCCCAGAAGATGTTCTCCACGTAGGTCTGCGGATTGCGATCGTAGAGAGGGAACCAGCTGGACTGCACCTGGACCATCATGCGGTGGCCGGGAAGAAAGACGTGGTTCGTATTTGGGAGCGGGAAGCGATAAGTGAGCGGCTTGTTCGGTTCGATGGGCTTGGGATTGGAAAAGCTTTCGCGATAGCGTCCGCGGAGGATGTCCATGGCGATGGGAAGCTGATAGCCGCCAAGGCTCGGTTCGCCGGCGACTTCGTCGGGATAAACATCGATGAGTTTGACGACCCAGTCGGAGTCGGTTCCTGAAGTTGACGCAACGAGGTTCACGATGGGTTGACCCTGGATGTGGATTGGCTCTTGCAGGACATCGGAGGTGTAGGTGAGGACGTCGGGGCGGCCCGAGGCATCGCGCTGATCGTCGACGAGCCACTGCGGCCAGGTAAGAGGTGGATCGTAGCCAATGGGCTGGCTGGGACGGGCGCGGAAAGGCACTGGTTTGGAGGGATCGGAGACGTACTCGTCAAATGATTCGAGCTGAGCATTCGTCGCATTGGATGAGGAGGTAGCCGCTCCTGACGAGACCGGCGGGGAAAAGCTGAGCCTAGATCCGGCCTGGAGATAGAGTGGCTTTGTCGCGGGGGCTATCGGCCATGACGGGAGTTTCTGCCATTCATCCTTGCCTGTCTCGTATGCAGTGACAGGAGCAATGTTCAGTGAGGGCGCCTCATCTTTGAGGTAGTGCGCGAGGAAAGGCGCGAGGACATTTTTGCGGAACCACATGCCGGTGTCGGCGCCGAAGCGGATGGCTCCGAGCGAATCGGCGGGTTCGATCTCCTGTCCGTGGTGCCATGGGCCGAGCACGAGAAAGACCTTGTCGTTATTTTTGTCGAGCGGCTTGATGGCCTTGTAGACGGCGGGCGCGCCGTAGATGTCTTCTTGATCCCAGAGGCTGGCGACGAGGAGGAAGGGAACCTTGATGCCTTCTTCCGTGAAGTCTTTCTTCAAGACCTGATCCATGGCCTGATCGGACCAGAAAGTGTCGTATGCAGGATGCGCTAGTATTTTGCGCCAGAAGCCTACCTGATCCATGCCGCGCTGGCGGCCAAGCTCTCCGGCGGAGCCGGCACGCATGTAGGTGTCGTAGTCATCGAAGGTAGAAGACCACCACCTGGTGAGGACGCCGTTGGAGAGGAAGCCGCCGGCGCGGGTGCCTTCCTGCTCGTAGATATACGGCATGTTCTGTTCACGGAATGCACCATTGTGAAACCAGTCGTCGCCCATCCAGCCGTCGACCATGGGGTTCATGGGAACCGACACTTTGAGCGCGGGATGCGGATGCACAAGTGCGGCGAGGGGAAGCCAGCCATCGTAGGAGATGCCGAGAATACCTACGCGGCCGTTGGTTTCGGGGATGTTGTGGATGAGCCACTCGATGGTGTCGTAGGTGTCTGTGGACTCGTCAACGGGCGTGGGATTCTGCGGGCCACACATGGGGCGATTCATCACGAAGTCGCCCTCGGAGCCGTACTTGCCGCGGATGTCCTGAACAGCGCGGATGTAGCCACCGTCGACGATGACGTCGGTGGCGTTGTCGTAGCCGTAGAGAGTGGGGCCAAGATGCGCGCTGGCAAGATGGCCGGTCTGGTCATCGGCGCTGTAGGGCGTGCGCGTCAGCAGAATCGGAGCATGTGTCGCACCTTTGGGAATGAGGATCACCGTGTGGAGATGGACACCGTCGCGCATGGGAACCATGGCTTCGCGGCGTTCGAAATTGAAAGAGGAGGTGACCGGCTGGAGTTGTTCCGGAGATTCGCTGGGGTAGTTCGGATATTGCTGAACTGGGGTTTTGGGGCCGGAGCCCTGGGATTGCGCGACAATGCCGGAAGCAGCGGCGGCCAGGCAGGACAAGGCGATGAGGTTCCTGAAGGAAATCATGCAGTCGACCTCTTGTGATGGAGGAGTCAAAGGCAGAGTACTAGTTGTGATCTTCTGGTGACAACTCGAAACCACTGCGCCAGGTAGAGCGATGTTCCGAGCAATGAAGGAGTTGTGGCGCTGTGTTCCGAGGCACACTTTCGACTTGCGCGGCTCTGCTACCATAGGGACGATCGCAGTTCCTGCCGCCAGACAGGCAGATGTGTATGCGTCGTACGGGCGGCCGAATTTCCAGAAAAGACCTAGAAGGAGAATTGCTATGCCATTAGTCTCCATGCGGCAGCTTCTCGACGAGGCCGCCAAGGGCGGATACGGCGTCGGCGCATTCAACGTGAACGACATGGAACAGATTCAGGCCATCATGATGGCGGCGAAGGAGACCAACTCGCCGGTGATAGTGCAGGCCAGCCGCGGAGCGCGTGCATTTGCCGAAGATCTGTATCTTTTCCGCCTGATCCAGGCAGCCGCGGAGCTGAATCCCGGGATTCCGATCGCGATGCACCAGGATCATGGAAACAGTTTTGAGACCTGCAAGAGCGCCATTGAACTCGGTTACACCTCGGTGATGATGGATGGATCGCTCAAGGAAGATGGAAAGACTCCCTCGACATTTGAAGAGAACGTGGAAGTGACGCGGCGCGTGGTCGACTTTGCGCACGAGCGCGGCGTGACGGTCGAAGGCGAGATCGGCGTTCTGGGCGGCGTGGAAGATGGGCACGGCGCGGGCGGTTCGGGCCTCGAACATATCACCGATCCCGACCAGGCTGTTGAATTCGCAGAGCGCACCGGCGTTGACGCGCTCGCGATCGCCATCGGCACCAGCCACGGTGCCTACAAGTTCACCAAGAAGCCGGACGGCTCGGTTCTCAAGATGGACGTGCTCATCCAGATTCACAAGCGCCTGCCGCATACGCATCTCGTGATGCACGGCAGCTCGTCCGTCCCGAAGGACCTGCAGGACATCGTGAATCAGTACGGCGGAAAGCTGAAGCAGACATGGGGTGTTCCGGTTGAAGAGATTCAACTGGGCATTCGCAACGGCGTACGCAAAATCAATGTCGACACCGACAATCGCCTCGCGATTACCGGGGCAATCCGTAAAGTTTTCGCGGAGACACCAGAGAAGTTCGATCCGCGCGATTACCTGAAGCCGGCACGCGAAGCCATGAAGAAGGTCGTCGCGTTGCGCATGCAGCAGTTCGGACAGGCCGGACACGGCAAGGACTATCAGCCGGTTCCGATCACCGAGATGGCAAAGGGGTACAGGAGCGGCGCGCTGGACACGCGGCCATCGATGGCTGCAGGCCGGTAGAGATTCACGCTGTTTTAGACAAGGTGGCCGCTCCGAAGTGGGGCGGCCATTTTGTTTTTGGTCCACGAAGTTGCCGTTCCCAGTGAGAGCCCGATCCAGCCGGCCAGTACACACTCCATTGCGATTTGCGGTCCAACGATCTCGGGGCGCACTCAGGTGACGCGGCTGCGGAGCGGGGCTTCAAAGCGCAACCTGGGTTCCGCGCGCCGAACATAATCATCTCGCCATTCACCAGGATGCATTACGTTTCGCATACACCGATGGACCACACCGCGGTAATCAGGTTCGTGGAGACACGGTTCCTCGGGAGCGCTGCGCATCTCACAGCCCGCGATGCGGTGCAGCCGAATCTCCTGGAGTTCTTCGACCTCAGCAACGTGCCATGGTCGACTCCGCCCTGTCCGCCGCCTCCGGCCAGCCCGCAGGCGCTCGGCTACAACCCATGCCTGCCGCAGAGCATGGGGCCGTGAGACGGTACTTGCGAGCTTCCAGATCGCGAAAGGCAGTTCCGTACGTAACGAATTGGCTTTTATACTTTGGCCAATGAATCGGGATCAAGCACGGTCTGACGGGGTTCTCCTGCTTTGCCTTGGCGCGGTTATGTTTTTGGCGACCGGATTCCTGATGTTAAAAGCACAAGGGGGAATAGGGCTGGATTTCAAGATGGTGTACAACAGCGCGCGCTGTTTGCTTGACCATCACGATCCGTACAAACAGGCGGCTATACAGAAGACTTACATCGAGAATGAACAAAAGCTAGGTGTGGATTGCTGTTCCGATCTGGCTGCGTTACCGGTTGAGACACGGTACTGGGTATATCCACCTACCATTTTTGCGGTGAGCTTACCGATCGCGATCTTTCCGATGAAGGTGGCGTTCGTGCTGTGGACGACATTGGCCGCTGCCGGGTTCCTGGTTGCGGCGGCGATGATGTGGAACGTTGGGAGTGAGTATGCCCCCCGGGTTACGGGCGCGTTTTTGTGCCTGCTCCTCGCAAACAGCGGAACGCTTGTCTCTACGGGCAATGCCGCTTCTCCAGCGATCAGTCTGAGCATCATCGGCGCGTGGTGCCTGATACGCGAAAGGGCCGTCATTTTCGGCGTAATTTGCATGGCCATGAGCCTTGCACTTAAGCCCCACGATTCGGCGCTGATATGGCTTGCGCTTTTCCTGTTTGGAGGCACGGTGCGCAAGCGCGCGTTGCAGAGCGCGGCACTCATGGCATGCTCCACTGTTGCGGTCTTGCTGTGGGTATGGCAGATTGCGCCACATTGGGCAAGCGAACTCCACTTGAATGTGTCGGAACTTTTAGCGAAGGGCGGAATGGACGATCCGGGACCGGCCGGCGTATTGAAACGCGGCACAATGACGCTCACGAATCTTCAATCGGTTCTCAGTCTCATTCGAAACGATCCGCGATTCTATAACACGGCAAGCTATGTAATTTGCTTCTTGACGGTCGGGATATTGGTGTTTGTTACGCTGCGGTTCAGGGCCTCGAAGGAGAGCCGGTGGCTAGCCATGGCCTTTGTCGCCGCGCTAACGCTGCTTCCGTTTTACCACCGTCACTATGATTCGAAGATTCTGCTGGTGACGATTCCGGCTTGTGCATTCCTGTGGAAACGGAAGGACTCCATGGGTAGACTTGCGCTGCTTGTGACGACAGTCGGGCTGTTGATGGCTTCGGATCTTCCCTGGGCGTTCTATATCAGCGCTACCTCGAATCTTCAACTTTCGGGAACCTGGGCTCAGTTGTATTTCTACTCGCGTGCCCTGCCAGTTCCATGCGCAATTCTGCTGGTGGCAGTTTTTTTCCTAGTGGCCTATATCAATGATCTGCGCCGCGGCAGTGCACTCGAGGACGTGCCGGCCTCAAGCCGGGCTGAATGGGAAGCCATAGAGAACGCATAACCGGCTCAAAGGAGAGACCTGCAATCTGGAATTGAAGGTTTCAGGAAAGGGCCGGTTCGATTCGCGGTGAGGCAACCGAGGAAATCTCCTGATCCTTGTACTGAAGCTGGTATAGCTTCCAGTAGAGGCCGCGCTGGGCGAGCAACTGCTGGTGCGTACCCATCTCGCGCAGCTGGCCTTTGTGCATCACGAGGATAGTGTCGGCGCGCTGCACGGTCGAGAGGCGGTGAGCGATGAGCACGCTGGTTCGACCCTCAACCATGCGGTCGAGCGCGCCGCGGATGCGCAGTTCGGTGTCGGTGTCGACGCTCGATGTGGCTTCGTCGAGGATGAGGATGCGCGGATTGTAGGCGAGAGCGCGGGCAAAGTTGATGAGCTGTTTCTGGCCGGTGGAGAGCGAGTTGCCGCGCTCGAGTACCGGCTCGTCGAATCCGTTGGGCAGAGATTCGATGAAGTCAAGAACATTGACGTCACGTGCGGCCTGGCGCAACCCGGCTTCGGTGATTGACGCATTGCCGAAACGAATGTTTTCGGCGATGGTTCCGGCGAAGAGGAACGGGTCCTGGAGGACGACGGCGAAGTGGGCGCGCAATGCGGACAAATCCAGGTCCCGAAGTTCAACTCCGTCGAGACAGATCGAGCCGGCGGTCACGTCGTAGAAGCGCATCATCAGGCTGGTAAGAGTTGTTTTGCCGGCACCGGTGTGGCCGACGATGGCGACGGTCTGACCGGGTTCGATCGTGAATGAAACGTCCTTGAGGATCCAATCGATGTCGGTCAGTGCGGCGAGTTCTTTGGCTCGTTCTGACGATTCGTGGAGGTGGTCGACCAGAGATTTCTGCTCAGGCGTCAGCTTCTGGTAAGTGAACCAGACGTGGCGGAACTCGATGCGGTTCGATCCATCGCCGAGTTGCGGGTGAGCTGGGCTGACGATCTCGGGAACAGTGTCGAGCAACTTGAAGATGCGTTCGCAGGCTGCCATCGCGGCCTGCAGGATGTTGTATTTATCGCTCAGGTCCTGGATTGGCCGCCAGAAGCGCTGCGAGTACATATTGAAGGCGGCCAGCATGCCAATCGTGACCGAGCCCGAGATTACCCCGAAGCCGCCGCGCCAGATCACGAGGGCAATGGCGATGGCGGAAAGAATCTCGACCGCAGGGTAGTAGAGCGCGTAGGCAAAGATCGTGTCTTTGAACGCAATCATGTGAAGACGGTTGACGGCCTCGAAGTCTTTGTAGGCGCGCTGTTCGCGATTGAAGAGCTGTACGACGCTCATTCCGCTGACGTGTTCCTGAGTGAAGCTGTTGATCCGGGCGATGGCTGCGCGCACACGTCGATAGCTTTCGCGCACGCTGTTTCGGAACATGCGCGTCACGATCAGAATCAGCGGGAAGACCGAGAATGCAAGCAGAGCCAGCCACCATTTCGTCTTGAGCATTACGATGGCCATGATGGTGAGGGTGAAGAAATCATCGACGATGGCCAGGATTCCGCCGGTGAACATCTCGTTGATGGCGTCGACGTCGGAGGTGATGCGCGTGACAAGACGGCCTACAGCGTGAGTGTCGAAGAAGGCGACGTGCATGCGCTGCATGTGACGGAAGATGTCGCGGCGCAGATCGAACATGATCTTCTGGCCGGTCCATTGCATCAGGTATGTCTGAATGAACTCGAAGAAGTAAGCCGAGATTTGACAGATGAGGAAAATGATGGCCAGGCGGGTGATGCCTTGCATTGGGGTTGGGGGCAGGTGGCGGACCAGGAAGGTGGTGAGGCCGCCTTCGTTGCTGAGCAGTGAAGCACCCGAGGAGCCTTTGTCGGAGGGAAAGTAGCGGTCGATGGCGATCATCACGAGGTAAGGTCCGGCGACGTCGCTAATTGACTTCAATGAGATGGACGCAGAGGAGACAACCGCCTGCAACCAGTAGGGTTTGAGGTAATGCGCCAGGCGTTTGATCAAGCGGGAATCATAGACCTTGCCCACGGGATCTTCGTCGGCCCGCTGCGGAGGCGTACCCTTGTGCTCGTCGCGGCTGTCCGTCTTAGGCTTGTTCGGATCTGGTTGACGTTGTTTTTTTTCGGCGTCCGGCATTGATGAACTGTCGTTTCAGGTTCCATTGTACGGGTGAACGACAAAGCATTTGATCGAATCGGTTTGCAGCGTTTCTGCGTGAGGAAATCCGGAGAGCGCGGTAGGACAGGCGCAGAAGTTAAACTCAAAGGGTGGGTTTCGAGAAGTTTCACGGCAACGCGGCGACGGTGCGACGCCTGCGCGAGTGCGTCCGCAGCGGGCATTTTCCACAGGCGCTGATCGTCGCCGGGCCGAAGGGCGCGGGGAAGTACACGCTTGCGTTGATGCTGGTCCAAGCAGTGAATTGCCTTGAACCGACCGAAGCGGATGGCCTGCCCGACTTTTGCGGACACTGCGCAAACTGCGTGCAGATCGGCGAAGCTGCAAACCTGGAAGATCGAGTAGCTGAAGCAGTTGCAGCACGCGAAGAGCTGCGCGAGGCGGACAAGCGTGAGACGCGCATCCTTATTCAGACCCATCCCGACGTGCTGATCGTGCCGCCCGATCCACCGCAATTGCTAATCAAGATTGGACAGGTGCGCGAGGTTATCCATGCCGCGTTTTATCGTCCGGCGGTCAACGCGCGCCGGGCTTTTTCGATCTTTACGAGTTCGGCATTCATGAAAGAGGCGGCGAACAGCCTGCTGAAGGTTCTCGAGGAACCACCGGAGCGGACTTCGCTCATGCTTCTCACCGAGAATCCGCACGAACTGCTCCCCACTATTCGTTCGCGAGCTGTTCTCTACCGACTGGGAGCGCTGCCAGCGGCTGAGATCGAAACGTTACTTGCTGAACGCAGGCCTGAGTTGAAGACGCAACAGCGAGCGCTTGTGGCGAGACTGGCGGAAGGAGCCGTGGGACGAGCCCTGACGTTTGATCTCGAATCGTACCTCTCCAGCCGGAAAGATGCGCTTCTGGTTCTCAGAACGACACTGCGTGAGCCGGACTATTCGGAATTGTTCCGCACAACAGAGACTTATCGCGGCGGAGCGGACGGGCAGGCAAAGACCATTGATCTGCTGCGCGCACTCGGGGGTCTGCTGGAAGATCTGCTGCTTGTGGTGGCAGGAACACCGGCGCTGCTCCGCAATCTCGATTTAGCGCAGGAACTGGAAAAAATGGCGCAGGGACTTACCGTGGACTGGATCGCCGCAACCTCGAGAGCCGTTGTGCAGGTGGAGCAGGGAATGCGGCGGAATCTGCTACGGTCTCTATCACTCGATGCCATGGCGGTTAGCCTTGAGGACCGCTGATGCAATTGCGACGAGGGAACGACACCGCACGAGTGCTAGATCCGATCGATTCGCCGGCTGGGCGCGAACCTAAGCAACTTACCAGTTGCCTTGGGCATCTTTTGAGGTAGAATCAGGGAACCTTTCAAGCGAAGACCGCAAGAGTCTGTCTTTCGGTTGTGCCGGAGCTTACTGTTGCTCTGGAAAGAATTCCTTCATTTTCACTGTCAAGCAAAGCCCTGCTGTGGTTCTGCATCTTTGCAACCAAGAGTCCCGTTGCCCTGGAGGACCATATTCTATGAATAGTCAGACAATTTCTCCAACCGTCGAGAACCAGCGGCGCACGACGACGTTTTTTCCCTCGCATCGCAGGAACCAGAGTTCACTATCGACACCGTCCTTTCGTTTCACAAATCATGAACTGGAAGAGAACGCAGTGCATCGCCAGGCCGAGCTGTTTTATCTGCAGAAACAAATTCAGTCGCAAACGCCGATGGTCATCGTACTGGAGGATGGCGAGCGCATTGAGGGCTGCATCGAGTGGTATGACCGAGGTGTACTCAAGGTGCGCGGACGGGCGAAGGTGCTCGTCTACAAGTCTGCGATCAAGTACATGTACAAGCTCGGAGAGGCGGGGCTGTAGAGACGGAGAACAGGGATCAGGATTCCGCAGAGAAAGCAGCCTTCCTGAGGCGGTCGCGGATTGCTTCGCCGATGCCGGTGGACTGGGGCATCGGGCATAGGATCACATCACATCCCTGGGCATCGAGAGCGCGGAGACCCGCGTAGAGCTTCTCCGCCAATTCGGCGGAGGTGTTCCAGGAGCCCCATGCGAATTCGGCTGCGACTCGGAGCGGAGCCCCGAGGTCGAGGTTGGCCAACTCGGTTGGGAGCATCAGGCCGAGGCGATGATTTTCGTGCGGTTTCGCTGCTTCGGCGAGGCGGGCGGGGAGTTCGTCGATTGTTCCCTCGACGAGAATCAGGCGGGCGCGGGGTGCGTAATGACGCAGACCAACGCCGGGCGAGGGAAGGGCCTCGCGGTCGGCGGAGCGGGGAAGCATCTTGTCTTCCCAGATTTCGACAGGGCCGGTGATCTCGCGGATCTGCTGGGCGGTGATCGCTCCAGGGCGGTAGATGATCATCGGGTATTGATTAGGATCGAGGACCGTGGATTCGAGGCCATGCTGAGTCGGTCCCGCGTCGAGTACGGCGTCGATCTCACCATCGAGGTCTTCGAGGACGTGCGCTGCTGTTGTCGGGCTGATGTGGCCGAAGACATTTGCGCTGGGCGCGGCTATCGGGACGCCCGCCTGGCGGATTAGTTCGAAGGCGACGGGATGTGCGGGCATCCGGATGCCTACGAGCGGGCGGCCGGCGGTGATCATGTCGGGGACGGCTTCGCTTCGGGGAAGGAGAAGCGTCAGCGGTCCAGGCCAGAAGACGCGCATCAGATCATGGGCGGCTGAAGGAATTTGCATGACGAGCGGCTCGAGCATCGGATTTTGTAACGCGGGACCGGCGATGTGGACGATGATCGGGTCCCACGAAGGACGCTGTTTGGCTTCGAAGATCCGGGCGACAGCCGATGGGTTGAGCGCATTGGCGCCGAGGCCGTAGACGGTTTCGGTCGGCAGGGCGACCAGGCCACCGGAGCGAAGAATCTGAGCTGCTTGCGCGATGGCGGCCTGCGCTTCATCGTTGTTGATGCGGGCAGGGTCGACAATAAGCCGAAGAGTCTTCACACTGTTATTGTCGCCGTTTGAAGCGGCTGCCGCCAGATGCGTATACTCACTGCTTACGATGGCGATCGAGACGGAAATTAAATTCCGGGTTGAGAGTGTGGATGCGCTGGCTGCGAAGTTGCGGCAGGCAGGGTTTCGCGAGCAGACCCCGCGGACGTTTGAGAGCAACGTTCTGTTCGATACGCCGGACCGGAGGATGCGCGCTCGGACGGAGATTCTGCGTATCCGGAATTACGGTGGGAAGTGGGTCGTGACGCACAAGAGGTTGCCGGATGTTGGTCCTGGCGAGGATGCGCACAAGCATCGGATCGAGACCGAGACTGAGGTTGCGGACGGTAGCGTTCTGACCGAGGTTTTTCTTTCCATTGGGTTGGTAGCTGCGTTTCGTTATGAGAAGTGGCGGAGCGAGTGGACCGACGGCGATGGACATTGCGTGATCGATGAGACTCCGATCGGCAATTATGCGGAGCTGGAGGGCGAGCCGGAGTGGATTGACCGGACGGCGGCTCGCCTGGGCGTGGAACGATCGGAATACGTGACCCTGAGCTACGGAAGACTTTTCGAGCAATGGTGCGCGGCGCACAAGTGTCCAGCGAACGATCTGACGTTTGAAGCGGTGGCACAAAATTGCGGGACGGCTTCGCAGAACGTCGGATGAATCGGTCAAGGCAAGGTGGAAGGCCGGGGTTCTAGTCCCGGCCTTTTGGCTTATGAGCTGATGAGCGCTCGATACAGAGGCGATCTGCTGTCTGCCCTCGGCTTTCAAAACAAGTGCCTCT
>Ga0335080_10004945_pt1 | contig 13651 bp, 10 predicted proteins | sample Lox_Sample_34_FD_206720 | JGI IMG/M metagenome (GOLD analysis project Ga0335080, IMG submission 206720) | Soil microbial communities from Loxahatchee National Wildlife Refuge, Florida, United States - Lox_Sample_3.4 | ecosystem: Environmental > Terrestrial > Soil > Wetlands | place: USA... | reverse complement strand
GGTCCGCCCCACAGTTAACACCTGGCCGATCTTCCGAAAACGAACCGCAATCTCTCTGTTTTCGCAACGCTCCTCATTGGCCTCGCCACGCCACTCCAGCTCGAATGGATGGGCATCCTCTATGCAAGCGAGATTCTGCTGGCGCTTGTGGCGCTCTGGGCGCTCCTCACTCACCTCACCGATGCCGGGTTCTGGCAGCGGCCGTTCACCACTATGCTGGCTTTCCTCGGAGTGACCATGCTGGCCTACCTCACCGCCGACCTGGTGTTGGGCACTGAGCCGCAGAACCTTGCACGCGGGTGGGCCCGCAATATTGTCCTCGGCAGCAACTTCATCGGTCTCTACTTTCTGTGCCGCCGCAATCCGTTCAACCTGATCATCTATGCGATTTCCGCCGCCGCAGGCATTCTTGGATATCTCGCATGGACCGGCCGGCTTCTCGACGACTGGAAATTCGGAGCCTCCGCGCCGGTGACGCTGCTGATCGCCTGCCTGGTGCCGCTGGTCGCCCCGGGCGGCCCTCTCATCGGTTCGCTGGCTCTGGGGGCTCTCGGGCTCGTGCACATTACGCTGAATTCCCGGGAGATCGGAGGCAACTGCCTGCTTGCCGGCGTCCTGCTGTTCGCGCGCTGCTCGGCGATGCCGCGGCTGAGATCTTTCGCGTGGGTGGCGCTTGGCGCTCTGGTGTCCTGCGGCCTTGGCGTGCTGCTTTACGCGTACACGCTCACGGATGGCCAGTATGGACAGCACCGCCAGTTCTCCAACGCCTGGCGAACCGCCGCGCTGATTACCGCTGCAACCGCTATTTCTGAAGCGCCATGGATGGGCAACGGGTCCCAAGCCAAGAACTTCGACCTCCAGTCCCGCTACGACTCCATTTTCGCCGAGCGCACTGGCATGCGTTATAGCGGCCAGCCGACTGACACCTCTACCTTCTCGCCGCATTCGCAAATCCTGCAGGCCTGGTTTGAAGCCGGCATCTTCGGCGCCGTGTTCTTTTTCTACCTCGGCTGGAAACTCGTGCGCGGGTTCGGCTGGTGCGTTTTCCACCGGAACCTTGACGTATTCTCTGTGCTGTTCGCCTTTTGCCTGTTGCGCGCCATCTGGCACCTCATGTTCAGCCCGTTCGCGGGGCTCGCGCGTCTGGATGTGGCGCTGGCGGCCGCCATCCTGTGCGTGCTCGATGCGGAGCGGCGCCGTATCTGCGCGCGATGAGGGTCAGGCTCAAGACAATCCTGCGTAGCTTGGGTCTGGCGCTCGTGGTTTTTCGTATGCGGGAATGGTGGCGCGGCCTCGCACGCGGTTGGCGCCGCACGCCCTCGCCCGATGGCTTCCCCCTCCCTCCACCCAACTTCATCGTCCTTGTAACCGGTTCGGCTGACACGGCCTGGTACACCGAAGGCGGCCGCTTAGCCGCCGGGAGTCTTTGCGACCTGCTGCGCGCAGCCGGGATCTCACCCCGTGATTTCCGGTCCATCCTCGATTTTGGCTGCGGCTGCGGGCGCGTCATCCGCCAATGGCCGGCCGTCACTTCCGCCGCGCTGTATGGCACCGATTGCAATCCGAAGCTCGTTGCCTGGTGCAGTCGGCATTTGCCCTATGCAAAATTTCAGTCAAACACCCTAGAGCCGCGGCTGGATTACGCCGATGGAATGTTTGAGTTTGCGTATGCATTGTCAGTTTTCACGCATACACCTGAACATTTGCAACAGCCATGGATGACCGAGCTACGGAGAATCCTGCGGCCGGGCGGGTATCTCCTCATCACGACACAAGGCAACGAGTTCCTCTCCAAACTGGACCAGGGCGAGCGCGATCGCTATCGCCAGGGAGGCATGGTGGTGCGGTACGGCGAAGCGGCCGGTACCAACCTGTGCAGCGTGTATCATCCCGAAGCCTACGTCCGCACCCGGCTGGCCGAAACGTTCACCTGGATCATGTCCCGTCCGCAGGGCGCTGCCGGCAACGGCAGGCAGGACATGTATCTGTTCCGTAAACCCAATGAAGATTCTGCAATGCGTTGGGAATATGGATCCGGCCCTGGGCGGCAGCGTCGAAGCAGCGCGCCAACTGGCCATCGCCCTCGATCGCCTCGGCCACGGCGCTGAACTGGTCACTATGTGCCACCCTCAAACCGAATGGACCGCTACCTGGCCCGGCGCGGTGCACTACGTTGGTCCTGCTCATACCCGATACCTTTACAGCCGGCATCTCCACCAGTGGATAGAGCAACACGCCGCGGAATACGATGCCGTCGTGGTTCATGGCCTGTGGCGGTACACCAGCCTCGGTGTGTGGCGCGGGCTTCGCCGCCACAAGGTTCCGTACTACGTTTTCGCGCACGGAATGCTCGATCCTTACTTCCGGCGCGCATTCCCGGCGAAACACCTTCAAAAAACGGCATGCTGGCTGGCGGCCGAACGACGCGTACTTCGCGATGCCAGGGCCGTCCTGTTCACGTGCGAGGAAGAGCGCTTGCGGGCGCGCCGGACCTTCTGGCCGTATCAGTGCCGCGAGCGCGTGGTGGGTTTGGGCATCGCGCGGCCCGAAGGAGACCTCACCGCCCGGAAGCAGGAATTCTACGATTCCTTTCCACAGGCAGCGGGCAAGCGCCTGGCTTTGTTTCTGGCCCGTATCCATCCCAAGAAGGGATGCGACCTGCTGATTCGAGCCTTTGCCCGCGTGGCGTCCGCCGATCCGCTTCTTCACCTGGTCATGGCGGGTCCGGATGAATGCGGTTGGCGAGCCGAGCTGGAGCGTCTCGCCGAGCAACTGGCTGTCCGCAGCCGCATTCTCTGGACCGGTCCGCTGTACGGGTCCGTCAAGCAGGGCGCCTTGTGCGCCGCCGATGTGCTGGCGCTGCCCTCGCACATCGAAAACTTCGGCATCAGCGTGGTGGAAGCCATGGCTTGCGGCGTTCCCGTGCTGATTTCCAACCAGGTGAACATCTGGCGCGAAATCGAATCGGATGGCGCAGGTCTCGCCGCACCGCCCAATGTGGATGGGATGACGGCTTTGTTTGAGCGCTGGCTGGACATTTCGGCCTCTGCGCGTCTCCGGATGCGAATCAACGCCGTCCGGTCCTTTTCGCGCCGGTTTGAATTGGAGCATTTTGCCCGTGAATTCATCGCATGCCTGAGAACGGCCTGACGCCGGTAGATCTTTCCGTCGTCATCGTGAACCACAATCACCGCCCGGTGATCGAAAAGTGTTTCGCGTCGCTGTTTTCCCTGCCCGACCTGGCGACGTTTGAGGTGACGCTAGTCGACAACACGCCCTTCGACGGCACGGCGGAGTGGGTCGCGGCCCGCTATCCCCAGGTTTCGATCCGCCGCAACTCGGCGCGCCGGGGTTTCGCCGCCAACGCCAACGCCGGCATGCGCGCGCTCGACCGGGGCCGCTACGCGCTGCTGCTGAATCCCGATGTGATTGCGTTTCCAGGTTTGTTGGACCGTCTGGTGGCCTTCATGGACACCCACCCGCAGGCCGCAATCGCCGCCCCGCAACTTTACAATGACGACGGCACGCCGCAACCGAACTGCCGCCGCTTCCCTACCCCCAGCACGCTGGCGCTTCGGGCGTTGCGCCTGGACGAGATCTGGCAGAGCCCGCAAGTCCGCCGCTATCTGATGGACTGCGAGCCACCCAGTTCCATCGAAGTGGACTGGGTCACGGGCGCCGCGCTGGTGGTTCGCCGCGCGGCCATTGAAGCCGTGGGCTGGCTGGACGAAAGCTATTTTCTCTACTGGGAAGATCTGGACTGGTGTTATCGCATGCGCCAGGCAGGCTGGAGTGTGCACCGGGTTCCGGACGCGAAAGCGGCCCATTCGCAACGGCGCGAGGGAGTGCGCCGGCCCTTCAGCCGTGCAAGCCGCGAGCAGGTGCTCGGCGCGATTCGCTTCTTCCGCAAATTCGGCTGGAATCCAGGGAGGGCGGCCTGATGGGCGCGCAGATCGCCTTCTCGGAGCTGGCGAGCCGGCCGGCGAAGATTGCGCAGCCCGCTGTTGTGGTGCGAGCACGGCCACGAGCCACCCTGTGCGTGCTCCTCGCCGCGGACGTTCTCGCGATTCTCGTGGCGCGAGCGGTGGTCATTCACCCCTCGGTCGGCTGGGACTCGCTGGGACTCTTTGTATTGACATATGCCGCCCTCGACTTGTATTCATCCGGGCAGAGTGCGGTAGAGGAACTCCGGCGCTCCGTTCTAGGCACGGGATTTGCGTGCCTGCTCCTCTTGCTGCGCGGCGGACCTGATCCACTGGGATTGCTGATCTTATCCGGTTGCCTGACCGCCGGTGCCGTGCCCTTCGTCCGCTCCATTACTCGTAACATCTTTGCCTCGCGACCGTGGTGGGGCGTCCCGGTGATCGTGCTCGGCGCGGGACAAGCCGCGAGAATGCTCATCGATCGCCTGCGCAAACAGCCCGAGGTGGGCTTCAAACCGGTGGCGTGTTTCGACGATGACCACCAGGGCGAGTGCGCCGGCGTTCCGGTGTATAACTGGATGCCAGGCGCGGGCGTGCTCGCCAAAACGCTCGGCATCCGCCACGCGCTGGTCGCCATGCCGGAACTCGCCGGCGAAGACCTGGTCTGGGCCCTCGACGAATGGGGTGCCGCGTTCCGGCATGTCATTCTGATTCCCGATCTGTCCGGTGTCTCGAGTCTGCGGGCTTCGGCGCGCGACATCGGCGGCCTGCTGGGTCTGGGGATGCGGCAGAATCTGCTCATTCCCCTCAACCGGTGGACCAAACGCGCATTGGACATTGCCGGAGCGCTGGTTCTCGGTGTTATCTCACTGCCCGTCCTCGCCGCCGCAGCCGTCTGGATCAAGTGGGCCAGCCGCGGTTCGGTATTTTACTGCCAGGAGCGGGAAGGCGAGAAGGGACGGCCCATCCGCATCCCCAAACTTCGCACCATGCACGAGGATGCGGAAGCGCTGCTCATGCGTGCGCTTTCGGAGTCTGCGGAAATTCGCGCCGAGTGGTCCTCCCGTTTCAAGCTCCACAAAGATCCGCGCATTCTCCCCGGCGTTGGGAAATTCCTGCGCCGCACAAGTCTCGACGAATTGCCGCAGGTATGGAGCGTGCTGAAGGGTGAAATGAGCCTGGTGGGCCCGCGCCCGTTCCCGAGCTACCACCTGGACGGCTTCGGTCAACGTTTCCGGACCCTGCGCTCCCGCGTTAAGCCCGGCTTGACGGGTCTATGGCAGGTCTCCGACCGCGCGGACGGCGACCTTGAGGTTCAGCAAACCCTCGACACCTATTACATCCGGAACTGGTCGCTTTGGCTGGACTTATACATCCTGGCCCGCACCGTCCGCGCGGTCCTGTTCCCAAAGGGCGCTTACTGAGTTCAGTACGCCTGGTTCTGTTCCATCTTCCAGCGCCACGGGCTTACGTCCATGACGGACGAGGCCGCCGAAACCTGGACTTTGGCCTGGTTACGGCATGGCTGGAACCGGTAGCCCACACCGAAAATGGTCTCAACGTACGAAGTCCCGTATTTGCCGAAGCTCTTCCGCAACCGGCGGATGTGAACGTCTAATGTGCGGGTTCGGATTTCTTCGCTGTAGCCCCACACCAGCGCCAAGAGTGCTTCGCGCGGTACCAGTTGGCCCGGGTGGCGTACCAGAAAAGCCAGCAGTGCGAAGGCTTTAGCGGTGAGCTTCATGGGCGCGCCATCCAGATAAGCCGTTTCCCGTTCGAAGTCCACTACCAGATGCGAGTCCTGGTAGCGGTCGGCGTAAATTGCAGCAGTCTGCGGTAAATCCATTACATCTCCTTCACTAATGCGTTTTCATTAGTAGCATCAGTCTGCTCAATCAGACGCTCGACATCAAGATAAGGAAGATGATACGTCGAACAAATCGACATGACATGGAAATCCATTGATTCCATGAAACTTACGGTTACAAGTGACATCCGGAGCAAACCCGCGTTACACTCGTTGGAGCCGTATTGCGCCGCCATGACGCCGCCAACCCCCCGCACAGTCCGCTTCGGGCTCTTCGAATTCGACCCGCGCTCGGGCGAATTGCGCAAGCAGGGGCGCAAAGTTCGTCTGGAAGGCCAGCCAGTACAGATTCTGATCAAGCTGCTCGACCGGCCCGGGGAGTTGATCACACGCGACGAGTTGCAAAGGGAGCTTTGGCCGGCGGATACGTTTGTAAACTTTGAGCAGAGTCTGAACGCGGCGGTCAAGCGCCTACGCCACGCGCTGGGTGATTCTCCAGACAACCCGCGATTTGTGGAGACGCTGGCGCGGCGCGGCTACCGGTTCATTGCGCCCGTGAGTACGCCGGCAGGCAGCGCTGCATCCCAGCCGGCGCCGGCGCGCACGATTGGTTCGTTAGCCGTGCTGCCTTTTGAAAACGCCGAAACGGACCCAGGCACTGAGTATCTGGCTGACGGCATCACTGAAACTATCATCAACGATCTGTCGCGGCTTCCAGGGTTGCGCGTAATGGCGCGAAGCACAGTTTTCCGCTACAAAGATCGGACCGCCGATCCTCGAACTATCGGCCGCAGGCTAGGCGTAGAGGCAGTGCTACTCGGCCGGGTGCAGCAGCGCGGCGACGCCTTGCTGGTCGGAGCCGAACTGGTGGACGTGCAGAACGGCTGGCATCTTTGGGGCGATCAGTACAACCGCCGGATGGCCGAAATCTTCGCGGTGGAAGAAGAGATTTCGTGCGAGATTTCGGAGAAGCTGCGAGTGCGCCTGACGGGCGAAGACCGCAGCCGCCTGGCCAAGCGCTACACCGAGAGCACGGAGGCGTATCAAGAATATCTAAAAGGGAGATATCATCTCAACCGGCTGATGGAGGGCGGGTTGCGGAAGGCCATCGAGTGCTTCCAAAGCGCGCTCCAAGGAGACCCGAATTATGCCCTGGCGTATACAGGGCTCGCGGACTCTCTCGGCTTGCTGGGTTTCATGGGACTGGCGCCTTCAGCAGACGTGATGCCCAAGGCCAAGGAAGCCGCCAGGCGCGCCATCGAGATTGATGACGCTCTGCCGGAGGCGCACGCGTCGCTGGGGGGCATTTTCAAAAATTACGATTGGGACTGGGCAGCCGCGGAACGTGAATTCAAAAGAGCGATCGAGCTGAACCCGAACTACGCCAACGGGCACCGCATGTACGCGTCGTTTCTGGCGGCGGTGAGCCGGCCGGAGGAATCGCGGCGCGAAACGGCTCTCGGGTTGGAACTGGACCCGTTTTCCCTGCCGATCCGCATGGAGGCCGCCTATAACGCGTACATGGCGGACGACTACGAGCGCGCATTGGAGGAAGCTCAGCACACGCTCGATCTGGAGCCACAGTTCGCCCCCGCGCAATCGGTCCTGGGGCAGATCTACGAGCAACAGCTCCGGCATGACGAGGCGATCGCGGCGCTGGAGAAAGCGCGCGTCCTCGCCAGCGAACACCCCGCAACGATTGCCGCGCTGGCCCACGCGCATGGAGGTGCCGGGAGGGCCGCGGAAGCGCGCGCTTTGACCGCTCAGCTTACCGAGCGGGCGCGCCAGCAGCATGTCTCGCCTTTCTGGCTGGCTCTGGCCCACGCGGGCACCGGCGAGAAGAACGCGGCGCTTGACGCTCTCCAGCAAGCGTACGAGCAACGCGAAGTAATGCTGGTTTGGCTGGGCACCGAGCCACGACTGGATTCGCTACGCGCGGAGCCGCGGTTTATCGAGATTCTGCGCCGCGTCGGCTTGACGCCGCGGGCCGACAGCGCCCGCTCGGGAGCGTGAATCGCCAATGTGGCGTGCGGATGTATTCGAGATGCACCTTGGGCCTCCCCGTGCTCGCGGCCGTCTGCCGCGTCAACTGCGCCAGACTATGATATCCGGGGCACGATGCCGTTGAACTCGGCGAAAGAAATCGGTAATTGAGGTCTCCGTCCCTGGTTTTCAACCACAGAAGCGTTAGCATCATTGCGTGGTCACAACCACGCCATCCGGTGTCCGAACGCCGCCTACCGTCGCTACAATCGCTTTGTCTCCGCTGCCGACTCCTGCCGGGACCGTAAGGTTGAGTTGGCACAATCCCGCCTGCGTCAATCCAGAAAAGCTGACGTTCGCCGTCACGCCGCCAATCGTCACGGAAACTGGCGTTGCCGTCGGATACGCGCCGAACAGAACATGTCCCGCCGTGGTGGGCGGGTTGGTCGGGCCGAAGCCGGTCCCGTACAACGTGAGCGTCTCGCCTGCCTTGACCGGCCGAGTCGGGTAGGAAAATGCGTTGAGTGGCCCGACCAGATCGTACGTCCCGCTTGAATACGCGCCGCTGCCGTTCGGTGTCGCGATCTGTCCCACCACGTGACGCCCGTCCGGCAGCAGGCTGAGTGCCGGCGCATACAGCGCGAGCGTCACGTTGCCGGTTGCCGTTCCGGCTGGCGTCTTCACGAGGACCTCGACCAAACCGACAGACGCGTCGTCCGGCGTCTGAAGATTGATCTGCGTGGGACTTACCATCCAGAGGTAAGCCGGTCTGCCATTGATCGTGACCGTGACATCCCCGAGCAGCGTAGGGAACTCTCCGTTCCAGACAAACGTGCCGGACGCGAGATTGCTGCCATAAATCGAAACCCAGGAATCGGGCGCAATCACGGGGATCGAACTGCCGTTCGGGACGATACCGTTCGGAGCGATCCTGGCGGCTGGTGCGGGTGTAAGAAGCAGGACGCGGCTGGTACCGGCGTCACTGACATAGACATTCCCGTCTGGGCCAGCGGCAAGGCCGAGAACAAAGCTCAAGCTCGCGTTGAGCGCCGGGCCGCCATCGCCGAGGGTTACCCCGCTTCGACTGCCCGCGATCGTTGTGATGATGCCGCCCAACACCTTTCGCACCCGCCCATTCCCTCGATCGGAGATATACAGATTGCCGGCCAAATCCAGCGCGACACCCTGGGGGGTGGACAGTTGAGCGCTCGTGGCCGTGCCCCCATCTCCGCTGAAACCCTGCGTGCCGTTACCGGCGATGGTGGAAATGATGCCTTCCGAGATGCGGCGGATGCGGTGATTGTAGGTATCGGCAACGTATACATCACCCGTGGGGCCAACTGCGATGCCCGTAAACAATCCAAAGTTGAGGGAAGCGCGGGTAGCCGGCCCGCCATCCCCGCCGAAGCCTGGTTTTCCGTTTCCCGCGATCGTGCTGATGATCCCGCCGGAGACCCGACGGACGCGGCTGGAATCGAGAAGGTAGACGCTGCCGTCGGGACCCACTGTCATGCCGGAAACGAAGATCGCGGCGCTCGTGGCCGGTCCGCTCTCGGCGAAAGACGTGCCGCCCCCCGCGATATTCGTGATCACGCCATCGGAGACCCGAAGCACACGACCCCATCCGGAATCGCCGATGTAGAGGTTCCCCGCCTTGTCGAAACCAACGCTTTCCGCACGCTGCAGGCCGATATCGTTGGCGGGTTGGCCATCGAACGGGATGCCGATGCCCGCGGCTCCTGCCACCGTGGTAATCACGCCGTTCGAGACTTTGAGGACGAACTTCTGGTCAGCGATATAAACGCTGCCATCCGGGTGGATGGCAACGCCCGACGGCTGCGTCAACTTCACATTCGCGACCGGACCGCTTTCACCTTGGCAACCGCCGCCCGCGACAGTGCTAAAGCCGCCGTTCGCGACCTTGCGAATTCGAGCGTTCACGAACTCGGCGATGTAAAGGTTGCCGCTCGAATCGATAGCCACACCCGTCGGACCGGCCAAAGCGCCGCCGAAGATGTTGACGCCTCCGGCAACGGTAGTGATCACGTCGCCCGCGATCTTGCGGACGCGACTGGCGGCGTAGTCGGCGACGTACAGACCCGCGTCCGGACCAAACGCGAGACCCTGCGGACTGTCCAGACGAGCATTCGCAGCCTCACCCTCGTCGCCACCCTCCTGGCCTCCTCCCGCAATCGTGCTGATCACGCCGCCGGACACCCTGCGGATTCGGCCATTGCCCGAGTCGGCGATATACAGATTTCCAACTGCATCGACGGCCACGCCGGAAGGACTCGCGAGTTGAGCTGTCGCAGCCGTTTGTCCGTCTCCGCTGAAGCCCATGGTCCCGTTCCCCGCGGCCGTAGTGATCACCCCACCGGAGACCTTTCGCACGCGATGATCATTCTGGTCGGCGATATATAAATTGCCCGCCGAATCGACTGTGAGGCCGTACGGAAACGACAGTTGCGCGTTGATCGCCAGCCCGTTATCGCCGGAACTTCCGCCGCCCGCGATCGTCGTGATCACGCCGTCGGTCACTTTGCGAATCCGGGAATTCCCGGAATCGGCGATGTACAAGTTTCCAGCACCGTCGACGACGACGCCTGCCGGAGCATTCAATCGGGCCTCCGTCGCGAGTCCGTTGTCGCCGCTAAACCCCGGGTCGCCGCGCCCGGCCACCCGGGTCACCATGCCGGTCTTGCCGTCCAGTCGTAGCACGGCCTGGCCGTCCGCGAAATAGAGATTGCCGGTGACATCGATCGTTACCGATCTTGGGCCATAGAGAGCACAAACCGCCGTAGGAACCGTTGACGGGGCGCCGCCGCCGGCGAAGGTTGAGATCGTGTACGTCTGTGCTCTTCCCGAAGAGGCGAGGACAACGGCCAAACTGAAACAACTGCGCCAAGAGGCTGCGAATTTTCCCATCATGTACCTCGTTCACGAGCCGGGTGCGGTTACTGCCAGGCGCGCGTCCTTACTGAGCGCGTCGGCAATCTGTATGCCCAGTTCCAGTACTTCGTCCGTCGGTAGCGGCTTGATGGCCATGCGCTGCTTGAGGGTCTGTCCTTCGAGATACTCCATGACGATGAACTGCTGGCTCGCGTGCTCATCGATGTCATGGATAGTGCAGATGTGTGGATGATTCAAGGCTGAAGCAGCACGGGCTTCGTGCCAAAACCGCTCAATTGAATGGCGGTCTCTGGAAAGCTCTTCGAGCGGGAACTTCAACGCCACGAGGCGACCGAGGCGCGTGTCTAGGGACGTGTACACCATGCCCATGCCGCCTTTGCCAAGCTTCTCGATGATCGTGTAATGCGCGATTGTGCGCCCGACCATGCCGCCTCCGTAAATTGCGGATGTCGAGATCTGATTCAGTGTACTGCCGCGTTCGCAGCCCGGCAATGCCAGCCGGTGAGAAGTCGATGAACTCGCCTGCTAACAGGCTCGGATCAGGCAAATAGTAGTGTAAAAAAAGAAGTTGCGGAATCGGTAGTCATTCCACGTTGTACGCCCTCATGCCTTGGTTCGCAGGCAAACTGGGACTGGGCACTCGTGCGGGGGGAACTCGGGGACAGGAAGCTGTGAAAAAATCGACCCGGCATTTGGGTTTCTCGGTCTCCGATTTCCGCGCTGGTGACTTTTCGATTTTGCGCGCGGATCGCTGTGAGGGCCATTTTCGTTGTTCTGGTGTGCAGTAGGGGTGTGAGATTGGTCTTGGTTCGCCTCGTGCCGCACGCGGTTTGCGCACCCGCCGCGTTCACGCCGCTCGTAGTCGTTGCAGCCCGAAGTAGCGCTGCAGATTGTGAGTGAGGCAGACCCAGAACGCCTCCGTGGTGGCCTTAGTCAGGCCGCGGCAGCGGAACCGCACGAAGTTCAGTTTGCACTTCAGCCAGGCGTGCGGGAACTGGGCTATCCGCGACCGCTGCCGATAAATGGCTTTGGCCTCCGCCGTGTCCATCTTGTCCTTGAACCGCTCCACCCGCTCATCCTCCAAGCGCACGCTTAGGGCGCGACCGTGCTTCTGCATCCGGTTGTGCGGCGTGCACTGCGCGCGCTTCGGGCACGCCTGGCAGTCTTGTTTTTGCGCCACGAAAACGTGGTCCGCTGGTCCGCCAGGTCCACGCCACGTCGTGCGATAGCTGAGGCGCTTACCTTGCGGACAAATAAATTCGTTGCGCCGCTCGTCGTGAGTAAACATCCGCGGATGAAAGTCGGGTTCGATGCCATGGCCCGGCTGGCCGTCGATCGCGCTCCAACTGCCGTAGAAATCCACTCCCCGTTCCGCTGCCGCGATCACCGACTCGCGGTTGGTGTAGTCCCCATCGGCCACCACCTCCTGCGGATATTGTCCGAGCGTCTGCTTCACCCGCTCCATGGCCGGCATCAGATGCGCCGCATCCGACGGATCTTTGCGCACCCCCACTCCCACAATCAGCCCGTGCACGGCATCCGTCGTCAGTTGCACGTTGTAGCAGGGCGCCAGACCGTGATCTCCGGTGCGCATGAACTGTGCGTCTGCGTCCGTGACCGAGGCTTGGCAGGGCTTGTTCTTCTCCCACTTCTTCTGTTTCTGCAGCCGCTGCACCTCTTCCAAGGCCTGCTGTAATTGCTCCTGCCGCTCGCGTTGCGCCCGCTTCTTGGCGGCGGCTTGTCGCGTCCGCTTTTCCTGCTCCTCGGCCGCTTCCATCTCCCGCACCTGCTGTTCGGCCAACTGCAGATGCGCGCGGATCTTGCTCTCGCGCGTGAAGGTCTTCTTGTTGACGTTGGCCCGTACCTTGGTGCCGTCCTGCGTCACCCGCTCCAGCGTAATCAGCTTCTTCAGATGCAGGATTCCCAGCACCTGCACGAATAACTGCTTCAGGGCTTCCCCCCCGCTGTACGCGGAAGTCGCTCAGCGTGTGATGGTTCACTACCTGCAACCCGGTGAGCCACCGCAGCGCAGGTTCGTAACCGCACTGCCGTTCCATCTCGCGTGCTGAGGAGATCCCGCGGGAGTAGGCGTACAGCCACAGGCTGATCAGCAGCCGCGGTTCCCAGGCGCTGCGGCCGGCGTGCCCTTCCACCGATTTCACCTCGGCGGCGAAAGGGCTCAAGTCCAGCTCGCCTAAAAACTCCCAATTATTGCGTGCGGGATGATGCGGCTCGATCAGCTCCTCGATGTCCACCGGCCGCAGGACTAGCTGTTGCCGGTTGATGGCTTCGAAGCGGGGAACCATTTCAGCGGCGTTGTCGTTCTCGTTCGTGCTCACTCACCCAGTGTACGGGCGAAAGAACAAAAACGCGCCGAAATGCTTTTGATTTTTTCACAGCTTCCTGTCCCCTGTTCTCCTCCCTGGGAGGGCGAGGACAGGTGGCTGGTCTAATTGCCGCAAGCGATGACGTGAAAGATCGGGAAGACGGCACCCGGCTCAAAACAGAAACCATCAGTACAGCCGACTGAGTGTTGCGCCGGGTAGAGGGCGAGACCCTTTGACGCCGAGACACCCGTCTGCAACGTCCCCCCCACAACCAAGAGCCCTTCCAAGACTAATATCCCCTGGCTTCCATCGGAGTAATGGATCTTCAAGATTGCAGTCCCGCCACGCGCGTTCGCTGCATTGCCGATGTTGTCTGTGGGGAGAGAAAACGGCAAGGCGGCCACGTCGAAGCTAATCAACTCGGTAACAACATAGGTGCCGCTGGTCGTGCCGTCTGTCCAGGTACCCCCTCCAGTCACAAAGAAGGGGCATATTAACGCAGCTAATCCTTTGCAGGATTTAAAGGTGCCGCTGCCGGTGAACGTGATTTCGGGGGACTGGGATCCGATGAAGTAATACGCTGTCGCGCTGCCCCCGGCGCTAATGCCATTAACAACATTGTCTGGGCCATTTGCGAAGGCAATGTCCCACTTGTACGTGGTTTGTTGGCCACTGGCGACGGTCACCAGCGCCAAAAGGAC
>Ga0335080_10004944_pt1 | contig 13651 bp, 7 predicted proteins | sample Lox_Sample_34_FD_206720 | JGI IMG/M metagenome (GOLD analysis project Ga0335080, IMG submission 206720) | Soil microbial communities from Loxahatchee National Wildlife Refuge, Florida, United States - Lox_Sample_3.4 | ecosystem: Environmental > Terrestrial > Soil > Wetlands | place: USA: Florida... | reverse complement strand
GGTTCATGACGTTGCGGCCGTTGAGCGGCAATTGCCGCAACTGCGCTCCTTCAATCTCCTGGCTCATGGCGCTCGTGTCGGTTTGGAGGAGCGGTGCTTCGCCTGTCACTTCGGTTTTTTGACTGAGGGCGCCCACATCCAGCGCCGCGTCGACGCGGACGACCGCTCCCACTCCAACCGTTACCTGGTCGATCGAGAAACGTTTGAAGCCGGCTTTCGTCACTTCAACGTTGTAAGTGGCTGGCACCAGGTCCACTGTGATGTACTTGCCTACTGCATTGGATTGAACGCTTTGTACTGCGTTTGTTCCGGTTTGGGTCACGGTCACGGTGGCGTGAGGCACGACGGCGCCGGAGCTGTCCTTCACCGTTCCCAGAATCGATCCGTAGAAGCTCTGCGCCTTCAGCGGCGAAGAAACGGCAAGAGTCGTCGCCAGGCAGATCAATCTCACTGCAAAAGCTATTATCGCGCTGCGGCTCGGCGCTATTGCTTTTCGCAGGTGAACCATAGATGTGACAGCGGCAGCCTCGGGACGCTTTGGTACCGCCGAGGCAAACACCTGATTCGCACTTGGAAACCAAGGGAGATGTGGGCGGATAAAATGCTGTATATTCATACTCCGCGCTGCCCAAAACGGTGATACTGTCCGATTTGCTGCCAATCGGCAGGGTAAAACCCAACCGCGCCATTCGACTAATTTCAATCACAGCACTGTCTAAGCGTGTAGCTTTAAGCCCTTTAGCCTCTATGGTGAGGCAGCAGAGGCTAGACATGAGCGCCGGCACACTGTGCGCGCCCTGCTTGTTCGAGGTAACGCTCCGAGTAGTGGCCATTGTTGGACTATCCACAATGACCCGGGCACCAGGCACGCCCAAACCATGGGGGATCCAAAATGTAACCCGAGATCGTTCCCGTAGGAGCCCCCTGCCCAACTGCGCCAGTGTCCAACATCAGGGGAAACGCCCCCGCCGTTGCCATGCTGTATTGTGACGTATCCGTTCTCCCACAGCCCATCAGTCAACTCGTGTCCCGAGTGCTAGAAAATTGCCCACCCGTCGCCAGCCGAATCGCACCCGTCGCTGACATCAGTGCGTATGATCGCAGCCGCAGGGACGTGTAATCCCAAGCTTCTTCATGCGGAACTGGAGAGTTGAGCGTTTCAATCCCAGGCGCGACGCGGCTCCCTCCGGCCCGCCGAGAACCCAGTCGGTCTCCTCCACGGTGGCCAAGATGTGCGCGCGGTCGGCTTCTTCCAGGGTTCCGCTATTCCGGCTGCCCTGGCAAGGCGCGATGTGGGTACGAAGGCCATCCAGCGGAATCTCCAACACCGGGCCGGTAGCCAAAATCACAGCCCGCTGCAGAAGATTTTGCAGTTCGCGGATGTTTCCAGGCCAACTGTAGCGGGCGAGGGTCTCCATGGTTTCGGAAGGGATCACCTCGATTGTCCGATTCATCCGTTGGGCATAATGCTGGACGAAATGCCATACCAACAGCGGAATGTCTTCTGCCCGTTCCCGCAACGGCGGAATCTCGATCGGAAAGACGTTCAGACGGTAGTAGAGGTCGCTGCGAAATTCGTTCCGCTTGATCAGGTCCGTCAGATCGCGATGGGTCGCGGCCACCAGCCGTACATCCACTTTATGCGTGCGCCCGCCTCCCAGAGGCTCGAACTCCTGCTCTTGCAGAACCCGCAGCAGTTTAGGTTGCAAGGCCAGCGGAATGTCACCGATCTCATCGAGGAATAGAGTCCCCTTATTGGCCATCTCGAATCGACCGATTTTTTGCGCGATAGCCCCCGTGAAAGCGCCCTTCTCGTGGCCAAAAAGCTCGCTCTCCGCCAAATCGAAAGGAAGAGCGGCACAATTCAGCTTAAGGAACGGGCGCCCGCAGCGGGGGCTGACGTTGTGGACAGCGTGCGCGACCAATTCCTTTCCCGTCCCGGTTTCCCCTTGAATCAACACCGTGGAGTCGGTAGGTGCAACTCGCTCGACCTGTTCAAGAACCGCCTTCAGTGCGGGACTCTTTCCGATGATCTGCTCGAATCTCCGCTCACGATGGTCCTGATCAACTAACATCGGAACTGCCATAGCGTTACTCCTGGAGATTCACTTGCATTCTCCAATCAGGTGTCCAACGCCGCTCGAACCGCTTCAAGCAGAACTCCGTTGTCGAAGGGCTTGGTCAAGAACTCCACTGCGCCCTCACGCATCGCCTGCATGCGCATTTTGGAATCGCCGTGTGCGGTGATAAAGATAATCGGTATTCTGCAAGGCTCGGCGTTGAGCTTCTCCTGCAATTCCAGGCCGGACATTCCCGGCATACGAATATCCGCGATCAGGCAAGCAGCGTTGTGTTGCTCGCCGGATTCCAGGAATTCTTCTCCCGACCCAAAACACAGGGCCGAGAGCCCTTCGGCTTCCATCAGATCTTGCAGTACACTTCGGACCGATTTATCGTCATCAACGATTGCAACCATTTTGGACCTCTGCTGCGTACCCATGGACCGACGGTAGCGCGACATACCAGCGAAAACAATTATGTCTTGGTATGGCGCAAGCAGACTTTGGTAGGGGTTTTAGCGTACTTACGGATAGCATGATAGGCCGAATGGCCAAAAGGTGAGGCCTTGCAATCACTTGTTAGTGGTAAGCCCGATCTTGTCCGCCATCCTGACTAATTCGACCAAAGATCCGGCTCGCATCTTCTGCATCACACGGCCACGATGCATTTTTACCGTGGTTTCGCTGGCGCCAAGTTCCGATGCAATCTGCTTGTTGAGCATCCCTGAAACCACTAAGGTCATTACTTCGCGCTCTCGCGAAGTCAATGTGCCATAGCGCTCTCGCACGTTTTCAATCTCTGTCTGCTGTTCGCGGGTCGCACGATCACGCTGAATCGCTTGCTGGATTGCGTCCAAGAGGTCTTGGTTCCTGAAAGGTTTGGTCAGGAACTCCACCGCGCCCGATTTCATTGCCGTCACCGACATGGGGATGTCTCCGTGCCCGGTGATGAAGATGACCGGAATCTGCACGCCCATCGCGGCCAACTGGCGCTGAAAATCCAGGCCGCTCATGTGAGGCAGTCTTACATCCAGAACCAGGCAACATGGGCCATCGGGGCGTTTAAAGCTTAGGAACTCTTGCCCGTTCGCGAACGATTCGGCCCGTAAATCCACCGATTCCACGAGATCCTGGATCGACTGACGCACACCGCAATCATCATCAATAATGAACACCGTGGGAACATCTGCCGATTTCATGCATGTGCCTCGAGTTCAATGGGCAAAGTGAAATTGAATGTGGCGCCCTTCCCGTCATTAGCAGTAGCCCAAAGCTGGCCGCCGTGTGACTCGATGATAGAACGAGTGATGGCCAGACCCATGCCCGAGCCCTGTGGTTTCGTGGTATAGAAGGCATCAAAGATCCGGTCCGCATTTTCGGCAGGCAGCCCCACGCCGGCGTCGGTGACCGAAATTAGCAGTTGACCCTCGTGCTTCACTTGCGACTTAATTGTCAGCCCACCGCCCGTGTCCTTCATCGCTTCGATGCCATTCAGCATCAGGTTCATGAACACCTGCTGCAACTGTACCCGATCTGCCACGACCTTAGGAATCCCTTCCGCTAGTTCGGGACGGACTGATACGGAATAGCGGATTGCCTCATTTTGTAAAAGAAAGATCATTTCGCGAATGACCTCGTTGACGTCGACCACCTCGCGTTCAGCCGGTGTACCCTTCTTATAGAAGGATCGCAAACGGTTGATGATGTCGGCCGCACGGGTTCCGTCCTCCTGAATTCTCGCCACCGCCAAGCGCGCCCTTTCCAGGATCGGCGGATTACGCGAAAGCCATCGCAAGCAGACGTCGGCACTTGCGATCACCGCGGCAATGGGTTGCCTAATTTCATGAGCCAGTGATGCGGTCAATTCTCCCATCATGCTCACGCGGTTCACGTGCGCCAAATCGGCTTCTAGCTGGCGCAGCCGCTCGCGCTCTCGTTCGGCTCGCTTGCGGTCCGAGATATCGCGAATGGCGCTGGTAATCAGCACGCCTTCCTGCGTGTGCAGCGGGCTGAGGCTGATTTCCACCGGAAACTCACTCCCATCCTTGCGCAGGGCGTACAGTTCCAGCCCCGATCCCATTGACCGCGTGCGAGGGTCGGCCACAAACGCCGTGCGGTGTTCCGGATGTTTACCCCGGAACCGCTCCGGCACCAACATTTCGATTTGCTTCCCCAATACCTCCTGTCGTTGATAGCCAAACAGCTTCTCCATTTGCGCATTGACTAAAACAATTTCGCCCTGACGATTCATGACCACGACCCCATCGGGCGCCGATTCCAGCAGCCCCTGAAATTTCTGCTCGGCGCGCTTGCGTTCAGTCACATCGGCCGCCGTACCGACGTATTCAACGAGTTTTCCGGCTTTGTCGAGGACCGGATGCCAAATCACGTGAAGGTACTTAAGAGTCCCGTCTTGCATCACTAGCCTGTAATCTGTCGTAAAATCAGCTTTCTCACGGAGTCCTTTCAGCGCGCTTTCGCGGGCGCTGTCGCGATCGTCGGGATGCACAAGTCGACGGGACTCGTCAGGATCGGGGATACCGTGTTGAGGATCCAATCCACAAATTCGGAAAAGTTCCTCCGACCAGTAAAGCGATTTCCCACTCTCAGGGTTGTAGGCGAAACTGCCGGTGTGACTCGCCTTCTGTGCTTCGGCCAGATAAGCCTCGCTGCGCCTCAACGTTCGCTCCGAGCGCTTGCGATCTTCGATGTCCGTCAGGACTCCATACCATTTGAGTAGGTTTCCGGTATTGTCGCGCAGCGGCACAGCGCGGACCAAAAACCAGCGATATTCCCCGTCCGCCGCCCGGCGGAACCGCGCCTCATCTTCGAACGGTTCGCCGTTCGCCATGGACACGCGCCACTTGTCCACGTGTCGCTCAACATCTTCCGGATGGATTGCAGACCGCCAGCCCGAGCCGGCCGTTTCCTCCGCTGACAATCCGGTGTATTCTCGCCAGCGGTGATTCGCAAAATTGTTGGAACCATCAGGCAACGCGGTAAACGCCATGGCCGGAATTGTCTCGATCGCTTCCCGGAATTTTCTTTCCTGCTGCTGCAGTTGCCGAATACGAAGTCGAAACACCAACCAAACGAGCGCGAGGGCAACAGCCGCGCCCAACGCTCGAAACCAATTCGTCTGCCAGTAGGTCGGGGCGATCGAGAAATCCAAAGTGTCGCCTGACCCATTCCAGACTCCGCTGTTGTTACAAGCCGTCACGCGAAACCGGTAATCACCCGGAGGTAGATTCGAGTACTCCACATGGCGCTCGTTGACAATCTCTCTCCAATCCTGGTCCTGTCCCTCAAGCTTGAATCGGAAATGCACCTTCTCCGGAACAGCCAAGCTCAGCGCCGTGAAATCAACGGCAAGATTGCGGACGCGCGGAGGCAGGCGCAAGCCGCGCGTGGCATCGTACTGTTTACCGTCGGCGGTGATTTGCTCGATGTGGACCGGCGGCGGGACCTCATTGACGGGCAGATGGTGGGGATCGACCTTGCCGACACCCCCGAAAGTCATGAACCAAATTTTTCCATCCGGCGACTTGCCGGCTTTCGGGCTCTCGCTCGCTTTGTCGGCCCCGCTCCGTACTCCATCGGAAGCGTCAAAAACCGTGACTTGGATCGAGCGATTTGGGTCACTGTCCCAGGCCTTCGCCTCGGAGCGCGAAAGGCGCACCAGGCCGCAGGTCATGTACAACCATAACGAATGGTCGTCATCTTCGATCGTCCATTGAACTCCATCGCAGGGCAGCCCGTTCTTGCTACTCAACATGTCCGCGCGTCCGTTCTTCAACCGGCTGAGCCCGCCCTCCGTCGCGGCCCACAGCGTTCCGTCCGGGTCGACTCGCAAGTTGCTGACTGCGCCTTTGCCAAGGCCGCTGGCGGCCGTGTAGGAAGCGCGAACCTGGTTATCCTTCCAATACGCCACGCCTCCCTGGAAAAACCCCAGCCAGAGGCCGTCCTGCAGAGGATCGGCGGCCAGAGCCATGGCGACGTCTTTATGTCCTAGCCCAATCCAGGGAATCTGCCGGACAGTGCGGCCGCCTGACAACTGCAGGAGACCGTGATCCAGGTTGGCGACCCAGAGATTTCTCGCCGTGTCTTCGGCCATGGCATACACGATCCCGCCGGGAGTGCCGCCGATTGAAACAAACCGGCCATTCTCGAAGTAAGCAACTCCGCGAAGGGTGGAGACCCAAATTCGCCCGCGATGGTCTTGATAGAGGGACTCCATGTGGTCATCCGGCAATCCGTTCCGCTTTCGATAAACCGTAATTTGCCCGTCCTTCCATCTGTTCAAGCCATCAGCCGTGCCGATCCAGACGCTGCCATCCTTGGCCGCGAGAACGGACGTAACGAGGACGTCAGACAAACCTTGCTTCGCTGAAATCGTGGGAACGGGGAAGTCGCGAAAGCGGTCGAGGCCCTCGTGGGTAGCGACCCAGACATTGCCTTCACGGTCCTCGAAGAGAGCGGTCACTGTATCCCCGGAAAGGCCGTCCGCCTGCCCAAACGCATCGGTCCTTCCTTGGTGAACATGTACCAGGCCTTGGTCGGTAGTTCCCACCCAGAGGCCGCCATCGCGATCCCGCAGCCGCGCTCGCGCAAAAGATTGCCGTGCAGGCGCGGGGTACGGATATGCTGTCTGCAGCTGTCCGCCATGGAGCCGGACGACTCTGCCGTGCAAGGCGATCAATAGTTCGCCGCTATCGTCCTCTGCCAGACCTTGGATGCCGCCCTCCTCACCTGCGATCGGATAGAATTTGCGAGGGCCAGGCTTCCATCGCCACAATCCTGTCCGCGTTCCCGCCCACAGATTGCGTTTACTATCCTCATACAGGCCGAGCACTCCGTTGCCGAGAGAGCCGTCTTCTCCATAGCACTTCACAACGCCGCGCTGAATCGCGCAGAGCTTCCCCGGCGGGTTATACGCGAAGCCTCCAGCCCACACCGTGCCTTCCCAATCCTCGATTAGCGGGAAAACAATCTCTTCCGCCAGCTCCGGATACCGCGTGAGCTTGCCATCCTTCCAACTGGCAAGCCCTTTCCAGGTGCCGATCCAAAGCGTCCCATCGCGCGCCACAAGCAGGCTCTGAATCTTATTGGTGGGGAGATGCTGATCCGCCGGCGGCTGCCACGGAACGCTGCGAACGCCGTCGAAGCGAAGCAGGCCGAATTCCGTGGCCAGCCAGAGATAACCGTCGGGCGTCTGGGCAATGGCGTGGATAATATCCCGGGGAAAGCCGTTGCGGGTGTTCCACGCGCTGTGCGCGTACTGGCTGAGATCGAGAGATGGGTCTAATGCGAAAGCACAAGAGCAGCACGCCAGCAGAATTCCTAGCGCGATAAGTGTTCCGCTATGTTGGCGCGCTCTATCCATGCTAGGCGTACATTCTATACCTAATTGTTGTCATCCAGAGCGAAGTAGTCGTGCGCAAGAACGAACGACTGCGCTCAGGATGACAAATCAGGAAGGGGCTCCATAAGGGATGGTTACCGTTTTTACCCAAAGATTACTTCCGCAACCCTCCGAAAGGTTGTATCCTACTTGGTCATGGGGGGGGCACCCCAGTTTCATCATCACATCATCAGATGGAAAGCGCGAGGGATTGTGTGCGCCGTCCTCCTGCTCTTTCTTTCTGCGTTGTGTACTGATGTTCTTCGCGCGCAATCCACGAATGGCTCCATCACAGGTCGCGTGACCGATCCTTCTAGGGCAGTCATTGGCGGCGCGAGAGTGGCCGCCATCAACGCAGGCACAAGCTTCCGTTATGAAACTGCGAGCAACGGCGCGGGTGAGTATTACCTCACGAATCTGCCTCCCGGCAGCTATCGCATCGAAATCGAGAAGGGTGGATTCAAGAAGTTAATCAGGTCCGACGTTCTTCTTCACATCCAGGATGCTCTGAAAATCGACTTCGAGATGACGCTTGGTTCCGCGTCGGAAACCGTCACGGTCGAAGCGGCCACGCCGCTGCTAGACACCGAGTCCGGGACAGTCAACACGGTGATTGATCGCAAATTCGTCGAGGATTTTCCCCTCAATGGCAGGAGCTTCCAGACGCTGATTATGCTCACACCTGGCGTGGTCGTGGCTACCACCGCTTCTTACGACCAGGGGCAATTCAGCGTGAATGGACAACGCGTGGACGCGAACTATTTCACCGTGGACGGAGTCAGCGCCAATTTCGGCGTCACCGGTTTTCCGCCGCTGATGCAGTCGGCTGGTGGAGGTCTACCCGCGCTCAGTGCCTTTGGGGGAACGAACAGTCTTGTGTCGGTCGATGCCGTGCAGGAATTTCGCGTTCAGACGTCCTCATTTGCTCCGGAGTTCGGACGCACGCCCGGTGGACAGATATCGATAGCAACACGTTCGGGAACAAACGCCTTTCATGGCACGCTCTTCGATTACTTCAGAAACAGTGCGTTGGACGCGAACGACTGGTTCTCGAATTTCAACCGCCTACCTAAACCCGAGGAGAGGCAGAACGACTTCGGCGGAGTAATCGGAGGGCCGATAATCAAGGACAGAACTTTCTTTTTCTTCTCCTCTGAAGGCCTGCGGCTGCGCCAGCCAGCCACGCAAGAAAGTATTGTTCCGGATGCGGCGTCGCGGCAAGTGCAAACACCGGCCGGGATAGCAATTCGTCCTTATTTAAATGCATATCCAGTTGCGAATGGGGTTGACCTTGGCTCAGGGCTGGCGCAGTTCAATGCCGCATTCTCCAATCCTTCCTCGCTGGACGCTTACAGCATCCGGCTAGACCACCTTATCAACTCAAAGCTCACATTGTTTGGCAGGTACAGCTACTCGCCTTCCAGCGTAGTTCAACGAGGTCCTGCGGGTTCAGATCTCAGCACAACTGAGTCGCTTTCTTCGTCCGCCCAAACTCTGACACTTGGCCTGACACAAATATTAACGGCGCACACCAGCAATGAAATACGAGTGAATTACAGTAACAATCGAGTGAGCAGCAAATACGATCTCGACCATTTCGGCGGAGCCGCACCACTTCCCGACTCTGTTTTGTTCCCGTCCGGGTTTTCGTCCGCGAATAGCTTTTTTGCGTTTCTCGTCATTGGCGCCGGGGACTTTAGGCAGGGTAAGTTCGCTATTGACGAGCAGCGGCAAATCAACTTTATCGACAACCTCTCGGTAACCACGGGTAGCCATCAACTGAAGTTCGGCGTCGATTATCGCTGGCTGGCGCCCCTCAGCAGTCCGCTGTCATACAATCAGGCCGGGATATTTTCTGGAATGTCAAACAGTCCCGGAGGAGCGCTCTCCGGGACAGCCTTGATCGCTGAGTCGCTCGCTATCCAATCGAGCGCGTTGCTGGCGCGGAATTTCTCGCTCTACGGGCAGGACATTTGGAAAATCACGCCTCGACTGACGGCGACATACGGTTTGCGGTGGGACCTCAATACGCCACTAAAAGGAAAGAACTCAGCGAACGATCCATTCACTGTCACGGGCCTGAACGATCCCGCGACGATCGCTTTGGCGCCTCGCGGCACACCGCTGTATGAGACCACGTATGGAAACGTCGCGCCAAGATTGGGAGTGGCCTATCAACTCCGTGATGTACAGGACTGGGGTTCTGTTCTCCGCGGGGGCTTCGGAATCTTCTACGACCTTGGCTATGGCTCGCTCGGAGGAGCGTCCAGCTACTTTCCTTACCAGGCCATTAAGGTTCTCCCGTTGGCACCTTTTCCTTTGAGTCCTCAAGACGCTGCTCCCCCGCCGTTTACTGTCAATCCGCCCGTTCCCACAATTATCGTGGCCGACCCGCATTTGAGGCTTCCGAGGACTTATCAGTGGAATGTCGCGGTTGAGCAGTTGCTTGGAAGGAGCCAAGTGTTTTCTGTCACGTATGTCGGCGCAATCGGCCGCGACTTACTTCGCGTGTCGGACTTAATCAATGTGAATAATAATTTTGGCTTCATTGCGCTCACGGGTAATGCAGCTACTTCCGACGACCACGCCCTGCAGGTTAAGTTTGAGCGCCGGTTATCGCGGGGTCTCCAAGCTCTGGGCTCATACACGTGGTCGCACTCGATTGATAGTGCTTCGATAGACGCATTCGACGACAACGTTAACTCCCCGGGCACGTCCGTCAATCCGAATACAGACCGCGGCAATTCAAACTTTGATGTCCGGCGTTCGTTCACCGCTGGCGTGACCTACAATCTGCCTTCTCCGCAACCGAACAGAGTTGCTCGTGCAGCGTTCGGCGGCTGGTCCGTCGATGCCTTCATATTGGCAAGGTCGGCGCCGCCTGTAAATCTTATTGGCGCGACCGTGAACACCGGCACGACGCTCCTCCTCCGACCCAACTTAATCCCGGGTGTGCCTCTTGTGCTCTACGGCCTTCAATATCCCGGCGGCAAGATTTTCAATAAAGCAGCTTTCACAGCACCCCCCAACGGGCAGCAGGGTAATTTCGGGCGCAATCTGCTGCGGGGTTTCGGCGCAACGCAAGTGGATCTTGCGTTGCAGCGACAATTTCATCTCACCGAGAAGTTGGGGCTTCGTTTCCGAGCCGAGTTCTTCAACATGTTCAACCACCCAAACTTCGGCCCTCCCGACAACAACCTGACCGACGCACTCTTCGGCCAATCGACGCAGACGCTCGCCAGCAGTCTGGGGTCCGGCGCGGCGAACGGCGGATTCAACCCTCTCTATCAAATCGGCGGACCACGCTCGATCCAGCTCGCCCTCAAGCTCCAATTCTAGCCTTGGAACGGGTCTTCTAGGAGTTTTAAGAGCATTCAACCTGCAATTTCGATTTGAGGTTTTCAAGCTCCTCAACCGAACCAATTTCGGCAACCTGCATGCAAACGCAGGATTGCGCCCTTACACTGCAACTCCGTCCCGGCAACTAAAGTTTGGATTGAAAGTAATCTTCTAGCCTCGCCGCGAATGACCCTTGCAGTACCCGGCCGCTGGAAATGCTGGCATCAGGTGCCACTTCGACCGCAGATCGGCCGATTCCAACGAATGCCAACATGTTTGCAGCGCCAGCATGTTGGCACCAAGCTCGATCGCACGACGGGACCGCGCAGCCTTAAAGTTTGCATCATCAGACACATCCCACCCAGGCTCGTTTGGATTGTGAAGTGCATTCCATTCCATGGGCAGAGACTGAATCCGGGAGGCCCACTGCACTGGGGATCATAGATAACGGGCATAGCCCAACTCACGACCGAGCGGAGGAAAAATGGCGGAAGAGAAAGACAGGGAAACGATGACGACGGACGCGGGGCGCCCCGTCGGAGACAACCAGAACTCCCTCACCGTGGGGCCACGGGGCCCTGTGGTTTTCGAGGATTTTCTACTCTTCGAAAAGATGGCCCACTTCAACCGTGAACGCATTCCTGAGCGCGTGGTGCATGCGAAGGGGGCGGGAGCGTATGGCTATTTCGTTTGCACGAATAAAGACATGCCGAAATACACCCGCGCAAAGATGTTCAGTGCCCTGGGCAACAGGACACCACTCCTTATCCGCTTCTCGACGGTGGGCGGTGAAAAGGGCTCTGCGGACACGGAGCGCGACCCGCGCGGGTTTGCGATCAAGTTCTACTCCGACGAAGGCAACTGGGACATGACGGGCAACAACACTCCTATTTTCTTCATTCGCGATCCGCTGAAGTTTGGAGACTTCATCCACACCCAGAAGCGGGACCCGCAAACCAACCTGAAATCGCCGACGATGATGTGGGATTTCTGGTCGCTTTCTCCGGAATCGCTGCATCAGGTGACCATTCTGTTCTCTGACCGCGGGACGCCGGACGGGTACCGGCACATGAACGGCTACAGCAGCCACACCTTCAGCTTGGTCAATGAAAAAAACGACCTTTTCTATGTGAAATGGCACTTCAAGACCAAGCAGGGCATCAAGAATTTCACCCGTGAACAGGCGGACGAGATGCGGGGCAAGGACCCGGATTACGCCCAGCGCGACCTCTTCGAGGCCATCGCCCGGGGTGACTACCCAAGGTGGCGGGTGTGCGTGCAGATCATGCCGGAGCAAGAGGCGGAGACATATCACATCAACCCGTTCGATTTGACCAAGGTTTGGCCGCACAAGGACTACCCGCTGGTGGAAGTGGGCGAGATGGTGTTGAACCGCAATCCCGATAACTACTTCGCCGAGATCGAGCAGGCGGCGTTTGAACCCCGAAACATCGTGCCTGGCATGAGCTTTTCGCCGGACAAGATGCTGCAAGCGCGGCTGATATCTTATCCCGATGCGCATCGCTACCGTCTGGGAGTCAACTACGACACGCTGCCGGTGAACAAGCCGCAGTGTCCGGTGCATACCTATCACCGGGATGGAGCAATGCGTTTTGACGGCAACCATGGGGGCGCGGTGAACTACGAACCTAATAGCTTCGGCGGTCCAGCGCAGGATCCTGCGTACCGGGAACGGCCCAGGCTGGTCAGCGGCGTCGTGGACCGCCACGATCATCGTTCGGACAGCGATTATTACACGCAGCCAGGCAACCTCTTCCGGCTGATGGACAGTTGCGAGAAGGAGCGGCTCATCGGGAACATTGTAGCGAGCATGAAGTCGGTGCCTCAGCGGATTCAGGAGCTACAAATCCAGCACTTCTATAAGGCTGACCCGGCGTACGGGACTGGCGTGGCGAGAGGGCTGGGGCTGAACGTTTAAAGGGTCGTGGCTTGAGTTGCTAGGAGAAAGTCCTTGCCGATCGCGTGATCCACCACGAGTCGCAAATGGAGCCCGTGAGAGAGGCAATTTTGCGAGGGAGTGTGCAACCCGAGCCTGAGAACATGGCTTTAAAAATCCTGACGATGGAGGAAGTGCTATGCCCAAGACTGCGGTTGGATTGTTTAAGAATCCCGACCATGTGGACGAGGTCGTCCGCGAGATAGAGGCCCTTGGCATTCCCCGGAACGAAGTCCGCACGTTGGAGGAGCCCCGAACCTTCGAGGTTAGCGGTGTGATGAGCTTCGCTCGACTCGACTTTGAATCCCACTTGAACCGGACCCTTATCACGATCGGGGCGACCGAGGCTGAGGCACAGACTTATGTTGAAGGATTGCGACGCGGAGGGGTTCTGGTCTTCGCGACTGGTTCGGATGAGCAGGTGGATGCGGCGGCGGCTATCCTGAACCGGCGCGGTGCGGTAGGGATCGAAGAGACTATTGGTCCAGAACCGGATTTGCCCCTTGTCATCGGCGACAGCGCGGCTCCGCTATCCGATACTCCGGTCTTGGGTGGGCACGTCGGGCGGATCCCGCCGCGTGGCGTCGCGTATTTCGCCTGGTAGTGCGACTGAAGATTGAAGACTTGAGTTGTGAGGAGAACATCCTTGCCGACCGTCGAATCTACCACAAGTCGCGAATTAAGCATCAGCGTGTTCGATTGCGAGGGAGGCGCGCTCATTCGCCTGAGCGGCCGAATATCCATTGGCTCATCGCCAGGGCTTCGCGATCGGCTCCTGCAGATACTCGACCGCGACTCCCTTTCGACACTCACGATCGACCTGACGGCGGTGACGTATATCGATTTGTCGGGAGTAGCGACGTTGGTCGAAGCGCTGAAGATTTCGCGCCGCCG
>Ga0335080_10004943_pt1 | contig 13653 bp, 11 predicted proteins | sample Lox_Sample_34_FD_206720 | JGI IMG/M metagenome (GOLD analysis project Ga0335080, IMG submission 206720) | Soil microbial communities from Loxahatchee National Wildlife Refuge, Florida, United States - Lox_Sample_3.4 | ecosystem: Environmental > Terrestrial > Soil > Wetlands | place: USA... | reverse complement strand
TTCGCCAGCTCGAGCGCGGCGGTAAGACACTCAGCGAAGAAGAAAGGAAAGAGCTCTACGAGTCGGTTAAAAAAACTTACGACGAGCAAACCGACCCGCGCTACGGCGCCGCCCGCCTGTGGATTGACAAGATCATTGATCCCCTGGAGACCCGCGCCGCCATTACTCAGGCTCTGGAAGCGGCCGCCCTCAACCCCGACGTCCCCGAGTTCAAAGTCGGAGTGCTGCAAACATGATCTTGGCCCACGAAGGCGCGGAGACACCAAGCAAGCTGCTTCATGAGCCTCCTCATCAACTTCAATGTCTCGAGACTGGTGCGCGGAGGAGAGTCTTGTGACTTTCTCCGTGCCTCCCGTGTCCCGGTGGTGAAGAATAATGTCTGACGCCGTCAAACTGATCGAGTGTCCGCGCGATGCCTGGCAGGGGCTGGAGGGCCAGATCCCCGCCTCGCTCAAGGCCGACTACCTGAAAGCCTTGATCAGCGCGGGTTTCAAGCACATTGATGCCGTCTCTTTCGTCTCTCCTAAAGCGGTTCCGCAGATGGCCGACTCGGAAGAGGTGCTGAGCGAGCTCGACCCGCCCGATGATGTCGAGATCATCGGAATCGTGGTCAACGAAAAGGGCGCGCAGCGCGCCATCAACACTCAGGCTGTGCGCACGCTCGGCTTTCCCTACTCGGTCTCGCCAACTTTTTTGCGCAACAATCAACACCAGACCCTCGATGAGGCCATTGACGAACTGGAAAAGATCGCGCAAAAGGGCGAGGGGGCTGGCCTCGACACAGTGGTTTATATTTCTATGGCCTTCGGCAATCCCTACGGCGATGCCTGGAGCGCGGAAGAAGTGGTCGAGGCCGTCGGACTGCTCGAAGGCTACGGCATCAAGATGATTTCTCTCGCCGATACCGTCGGCCTGGCGGGGCCGCCGCAGGTCGGCGAGCTGGTTGCGGCGGTGCTGGCGAACTATGGTTACCTGGAGATCGGCGTGCACCTTCACAGCCGGCCCGAGCAGGCGGCGGAGAAAGTTCTGGCGGCTTACGACGCCGGCTGCCGCCGCTTCGATTCCGCGCTGGGCGGGCTGGGCGGCTGCCCCTTTGCGCAGGATGCGCTGGTTGGAAACCTTGCCACCGAGCGCGTGCTTGAAGCGCTGCAGCAGCGCCATGCGGCCTTGCCCACATTGAAGCCGCTCGATACGTTGCTGCGTGCCAGCGCCGAGATCGGGGCGCGGTACACTCGTTCCCATGCCGCCGACTGAACCTGGAGACACGTTGCCGGCAACGCCTGCGAAGAGAACCGGCCTCGAAAATGGAGACTGAGATCCAGCACGGCGCGGCCGGGACGTAGCAAGCTACGTCTCTACGGGCTTTGCCCAGGCACAGTTTGTAGAGACGTTGCTTGCAACGTCTCGTTCGTTGCAACAGCTGGCTCGATACGACAATGGACTACAGGACTCTCCAACTCACCTACGACAGCGCGCTCGCGACGATCACCCTCAACCGCCCCGAGAAGCGCAACGCCATCAGCTATGAGCTGATCGAAGACTTGTTGCGTGCGCTAGCCGAAGTCGAGCGCTCGCCGGCGCAGGTGCTTTTGCTCACCGGCGCGGGCAAGGCCTTCTGCTCTGGCATGGACCTGGAGAACCTGAAGGCCCTGGTGGGCCGCACCCCCGAGCAGAACCTCAAAGACTCGCGCACCATGGTGCAGTTGTTCCGCTCGCTCTATGAGTTCCCGAAGGTCACAATCGCCGCGGTCAATGGCCCAGCCATCGCCGGCGGCACCGGCCTGGCGCTGCTGTGCGACTTCACGCTGGCCGTGCCCGAAGCCAGGTTTGGATACACTGAGGTGCGCATCGGTTTCGTGCCCGCCATCGTTTCTACCTTCCTGCTGCGCCAGGTGGGGGAGAAGCAGGCCCGCGACCTGCTGCTGACCGGCAGGCTCTTCGCCGCCGAGGAGGCGCTGCGCCTGGGCCTGATCAACGAAATCGTGCCGGCGGAGAGGTTGATGGCGCGCGCGCATGAACTCGCGGCGCAGATCATGGAGAGCAGCCCGGCCTCATTGCGGCTGACCAAGCGCCTGCTCACCGAGCACGCACGCGCTGAGCTCGATGCGCAGATCGAAGCCGCGGTGCGCGAGAACGCCGCCATCCGCGCCACGGAAGATTTTCGCGAGGGCATCACTTCCTTTCTGGAAAAGCGCAAGCCGCGCTGGAGTGGCCAGTGAGCGGCGGCAACCACTCGCCTATGATTTCAGAGAGCCGGGTGCGGGTGCGCTACGCTGAGACCGACCAGATGGGCGTGGTCTATCATGCCAACCACTTCATCTGGTTTGAGATTGGGCGGGTGGAGCTGCTGCGCCAGCTGGGCTTTTCCTACCGCGACATGGAGCAGCAGGATGGCTGCTATATCGTGGTGGTGGAGGCGCGCTGCCGCTACAAGGCGCCGGTGCGCTATGACGATGAGGTGCTTGTGCGCACACGCCTGAAAAACGTGCGCGAAACGGTGGTGCATTTTGGCTATGAACTGGTGCGCGCCAGCGACGGCGCGGTGCTGGCTGAGGGCGAGACCACACACATCGTGACCAACGCGCAGATGAAGAGCGCTCCCCTGCCAGAGAAGTACATGAGCGTGTTTCGCGAGGCAGTGGGGCGGTAGAGCGGGGCAGAAACGCGCTTAATGTTCCGCACGGAACATCTGTGGATTTGCCCAGTTTGGGAAAATGGCGTAAGTAGTCTGACGAGTTGGAGTTAGCGGGATTTCCCATTTTGGGAGAGCTTAGAAGCGGCCAGAAATTCGATTGACAACCGCCGCTGAATTCTGAAACAGGGCGCTTCCCGGTTTCGTTTGTCGCCCTCCGTGGTCAGGTGATCTCTGCCTCAGTTGATCCCAACCACAGAGGCGCAAAGGACACCGAGGCAAAAACGTGACGGCAAAGCTTTGAAGGCGCTTCACATCAACGGCAACGATCTGACGCTGGAAGCGGTGCGCGAAGTGGCGACCGAGCGGCGCGCGGTGTTGCTGGCTCCGGATGCACGCGAAGCGGTGGAGCGAGCACGCGCGGTGGTGGACGCCATGGTCGCCGGCAACAAGGTTTCCTACGCAATCACTACCGGCGTAGGCAAGTTGAGCGACGTGCGCATTGCCGGCGAGCAGATTCGCGAGCTGCAGGTGAACCTGCTGCGCTCGCACGCGGTGGGGGTGGGAGAGCCGCTGCCGGCGGCTGAGACCCGAGCCATGATGCTGCTGCGGGCGAATTCGCTGGCGAAGGGTTACTCCGGCGTGCGCGCGATGGTGATTGATACGCTGTGCGAGTTGCTGAATCGCGGAGTGACGCCTTTCGTCCCCTCGCAAGGGAGCGTGGGGGCAAGCGGAGACCTGGCGCCGCTGGCGCATCTGGCGCTGGTGCTGATCGGAGAGGGCGAATGCCTCGACGAAAAGGGCGCACGCAGGCCGGGGGTGGAAGCCCTGCATCAGGCCCAGATCAGGGCGCTCGTGCTTGAGGCCAAGGAAGCGGTCTCATTGATCAACGGAACGCAGGGCATGCTGGCGGTGGGAACGCTGGCGCTGCTGGCAGCGGAAACACTGGTGGACTCCGCCGACGTAATTGGCGGGCTGACTCTGGACGCGCTGCGCGGAACGGACGTGGCCTTTGATGAGAGGATTCATAGATCGCGGCCGCACAGCGGGCAACTGGCGACGGCCGCGAACCTGCGCAAGATGCTGGAAGGGAGCGAGATTCGCAAGTCTCATGCCGAGTGCGGGCGGGTGCAGGACGCGTACTCGCTGCGCTGCATTCCCCAGGTGCACGGCGCGGTGCGCGACACCTTGACGCACTGCCGCGGCGTGATGGAGACCGAAGCGAACTCGGCAGTGGATAATCCGCTGGTGTTTGCCGGTCAGAGCCAGGGCGAAGGCGAGGTGCTGTCGGGCGGGAATTTTCACGGCGAGCCGGTGGCCTTTGCGCTGGACTTTCTGGGGATCGCTTTGAGCGCGCTGGCGGGAATTTCTGAGCGGCGGATCGAGCGACTGGTGAACCCGGCGCTGAATGAAGGTCTGCCGCCATTTTTGGCGCCGGACGCGGGGCTGAATTCGGGCTTCATGATGCCGCAGGTGACCGCGGCGGCGCTGGCGAGCGAGAACAAGGTGCTGGCGCACCCTGCGTCGGTGGATTCGATCACCACCTCGGGCAATAAGGAAGATTACGTTTCCATGGGCATGACGGCGGCGCTGAAGCTGCGGCGCATTGTGGAGAACACGCGGAACGTGCTGGCAATTGAAGCCATGGCGGCGGCGCAGGCGTTGGATTTTCTGCTGCCGCTCAAGACTTCGAAGCGCGGACAGGCGGCGCACGCGGCGATTCGAGCGGTCTGCGCCACCGTGGAAAAAGATAGAGTCATGTACGGGGACATGGCGCGGGTGTGTGATTTGATAGCCCACGGGAAGTTGGGCGAAGTGCTAAGGTGATGTTCCCCTGGATGATTCCTTGATTGCACGGCGGCCGGCAACGTCGTCAATTCGCGGAGCGCGAAGGGCACGAAGGCACACCAAGGCTGCCGCTTCTCCGTTCTCAGCCGGCGGCCGCGTCATATGGTCGCGATTGTAAGAGAAGGAAATGCGGTCTCATACAGGTGCTCATCCAGCGTCAGCAGGCGAAAGCCACGCGAGAATGCGTGGGCTCCGATCATGAAATCCGCCAGGATGCGCCGGGCGCCCGCATCGCGTTGCTTGCGGCGACGCTCGGCATAAGCCTGGAAAGCACGCCCGGCAGAGCGCCAGACGGGCTCGTCCAGCACCCAATCCACGGCAATGCCGGTTTCTTCCACGAACGAATCGACAAAGGATTCTGTCCGGCCCGGGGCGGTAATCAATTCGGCAAAGACGGGCGCTGCGATCGTCAGAGGACCGCGGCGAAATGCGGCTTCGAGGGCTATCTGTGCGCGGAGGCTCAGAGCGGGATCCTTGTCCCATAGAGCGATGATGACGTTGGTATCAAGCGCGGTAGTCATTGGCCGCGCATCTGCCGCAGCCAGCGGGAGATTGCTTTCTTTCCGGAGCCGATTCGCGGATTACCGATGCCGCGATACTTATGGAAAGCAGGCTTGCTGCGAACCGGACGCACGCGGACGCTTCTTCCGTCGCTTTCAAATACAAGGCGGTCCCCGCTGGTGACGCCCAGGATGCGCCGGACTTCGCGAGGCACGGTGATTTGCCCTTTACTGGTAATTTTGGCTTGCTTCTCCAAGATCGCCATATCCTTACTTTATCACGGATTCCTTACTTATGCTCAATGGCATGGAGGCCGGTAGCTTCGTCAATTCACGGACCACGAAGGGCGCGAAGGCACACGAAGGTTTTCAGGCTTTAGACAGCCGGTTCTCAGGAGTGAGGTCCCAGTTCGCGGTTGGCATCGGATTTCGCGGCACGGCCATCCAGACCGAGCGTCTCCGCAATTCCTTTCATGGCCTCGATGCAGAAGGCAATGTGCTCTTCGAGATCCACGCCCAGAGCGGCGGCCCCGTTCACGATGTCTTCGCGGTGGACGCTGCGGGCGAAGGCCTTGTCTTTCATCTTTTTTTGCACAGATTTCGCATCCACCTCGGCCAGGGACTTGCCGGGTTTTACCAGGGCAACGGCGGTGATGAAGCCGGCGAGCTCGTCGCAGGCGAAGAGGGCCTTTTCCATCGGCGTGTCGCGAGAGACGCCGGTGTACTCGGCGTGGGACAGGATGCCGCGGCGAATTTCCTCGGAGTAGCCGCGCTGCGCCAGAATCTCATTGCCCTTGTAAGGGTGATCTTCGAGGCTGGGCCATTTCTCATAGTCGAAGTCATGAATAAGTCCGACCACGCCCCAAAGATCTTCGTCGGCGGAAAACTTGCGGGCGCAGGCGCGCATGCAAGCCTCGACGGCAAGGGCGTGCTTGCGCAAACTTTCCGACTGAGTGAACTCAGTTAGTAAACCCCAGGCGTCCTGGCGAGTGGGCATGAAGTTTTACCCGTTTTCTCCCGGTTTTCTCCGGTAGATGCCGGTGTTGTAGCCGGAATATTCTGGGTTTCGCGCCAGAATTTCCTTGACATCCACAGGCATCGTACCGCAGATTACGCTGCAGGTTGGAACTTCGTGCAGGTTTTTGAAGTTCCAGGAGACGCCTCCGCTCTGGCAACTCCCAAACCTAGATGGCCACCACGCTTGCCCCGGTAGATTCAAGGGAAGTGGTTCGTTGCGACCGTTGCCTGCTGGTTCAATTCCGAACAACCAATAATCTTTGCCGCCGGTGCCACACGGCTTTGGACGAGGACGAGCCCGAGATGGTGGAGGCCGTGCCCGAGCCGCAGCTGGTCACGCTGAGCGGCGGCAGCCGGGGGCATTTGAACCTGGCGGCGGCGATCCGGTCGCTGCGCCTGCGCAACGGCCTGAGCCAACGGCAACTGGCGACGCGCATGGCCGTGCCCCGGACCTACGTTTCCAAAATCGAGAACGAGAAAGCGACGCCCACGCTTTCTTCCCTGGAACGGCTGGCGCGGGCGCTGGAAGTGAGCGTGCCTGACCTGCTGAGCGGCGGCGAGCGCGGCCGGCAGGAAGAAGTGCGCGACCTGATGAAAGACCAGTTCATTGCCGAACTGCTGCCGTTCGTCTCGCAGCTGAGCGCCTTGCAGATGTCGAGCGTGCTGACGCAGGTGCGGGATTTGACGGTGCGGCCGAGAAGGAGTGCGTAATCAGGCGAGGGCGTCCGCGCCACGCGATTTTTTTCCGGGCAAACTGCCAACTTGAGCCGGAGCCGCAAGGTTCCGGCTTTTTTGATGCGCCCCTGCCACCGTGGAGCTTCGCTCCACTGGACAAGCCGGGGGCGGCTGTCCCCACACCTGCGATAAGGTTCAGGCCGCGAAATCTTCGGCGGGGGGAATGGGGACAGGCTGCGGCAGGCGGTCGGTCACTTCGGCCAGATCGGCCAGACGCCGCGCGAGCTCGGGCTTGAGCGAGCCGGGCTGATAGCGCCAGAGATAATTTCCGAAATGAGTGCTGGGAGTATTCAGGCGGGCTTCGCTGCCCAGACCGAGAACATCCTGCAAGGGCACTACCGCCAGGCTGGCAACAGAATTCTGGGCCAGGCGAATGAGAGCCCAGTGCACCCCATCTTCTCCGCGTCCAACGCAGGCCTCCACGGCGCGGCGCTCATACTCGGTGGCGCCGGAATTCCACCAGCCGAGAGTGGTGTCATTATCGTGGGTGCCGGTATAGATGACGCAGTTGGGAGTAAGGCGGTGGGGCAGATAGATGTGGGCGCCGGGATCACCGAAGCCGAACTGCAAGACCGCCATGCCGGGAATATGGTGGCGGTCGCGGAGTTCATAGACATCGGGGGTGATCATGCCGAGGTCTTCCGCAAAGAAGGGCAGGCCGCCTAAGGCTTCGCGCAGTTTGTTGAAGAGGTCGTCTTTTGGCCCATCCACCCAGCGACCGTGGATGGCGGTGGGCTCGTGGGCGGGAATCTCCCAGAACTGGGCGAAGCCACGGAAGTGATCGAGGCGGATGAAGTCGCAGGTCTGGGTGGCCCAGCGCAGGCGCTGAATCCACCATTCGTAGCCGCGCGCGCGCATGGCCTGCCAGTCGTAGAGAGGATTGCCCCAACGCTGGCCGGTGGCGCTGAAGGCGTCAGGGGGCACGCCAGAGACCACCTCGGGCTCAAGATCGTGGCGCAGGCGGAAGAGCTCGCGGTGGGCCCAGACGTCGGCGCTATCGTAATCCACGAAAATAGCGATATCGCCGACCACGCGAATGGAGCGCTCAGCGCAGTACAGGCGCAGGGCGCGCCATTGCTCATAGAAGAAAAATTGCAGGACGCGGCGAAGGGCCAGCTCGGAGGCGTTTTCGGCGCAGGCGGCTTCGAGGGCGGCGGGCTCGCGGCGGGCAATGCCGGCAGGCCACTGGCTCCAGCGCACGCCGGGACGGCGGGCGCGGATGGCATCAAACAGAACAAAATCATCGAGCCACCAGGCGTTCTGGCGGCAGAAATCCTCGAAGCGGCGGCGCTGTCCGGGGGAGGCGTTCGCAAGAAAATGGCCGGCAGCTTCGGAGAGTAAAGGCAGTTTGTGTTCGGAGAGCGCCGGATAGTCAATGGGGCCGACTTCCCGCGGGAGATTCTGCAAGCGCGAGGGCGCCAGCCAGCCGCGCTCGGCCAGGCGATCCAGGCTGATGAGCATGGGATTGCCGGCAAACGCGGAGGTGGAGGAGTAAGGGGAATTTCCGTTGGCGGGAGGGCCGAGGGGAAGCACCTGCCACAGGCCCTGACGGGCGGCGGCCAGGAAGTCAACGAATTCGTAGGCGGCGGGGCCGAGATCGCCAATGTCGCCCCGCGCCGGCAAGGAAATGGGGTGCAGCAGAATGCCGGTAGCGCGGGGGAAGGGCATGTACGTTCCTGAAGAAACTCCGTTTGTGAGGGCAGCCTGCTATTCGCCCTCTTCGCCCCGCGGGCGAGTGAGGTTTTTCATTTCATCCTGATTGATTTTGATCTTGCCGGACTTCTCCATACGAGTGCGCAGATCAGAGAGAAACATCTCAAAGAGTTCCCCCTGCTTGTTCTGCAAGAGGGATGCGCGAATCTGATCTTTCTTGGCGGCATAGTCCTGATCGCTGGGCTCCTGGCGGTCGAGCAGGGAGAGCACGGCGCCGCTATCGCCATTATCGAGGGGGCCGCTGATTTCGCCGGGCTTGAGGTTGAAGGCGACGGCGGCGGAGCCGGACATGGCGCCGATATCAGGCACCTGGTCGGTGGGCAGCACGAAGTCGCTGGTCTTCACCGTGGCCCCGAGCTCCTTGGCGGCCTTCTTGAGATCGTGCTCCGCTTTGGCGCGGTCGGAAAGCTCCTGGGTTTTCTGGGTGAGGAGAGAGGCGGCGCGCTGGTTTTTGAATTGCTGCTCAACGCGGGACTGAATTTCATCGAAGGTGGGCGTCGAGGGCGGCTGAATCTGAAGCACCTGAAAAACGGCGAAGCCCGAGCTCAACTGAACGTCGTTGGGGGTGTTGAGGGGCTCGGTGAAGATGGCATCCATGAGCGGGCGGGAGTCGCCGATGCCCGGCAGGGCGTCATTGCGGGCCACGAAGGAGGTGGTGATGAGGGACAGGCCCTTGGCGGCCGCCGCTTTTTCCAGGCTGCCGTTCTGCGACTGCGTGACCAGCGCGTTGGCCTGGCTTTGGGCCATCTGCGTGGCTTTCTGCTGCTTGAGCACGGGCTCGATTTCGCTGGAGACTTCTTCCAGGGTTTTCATGTGGGCGTCCTGCTTATCATTCACATGAATGATGTCGAAGCCGTAGCCGGTGTTGATGACGCCGCTGGTGGCGCCTTTGGGCAGAGAGAAGGCGGCGCTTTCAAGATCGGGCGAAGGAAAGCGGCCGCGCTGAATCCAGCCCAGGGAGCCGCCGTTTTTGGCGCTATCGGTGTCTTCGGAATATTTCTTGGCCAGATCGGCAAAGTTGCCGCCGGCTTTGAGCTGTTGCAGAAGGTCATCGGCCTTTTTGCGGGCCGCGTCCAGGCCCTGGGGATCGACTTTGCCGTCCGGACCGGGCAGCGGGGTCTTGATCAGAATGTGGCTGACATTGACCTGCTCGGGGACGCGGTACTCATCGCGGTGCTCGTCGTAGTACTCGAGCAGGTCGGCGTGCGAGACGGTAACCTGATCCTGCAGCTTGCTGAAATCGAAGATGGCGTATTCGATCTTGCGCTTCTCGGGAATGGAGTTGTTGTAGGAGGCTTTATTCTGGTCGTAGAAGGCCTTCAGCTCTGGCTCGGCAGGGTGAATGCCGTTGAGAACGTCGTCTTTTTTCAGGACGGCATATTCGAACTTCACCTTGGTGTTCTGCTTCTGGAATGCCTGGTGGATTTCGGCATTGGTGACGACGGCGCCGCCGGTGACCAGGTCGCGCAGCTTAGTGAAGAGAATGTCTTCTTTCACTTCCTCTTCGAACTGGGGAACGGTGAGGTCGTACTGCTGCAAGCGGGCCTCATATTCATCCTGGCCGATGAATTTGCCGCCGGGAAAGAAGGCGGCGGCATATTGGCCGTGCTGCAGCTCGTCGCGCACGTCTTCATCGGTGGCGCGCAGACCCATACGCTGGGCTTCCGCGACGATGGCCTTTTCGTTGATCATGTTCTCGGCGGCGCGGGAGGCGAAGAAAGGCAGCAGGGCCGCGGCCTGCTCTCCACCGCGCGGCAATTGCTGCTGCAACATTTGCCGGGCCTGTTTATCCACTTCCTGGGTGGTGATGTCTTGGCCGGCCACCTGGGCGAGGACGCCCTTGCCCGGGCCGCTGAAGCCGAAATCCAACCCTCCGGGCACCAGGGTGATCACCATGGCGCCACAGATGACCAGCAAAATTCCGCCAAGGATGATTTTCTTGAGCGGCCCGGGGGTTTGCAGGAATCGGATCATCTTTGCGTCACTCCAGGAGTTGGCGGGAGAACTGTTGATTATAAACTACGGCGGCGGGCGGAAAAGGCGCCCTGCCCGTGCCTCGGCTTGCCGTGATGGCTACGCCATACGGGCGCGGGAATTGTTTTCTTGCTCTTCCCCGGCATGGCTGAAGGCCATGCTCTGATACGACCCATTTTGCTCAAACCGCTATCGAAGGTTGGGGATAGCGAAATTCATCGTGCCCGGCAACAATGTGACCGCCCGGCGAGAAGATTCGCAATTACACTTGGAAAAGGCGCAAGCGGTCTTGTAAATTGAAACGAATCATTAAAACGAATTAATTGATGATTCTGGCCTTCTAAGACCACCAGACGCCAGGTCAGGAACAACCAGACCGAGCTTTCAAGGAATGCACTTATGCTCAAACGCAAACTGCCGCTGCTGTTTCTGATTCTTGCTTGCTTCCCTGCCCTTGCCCAGAGACCGGCCCAACACGCCCAGGCAGCGGCTTCTTTGAACTTGGGCGAGGGGTGGGAGTTGCAGTCTTCCTGCAAAGTGGAGCAGAAAGGCGAGACGATTTCGACGGCCGCATTTCAGCCCGAGGGATGGTATCCCGCCAGCGTACCCACCACCGTGCTGGCGGCGCTGGTGAAAGACAAGGTTTATCCCGACCCTGACTTCGGCATGAATTTGCGCTCCTTCCCCGGCGTGACCTATCCCATCGGGGCCAATTTTTCGAACATCGCCATGGCCCAGGACAGCCCGTTCATGGTGCCGTGGTGGTACCGGAAGAGGTTCGAGCTGCCGGCAAGCGACCACGGCAAGGTGATCTGGCTTGACTTTGGCGGAATCAACTATAGGGCCAACATCTGGCTGAACGGGAAGCAGATCGCGAACATCGGCGAGGCCGCGGGGGCCTGGCGCACGTATGAATTCAACATCACCGATATTGTGACCGTTGGAAAAGCCAATGTGCTCGCAGTCGAGGTATTTTCACCGCTGCCTGATGATCTTGCGACCAATTTTGTGGATTGGAACCCGGCGCCGCCGGACAAGAACATGGGACTGTGGCGGGCGGTCGAGATCGTGGCCAGCGGGCCAGTGGCGCTGCGCTATCCGGCGGTGATTTCCAAGGTGGATTCACCGGCGAATGATGAGGCGCACCTGACGGTCACCGCGCTGCTCAAGAACGGTACGGACCAGACCGTGAAAGGCACCCTGAAAGGCGCGCTTGGCGACATTCAGTTCTCGCAGGAGATCGCGCTGGCGCCCGGCGAGGCGAAGGATGTGAGCTTTACGCCGGAGCAATTTCCTCAGCTCAATGTAAGCCATCCGCGGCTGTGGTGGCCGGCGCAGATGGGCAAGCCGGAGCTTTACAGGCTCAACCTGGAAGTGGATGCGGAGGGCGCGGTCTCGGACCGCTCCGAGACGCAATTCGGCATTCGGGAAATCACCTCAGAGCTCGATGCCAACACCCACCGGCTGTTCTCCATCAACGGGAAGAAGATTCTGATCCGCGGCGGGGGATGGGCGCCGGACATGCTGCTGCGTGAAAACTCCCGGCGCATGCAGGAGGAATTCCGCTACGTGGAGGACATGGGACTGAACACGATTCGCCTGGAGGGCACCCTGGAGCGGAAGGAATTTTTCAACACTGCCGACCGCGAAGGAATTCTGGTGATGGCGGGCTGGGTCTGCTGCTCGCACTGGGAGCACTGGCCGAACTGGAAGCCGGCCGATTTCAAGATTGCGGAGCAGTCGCTGCGGGACCAGATTTACCGGCTGCGTGGTCATCCCAGCCTGCTGGTATGGCTGAACGGAAGCGACAATCCGCCGCCGCCGGATGTGGAGCAGACGTATTTGAACGTGGAGAAAGAACTGATGTGGCCGAACCCGACGATTTCCTCGGCCACGGCCAAGCCTACCTCGGTGACAGGAAACAGTGGGGTGAAGATGACCGGACCCTACGGCTACGTGCCGCCGGACTATTGGGAAGAGGATGCGATGGGCTCGCATCCGCAGGATACCTGCAACCTGGGCGGGTGCGGCGGCGGCTATGGCTTTAATACCGAAACCAGCATGGGGCCGGCGGTGCCGCCGGTCGAGAGCCTGGAGACAATGCTGGGCAAGGAGCACCTGTGGCCGATTGACGACTGGTGGAACTTTCATGCCGGCGGGGGAGCCTTCAAAGACATCCACGTCTTTGCTGATGCCCTGAACGCCCGCTACGGCCAGGCGCAGAGCGCGCCGGATTTCGCCATGAAGTCGCAGGCGATGACTTACGAAGGCGTGCGCGCCATGTACGAGGCCTACAGCCGCAACAAGTACACCTCGACGGGCGTAATCCAGTGGATGCTGAACAATGCCTGGCCGTCGCTGATCTGGCATTTGTATGACTTCTATCTGCGGCCGGGCGGGGGCTATTTCGGCGCGAAGAAGGCAATGGAGGCACTGCATCCGCTCTATGGTTACGACGATCATGCCATCTGGGTGGTGAGCAGCCAGTACGAAGACGCCAAAGAATTGAAGCTGACGGCAAAGGTTTACAACCTGGATATGACGGAGAAGTTTTCCAAAGAGGCGGAGCTCGACGCGCCGGCCGACAGCAGCAGCAGGATTTTCGTTTTGCCGGAGATTGCGGATTTGAGTTCCACCTATTTTCTGGCGCTGCGGCTGAACGACGCGAGCGGCAAGCTGGTGGGATCGAATTTCTACTGGCTCTCCACTAAGCCGGAGACACTGGATTGGGCGAAATCCACCTGGTACATGACGCCGGTTACTGCTTACGCGGATTTTACGGCGCTCTCGCAGCTGCCCAAGGTGAAGTTGAAGGTCAGCAGCCGCACGGAACGGCAGGGGGATGATGGGGTCACGCAGGTGACGGTAGAGAACCCGGGCGCGAGCCTGGCGTTTCTGGTGCGGCTGAAAGTGGATCGGGGCGCCGATGAGAGCATGCTGCCGCTCGCCAGCGGAAACCAAACCACCTACTTGTGGATGACGGGCAAGAAGGGAGAAGAGATTTTGCCCGTGATCTGGCAGGACAATTATTTCTCGCTGCTGCCGGGAGAGAAGCGGGTGATCACGGCAACCTATAGCGCTGCTGCGCTACGCGGGGCGAAGCCAGTGGTCGAGGTAAGCGGGTGGAATGTGGAGTGAGAGAGGATCGCTGATTGGCGATTGAAGTGGCATTTGCGCAAGGAAAGCAGATTTCTGCTGCGCTCGGAATGACAGCTTTGTTCGGGGTTTGTTGTT
>Ga0335080_10004942_pt1 | contig 13656 bp, 19 predicted proteins | sample Lox_Sample_34_FD_206720 | JGI IMG/M metagenome (GOLD analysis project Ga0335080, IMG submission 206720) | Soil microbial communities from Loxahatchee National Wildlife Refuge, Florida, United States - Lox_Sample_3.4 | ecosystem: Environmental > Terrestrial > Soil > Wetlands | place: USA... | reverse complement strand
AGCAGGTTGACGCGGCCGATGTCCTTGAGGAAGAGCTGCAGCGAGTCGGTCGAGACCTCGCGCGGCTCGTGCTCGGGGACGATCTCCTCCTCGACCACCGGCTCGGCGCCGTCGACCACCTCGATGTGGAGCTCCTCGAGGGCGTGGTAGAAGTCGTCGATCTGGCCGGCCTCGAGGTCGAGCTCGTCGAATGCGAGCGCGATCTCGTCGGCGCTGAGCGAGCCCGACTCGCGGGCGACCTCGAGGAGGCCCTTGGCCTCGTCGGTCTCGAGAACGTCGACCACGACGACGCTCGCTACCTGCGCCCCCACCCCCTCAGCTCCGCTCATCGAATCCCCCTCGCTCGCGGACTCCCAAACTCGTGCGCGCTCACTTTAGATGCACTCGCGCGTTTTTGCGCGGGTGCGGAACTTTCGCATGAGCCGGGCGGTTCCGCCATAGGCCGACCGGCCCATTGCGACTCAGTGCGACTTGATCCCTTTCAGGCTCTCCAGAAACCGCTCGGCCTCCTTGCCGGGCACCGTGTGAGGACCGTCGGCGACGGCGAGCCGCAGCTGCGCGCGGGCCCGGTCGAGCTGCCCGAGCCAGAGGAGGAGCAGGCCGAGGTGGAAGCGGACGGTCGGCGAGTGCGGGAACCGCTGCGAGAGCGGGCCGAGCTTCGAGAACGCGAGCGACGGGTTCGCCTTGCTGAAGCGGCCGACCGCCGCCGCGACCTGGGCCTCGGGATCGTTCGGCGCGAGCGCGGCGGCAGCCGCGAACTCGCGCTCGGCGGAGAGCGGGTGGCCGAGCCGCTGCAGCGCGATCCCGTAGATCAGCTTGTCCCTGTACGTGCCGGTCGCCGCCCTGTGCGCGAGCGCGGCGAGCTGCCGCGAGGGCGGCAGCCGCGTGACAGCGGCCGGGGGCCGGTAGCTCGTGACGACGTACGGCAGCCCGCGCGGGAAGCCCGGATGCAGGAGGTCGTTCGCGCGGACACCGGACGGCGTGTCCGGGCCGGAGGCGGCGGCGAGGCGCCAGGCGGCCACGGCGTCGTCGTCCCGGCCGGCCCAGTAGCGGGCGAGGCCGAGATTGAGCAGCACCTCGGCGTTCCGCGGGTGCTCGCCGGCGAGCCGCTGGAGCGTGTCGAGCGACCCCCTGGGCCAGGCCGCGAACGCCGCCCCGAGCTGCGCCTCCAGCGAGCGGTAGCGGTCGAAGATCCGCGCCGCGGCGGCGGCGTCGCCCTTCGTGTAGAGCGTGGAGGCGCGCCGGAGGGCGACGGCCTCGGCGTCGGTCCGCACGCCGAGGTCGAGCTCGAGCGGCGGCAGGCCCTTGCGCTGCGTCGTCGCGGCGGCGCTCTTGCCGCCCGGGGACTGCAGCATGCTCACACCGACGGCGGCGCCCGCCGCCACGACGGCCGCTGCGACGACGACTGCGGACACGCGGGTCCTGGGGCTCATCGCCGCGACCGTAGCGGGAATGTCTCCGCGGCCGCCGTAGTTACAAACCGTACGCGGCGCCCCCTTCTGCTTCGGCGCCGCTATATTTCTAATAGCAATGGCTTCCTACCGCGAACTACTGAACCAGGTGAAGGCGGAGATCGGCGAGATCGACGCCGCGACCGCGCGCGGGCTCCACGAGAGCGACGACGCGCCGCTCTTCGTCGACGTGCGCGAGCACGACGAGTGGAGCGAGGGCCACATCCCCGGTGCCGTGCACGTGCCGCGCGGCAACCTCGAGTCGCGGATCGAGGGCGTCGTGTCCGACCGCGACCGCCCGATCGTCCTCTACTGCTCCGCCGGCTCCCGCTCGGCGTTCGCGGCGAAGACGCTCGAGGAGCTCGGCTACAACCAGGTGGTCTCGCTCGCCGGCGGCTACACCGACTGGAAGCGGAACGGCTTCGCGACGCAGCTGCCCAAGGCGCTCGACGCCGCCAAGCGTGCCCGCTACAGCCGCCACCTGCTGATCCCGGAAGTCGGCGAGGCGGGACAGCTGAAGCTGCTCGACTCGCGCGTGCTCCTGATCGGCGCCGGCGGGCTCGGCTCCCCGGCCTCGCTCTACCTGGCCGCAGCGGGCGTCGGCACGCTCGGGATGGTCGACGCAGACGTCGTCGACGAGTCGAACCTGCAGCGCCAGATCGTCCACTCCACGAGCACGGTCGGCCACTACAAGGTCGACTCGGCGAAGGCGACGATCGAGGCGCTGAACCCGGACGTCCAGGTCGTCGCCTACCGCGAGCGCCTGACCTCGGAGAACATCGAGCGGATCCTGGCCGACGGCTGGGACGTGATCGTGGACGGCGCCGACAACTTCCCGACGCGCTACCTCGTCAACGACGCCTCGATCTGGCACGAGATCCCTGTCGTGCACGGCTCGATCTACCGCTTCGAGGGCCAGGTGACGGTGTTCAAGCCGAACGAGGGGCCCTGCTACCGCTGCCTGTTCCCGCAGCCGCCGCCGCCGGAGCTCGCGCCGAGCTGCGCCGAGGGCGGCGTGCTCGGCGTCCTGCCGGGGATCATCGGCTCCCTGCAGGCGAACGAGGCGCTCAAGCTCCTGCTCGGGATCGGCGACCCGCTGATCGGCCGGCTGCAGCTCGTCGACGCGCTCGGCTCGACGATCGACGAGGTCTCGCTGAAGCGCGACCCGAACTGCCCGGTCTGCGGCGAGCACCCGACGATCACCGACTACGTCGACTACGTCGAGTTCTGCGCCGCCGGGCGCGGAGTCGCCCCGTGACCGCGGTGCGGATCCCGCCGACGCTGCGCCCCGAGGTCGGCGGCGCGCGCCAGGTGGAGGCGAGCGGCGCCACCGTGCGCGAGCTGCTCGACGACCTCAGCGCGCGCTACCCGACCCTCGGCTCCCAGCTCTTCGAGCAGGGCGACCTCGCTCCGTTCGTCAACGTGTACCTCGAGGGCGAGGACGTCCGCACCCTCGAGGGGCTCGAGACGCCGGTCAAGGACGGCTCCACGGTGATCCTCCTCCCGGCCATGGCCGGCGGTGCATAGGGTCATCACCCCGTCGCTGCTCGACCTGGTCGGCGACACGCCGCTCGTCGAGCTGTCGCGGCTCACGCCCAGGGCGTCGGTGCGGATGTACGCCAAGCTCGAGGGCCAGAACCCGACGGGCTCGATCAAGGACCGGGTCGCGAAGTCGATGATCGACGCGGCCGAGGCCTCCGGAGAGCTCGAGCCGGGACGGCACCTGCTCGAGCCGACGAGCGGCAACACCGGGATCTCCCTCGCGCTGATCGCGAAGCTCAAGGGCTATCCGCTGACCTGCGTGATGCCCGAGAACGCGACGGAGGAGCGCAAGCGCCTGCTCCGCCTCTACGGCGCCGAGATCGTCCTCTCGCCGGCCGCCGAGGGCTCGAACGGCGCCGTCAGGACGGCGCTCGAGCTGGCCGAGGCGGATCCGCGCTACTTCATGCCGTTCCAGTACGGGAACGAGGCGAACCCGCGCGCCCACTACGAGGGCACGGGAGCCGAGATCGCCGCGGCGCTCGACCGTGTCGACGTGCTGGTGGCGGGGCTCGGCACGGGCGGCACGCTGATGGGGACGGGCGAGCGCCTGCGCGAGAGCTTCCCCGGCCTCGTCGTCGCGGCGGCCGAGCCGCTCCCCGGCGACCCGGTGATGGGGCTGCGCTCGCTCGAGGACGGCTACGTGCCGCCGATCCTCGACATCTCGAAGCTCGACCGCAAGCTCCTCGTCTCGAACGCGGAGGCGATCTCCGGGGTGCGCGCGCTCCTTGAGCGCGAGGGGATCTTCGCCGGGGTCTCCTCGGGCGCGGCGGTGCACGTCGCCCGCAAGCTCGCCGAGGAGCTCGACGAGGGCGTCGTCGTCTGCATCCTCGCCGACGGCGGCTGGAAGTACCTCTCGGCCGACTTCTGGGAAGCGGACGATGTCGCGCGGTCGATGGAGCGCACGCTCTGGTGGTGATCCCTGCGGAGGTCCGTGAGGCCCTCCGTGCGCACTCCCAGTCGGAAGCGCCGAACGAGGCCTGCGGGCTCCTGCTCCTCCGGGACGGCGTCGCCGAGCGCTACCTGCCGGGCCGGAACGTCGCCGCCTCGCCGTACCGCTTCGAGCTCGCCTTCGACGACCCCGAGGTCTGGTTCCTCGAGGACGAGGGCTACGAGCTCGCCGTCTTCCACTCGCACCTGTCGTCGCCGCCCCGCCCGTCCCGGACCGATGTCGAGAACATCGGCCTCTGGGACGGGAAGCCGTACGTGATCTACTCGCTCGCCCGCGACGAGCTGGCGGCGTACAGGATCGAAGGGCGCCGGATCGACGAGCTGCCGCTCAGCTGACGGTGAAGCTGCCCTTCATGATCGTCTTGTGCGGGTCGCACTGGTACCTGTAGGTGCCCTTCACGAGCTTGACCGTCCACGTCTGGTTGCCGACGGCGGAGACGCTCGTCAGCTTGTTCACGCCCGGCCCCATCAGGTGGAAGTTGTGGATGTTCGACTTGTCGGCGACCTTGATCGTGTAGGTGCCGGCCTTGAGGGTCGTCACCTTCTTGCCGCCCTGCGTGAGCGTGATCGTGAAGCCCGGGCCGACCGTTCCGTTGAGCACGGGCGTCGCTGACTGTGCGCCGGCGGCCACGACGAGGGCCACGAGCGCGGCGAGCGCGGCGATGCGGATGCGGTTCACGTGATCTCCTTCGGTTGGCCTGCCGGACGAATGGATCGTAGCCGGACCTAGTCGCCGTCCCCGACGGGTACGGACGCCTCGTCCCCGTCGTGGCGCTCCTCGAAGTGGACCTCGAGCCGCTCGATCCGCGAGCCCTCGACATCGACGACGGTGAACCGCATCCCGTCCCAGCTCACCTCGTCGCGCGGTTCGGCGGCGCGGCCCAGCTCGCCGAAGACGAACCCCGCGACCGTGTGGTAGTCCTCGGCCGGCAGCTCGACGCCGAACTGCTCGTTGAAGTCGTCGATCGTGAACGTGCCGTCGATCCGGATCGTGTGCTCGTCTACCTGCTCGACGGTCTCGTCGGGCAGGTCGTACTCGTCGGCGATCTCGCCCACGATCTCCTCCAGCAGGTCCTCGAGGGTGACGATCCCCTCCATCGCGCCGTACTCGTCCACGACGACCGCCATGTGCTGCTTGGTGAGCCGGAACTCGGCCAGGAGCGCGGCGAGGTCCTTCGTCTCGGGGACGATGTACGCGGGCCGCAGGATGTTCTCGACCTGCGCCTCGGCGAGGCCGACGTCGTGCATCGCCGAGAAGAGGTCGCGGACGTGCAGGATGCCGACGATCTCGTCGAGCGAGCCGCGGTAGACCGGGTAGCGCGTATACGGCGAGTCGATCACCGCGGCGAGCATCTCCTCGGGCGGCAGGTCGATCGAGAGCGCCACGACCTCGGGTCGCGGCACCATCACGTCGGAGGCCTCCTTGTCGGCGAAGTCGAAGACCTTGTAGAGCATCTCCTGCTCCTGCGGCTCGATCTCGCCGCGCCTCGTCGCGTCGCCGAGGAGCATCCGCAGCTCGGCCTCCGAGTGGACGCGCCCCTCCGAGTCCTCACGCAGCCCGAGCGCGCGCAGGACGACCTCCGTCGACCGCTGCAGCACCCAGATCACCGGCTTCATCACCACGAAGAAGCCGCGCACCGGATTCGAGACCGCGAGGGCGGTCCGCTCCGGGTAGCTCAGCGCGACGCCCTTCGGCACGAGCTCGCCGATCACGACGTGGAAGAACGTGATCACGAGGAAGGCCAGCACGACGGCGACCGCGGTCGCGACGATCGGGTCGAACACCTTCACGAGCGCGTGCTCGCCGAGGGCTCCGATCGCCAGGCTGGTGAGCGTGACGCCGAGCTGCATCGCGGCGATGAAGCGCGGCGGGTTCGCGGTGATCCTCAGCACCGCGCGGGCCCGGCGGTTGCCCTCCTGCTCGAGCTCGGCCAGGCGCGTGCGGCGCACGGTGACGAGGCCGTACTCGGCGGCGACGAAGAAGCCGTTCAGCAGGATGATCGCCGCGACGGCGACCAGCTCGAGCGTGAGAGTCATGCCCCGCCCCACGGGGCGTGCGTACTAGGGAGATCGTCTACCAAAGATGATCTACGCGGCAGTATAGGCAACCAGGCCGTCGGCATCGGCCCGCACGGCGCCGCCCTCGACGACGAGCCGCTCGAGGTGGGACAGCGTCTCCGCGACGGCGAAGCGGCGGGCCGCCGGCTTGAGCTCGCGGCCGAAGAGGTTCAGCGACACCTGGTAGCCGGAGCGCGGCTCGTCGGAGAGCGAGGCCGCCGTCCGTGCCAGGCGCACCCGGTGGTGCTCGATCAGCTCGCGCGCCCGGCCGCTCGGGTCCTCGATCATCGCGCCGTGGCCGCCCAGGGCCAGCCGCGCGTCGAGCGCGATCGTGCGCTCGAGCGACTCGAGATAGTCGCCGAGCGGATCGGGCCGGCTCTCCGGGTAGAGGCCGACGGCGGGCGAGATCGGCGTGAGGAGGTGGTCGGCGGCGATCAGGACGCCGTCCTTCAGCAGGCAGATCTGCCCGTCGGCGTGGCCCGGCATCGCCACCGCCTCCCAGCCGTCGACGAGCGCGCCCGGCTGCAGCGCGGTCGGCCCCTCGGCGTAGCGGATGAAGGCGCCGTACAGGAACCCGACCTCGAGGAGCTCGTTGGCGACGGCGGAGGGAACGCCGTTGCCGAGGAACCACTCCGCGATCCGGTTCGGCCAGTCCGGGCTCCCCCAGACGAGCCTGCACTGGCCGTAGTCGACCTCTCCCTCGAGCACCTCGGCGCCCGTGAGCTCGCGCACGTCCGCGGCCGCGCCCACGTGATCCGGGTGCATGTGCGTGATCACGATCCGGCGCACCTCGAGCCCGGCGAGCTCCTCGGCCCAGCGCTCCTTCGCGCCCGGGACCCCGAGCCCCGTGTCGACGAGCGTCCAGCCGTCCTCGCCCTCGAGCAGGTACGTGTGGACGTGGCCCGGCCGGCTCGGCAGCGGGAGGGTCACGCGCATGATTCCGTCGAGAAGCGGCTCGGCCGTGGTGGTCATGAACCGAGTATCGCGGAGGGCCCGTACGGAGCGCAGCCGCAGGGCGCATTAGACTGCGCAGACCGTGCCCGAGGGCAACGAGATCACCTGCCTGATCGTGGACGACCACGAGGTCGTCCGGGAGGGCCTGCGCCTGTCGTTGTCGCGCGCGCCGCACATCCGCGTCGTGGGCGAGGCGGCCGACGGCGAGAGCGCCGTCGCGCTCGCGGAGCGGCGCCGGCCCGACGTCGTGATCATGGACGTCCGCATGCCGGGAATGGACGGGCTCGAGGCCACGAAGATCCTCACGGAGCGCGTGCCCGACACCGCGGTGCTGATCTTCACCGCCTACAGCGAGCGCTCGCTGCTGAGCCGAGGGCTCGAGTCGGGGGCGAAGGGGTACATCCTCAAGGAGGCGCCGCACCCGACGCTCCTGCGGGCGATCGAGAAGGTCGCGGCGGGCGAGGGCTACGTCGACCCGGCCCTGATGCCGTCGTTCCTCCCCGGCAAGGACCAGACCGACATGCTGACCGGCCGCGAGCGCGAGATCCTGCAGCTGCTCGCCGACGGGATGTCGAACGCCGACGTCGCCGCCCGCCTCTTCATCAGCCAGGAGACGGTCAAGAGCCACGTCCGCCACATCCTCTCGAAGCTCGAGGCGGACACCCGCACGCACGCGGTCGCGATCGCGCTGCGTGAGGCGATCATCGACTGAGGCGGTGCCCTTGACCGTCGCCGTCACCGCGGTCCTCGCCGCGCTCGCGCTCGTGGCGGCGGGCGTCGCGCTCTACCTCGTGATCAGCGAGCGGCGGCGCCACGGGGAGATCGAGGAGGAGCTCTCGGCCCAGGCGAGCCATCTCGAGCAGCTCGTCGAGTCGACCGCGGCGATCGCGTCGAGCATCGAGGAGGAGCACGTGCTCGAGCAGACGGTCCACGAGGCCGAGCGGCTGTTCGACGCGCGCGCCAGCCTGCTGCCAGCCGGCGAGCGCGGCGGCGTCACGCTGCCGATTCGCGTCCGCGACACCGAGATCGCCTCGCTGCGCCTCCAGACCGAGCGGAAGCTCTCGCGCGGCGACCTCGCCCGCGCGGCCGTGCTCACCGACGTCGCCGGGCGGGCGGTCGAGAACGCGCGCCTGCTCGAGGAGGCGAAGGTGCGGGAGGCGGCGCGCACGCAGCTCTCCGACCAGCTGATCACCGCCGAGCAGGACGAGCGCCGGCGGCTCGCGCTCTTCCTCCACGACGGGCCCGTGCAGTCGATGGCGGGGATCGCGCTGATGCTCGACGGAGCGCTGAACGCGATCGACACCGACCAGCTCGAGCAGGCGAAGACCGTGATCGGCTCGGCCCTCGACCGGCACCGGCAGACGATCCGGGAGCTGCGCGACCTCTCGTTCAACCTCGAGCCGGTCGTGCTGCGCGACCAGGGGTTCGGGACGGCGGTGCGCGCGCTCGGCGAACAGCTCGGGATGGCGAACGAGATCAAGATCGACGTCGACGTCGAGCCGGCAGAGGAGCTGGCCGAGAACACGCAGGCCGCGCTCTACCAGATCATCCGCGAGGCGCTGAACGGCGCGATCCGCCGCGGCCCTCCGACCCAGGTCGCGATCCGCGTCGAGCGCGCGGGGGACGGCGGGATCGCGACCGTGATCGCGGACGACGCCCCGGGCGAGCGGCGGCGGGCGAGCTTCGACGCGATCGCCGAGCGCGCCCGGACGATCGACGGGCGCTTCAGCGTCGAGCAGGGCGCCGACGGCGGCACCACGGTCCGCGTCGATCTCCCGCCCTACACCGTGAAGCCCAGGGCCGGATAGCCGGAAGGCCCGCCGGCGCGGGCCTTCCGTGACGCCCGCTTTCCGCCCGGTGCTAGCCAGCCTTCGCGATCACGCCGCGCATCTCGTCGGCGTCGAACGCACGCATGCTGGTCGAGCGGATGTTTCCCGTCGCGGCCACCGAGAGCAGGGCGGCGGTCACCGTCTCGTCGTCCGGGCCCTCGACGACCCCGACCAGGTCGTACGGCCCGATCGTCCAGAAGATCTCCCGGAACGAGACGCCGGCCCCGCTCATCGCCTGCTGCGCCGCCTCGTACCGGTCGACGCTGTCGCGGAAGCCCTTCACCCCCTGGTCCGTCCAGTTGAGCAGCGCCACATAGGTCGGCATGGCTTACCTCCTTCGACTGGTGTGGGTGTCCTCTCCCACGAACCGAGCCCCAACTGTAGACCCCGGCGGGGAGCGTTACTCGATCGGGGCGTTCTGGACGTTGAACTCGGTCGCGTAGGCGTCGGTCAACGTGTTGACGACGTCCATCCCCTCGGGGTAGGCGTAGTTGATCTTCACGAAGGCCTCCCACTTGTCGGGGAGGGCGTCCTCGGGGAAGATCGCCTCGACCGGGCACTCCGGCTCGCAGGCGCCGCAGTCGATGCACTCCTCGGGGTCGATCACGAGGATCCGGTCGGCCTCGTGGATGCAGTCCACGGGGCAGACGTCGACGCAGGAGCGGTCCTTCACGTCGATGCACGGCTCGGCGATGATGTAGGTCATCTTCGAGTCCTACTCTACCGACGCGACCAGCTCGTCGACCAGTTCGGGCGCACGCTCGACGAGCGCCGATTTCACGATCACCTGGTCGAAGCCGGCGGCGTGCGCGCCGCGCAGGCCCGAGGTGTCGGTGTGGTTCGTGAAGCCGAGAATCGGGATGTCGGGATAGGCGTCGGCGACCTCCTGCGCGTCGATCCGCGCGATGTCGCAGATCACGAGGTCCGGAGCCTCGACGCTGTCGGCCGTGATCAGCCGATGCCCCGGAAGGAGCCCTTCCAGCTTCGTTCGGAAGAAGAGGTCGACCCCCGCCAACAGGATCGTCGCCATGGCGTGACGCTACCATGCCGCGCGGTCGTGGCCGCATGAGCGAGGCGCTCGAGCGCGGGCTCGAGCTGCTCCGCGGCGGAGAGTGGTTCGAGGCGCACGAGGAGCTCGAGCTCGCGTGGCGCGCGGCGCCCGAGGCGGAACGCGACTTCTGCCAGGGGCTCGTCCACGTCGCCGTCGCCTGGTACCAGGCCGGGCGCGGGCGCCGGGTCGGCTGCGAGCGCCAGCTCGAGAAGGCGGCGAGGCGGCTCGCCCCGTACGCGCCCGAGCACCGCGGCGTCGACGTCGCCGCCGTCCTCGCGCAGGTCGAGGCGGCGCGGGCGGTCGTCACCGCGGGCTCGCTGGAGCTGCCCCGGCTCTCGCTCCAGCGGCCATGATCGGGGGTCAGGCACCCTTACCTGTCTAGACGCCGAGGCCGAAGACGTTGAGCGCCCGGTTGAACCCCACGCGCAGCCACCAGTAGCGGTCGAAGAAGAGGAGCAGGCCGAGGGCGACGAGGATCGCCCCGCTCACGACCCGGATCACGGTGTAGTGGTCCCGCAGCCAGCGGAATGCGCCCATCGCGCGTGTGAACGCGATCCCCGCGAGGAGGAACGGAACCGCCAGCCCGAGCGAGTACGCGAACAGGAGCAGCGAGCCCTGCGCCGCGGTGTTCGAGTCGCCCGCGAGGAGCAGGATCGACGCGAGCACCGGGCCGACGCACGGCGCCGCGCACACCGCGAACGCAGCGCCGAGCAGCACGCCCGAGCCCCGCCGCTGCGCGCTCCCCACGAGCCCCGGCGCGACCAGGCGCTCGGGCACGGGCAGCACCCCGAGCAGCGCGAGCCCGAGCACGATCACCACGAAGCCCGCGATCTCCTCCAGCACCTGCTGGTTGCGCGCGACCGAGCCGCCCGCCGCGCCGGCGGCGGCGCCCAGCAGGACGAAGAGCAGCGTGAACCCTGCGATGAACGGGAGGCTCGCGACCGTGACGCGGCGGGCGGTGCCGCGCCGGCCGAGCTGGGCCGGATCGACCGACGAGACCGCCGAGAGGTAGCCCGGCACGAGCGGCAGCACGCACGGGGCGAGGAACGAGACGAACCCCGCGGCGAACGCGATCGGGATCCGGCCGGTCATGCGTCCAGGCGGGCGAGCTCCTCGTCGACGCGCCGCTCGAGCTCGGGCTCGAGCGCGGCCGGCGGCGGCGCGGGCCCGGCGGGCTCGCGCGAGCGGCTCCAGTGCCAGACGCCGACGGTGACCGCGCCGAGGCCCGCGAGCAGGCCCGCGATCGGCAGCCACCACGCGAGCAGCCCGAAGCCCTTGTGCGGCGGAGCCGCGAGGATCGCGGGCCCGAACTGCGCCACGAGCTCGCGCTTGATCCCGCTCTCGGTGTCCCCGGCCGCGATCCGCGCCCGGATGAACGCGCGGATCCGCCCGGCGACGGGCGAGCTCGACTGGTCGAGCGTGGTGTGGCACGTCGGGCACATCACCTGGCCCTCGAGCTCGGCGAGCGTCGGATGCTGCTCGCTGGCGAGGGCCGCGGGCGCCGTCGCGAGCGCGAGCGGGAGCAGCAGGACGACGAGAAAGCGTCTCACGAGCGGAGAGCCTGGCGGATCGACGCCTCGAACTCCGCCTTGATCTCGCGGGTCGAGAGGATCGAGCCCGCGATGTGGTCGCCGACGAGCCGGCCCTTGCGGTCGACGAAGAACGTCTCGGGGAAGCCCGTCACGCCGTAGCGGTCGACCGTGGCGCTGGGCGCGTCGTGGACGATCGGGTACGTGATCCCGTACTTCCGCGCGAAGCGCTTCGCGTCGCTCGTGAAGTCCTCCGCGTCGACTCCGACGACGACGAGTCCCTGCTTGCGGTACTCCTGCCAGGTCTGCTCCAGCACGGGCAGCTCCTCCTTGCAGGGGCGGCACCACGAGGCCCAGAAGTTGACGACCACGGCCTTCCCGCGCAGCGAGGCGAGCGCGAGCTTCCCGGGCCCGTCGAGCCGGGTGAGCGTGAACAGCGGCGCCGGCGGATGCTTGCCGGCCGAGAGAGCGCTCTCCACGCCGCTCCCGGGCTGATGGGTCACCTTCCAGACGAGGAGCGCGAGCAGACCGACGACCGCGGCGACGGCGAGCGCCTGGGCCGCGAGCTTCGCCGACGAGGCCATCAGTCCGCGACGATGAACACGGGCGTGCCCACCTCGACGTGGTCGAACAACCACTCCGAATCGGGGACGTGCATGCGGATGCAGCCGTGCGACTCCGAGTAGCCGATCGAGCTGTCCTCGTTCGTGCCGTGGATCCCGACACCCGGAGCGGAGAGCCCCATCCAGCGCGTCCCGAGCGGGTTGCCGGGACCGGGCGGCGTCGGCTTGAGGCCGGCCGCCCACGCGTCGTTCGTCGGCGGGTACCACCACGGGTCCTTCCAGCGCACCACGATCTTGAACTGCCCGAGCGGCGTCGGGTAGATCGCCTGGCCCGTGGCGACGGGGAACGTGCGCACGAGCCGCTCGCCGGCGTAGAGCAGGAGCCGGTTCCGGCCGCGGTGGATCACGATCACCGGCCCGGAGAGGGCCTTCGCCGTGACCGTCGCGCGCACCTCGCGCGTCGGGACGAAGATCGGCTCGCGGCTGCCGGCGAGGAAGGCCGCGGTGATCTGCCGTGCCAGCAGGTCGCGCTCGACGCGAAGGCCCTGGCGGTCAGGCCGGATCGAGGGCCGCAGGCTCCGCAGCGTGAGCCGCGCGTCGACCGGCGCGATGTCGATGCCGCGGGCGAGCCCGCGGATGTAGCGGCGAAGCGGCCCGGCGCGGACCACGACCCGCAGCTGCACCTTCGTGCCCGGCCGCGCGGCCGCGGCGGCCCAGACGGCGCGCTTCGCGTACCCGACGGCGCCGAGCTCCGCCGGGCTCGCGAGCACGATCCGCCCGTCGACGACGAGCGAGACGGGGACCTCGAACGCGGCGCGGACCGCGGCGAAGGCGCGCGCGGCCGGGAGGCCGCCGACCGGGACGCCCGCGATCGTCACGCCCGCGGGGAGCGCCGACGGTCTCGCCCGGGCGGCGGCCGGCCCCTGCGCCTGCGCGGCGGCGACGAGCAGCGCCGCGGCGGCGACGGCAACGGGTATCAGTGCAGTGCGCTTCACGTCTCGGAAGGGAAGACCCGCGGGTCGTTCGTGATGATACCCGCGACGCCGAGCGACTCCAGGCGCCTGCACGCCGCCGGATCGTCCACCGTCCAGACGAGCACCGGCGCGCCGTGGGAGGCGCACCGGGCCACCACGGCCGAGGTCACGACCGCGTGGTGGAGGGTCATCGCCGTCGCGCCCGCCCGCGCGAGCATCCTGCCGACCCGGGCGGGCAACGCGAGCTGCATCAACGCGAGCCCGGGGGTGGTGAGGGCGTTGAGCCCGCCCCGCTTCGTCATCCCGAGCCGGTCCTCGGGATAGGTGAACGAGGTGCGGAGCTCCGGCTCCAGCTCGCGCACCCGCCGGAGGGCCGCAGGATCGGAGCCGCTCACGAACGCCCTCTCGACCAGCCCGTGGCGGCGCACCGCCTCGACGACCTCGGCCGGGTCCCGGAGCTTGAGGTCGACCTGGATCCTGGCTCCCCGCCCGGCCAGGTACTCGAGGGCCTCGTCGAGGAGCAGCGGCTCGACGCCGGGAGGCGGCCGGTCGTGCGTGACGGCGATCCTTCCGTCCGGGAGCGCGAGCACGTCCAGCTCGACGATGTCCATGCCGTGGTCGAGCGCCGCGGCGAACGAGCGCAGCGTGTTCTCCGGCGCGAGCGTCGGCGCGCCGCGGTGGCCGATCCGAAGGACGCGGCCGTCCACGCGGTCGAGGGCGATCACACGCGGGATCCTCTCCTATGCAGGAAAAACGT
>Ga0335080_10004940_pt1 | contig 13657 bp, 13 predicted proteins | sample Lox_Sample_34_FD_206720 | JGI IMG/M metagenome (GOLD analysis project Ga0335080, IMG submission 206720) | Soil microbial communities from Loxahatchee National Wildlife Refuge, Florida, United States - Lox_Sample_3.4 | ecosystem: Environmental > Terrestrial > Soil > Wetlands | place: USA... | reverse complement strand
TGACTTCGAACCGGTGCTGTTGAAGCAGCCGCTGTAGAGCGAGGTGTTGCTGGGGCAGATGTAGCCCTTGTAGCTCCCGCTGGAGGGGATCTTGGTGACGCTGGCGGCGCCGATGGTGGGATCCGCCTGGCAGTGATAGCCGGTTCCCGAGTCGGTCCAGGGGCAGGTCGAGCCGGGCCCGACGCTGGACGACGGGGTCGAGGGCATCACAGCGTCGAAGTCGGTCCACACCATCCACGAGGCGGCGTAGTTCGAGGAGCCGACGTTCACGGCGACGGTGAACGGCACGATCGCCACCGTGATGTCCTTCGGATTCACGGCCGAATTCTTCAGCATGCCGAGCAGGCTGGTGGTCGCCGTCTTCAGCGCGTTGATCTTGATGTTGGGATTGGTGTCGCCGGGACACGGATTGCTGTCGGGCTCGCACATCGAGCCGGTGTTGTCGAGCACGAGCGACACCCACAGTTTCGTCTGGCCCCACACGATCTGCGAGGTCTCGCTGATGGCCAGCGTATCGCAGGTCGTGCAGCCGAGCAGATCGGCCACGCGCACGAGCACGGTCGGCATGTTGACGCTGGCGGCAATCGTCACCGTTTGACCTTCGGAGTCCACGGTGACGGCCGAGGGCGTGCCGTAGCTTGCGTCGTTTGTGTAGTTCGCGTTGAAGTACTGCTGCGCCAGCGCCTGAAGCTGTGTCTGGGTCAGGCCCGTGTTTCCGCCGACGGCGAGACCTGCGGCGTCCAGGGCCTCCGCCAATCGCGCGCGGACGATCATGGCGCGCGCGAGATCGAGACCCGCGCCGGCTGCAATGCAAAGCGGAATCAGCGACAAGGCAAAAATGATCGCAATATTGGCGCGTTCCGATCGTGCAAACGAAGTGAGCCGCTTCCGCAGAAAACGGCGTAGACCGCCAAGACGCATCGACGTAGACCCAAGGTAGCTCCGCGACAGATCATGCCCCCCGACAGTAAAAAATTCTGTTGCCGATACCGGGCATGGTTTCGCAAAACTTTACCGGGGCCTCGCGGCCATTGTCTCAAATCGATACGAACACGCTTACCGTCACTTCACCCTGATGCCAGCTACCGCTTCGCTTTTGACGTGTGCGGACGTAAAGCGATGGTGGGAAAATCCGGGAAGGTGCGCGCGTGCGCAGGGCGTTCCGCAGAGTTTTCATCCGAAGCCGTTCGTTCGGCCGCGACAAGCGCGGCGCAACGATCGTCGAGTTTGCGCTGCTTGCAATGCCGTTCTTTCTGCTGCTTTGCGGTGTGCTGGAAACGGGCGTCGTCTTCTTCGGCGCCTCGGTGCTGGAAAAGGCCACGATCGATGCGGCGCGCCTCGTCAAGACGGGACAAGTGCAGACGGGAGGCATGACGCAGCAGCAGTTTCACGACTACATTTGCGGGGAGATCGCGCCGCTCTTGCCGTGCGCCGGGCTGCAGGTCGACGTCGAGGCATTCGACGATTTCAGCGATGTGACCATCACGCCGCCGATCGACGCCAACGGGAATCTCGATCCCAATCTTGACAACTATGCCACCGGCCACGCCGGCGACGTCGTTCTGGTACGGACCTTCTATACCTGGGATGTGGTGACGCCGTTGATCGGCTCGCTGCTTGCGAATCTGTCGAATGGAAAGCGATTGCTCACATCGACCGCGGCATTCCGCAATGAGCCGTTCTGAGGGAATCATGTTCAGGCGACAGCTTCGACACTATGTCAGGTCGGCAGAAGGAATTTCCGCGGTCGAGTTTGCACTGATCGCACCGCTTCTCATCACCATCCTCTTTGGCACCATCGAAGTCTGCAATGCCTTGATCTGCCGACAGAAAATTACGACGGTCGCGTCGAGCGGGTCGGACCTCGTTGCGCAAGATTCGGCGATCACTGTCGCGCAGATCAATGACGTTTTCGCTGCATTGAACGCGATCGTCTATCCGTATCCTTCGGCCGGAGCCCAAATCATCATCACCAGCGTCAAGAACGATCCGAACCACGCCGGGCAGTACATCGTGGACTGGAGCGAGGCGCAGAACACGACCGCGCACACGAAGAATGCGAGCATCACGATGCCGACGGGCATTGTCCCCACCGGGGGAAGCGTGATCTTTTCGGAAGTCACATACAATTATGCGCCGATCACGACGATCTTCTTTCCCGGCAGTGTCTCCATGTCCGACCACTTCTATTCGAAGCCGCGCAAGAGTTCTTTCGTGGTCTGTTCGGACTGCTGAATCCTACGATGGCGCCTCGTGCAGGCGCATCAGGCCTTCCTGCGCGACCGAGGCGACGATCCTTCCGCTGCGATCGTAAATGAGCCCGCGATTGAAGCCGCGCGCGCCTGACGCGCTCGGACTGTCCTGGACATAGAGCAGCCACTCGTCCGCCCTGAAGCGGCGGTGAAACCACATGGCGTGGTCGATGCTGGCAATCTGGATCTTGTTCGAGAACCAGTTGATGCCGTGTGGCATTAGCGCGGTGTCGAGGAGCGTCATGTCGGAGGCATACGCTAGAACGCATTGGTGGAGCGCAATGTCGTCGGCAAGCGGCCCCGTCGCGCGCACCCAGACCGATTGATGCGGCGGCCGCTTTTCGCCGCTGAAGATGTCGCGGCGATCGACCGGCCGAAGCTCGATCGGCCGCTTGCGCAGGAAGTGCTCGCGATATTGCTCCGGGATCTTGTCGGCGATGGCGCGGCGGAAATCGTCTTCGCTCGGCAGATCCTCGGGCGGCGGCACGGGTGGCGCATCGATCTGGTGTTCGAGCCCCGGCTCCTCGACCTGGAACGACACCGCCATGTTGAAGATCGGCCGGCCGTGCTGGATGGCCACCACGCGGCGGGAACTGAAACTCTTCCCGTCACGGCTGCGGTCGACCTCATAAAGGATCGGAACCGTCGGATCTCCAGGCAGCAGAAAATAGGCGTGCAGGGAATGGCATATGCGGTTTTCGACTGTGCGCGCCGCAGCAACCAGCGCTTGTCCCAGCACCTGACCGCCAAACACGCGTTGCGACAAATCCTGAGGGCTCGTGCCACGAAAGATGTTGACTTCGATGGGCTCCAGGTTGAGCAGCGCCATGAGTTGCTGGACGGGCGTGAGCGAATCTGCGGCAAGGGACATATCCATCCCATAGTCGAGGGTCACTTCGCGGTGCAAGAACCCAGCGGGCGCGGCGATGCTCGAGCCAGGAGAGGATATTTCTCCTATCGGCAGACTTATCCAATGTTGCAGGCCGGTCACAGGCTCTGGCGAATTCCAGGACAGGGCACCAAGAAGGAGCCGCGAACGTGGACATGGCCGTTCCTTATCGGCCAAGATGCTCGAGTAAGTTCTGTCCCGGACGTCACGGTGGGGGGGTCCCTGCCCGTCGGTTCTTAAAACGAGGGTAACGATGAAAATTCGGACAATCGCCCTGGCGGGCGCAGCGGTGCTGGCACTTTGTGGCTCAGCGGCCGCCAGTGATGCGACTGGATGGTATCTCGGCGTCGGTGCGGGCTGGGACCGTCTTGGCAATGTAGACGTCGATTTCAATCCGGGCGGCCCGAAAGAGGTGCTCTCGTCGAGCGACAGCGCGCTTCTCGCGGCATCGTTCGGCTATCGGTTGCCCAACCGGATCCGGTTCGAGGCCGAGTTCGCATGGGATCGCCACGACATCAGGGACAGCGATGCCCTCGAGGCCCCGCCGGACGATGGCGAGGGTGGCCGTCTGACGAACATGTCGGCCATGCTGAATGTCCTCTACGACTGGCAGATTTCGAAGCGGTGGGACTTCTCGTTCGGCGGCGGCGCAGGCGTGGGCCGGGCGGACGTGAATACCACGCAGGATAGCTTCACCTTTGCGACCGGCAAGCACGTTGGTTTCATGTACCAGGGCATTGCCGAGTTTGCCTATTCGATCAACTCCAACCTCGATCTCGATCTGGGCTGGCGTTATCGCTCACTCTCCGTGAACAAGAGCTTGGGCACGAGCTTCGGCTATTTTGATCCGATCACCGGCGCGTTCACCAAGTTCAAGCCGGTCGTGAAGAACAACAACGAGCAGGTGCTGATGGTCGGCCTGCGGTGGTACCTCGAGCATCCCGCTCCGCCGCCGCCGCCACCCCCGCCGCCTCCGCCGCCACCCCCGCCGCCTCCGCCGGCAGTGAAGACGTTCATCGTCTTCTTCGACTTCAACAAGTCGAATCTCACGGCTGAAGCACAGGGCGTCGTAACGGAAGCCGTGAAGGCCGCGAAGGAGCAGGGTGCGGTGCGCATTCTCGTGACGGGTCACACCGACACGGTCGGCTCGCACAGCTACAACCAGGCTCTCTCCGAGCGCCGCGCCGGCGCGGTGAAGGACGAGATGGTCCGTCAGGGCATGTCGCCTGACTCCATCGCGACCGTCGGCAAGAGCTTCGACGAGCCGCTGGTTCCGACGGGACCGGGCGTCCGCGAGCCTCAGAACCGCCGTGCAGTCATCGATCTCGGTGGCGGAAGCTGATCGGTTTCCTGAGTTGAGTTCGGAAAGGGCGGGCTTCGGCCCGCCCTTTTTCTTTGGGCCGTGTGCAGGACCGCAGCTCGATTGACGTCAGGGTTGCACAGCCGCGAGGCTGTGCAGGCGAGCCTACGCATTCGGAGGTTCAGGCCGTCTTGGGGTCTATTGCGTGCTTCCGCCGGACAGCCCGGTGGCTTGGGCCGCCATGAGCGGCTTGGGCCGGGGCATCACGTCGGGTGCCGTCGTAGCGACGGCCGGTGCCGCATCGGCGCTTGCTGGCGCAGCCGAAAGGCCGTTAGGCGTCGCGACCGCGACCCGCAGTTCGCAGGAATTCACCGGGCTTTCCTCCACGACCTGCACCACCGAAACGAAGCTGACCAGCGTCGGCTTTGCGGGCAAAAGCGCCGACGTGAAGAGGGCACCCGCCTGTTGGCAGTAGTTCACATTGTCATGAATGCTTCGAATCGAAGAGTCATTGGCGAGACGCGTCTTGAACGCGTGATACTCCGCCTCGCCACGGGCTCCATAGAGCCGCTTGAACATCCGTGCCAGCGTGGCGTCGGACGCCCGCAGTTCGGGCCCGAAGCTCGTCTGGAATGAATTGAAGCGCGAGATCTCGTTGCACGTCAGTGCCGCCACCATCAGCTGCTGCTGCACGGCCGCAGCCTGAATTGCCGACACCTCATCGGCCTTGGCGCATTTGGGCGACGGCGCCGCTGAGCGCGTTGGCCGCGCCACAGCTGCATTTGCCGCGACGACAGTGGCCAACACCACCGCGCCGGCTTTCCACGCAGATCCCATACCCCAGCTCCCAAGGCCGATTTTTCTCGTGGTCCACTTTAGCACCGGCCCATGTCGCCCGCTAATGCTTTGATGACGCTGGCAGATCGATTTCGTATAACCCGCGCCATGGCCGATGCGCGCAAACCTCCCTCAAATGATCATTCCCATGCCGTGGACCTCAGCAGCGAGAATGTCCACTGGGACCTTCGCGAGGCGATGTCCTATTCGGACTATCTCGCGCTTGGCGAACTCCTGGCCTGCCAGCGTCCGCTGACATCGACCCACGACGAAGTTCTCTTCATCACCATTCATCAGGCGTCCGAACTCTGGATGAAGCTGTGCCTGCACGAGATCGGCGCCGCAATCAGGCACATCCGCGCCGATGATCTGGGGCCCGCTTCGAAAATGATGGCGCGAGTCGCGCGCGTGCAAGTCAATTTGATTCAATCGTGGGAGATTCTCTCCACGATGACGCCGTTCGACTATTCGAGTTTTCGCGCGGCACTCGGCAAGTCATCCGGCTTCCAGTCCTTCCAATATCGCATGCTCGAATTTCGTCTCGGCAACAAGAATCGCGAGACGGCCCGCGTGTTCGAATCCAAGCCGGAGATTTTCGCGCTGGTGAAGGACGCACTCGAGCAGCCAAGCATCTACGACGAAGCGCTGGCGCTGCTCGCGCGGCGCGGTATCCCGATCCCGATCGAAAAACTGTCGCGCGATTTCTCCGAACCCTATGTCTCCGATCCGCGCGTAACCGAAGCATGGCGGCAAGTTTACCGTGACGTCACCACATACTGGGACTTGTATGAACTCGCGGAAAAGCTGGTCGATCTCGAATACAGGTTTCATCTGTGGCGCTTCAGTCACATGAAAACCGTCGAGCGTATTATTGGCGGAAAAGCTGGCACCGGCGGCACGTCAGGCGTCGGTTATCTGCAGAAGGCGCTCAGTCTGCGCTTCTATCCCGAGCTGTGGGACGTTCGCACCGAGATCTAGGCCTCGGAACCTCCGAAACTTTTTGGCGTGCGGCCCGTTTCCCGCTTCGACAGGCCACAGGGGGGAAACCTGGAGGGACTTTTATGAAATTGCGAACGATCTTGCTTGCCAGCGCTTTCACCGCCGCATTGGCAGCGCCCGCTTCGGCCGGCGATGGCTGGTATGTCGACATCGGTGCCGGCTGGGCCACCATCGACCAAGTCCGAATCACTGGAGTCACACCCAACGCACGCCTTGAAACGAACGACGCGGCACTCGTGCTCGGCGCGTTCGGATACAAGGCCGGCATGTTCCGGTTCGAGATCGAGCCTGGCTGGGATCAGCATGGCCTCAGCTCCCTCGACCAAGGTGGCGTTAGCACTCCTCTCAGCGGTCATGTCCAGGTGCTGTCGGCACTCGCCAATGGCGTGTTCGACATTCCCGTCGCACCGCGATTCCGGATTTCATTCGGCGGCGGACTCGGTGTCGGTCAGGCCAAGTTCAACGGCAATTTCACCGGGGGCGGACCGTTCCTCGACGAAAGCCAGTCCGGCTTCATGTGGCAGGGCATCGGCGGATTCGCCTACGAGCTGACGCCGCGCGTGGATCTCGCCATCGATTATCGCTATCGCAGTCTCGATGCCCATCTGAAATCGGGTGCGCTTCGCTCCGACAGCGTCAACGAGCAGGCCGTGATGGCCAGTGTGCGCTGGTATTTCGCGCGCGAAGAGGCGCCGCGGCCACTGCCGCCACCACCGCCGCCGCCACCCCCGCCGCCTCCGCCGCCACCCCCGCCGACGCGGACGTTCATCGTGTTCTTCGACTTCAACAAATCGAACCTCACCCTGGAAGCGGTCAATGTCGTGGGTGAAGCCGTGAAGGCTGCCAAGCAAACCGGCGGCGTGCGCATCGTGGTGACCGGACATACCGACACGGTCGGCTCGCACAGCTACAATCAGGAGCTGTCGGAACGCCGCGCGGCCTCGGTCAAGGAAGAAATGGTGCGCGAGGGCATGAACCCCGACGACATCGCAACCGTCGGCCGCAGCTTCGACGATCCTCTGGTGCCGACCGGACCCGGCGTCCGCGAACCGCAGAATCGCCGTGCCGTGATCGATCTCGGCGGCGGCTCGCAAACCTGAGCCGCTTCCAATTGCGCCCACCGGCAAAGCCGGATTAGCTCCCTCCTCAACGGAGGGAGCTTGGGCGCTTTATCGCATCTGCGGGTTGTCGATCTGAGCCGCGTGCTTGCGGGCCCGTGGGCCACGCAGATCCTCGGCGATCTTGGCGCGGAGATCATCAAGATCGAGAAACCGGGCGAGGGCGATGAGACGCGCCATTTCGGGCCGCCCTTCCTGAAGCACGAGACGGGCGAGCGCGGCGATGCCGTCTATTTTCTTGCCGCCAACCGCAACAAGAAATCCGTCGCCATCGACATTGCCAAGCCCGAGGGTGCCGCTCTCGTCAAGCGACTCTGCCGCCGCGCCCACATCGTGGTGGAGAATTTCAAGACCGGCGCGCTGGCGCGATACGGCCTCGATTACGCGTCGCTCGCCGCCGAAAACCCGGCGCTTATCTACTGCTCCCTGACCGGCTTCGGGCACACCGGCCCATACAAGGACAAGGCCGGCTACGATTATCTGATCCAGGGCATGGCCGGGCTGATGAGCATCACCGGCCAGCCGGACGGCGCGCCGGGGGCCGAGCCCATGAAAGTCGGCGTGGCGGTGTCCGACATCATCACCGGCCTCTACACGACGGTGGCGATCCTTGCGGCCGTCATTCATCAATCGCGCACGGGCGAAGGCCAGGAGATCGACATGGCCCTGTTCGATTGCCAGACAGCCGCGCTCGCCAATCAGGCGATGAACTATCTTGCGGGGCAAATGCTGCCCGGCCGTGTCGGGAATGCACACCCGAACATCGCGCCGTATCAGGTGTTCCGCACGGCGGACGGATTTCTGATCCTCGCGATCGCCAACGATCAGCAGTTTCGCCGCTACTGTGATGCAGCCGATCTATCCGGGATGAAGCAGGATCAGCGTTTCACGACGAATGCTTCGCGCGTCGAAAACCGCGCGGCACTCATCCTGCCCCTGGCGTCGCGCATGCAGCAGCGATCCACAGCCGAGTGGATCGCGCTGCTCGAGAAGGCGAACGTGCCTTGCGGTCCCATCAACCGTATCGACGAAGTGTTCGCCGATCCTCAGGCGATTGCGCGATCGCTGGTGGTGAAGGTGCCGCGCGAATCGGGAGGCGAGCTGCCGCTGGTCGCCAGTCCGCTCAAGCTTGCAAAGACGCCGCCGGACTATCGCAACGCACCGCCAAGTCTCGGGGAGCACACGGATGTGGTTCTGCGCGATCTGCTCGAGCTGGAGCCCTTCGAAATCCAGCGTTTGCGAGCCTCCGGAATCGTTGCATGAACATCCGGCGGTTGCAGGTCTTACCGCTGAGTCGGCCGCCACAAAGCGGCCTTGATTCGGCATGCGCGGATCATTCTGCCGCCATTCTGCGTTGGAATGATCCATCCAAACGGAAAGAGGCATGAACTACAGGCTGTACTATTGGGCTGGCATACAAGGTCGCGGAGAATTCGTGCGGCTCGCGCTGGAGGAAGCCGGCACGAAATATATGGACATGGCGAGAACGGAAAACGGCGAAGATGAGATGATTCAACTGATGCAATCCGCGGAGGTTGCGCGGCCGTCCTTCGCGCCGCCATTCCTGCAAGCGGGTGCCGCGCTGATCGGGCAAACCGCGAACATCCTGCAATTCCTGGGACGCGAACATGGTCTGGCGCCGCAAGGCGAATCCGGCCGCCTCTGGACCCACCAGCTGCAGCTCACCATGTCCGATCTTGTTGACGAGGCGCACGATGTGCACCACCCGATTTCAGGCAATCTCTACTACGAGGAGCAGAAGCCCGAGGCGCTCAAGCGCGCCGTGCATTTTCGCGAGGAGCGCCTGCCGAAATATCTCGGCTATTTCGATCGCGTGCAGGACAAGGCCGGCGGCAAATGGATCGCCGGACGAAAGCTGACCTACGCCGATCTCTCGTTGTTTCAAATTGTCGAAGGTCTGCGCTTCGCCTTCCCCAGGGCGATGAAGCGGCTGGAGCGAAAGTTCGCGGCTCTCGCCGGATTGCATGATCGGGTCGCGAACCGGCCGCGCATCGCCGCCTATCTCACGTCAAATCGGCGCTTGCCGTTTACCAACGCCGACCTGTTTCGCCATTACCCGGAACTGGATGGCTGAGCCGATCCGAACGGATTGGTAAAGCGCACCATCGGCTTTCCACGTCCCGCGCAACGGACTCTTGGGGTCTCGCGTTGATGCTGGCGAGTGGAGAGTTGCGCCATGCGAGCGGCGTTGTTGTTGGGTCTGCTGTTGCTTCCGGCTGTGGTGCAGGCCGAACCGAGGGCACTGTTTCAGTTCGATAGCGACCGTGAGGTCAGGCCGCCCGCGCCAACGCCCGCCTTGATCCTTCCGGCGAGGGAGTCATTCGTGCCAGTCCGGCATGGCGCCGACATTCCCCTGTTGGGCCGCCCCGGCCTCCAGACGCCGGATCAGGCCCAGCCGGTGTTGTCGATCGGGCCTTTCCAGCTGGAGCAGAAGTCCCAGTTCGGCCGCAAGCGCCGGATGGCGTTCCCCGGCTACCGGATCGGCGGGCTCAAGCTGTTCGGCGGTTCTCTTGGCGGCTCGGTCGATGGGCGTGGCGGCTCGCTGTCGATCAGCTGGCACACAAACTGAATTCGCCACTTTCCCGACATTCTCGCATGCGCTAATGCGAGCCGGGTGCGGATGCGGCGGGCGCGTCCTTCAGAGGAATGACGATGTCGTACAAAGTTGCTGTGGTTGGCGCGACGGGGAATGTCGGCCGGGAAATGCTGAGCGTTCTGGCCGAGCGCGCCTTTCCGGCCAGCGAGGTCTACGCGCTGGCATCCACGCGCTCCGTCGGCAAGGCCGTGTCGTTCGGCGACAAGACGCTGAAGGTGAGGGCGCTCGATTACTTCGATTTCCGCGGCATTGATATCGCGCTGATGTCGGCCGGCTCGGCCATTTCCAAAGTGTGGGCGCCGAAGATCGCCGAAGCAGGCTGCCTCGTCATCGACAATGCCTCCTACTTCCGCATGGATCGCGATGTGCCGCTGGTCGTGCCGGAGGTGAATGCGCATGTGCTCGAAAACGGCATCAAGAAGGGGATCATCGCCAATCCGAACTGCTCGACGGCGCAGCTCGTGGTGGCGCTGAAGCCGCTGCACGACGCGGCGACGATCAAACGGGTGGTGGTGTCGACCTATCAATCCGTTTCCGGCGCCGGAAAGGAACCGATGGACGAGCTGTTCCGGCAGACGCGCGCGGTGTTCGTTGCCGATCCGATGGAGTCGAAGCTCTTCCCCAAGCAGATCGCGTTCAACGTGATTCCGCAGATCCAGGAGTTCAAGGATTCCGGCTACACCAACGAAGAATTCAAGATGATGGTGGAGACGCAGAAGATCCTCGATCCGGATATTCAGCTGGTCGCCACCTGCGTGCGCGTGCCCGTGTTCATCGGCCATTCGGAATCGGTGAACATCGAATTCGAGAAGCCGATCACCGCCGAGAAGGCGCGCAGCATTTTGCGCGAGGCGCCCGGCGTGCTCGTCGTCGACAAGCGGGAGGACGGCGGCTACGTCACGCCGGTCGAAGCGGCCGGCGAAGACGCAACCTATGTCAGCCGCATCCGCAAGGATCCGACGGTCGAGCACGGGCTTGCCATGTGGGTGGTGTCGGACAATCTGCGCAAGGGCGCGGCGCTCAATGCCGTGCAGATCGCAGAGTGCCTGATCAACCGCAATCTGCTCGACCGCGCCGCCTAGGCCGATCAGCGCAGCAGAATGGCAGACCGTATTCTCAAACGGTATCGCGTGCTCGTGGCAAGCGGCGAGCTTGCGCCGGATGCTGCACAAGCCTCGGCGGCCGAACGGTTGCAAGACCTCGCGGCCACGCTTTCCGCCGGTCGGTTGCGCAAACTCTTTTCCCGACGGTCGAAACCTAAGGGGCTTTATCTCTGGGGCGATGTCGGCCGCGGCAAGTCCATGCTGATGGACCTCTTCTTCGACGGCGTGTCGATGCCGCGCAAGCTTCGTGTGCACTTCAACGCCTTCATGGCGGATGTGCATGCGCAGATCCACGAGCAGCGCAAACGTGGCGTGAGCGATCCGATTGTGCCCGTTGCGCGATCGATTGCGGAAACGGCCCGCCTGCTCTGCTTCGACGAGTTCCAGGTGAGCGATGTCGCCGACGCGATGATTCTGGGCCGGTTGTTCGAGCAGTTGTTCGCGCTCGGCGTTGTCGTCGTCGCGACATCCAACACGTCGCCGCGGCGACTGTATGAAGGCGGCCTCAACCGCCAGCTGTTCCTGCCCTTCATTGCGATGATCGAGCAGCAGCTCGATGTTCTCGAGCTCGACGGCGACCGCGACTACCGGCTGCAACGCCTGTCGGAGATCGACACCTACATCACGCCGCTTGGTCCCGCTGCCGACGCAGCGATGGACAGAGCCTGGCTGCGCCTCACCGATCAGCCGCACGGAGTCCCGCAAACGCTGATCGTGCTGGGCCGCAAGCTGCGGGTTCCGCAAGCTGCGAAGGGGGTGGCGCGATTCTCGTTTGCCGGGCTCTGCACCGAGCCTCGTGCCGCGGTCGATTATCTGGAGATCGCGCGCCACTTCCACACGCTGCTGATCGACAACACTCCACAGATGGGACCCGAACGGCGCGATGAAGCGCGCCGGTTCACCGTCCTGATCGACACGCTTTACGACCAGAGCGTGAAGCTGATCTGTTCGGCGGAAGTCCCGCCCGATCGGCTCTATATTGAGGGCGATGGCCTGGACGCCTTTCGCCGCACGGCGTCACGCCTTGCGGAGATGCAGAGCGCCGACTACCTGAAGCGCGGTCACGCCGTCGGCGGTGCGCGAGCCGCGGAAGCCGAAGATGGCGAACTGGCGCCTGCTCCGGCATAATCGGATTGGCATGGATAGTCTCGTCACGACAGGGCTGGTGGTGCTCGCGGGCATCCTGATTTATGGATTCCGGGCACCGATCTTGGCTGCGTTGCGTCGGTTCGATCAGCGCAATGTCGAACGCATTGCCCAGGAGCGCAGCGACCGGGGCGACCGCTTCGCGCATTACAAGCACACGCTCCATCTTGCGGAAGAGCAGGTCGAAGAGGTTGGCGAGTTCACGACGAGCGATGCCCGTACCGGCCAGCCCGTCAAGCGCTACACATTCGAAGGCGAGCAATTCCTGACGCGCGACGAAGCGGAAGCTGCGCGACAACGCGCCATTATCGCCAGGGCTCGGCAGTTCTACGAGGAATTGCCGGCCGCGCTCGCTCACCGGCGCAAGGAAACGCTGCACTAGGCAGCCTCGCCCCGCATCAGGCGCGGCAGGGTGCCGATATCGCCGCCGGCATGGCGCATGAAGAACCGGCGCAGCGGTCCGATGCTGTCGACAACCCCAAGTCCCAGATCGCGGATGGCCCGCAATGGCGCGATGTCGTTGGAGAACAGGCGGTTCAACGCGTCGGTCGATGCTGCGAGCGTGAAGGAATCGAAACGCCGCCAGCGCTCGTAACGGGCGAGGCCGGTGGCATCGCCGGGACTGAGACCCAGCCGCATGGATTCGAGCACGCACTCGGCGAGTGCCGCGGCATCTTTCAGTCCGAGATTGAAGCCCTGTCCGGCAATCGGATGGATTCCGTGCGCCGAATCGCCGACCAGCGCAAACCGCGGCGCCACGAAGTTGCGCGCGAGATGGAATCGCAGCGGATAGGACCAGCGATCGCCGACGACTTTCAGCGAACCGAAATGGTTGCCGAACCGCCTTGCCACTTCGCTTTCGAAGTCGTCCGGCGGCAGCGCCAGCAACGCGGGCGCGAGTGTTTCGCGTTCTGTCCAGACCAGCGAAGAACGATTGCCCGTCATCGGTAAGATCGCAAACGGTCCGGACGGCAGGAAGTGCTCGTACGCCACCCCATTGTGCTGCTTCTCGTGCTCGACTGTCGCGACGATTCCTGTTTGCGGATAGCTCCACGAAATTGTGCGAATGCCCATCTGCTCGCGCAGCGGCGATTCCCGCCCGTCGGCAGCAATGACGAGTTCCGCTGTTACGGCTTGTCCGGTTGAAAGACGAACAGTCCCGTTGCTCGCATCGGTCTCGGCGCCGACAACCGCGGCCGGGGCAACGAGCTTGATTGCCCCGACGCTTTCCAGTGCGGCGAACAAGGCGCTGCGGATGTGCCGGTTCTCCGCGATCACGCCCATCGGCTCGCCGATCTCGCGGTGATCGAAATGCAGCGAGAAGGGGCTTGGCGTGTGGTCAAGCTGGGCATCAGTGACGAGGATGTCGAGAATCGGCTGGGCATGATCTTCGAGA
>Ga0335080_10004939_pt1 | contig 13657 bp, 10 predicted proteins | sample Lox_Sample_34_FD_206720 | JGI IMG/M metagenome (GOLD analysis project Ga0335080, IMG submission 206720) | Soil microbial communities from Loxahatchee National Wildlife Refuge, Florida, United States - Lox_Sample_3.4 | ecosystem: Environmental > Terrestrial > Soil > Wetlands | place: USA... | reverse complement strand
GAGTCCGCGAGGTCGGCGAGCACCGACGCGGGCCAGCTCGGAGTGCGCCTCGCGGGCCCAGCCGGACGAACCGAGCTCCTCGAACGCGACGGCCGCGTCTGCGAGCGACTGACGCGACGCCGCCCACTTTCGCTGCCTGCGCTGGGTTCGACCGAGGGTGAGCAGCGACCGGGCGCGGTCGAAGCGGAGACCGAGCCGCCCGTAGTCCTCGGCCGCATGGCCGAGCCGGCGGGCGGCCTCCTGGTCGTATCCCTGCGCGAGCTCCGCAAGCGCGGCGCAGCGCGTGGCGGTGACTAGCGCCCAAGGATGTTTCTGTTCTTTGGCCAGCCGACGCAGGCGCGTGACGATGGCTTGCACGTCTCGCGGTTCACCGATCTCGATTAGCGCCTCCACGAGGTCTGCGGCGGCCGGAAACGTGCCGGGGTCGTCCACTCCCTCCCGGACCGTGTGCTCCCAGACCGTACGCAGGCTCTCGACCGCCTTCGCGGGCTGGTGCGCCAGCAGGGCAGCGATCCCGCGCGCCCGAAGCGCTTCGAGCCAGTCCCACTGCGTCCCGAGGGCCTGCGCCCTCGCGATCGTCTCCTGCGCCCACCTCTCGGCTTCCTCCGCCAACCCCAGACTTGCCGCCAGTAACGCACGACAGCGCTCGAAGACTGGGACGATGAACAGCGCGCCCTCTGAGGTCTGGGTCCATTCGTCGAGCACGCGCGCTGCCGCCACGCAGTTGCCGATCCGAAGCTCGAGCTCGCAGAGGTGCAGCTGAGCCCACGCATACGAGGGCAGCTCACCGCGCTCGTCGGCCAGGGCCCGCAGCCGTTCCAACGACGCCCGGGCCGGTTCGAGCTCTCCGCGCCAGACGAGTCGCTGCCCGGCCACCCGCTCGGGCGACTCCGCCAGGAAGCCCGCGGATTCGGACGCGGCGGCGAAACGCTCGCACAGATCATCGACCGGGCGTCCCCCGAGTCCCCGGGCCCAGGCGAGCGCGAAGAGCACTGGCCGCTCGACCTCCGGCCCGGCCTCCCGCGCATCTCGCAAGACCTCGAGCGCGCCCGCCTCCGCCTCCGCGATTCTTTCGACCGCGATGACGGCACTCGACATCTTCGCCACGACAAGCGCGCGCAATACCGGATCGTCCTGCGCCTGCTCGAGCGCCCGCTCGAGGTGAGCCCGGTAGGCGTCGACATGCTCGATATGCGCGCCCTCGGCCAGAAGCAGCCAGGCACGGGCCCGGTACGGGCCGGGTGGGATCGCCGCGAGTTCCGCGGTGAGAACATCCGTCACCCTCTGCAGCTCGCCCGCCGTCTCCAGGTACGACGCCAACTCGAGAAGCCGCTCGACGCGCTCGGCGCAGGACGCCGGCGTCAACCGCAGCGCGTGCTCGCCGAGCTCGACCGCCAGGTGGCGCGCACCCCGAGCCGCCGCGGTCGAGGCAGCCCCCGCCACCCTCTGAGCGACGTCCCGGTCGGGAACGCTCGCTGCGAGCGCCAAATGGCGTGCACGCAGCTGCTCGTCGGCGGCCATTTCCACCAACTCGATGTGGAGCTCCCGCCGCTGGCGCGCTGTGGACCGCTTCCTCGCCGCCGCCGCGAACAACGGATGCGAAGCGCGCATGCGATCCCCGTCGATGACGAGCACCCCGGCCTCGACCGCATCCTCCACGGCGTCGAACTTGATCGAGGGGGGAAGCCGAGAGACTCGCAGGTCGCTCGTCAAGGCGACCGCGAGCAACAACCGGCGCACACGGGGCGAAAGCGCCGCCACGCGGACCTCGAGTAGCTCCTCCACTCTGTCGGGCACCGGGAGCTCCTCACCGGCCCCGGGCAATCCGTCTGCGCGAAGCGATCGTCCGACTTCGAGCGCGAACAGCGGATTGCCCACGGTCGAGTCGACCAGTCGGCGCAGAGCGTGCCGAGGCAGGCTCAAGCCAAGCCGCTCGGACAGAAGCAACCGAATCGCGCCCAGGCTGAGCGGACCGACGTCGATACGCGTGGCCCGTGCGGTGGAAGCTCGCTCTAGGTCGGCCAGATCACCCGGTCTCGTGGCGAGGAGGAACACGACCGGCTCCGACTCGAGCCGGCGCATGGCGAAGGCGAGCACGGCTCGTGACGCCGAGTCCAGCCACTGGACGTCGTCGACCGCAATCAGAACCGACCCGCCGCGGGACAGCGATCGGACGACGTTCAGGAACCCGAGCGCGATCGCCCGCGACGAGGGCGGCTGGCCGGCGGGTTCTGCGCGCAGGAGCGCCACCTCCAGCGCTCGTCTCTGCGGAGCCGGCAGGCTCTCGAGCGATCCGAGCTCGACCCCGTCCAACAGGTCGGTCAACGTTGCGAAGGACAGTTCGGCCTCGGCGGAGCTCGCTCGGGCCGTGAGTTCCTGAAAGCCGCGCTCCCGCGCGGCGGCGATCCCAGCTTCCCACAGCGAGGTCTTGCCGATCCCCGGACTGCCCCCGAGAACGACCACGCAAGGACCGTGAGGGCGTTCGAACACCTCACGTAGCGAGGCAAGCTCCCGTTCACGTCCGACCAGCTGTGCATCGGCTTCGACACTCGGTATCCCGCGCACACCCACTCGCCCAGCTTATGCGCGCTCGCGACGTCCTGCAGAAAAGGTGGTGCCATGAACTGGAGCTGTCGAGGGCCGGTCGCTTGATGATGCCCGCCGGCCGATGTCGGCGTGACGAGCCCGAGCCGGATCGGTCCGAGGAGGCTGCGAAGCGTTTTGAGCTGATCTCGCAGCGCGCCGAAAGATCTTCTCTCGGCTCCGGCGGAGGGCTCCGACTTCTTCGCTGAGCCGACGGGATCCGAAGACGGGCCGACGCGGCAGCCGCTTGCGAAGGTGCTGCGATGCTGCCGGGCATGCTCTTCTCGTTGAGCGTCTTGACGATCTGCGTCAGCGACGTGCCCTCGGCATACGACGTGAAGATCCGGACGATGACGGCCGCCTCGTTGGGCTCGATCGCCGTCGCGGCCGGGCGCGCGCCGGCGCCGCGCATGGGAGGATCAGCCGAGCCCTCCGGCGAAGCCGGGGCTCTCCTGCCGCCTCTCGCGGCGCCGTGGCGCCCGAGGCGTCCCGGAGCGTTCGTGCCCCGCGCCTAGGCGTACTTGTCGCTGAGTGCCCAGATCGCCGCCTTTCCGTGCGGTCCCACGACCTGTTTGGTTGGTCGATCGCAACGTGGGTACATGCCCGCCATGGCGAGGAGCTGGACGCCGCGCGCGGGGGTGAGCGCGGAGCCAGTGGGGGAGAGCGCGAGCGCGCTCGCTATCTCCAACCTCGCGGTCACCTATGGCCGCGTCGCTGCCGTCCACGATGTGAGCTTCGAGGTCGCCAGCGGCGACTGCGTCGCGCTCATCGGCCCGAATGGCAACGGCAAGAGCTCGATCGTGATGGGCATCGCCGGCCTCGTGCACCGTCGTGGCCGGGTCGAGATCTTCGGCATCCCGGCGCCCGCCGGCGACGTCTCTTTCATGCCCCGCCACGGGTTCACACTCGTCCCTGAGCGGCGCCAGCTCTATCCGCAGCTGTCGGTCGCCGACAACATCGTGCTCGGCTGCTTCAGCCGCACCCGCAGCCTTCGACGCGCGCGGGCCTCTAAGGCTCACCGGCAGGCGCTCGAGCTGTTCCCCGAGCTCTCCGATCGGATGGCGCAGAAGGCGGGCACGCTGTCCGGCGGCGAGCAGCAGATGGTCGCGATCGCCCGCGGTCTCGCCGCCGACCCTCGGATCCTCGCGGTCGACGAGCCATGCCTCGGACTCGCCGAGACGGTGAGCCGACGCGTCTACGAAGCGCTGCGGCGGATCCACGAGGCGGGGCGCACGCTGCTGATCGTCGAGGAGTCCCCGACGCGGGCGCTGCAGCTCGCCACCCGGCGAATCGAGGTCCGCAACGGAGTGGTGGTGCGCGCGTGAAGCTCGGCAATCTGATCATCTCCGGGATCGTCACTGGCTCGATCTACGCCGCGTTCGCTGCCTGCGTCGCACTGTGGTACCGAGTCAGCAACATCCTCAACCTCGCGGTCGGCGACTTCGCGATGCTCGGCGCGCTCGGCGTCGACAACCTCGTCCGCGTCCACCACTGGAAGCTCGCCCCGGCGATCGCTGCGATGCTCGCCGCCGTCTCGGTCGGCGCCTACCTGTATGACCGGACCGTGCTGCGACTGGCCCAGGACGGGCGCACCCGCCAGGAGGGGATCGTGGTCACGTTCTTCTTCACCTTCGCGCTCTCGTTCTTCATCGAGGGAATCGCGGAGCTGTTCTACGGGACGGACGTGCACGCCGCGCCCGCAGTCTGGAGCGGCCCATCGCTCAGCCTCGGCGGCGGCCTACACGTCGACCGCGCCGGGGTGCTGGTCGTTGCATTCGCGGCGATCGTGGGGATCGCGTCCGCGCTCGTCCTGCGCGGCACGCTGCAGGGCAAGGCGATCGAGGCGTGTGGCGAAAACTTCTTCGGCGCCCGGATCGCCGGCATCGACAACCGCAAATACCGCCGGCTGCTGTTCATCCTTTCCGCAGCGCTCGCCTGCGTGTTCGGGATCCTCGAGTCGCCGATCACCGGCTACACGTACAACTCGGGCGCAGCGCTCAGCCTCACCGGGTTCATCGCCGCCGCCTACGCCGGATTCCAGAAGCCCGGCAAGGCGGTCGTCGCCGGTCTAGGCATCGGCATCCTGGAGGCGCTGCTCGGCGGCTACGTCTCCGCCAACTACGCCGACACGATCTTGTACGCGCTGCTCGCCGCGGCAGTCCTCATCCGGCCGAGCGCGATGGGCCTCGACATCGTCCCCGAGTAGCCCATGACTACGATCCCCGCCGCCGCTGCGACGAGCGGCCGCCGCCGGAGCGGCGCCGACCGCGGTCCGCTGCTGTCGACCGCGTTCGTGCTGATCGCCGGGCTCATCATCGCCGGTGGCTCAGCCGACTCGTACTTCGGCGGCGTCGTCATCCTCGCGCTCACCTACGCGATCGTCACCGCCGGAATGGCGGTGCAGATCGGCTTCAGCCAGCAGGTCGTCTTCAGCCAGTCGGTGTTCATGGGTTTGGGCGCCTACGGCGTCGCGGTGCTTAACGCAAACCTGGGCTGGCCGAGCCTGCTCGCGCTCGTCGTCATCACGATAGCCAGCGGCGGCGTTGCCTGGGTGATCGGCAAGGCCGTCTCCCGCGCGTCCGGGCTCGCGCTCGCGGTGGCGACGCTCATGTTCCCGCTCATCGCCTTCGGCTACGTCTCCTACGCGAACTGGCTCGGCGGCTCGATCGGACTTTCGCTCACCGGCACGCTGTGGCCGGGCGGCTCCGCGACTCTCAACGGGATCCTCACCGTCGTCATCGTCGCGGTCGTCGTGTTCGCCACCACACGTCTGGTCGCCTCCGACATCGGGCTTGAGATGTACACGCTCGGCGTGAGCGAGAACACCGCACAGGCGATGGGGGTACGCACCTCGCGCCGGCGCCTGGAGCTGTTCATCCTCGGCTCGGTGCTGGCCACGCTCGGCGGGGCCGTCTACGCCGGGACGCAGCTGTTCGTGCCGCCGACGCTCGTACAGGCGACCGCCGAACTGTCACTGCTCATCATGCTGTTCGTCGGGGGCCGGCGCAGCGTCCTGGGGGCCGTGCTCGGCGCGGTCGGAATCGAGTACGTCACCGGGATCTCGAACTGGATCAGCGTCCACATCCTGCTCATCGAGGGCGCGCTCATCACGGTCGTGTTGCTCATCGAGCCGGACGGGATCGCCGGCATCGTGAGCCGCCTGTGGCGCCGTGCCGCGCCGCGGCTGCCGTTCACCGGGCTGACCACCGAAGCGGTGCTCGTGCCGCCTCCGGTGCTCGGCCAGGATGAGGAGGCGGGCATCTCCGGCGAGCTCGCGCTCGCCGAGGAGACGCAGACGAGCGCCTTCCGTCAGCACTTCGCGGCGCGGCGCGCCGATGAGGCCGCCGCGACCACCACGCTGCTCGAGGTGCGCGGAATGGCCAAGGAGTACGGCGGCCTGATCGTGCTCCGCGATATCGACCTCACGCTGCCCGAGCGCGGCATCTTCGGCCTGTGCGGCCCTAACGGAGCCGGCAAGTCGACGCTGCTCGGCGTCGTCGGCGGCAGCGTCCGGCCGAGCGCAGGCACGGTCACTCTCGCCGGCGAGGACATCACCAGGCTGCCCGCCGCGGACCGCTTCGGTCGTGGGGTGAGCCGTACCTTCCAGGCCGTCCACCTCATCCGCGGGCGGACGGTGCTCGACAACGTCGCCGTCGCCTGCCTGCGGTCGCAGCGCTCAAGCCTGCTGCGCGGGATCGTCATCAGTCGCCTCGCGCGGGCGCGGGCGGACGCGATGGAGGCGCTCGAGTACCTCGGCCTCGGCGAGCTCGCGTACCGCGAGGTGGGGTCGCTCACGCTCGAGACCCAGCGCATGGTCGAGCTCGCTCGGGCGATGGCCTCGCGCCCGTCGCTGCTGCTGCTCGACGAGCCCGCCTCGGGACTCTCCGAGATCCAGCGCGAGCGGCTACGCGGGGTGCTGCGCGCGATTGGCGAAGTGACGTGCGTGCTACTCGTCGAGCACGATCTCGATCTCATCGCCGCGGTCGCCGAGCGGATCCTCGTGCTCGAGAGCGGGGCCCTCGTGTTCACGGGAACCGCCGAGGAGTTCCGTTCGTCGGAGCTCGTCAACTCGCTGCTGATCGGAGCAACACCAACCACCACACTAGGAGGAGAACATTGAGGAGCGGGAGACGGACAGGCCACGGGCGCTGCGGCGCCACGCTGGGTCTCGTGCTCGCGACGGCAGTGCTGATCGCGGCATGCGGCAGCTCGAGCAACACGCTGGCGAGCAAGGGCAGCGTGATCAACGTCTGTGGGGACCTCGCCCTCTCGGGCGCGTACTCGCAGCTCGGGCAGACGAACAACTGGGGCCTGCAGGCCTACGTCAAGTGGATAGACGCCCACGGCGGCCTGAAGGGCCACCAGGTTCATTACACCGTCATCGACAACCAGTCTCAGCCCGCCCAGGCGGCGCTCGTCGCGCAGAAGTGCATCAAGCAGGACCACGCGACCTTCGTCGCCGGACCCGAGTCGGGCGCCGACGCGGACGCGGCGATGCCGATCGCCATCACCAGCAAGACGGTCATGGTCACCGAGTCCTCAGGCTGGCAGACCAACGGCTACAAGAACCTCACCTCCTACGGGTTCCCCGGGTTCTATGACGTCTTTTACAACGACCAGCTAGCGTCGGTGCAGAACGTGATCGTGCCCCAGCACATGACGCGGGTCGCGGTCATCCAGAACCAGTGCGGTCCGGTCTGCACCGTCAATCAGCAGACCGTGCAGCAGCTCGCCACGAAGTACCACTTCAAGCTCGTCGCCACCCAGACGGTGCCACTCACCGCGACGAATATCACCCCGCAGGTGCTCTCGCTGCTGCAGGCCAAGCCGCAGATCATCCTGCTCGGGCTCGTGCCGGGACCCCCGTCGATCACGGCCATCCGCGCGATCCGCGACCAGGACCCGAGCATCCCGATCAGCGAGTGCTCCGCCTGCGAGCTACCGAGCTTTATCTCGGCCGCCGGCGGCGCAACGAACATGCAGCACGTGTACGTGCTCGGCTCGATGCAGACCTGGCTGCAGCACGCCCAGCAGGGGACCTCGACGCTCGACAAACAGACCGCCGCCTCGATCTCGCTCTACTTCCAGGCGATGAAGGCGGCCGGACTCAACTCCACCAACCAGCTCGTCAATAGCCAGGTCGGCTTCGACACCGGCCTGGAGATCGGCTGGGCGGTCACCCACGCCCCGTCGCTGTCGGAGGATGCGTTCTATCACACCCTCCAGCACCTGAACACGAACACAATGGGTATCCAGTGGGATCGCACGCCCCAGAACTACGAGAACATCTCGGCGGTTGACGCGGCGATGGAGATCATCAAGCCCAACGGCCAAGCGGTGCTCTACGACCCGTCTTCGAGCGGCTGATCGTCGCTTGAACCGGCCGTGCCGACCGGCCGCGCGGAGTGCGCGGTCGGCCGGCGTGGCCTCCGAGCCATGGCCGCCGCGACTGCAACGAGTTCTGCGTCACGACGACGATGCGCGTCGCAGAGTGCGATCACGGCCGATCCCGTCGTCGGCAAGCGGTGATCGCGAGGGTGGCGTAGTTGATCGTGAACGCGCCGCCGACGGCGTCGAGCTTTGTGGCGATGCCGGTGAGCAGTTGCTCGAGCTTGGCCGGCGGGAACTGGCTGTGGCCTCCGAAGGTGGGTATCTGATCCAGCCACTGCTCCGTGGTGTAGTCCAGCCGCCAGTCGAACCGCCACCGCTCGGGCGTGGCGAAGGCATCGAGCGCTTGGATGGCGTTCGTCGTCTTGGTGAGGATCGGTTCGTAGCCGACTAGAGGGTCCCTCGGCGCGCTGGCGAACGGCGTGTCGGGCACGACGTTCCTGTAGACGTCGGAGAAGGCTCGCGCCAGGTCGGGTGGCGGCTGTCCGATATTCCAGAAGACCGTGAGCCGACCGTCTGGTCGCAGCACCCCGGCGGCCTTCGCCGCCCCGGCGACGGGGTTGACCCAGTGCCAGGTCATGCCGGCGATGATCGCGTCAAACGTTCGCCCGGCCGCCTCCCATTCCTCGAAGGGGGCGACCTCGACGTCGAAGCCGTCTTGGCGGGCGAACTGCGCCATACGTGCGTCGACTTCGACACCGAGCACATGACACCCGGCCGCGCGAAACGGGCGTGCGGAGATGCCGGTGCCGATGCCGACGTCGAGGACGTCGTGGCCGGGCAGGCCGGCGATGATCGCGTCGACCAGGGCTTGCGGATAGCGGGGTCGGGTGCGGTCATAGCGTTCGGGATCGGCCCCGAACGATTCCGCTATCGGCCGGGCCTGGTGCGGCTCGGCAGGTGGAGGAGACGACAGAGTGGGCACATGCCCACTCTAAGTGGGCACATGCCCACTTGTCAAGTCCACGACAACCGGGAACACTGCTAGTCGTGCCGACCGGAGTACCGATCCCCGCCATCCGCGACCGACTGTTCGACGCGGCCGAGCGGGTCCTGGTACGCGATGGGCCAGACGCGCTGACCAGCAGGGCGGTCACGACCGAGGCGGGGGTCGCCAAAGGCATCCTGCACCGGCACTTCGTGGACTTCGACACCTTCCTCGCCGCGCTCGTGCTCACCCGCATCGAGCGTCTCGACACCCGCTCCGAGACTCTGGGCGCCTGCGCCGGGACGGCAGCGGTCGTCGACAACATCGCAGGCGCATTGGCCGCCACTCTCGATCCGACCGCGACGGCGATCGTCAGCCTTGTCTGCTCGCGTCACGCGCTGCTTGATCGGCTGCGCCTGACTACTCCGACCGGCATCCCGCTGTTGACCGAGACAACCAGAATGATCGCGGCCTACCTCACCGCGGAACGCGGGCTCGGCCGAATTCCCCTCGAGACAGACGTCGACAGCCTCGCCGTGCTCCTGGTCGGCGGCGCGCACCTGCTGACCGCCGGCCGCGGCGACACGCCACCGGATGCCGACGACCTCCGAGACCTCGCGACTAGCGTCATCGCCAGCCACCAACAGCCGCACCGCAGGGCGCGAGCCCAACCGTCAGGTCGCCGACGCGCCGAAACGGCAACCTCCACCACCACCGCTCGTCTGGATAATCGTTGACGGCACGATGAGACCGCGACCGGTGTGCGAGCGCTCGTCACAGCCCCGGCGGCGGTGAGAGGTTGGCCGCGCGGGCAAGTCGTGCTTGGGCGTCGGCCGTGATAGCTGGGCCGTGGCCGACGCAGAGGATGCTCGCGTCTAGTCCGGCGAGCCGGCGAAAGCTGTTCTTGGCCTGTTCGGGGTCGACGTTGAAGACCCCGAGCGCCGGCTCACCGGTCATCGTGGCGATCGCGTCACCCGCGATCAGCACGCGAGCCTCGGGCATGAAGACCGCAATGTTGCCGGGAGTGTGACCGGGCGCCGCGACGGCTCGCGCTGGTCGCTCCCAGCCGAGTAAGTCACCGTCTTTGACGCGCCCGTCGAGCTTCACGGGTGGCGCTGGCGCGACATGCCCGAATCGCTCGAACAGGGGAATCTCCCAGTCGAGCAGTTGCGGATCGGCGCGCGCGGCTGTTCCCTCGATCACGTCCGCGTCGAGCGCCGGTCCACGCACCCGGGCGCCGGTGAGGCGTGCGAGCGCCGCCGCCGAGCCGGTGTGGTCATCGTGGCCGTGCGTCAGGAGGATCTCTGTCAGCCGGACGTCGGGCGGAGCACAGCTCGCGAGCTCAGCCAGGGCGGTGAGGTACGCGTGTTCGTCCCCAACGACCCCTGAGTCGATGAGGATGAACCCGCTGGTCTGCTGGATCGCGTAGACGGCCACCACCGGCGTGCGCAAGCAGTACAGCCAGTCGGTGATCCGCTCGATCGTGACCGCGCTAGTCGACGGTGTGCGCGACATACGACCCGAACGTTTGTACGAACCAGACCCGGCCGTCGTGGATGCTGGGCTGAAAGCCGGTGGCGGGCCCGCCATCGAGTTCCTCGGAGAGCCGTGCCCGGATCCGAGTCTCGACGGATGCGGAGGTTTGCGCCTGGGCGAGCCAGGGGTCGAGGGGCCGCCGGACCTGGTGTGAGACGGGTCGCGCAGGCGCTCGAGCTCGTTCTGGGCCCGGGCAGTTCCTGGCTGGCGGTCGGCGAGGAGATCGGCGACGGCGAGTCGGCCGCCCGGACGCACGCACCGGCGCATCTCCTGAAGGACGATCGCGGGGTCCTCGAGGTGGTGAAGCGCGAACCGCGAGACAACGATGTCGAAGCTCCGGTCGGGGAACGGCAGCGCGCGAGCGTCTCCGCGCACGAAGATGATGTTGCCGTGGCTCTCTTGCTGGGCCGCGTTGTGTCCCTGTTCGAGCATCGCGGCGGTGGCGTCGAGTGCGACGACGGCGCGGACCGAGGGGGCGAGCGTCCGCGCGGCGTGGCCGGTTCCCGCGGCGACGTCGAGGACGAGGTCGTCGGGATCGCGGGGCAGACGGTCGAACAGCCAGCCCGCGTCGGCAGCGAACACACGGTTGTGGCGGCTGTCCTCGAATGCCGCTGCCTGACCGGTGAACGACCGCTCGATTCGTCCGGCGTGACTCATCCGTTCCATATATGGAACACTACCGCTGGTGTCGCCCTCGGTCAAGGACAACCCTGAACGTCCCGTGGTGGCGGTCGTGGGTCGCAATATCGCGGCGTTGCGGCGCGAGCGCGGGTGGTCGCTGGGGGAGCTCGCTCGCCGCGCTGACGTCGGAAAGGCCACGCTGTCGGAGATCGAATCCGGTCGCCGCAACGCGACGATCGAAACGTTGTACGCACTGACGACAGCCCTCGGGGTGCCCCTGAGCGCGCCGCTGGTCGATGTGCCGGCGGCGAGCGAGCGGCGAGCGCCGCTCCTGACCGGCGAGACGGTCGAGGCGGAGCTGGTAGCGCACTATCGGGACGCCGCGATCATCACCGAGCTTTACCGGATCCGGGTGCGGGCCGGCAAGCCCGCCCACCATGCCGCTCACGCCCCCGGCGTTCACAAATCCGCGATCGTGTTCGCCGGCGAGCTGCGGGTCGGGTTCGGCGATGCGCAGATCGAGATCGCAGCAGGAAACAGCGGCAGCTTCAGCGCCGAGCGCCCACACACCTACCAGGCCGTCGGTCGGCACGACGTCCACGGCGCGCTGCTGATGCGCTACCCACCCGACGCCTGGAGTCAGGCGCCCTCCGACAACCCCTCCCGCGAACCGACCCGGGCATAGGGTGTCGCTCAGGCGTGACCGCCGGCTCTAACCAGCTCGTGCGTTGACCATCCTCGGTGCTGCTAGTGATGGCACACGGTTACTGGCTGTGTCGTGTCACAGGTAACGATCACCAATTCTGAGGACAGATCACGAGGGTCGCGATTGCAGCTGGCACTTGAACGCTTGGGCTGCTGGTGGCAGCGGATCCACGCTGAGGTCTCTTGGCCAACATCGGCTGACACCCGAGTCCCCACCTCCTCGGCGATGGAACGCGGGCTACGGGCGCCGCTCGCTGAGCCAGCGGCGAGTGTCAAGGTGATTCTCCCACGATGCGAACATCCCGGCCCGACGAGCAAGTGGTACCCATCGGACTCAGCCCGGTCTGCCAGCACCCAGGCGTGAGAGCTATAGCCGGCCGGGACGCGGCTCCTCTGTTGCGGTGGCGCCAGGGTCGACTGTGGATGGCTGACCACCGATCGCGAAGACCGCCGGGCGTCACGACGAAGCTAGTCCCCGGGGCGCATCACTGCCGGAGAGTACGGACTGAAGCCCGTAGCTGCCCCGGTTTTGCCGAGCAAGGCACCGATATATGGTCTATTCGAGAACCGAGCAAGGAGGCCGCCATGCGTGCGAGAGTCCGTGATTCCGCTGCGATTGTGATCGCCGTGCTGGCTTTGTTTGTGGCGCTCGGCGGACCCGGCTATGCCGCCACTGCAGTGACGCACGTGTTCGCGGCGAACGCCGACAAGGTGGACGGCTACCACGCCTCGAAGACACCAAAGCCGCAGACGCTGCTGCCGCTCAACCGCTTCGGCAAGTTCCCGGCGTCCGTGCTGACGCTGACCACGGGGCCGCCAGGACCACAGGGGCCCGCGGGCGCGAAGGGCGACACGGGGCCGGCGGGCGCGACGGGGCCGGCGGGCGCGACGGGGCCGGCGGGCGCGACGGGTCCTAAGGGCGATCAGGGCGCGCAGGGCGCGAAAGGCGACACCGGCGACACCGGCGCCGCGGGCAAGACCATCCTCAACGGCGCGGGCGCGCCCTCGGCGAGCACCGGGACGATCGGCGACTTCTACGTGAATACGACGGCAACCACGCTCTACGGCCCGAAGACGGCGTCGGGATGGGGCAGCCCCGTCTCGCTGGTCGGGCCGGCGGGCACGATCAACGGCGTCAGCGCGGGCGGCGACCTCGCCGGGACTTACCCGAACCCGGTGCTGAAGGCCTCCGCGGTCACGTCGTCCGCGCTAGCCCCAGGCGCGGTCACCACGGGCGCGCTCTCGGCCGACACCCGCGGCGCGGCACTCGCAGGCCTGGTCGTCAGCCCGGCCGGCAGTGTCAGCACCTACTTCAACCGCGAGGGAGGCGCGCCCACAGTCACTCACACCGCGACGGGCTGGTACTCCATCGCCTTCCCCGGCATCAGCGCGTGGTTCATCGCCACCGTGCCGGTCGCCAGTTCCGTCTCCACCTCGCCTGTGCTGGTCTCGGCGACCACGAGCGGCGGCCAGTTCACGGTCGTGACGTTCAACACGAGCGGCGCAGCGATGGACGCGTGGTTCTCGCTCATCTGCTTCCCGATGAGCGCCTCCGGCTAGGGTTGCTTTCGAGAGCAGCGACGTCGTCGGCCGTGAGTGCCATGCGCGGGGGCGGTCGTCATTGGTGTCGACGTGCAGGCGCGTCCCAATGCGCGCATCGGGCCAATCGTGTCGGGTTCCCCAGGCTCTGAGGGTCGCTGGCGCCGGCGCGCCAACGTGGCTCTCACCCCGTCGAACCCCTGCCATGAACCTGACAGGTCCAGGTCAACAACAATTGCGACCGCGCTTCATCGCTCGAGGCCACGGGGCGGACACCGCGCTCTCGTGCACTATGGGTAGCTTCGGGTTGTCCTGCACCTCGTCGGCGAGCGTCACCGTCCGGGCTGCGAACCACAC
>Ga0335080_10004938_pt1 | contig 13657 bp, 13 predicted proteins | sample Lox_Sample_34_FD_206720 | JGI IMG/M metagenome (GOLD analysis project Ga0335080, IMG submission 206720) | Soil microbial communities from Loxahatchee National Wildlife Refuge, Florida, United States - Lox_Sample_3.4 | ecosystem: Environmental > Terrestrial > Soil > Wetlands | place: USA... | reverse complement strand
CGTTGCGGCGGGTTCGCGTGCTTCGCCTCGATGCGATCCCACGTGTTACAGTGATGAGGTGAGGGGCGCGGCGGCGCGGCGGGCCCGTGCACGACGGCGGTGGCCTGTCCTGCTTTCGAGCCTGCGGAACCAGCCGAGCGACGATCTGTCGTCGAGCACCACGCTCGAGGAGCGCATCTTGATGATGCGGCCGCTCGCGGAGGCTGCCTGGCGCGTCGCGGGCCTTCCGCTGCCGCGCTACCGCCGCAGCCGCATTCCGGTCCGGCTCCTGGTGCGCCGTGGCGGCGAAGAAACCGAGATCCCGCTCGCCCGTCGGCGGTAGGCCGAAGGCCTCGCACCCTTCGCCGCGGCCCCGGAGGGCGAGGGCGCCGGAAGCCCTGCAGGACTTCGTGGACGTGGTGGCCTCCTTGAAGGCCGCCCGAGCGCGCTTCCTGGTCGTCGGCGCCTATGCGATGGCCGCTCACGGCGTTCCACGCGCGACCGGCGACCTGGACGTGTGGGTCGAGCCGACGGAGGAGAACGCCCCTCGCGTGTTCGGAGCCCTCGCACGCTTCGGCGCACCCCTGCAGGCACTGGGCATCACGCTCCGCGACCTCTTGGCGCCCGGTGTCGTGTGCCAGATCGGGCTCCCGCCTCGCCGGATCGACGTCACGACCGTCATCGACGGCGTCGAGTTCGCGGAGGCGTGGGAGGACCGTCTCGAGGGCTGGCTCGGGCCTGTCCGCGTGAGCTACATCGGTCGTGAGGCCCTGATCCGGAACAAGGAGGCGGCCGGACGAGCGAAGGACCTCGCCGACCTGGAGCTGCTGAGAAGGCGCGGCGGGGAGAAGAGCGGTCGAAGCCCTCGCTGATCCGGCAACGACCCGCGAGCTGCTGGCCGGCTTCGCGAGCTCACGGCTGCCGCCGCCGTGGCATGATCCGGCCCATGCGAGCGGCTGAGGTTCGGGCCGATCTGGTCCGCGTCCTTCGGCTGGATGCCGTCGGCCCCGATCCCGGTGATCCGGAGGTCATCGAGGCGCTCCCGCAGGCCCCTTCCGAGTGGTACCTGACGGGCTTTCTCGTCCCCTATCAGGCTCGCGCCGAGGACCGACAGGATCCGACGTCGAACGAGGACGTCGACCAGGGTGGCGACGCCGGCAGGACCGACGACGACCGCGGGCCTCGTCTGGGGGCTCGAGCGGCTGGTCACGGAGCGCGACGCTCATCTCGCCTCACAGCCGGAGCTGGTCTGGACCGGCCCCGAGACTCCGGGCGCCGGCAGCCGCGACACGCGCGTGGTCGAGGAAGAGCTGTTCCGGAGCGCCGAGCGCAGGGTGCTGGTCACCACCTCCGCGATCCACCGGGGCGCGGAGGTGTCCTCGCTCCTGGCCGAGCGGATGCAGGCCGTGCCTGGACTGTCGGTTCGACTGTTCGTCAACATCACGCGCCTCGACCCTTGCCCGACCGACGCGGGCGAAGCGCGCAAGGTACGGGGCTTCAGGCAGCGCTTCGTGCAGTACGACTGGCCGGCCAGAGCTCGGCTTCCCGAGCTCTTCTACGACCCGCGGGCGCTCTCGCCCGATCCGGGGCCGAAGGCCTGCCTTCACGCAAAGTGCATCGTCGTGGACGACTGCCGGGCGTTCGTCACCTCGGCCAACTTCACCGAGGCGGCACAGGAGCGCAACATCGAGACCGGGGTGTTGGTCAGCGAGCCCACCTTCGCCTGCGCGCTCCGGGACCAGTTCGAGTCGCTGGTCACCGCCGGCCTGCTGCGGGGGGTGCCGTCGCTCGGCTCGGCTCGACGGACCAGAGCTGGCGGCCTTCCTCGGGGTTTGGGGAACGGAGAACGGACGGGAGAGACAACGGACGGGAGAGACAACGAACCACGGACAACGGACTACGGACCACGGACCACGGACAACGGACCGGCTAGATAGTCCCTCGGCGCGTCGGGCGGGCGCCGAGGGACTGGCGGGGGCGCCGAGGGACTAGCGGATGTGCAGCTTGTCCTTGACGAGACGGCCGTCGCGCATCCGGCAGCGGTACCAGGACGAGACGTCGTTCATCGAGACCCAGCGCCTCTCTTCCTTGCGGTAGTGCCAGTCCTTCTCGACCTGGTAGAAGACCTGCGCCCCCGACGCCTCCAGGATGTTCGTGATCTCGTTGTCGTGGTGGTTCTCCTCGTCGTAGTCGGTGATGGCGCGCTGGCCCATCTCCGAGTAGAGGAGGTTCAGCTCCTGGAGGAGCGCGTCGAGGTCGGCCGGGATGTCCTGGACCTTGAGGCCGAGGCGGCGCGCCTCCCGGCTCGTGATCGGGTACTGGTGGGCAGGGTAGGACGAGTTGAGCCGCCGGGCGATCCGCTCGGCCTTGCGGGCGTCCCCCAGGTGGTAGCCCAGGATCTCCCGGCAGAGCATCAGGGACAGGCTGCTCGCCCGGTCGAGCGCCCCCACCACGAGCGGGTGGACGTACTTGTAGAGCTCCTGGTACGGGTTGACCCCGTCGGCGCGGCGGGCGGCCGAGTCCTTCCAGAGCCTGATCACGCGGTCCACCTCGTCGTTGCTCACCGGCACGAGCTGGTTCGTGTGGTCGAGGGGCGAGAGGTCGTGCTCGAGCGAGGTGTCGACCGCGGTCAGGTACGAGAGCGGGCCCATCTGGATGGTGTCGGCGCCGAGGGCGAGCATGGTGGCGGCGGAGGCGCAGTTGAGGGGCGCGATCACGGTGAGGCGTCTCGCGTAGCGGCGCAGCAGGTGGACGAGGCGGAGGGCGGCCATCCCGCTGCCCCCGTCCGACTTCACGAGGAGGGCGATGCGGTCCTGCCGCCCGCGCGCCTCGAGCAGGGCGTGGAGCGCGCTCACGTCGTTGTCGCAGACCGACCCGCTGGTGGACGTCCAGTAGGCGAAGAACGTCCCGTCCACCTTCCTCTGGATGCGCTCGAGGAGGGCCTGCGTGCGCTGGTAGAGGAGAGGGGGCGTCTTCAGCTTCACGCGGGGGGCGGGGCGGCGGGATCGGGCGAGCCGGGGAGTCATGTCCGGAGATTACCTCAGGTGTTGAGGGGCGTCAGGCCGGCGCGAGGCACAGAGGGTCGTCGAAGGCCGGGTTGTTGACGGCGGTCGTGACCGGGAAGGCGGTCATCCGGTCGGCCGGGTAGGAGCGGAGGAGCGCCCGCGCCTCGCCAGGGAGGGTCGTGGCCGGATCGAGCCACCGCGCGTGGTCGGCCGGATCGAGGATGACGGGCATGCGGTCGTGGATCGGCCGCGTGATCTCGTTGGGCTCGGTGGTCAAGATCGTGCAGGTTCTCGGCCCGCCCGCGGCCGGAGCCGGCTCCCACAGGCCGGCGAAGGCGAAGACGCGGCCCGAGGCGAGCCTCAAGAGCCACGGCTGGCGCCGCTTCGAGTCGAGCTTCTGCCACTCGTAGAAGCCGGTGGCCGGTATCAGGCACCGCCTCCGGGCGAAGGCGTCCCGGAAGGCGGCCTTCTCCCACGCGGTCTCCGCGCGCGCGTTGATGAATCCGCGCTCGCCCCCGAGCGAGGTGCGGGGGACGAGGCCCCAGGCGAGCATGGCGAGGGCCCGGCGGCCCGACTTCGGCTGCACGGCGACGACCGCCACCTCCTGGGTCGGGGCGATGTTGTAGCGGGGGGCGAGGACCGGGGCCGCGTCCAGGCCGAAGGCTTCCGCGAGCTCGTCGCCGGACGCCGTCTGGAGGAACCGCCCGCACAAGGGCCCGGCCCCCGCTCACCCCGTGACGGCGCCGGCGCACGACGAGCCCGTGCCGGCCGTGCAGCCGAAGCAGTGGCGGCCGGTGACGACCCGGCGGGGCAGAGCGCGCTCCCCGGCCAGGAGGGCGGACAGCGTCTGCGGCGCGCCGTGGTTCGAAGGCATCTCGAGCATCTGGTTGAAGTCGCAGTCGTAGAGGGTGCCGTCCCAGCCCACCGACAGGTACGTGCGGCACATGACTCCGTCCGCGGCCCGGGGGTTGAAAGCCCCCACGAGCAGGTCCATGTACCGCTGCAGGTTGCCCGTGCGCTCGACGTGCTCGAGGAAGCGGCTGATCGGCATGTTCGTGATCGTGTAGAGGCGGTCGAACGCGATGCCGTGGCGCTCCTGCAGGTCGCGCCGGTAATCCCGCTCGAGCGAGGACTGGTCGCCGGGGAGGAAGGCCCCGACCGGGTTGTGCACGAGGTTCAGGACGAGGCCGCCGCCAGTGCCGTAGCCGGCCTCGTTCAAGAGCCGGAGGGCCTCGAGGCTCTTCGCGAAGACGCCCCCGCCGCGCTGGGCGTCGGTGCCCGCGGCCCGGAAGGAAGGGAGGGAGGCCGTAACCTCGACGCGGCGCTCCTTGAGGAAGGGGACGAGGTCCCCCTGCGAGGGCAGCAGGAGGACAGACAGGTTGCACCGGTCGATGACCCGCCGGCCGAGGGCGGCGGCCTCCGCCACGAGGTAGCGGAAGTGCGGGTTGAGCTCCGGAGCGCCGCCGGTCACGTCGAGGGTCGGGATCTCGGGGTGCCGCCGCAGCAGCTCGACGACCTGCTCCGCCGTCTTCCGGCCCATCGCCTCGCGCCGGTCGGGGCCCGCGTCGACGTGGCAGTGGGCGCAGGACTGGTTGCAGAGCTTCCCGACGTTGACCTGCAGGACCTCGATCCCGTGCGCCACGAGGGGAGCGCGCCCGTGGCGCTCGAGCACCACGTCGAAGGCGGGCGTCCCGGTGCGCTCGAGCGCCCGACGCTGCGCGGCCGGGGAGGCGAGCTCGTGCCCTCGGGCCTGCAGCGAGAGCACGGGGAGCGCGCGCATCGGCCTACATCCCGAGCTTCTCGGCCACGTTCCTCATCTGCACGCCGTGCACGAGGCTCGCCCCTCCCCGGAGCGCGCACGCCACGTGCACCGCCTCGGTCATCTGCTCCCGGTCGGCGCCGTTCTGCAGGCTCGCCTGGGTGTAGGCGTCGATGCAGTAGGGGCACTGGACGGCGTGCGCGACGCCGAGTGCGATGAGGGCCTTCTCGCGGGCGGTGAGGGCCCCGTCGGCGAAGACCGCGTTGTAGTAGTCCAGGAACTTGGCCCAGAGCTCCGGGCGGTCCTTCCCGATCTCGGCGAAGCGGGGGAGGTCGTGGGGGCAGTAGTAGCTCTCCGCCATGGGCTCCTCTCGTTCTGTCGGGAGGTGGTCGAGACGACCGCCTGCGTCGATTCTACCCCGCGGCGGAGAGGCGGTCGGACGGCCACCGCACCTCGCGGTGTCGGTGCGGCGCCCCCGTCGCTACCGCCGGGAGAGCTTCCTCGCGAAGGCGATGGCGGCGCGCACTCCCTTCTTCTCGCGGACGGCCTGGACGCGCTGCTTCTGCCGCGGCTGGAGGGTGCGGATGTGGCCGATGTACTGGCCCTGGAGCTTGAGCGCGGCCATGCGCTCGGGGGAGAGCGTCAGCTTGCGCGCGGGCCGGGGGGCGCGAGGGCCGCGCGCGGCGGCCTCGAGGGCCGGGCCCAGCCGGCCCAGCGCTCGTGCGACGGACGCGAGGGAACGGCGGATCGTCTGGATGTCTGCGTTCACTGACCTGCGGCGGGCTGTCGGCAATGAGGCCTCCTGGGTCATGTCGGTCACTGAGCTTTGCGGGGCGTTCGGCTAAGAGACGAGCCGCCCCACGGGCAAAGAGCCCGTGAGCGCGCGATCGACGACACTCTCAGAGTACAGCCCCCGGACCCGTCTGGCAATCGGCGGCCGCACCGGCAGTCAATCACGATACACACGATGGGCACTCATGCGGTGGCACTGTCCCCGAGAGCCTAGGTGAGCCGCGCCTCCGCGCGGAGCTGGCCCAGCCGCCGGTGCGCCTCGTCGAGCGCGCGGCTCAGGACGTCGCGCCAGAGCAGAGCCTGGCGTCGCCGTTCGGCGAGCTCGAGGGCTCCCCGCTGGAGCTCTCGGAGGAGCGCTTCGCGGCGCTTCCTCTGCCTGTCGTCGAGGGCCTTCCTGTCCCTCCCGGGGACGCCGGTGACGGGGTCGAACTCGAAGGCACGGACCGCGACCCCCTTGAAGAGCAGGAGCGACCGGACGAGGCCGAGATCGATCCGACGAATGGCCATGAGGGCCTCCGGCGTGACCTCGGCCGCCGTGGTGATCCCGCGTCCGGCGAGGCGGGCGAGCTCGGGCGGGCCCAGGCCGGGGATCCGCGCGAACTCCAGCGCGAAGGTGCGCAGGTGGGCAGGAAGGCGCGTCTCGCGAAAGCGGGCGGCGAGCTCGCGGCGCTCCTCCTCCTCGAGGACGGTCAGGCCCTCGAAGGCGGTCCGGGCGGCCTCGAGCTCCTGGCGCCGATTGACGAACGCGGCCTCTCCGCACAGGCTGTCCCATTGAGCCTCGAGCCGTCCCAGGTTCTCCTCGGCGGTCGCGATGTCCCGGGCCCGGCGCTCGGCCTCCTCCTGAACCTGGGCCAGGTTCTGCGAGGCGCGGAGACCGAGGAGGCTGCGGACGGCGCGCCAGGCCGCGGTCGAGAACCTCTGCTCGCTGCGATCGGGAACGACCGGACGACGGGGCAGCGCCGCGGGCCCGGGCGAGTGCACGGCCTCGATCGCCCGCCACGCCGACGCGAGGTCGAAGGCGTCCGATGCCGTGCCCTGGGGCAGGAAGAAGAACGAGGGCCCGCCCTCTTCCTCGATCCGACACCAGGGGCAGGAACCGCCCGCCGCCAGGTAGACGTGGCGGGGGTCGTCGGCGCAGTTGATCAGGCCCCCCTCGAGACTCTCGAGCGCGGCCACCCATTCGGACGCGCTCGGCCGCGTTCCTCCCGCAGCCGCCTCGGGCCCGAACGCCAGCTCGAAGAGGCGAGCGACGGTCGGCGACACGTCCGCGAGCCGCAGCGAGAACGGTGGGGGCTGCCAGCCGTGGCGCGCAGCCTCCCGCCCGAACGCAAAAAGCCCCTCCTGGATCGCGGCCTCCACCGGAACGGCCCGCTCGGGGTGCCGGCCCGCGTAGGGGTGTCGGCCGTTGTACAGGAGGTGGAACACCAGGACGGCCAGGCCGAAGCGGTCGTGGTCGGCCGTCCGCTCCACGTCCTCCAGCCTCTGGCCGTGGAGCTCCGGGGGAGTGAAGAGTGGCACGCCGACCCGGCAGGGATAGGTGCGTCCCAGGTGGGTGATCTGGAAGGAGTCGCAGTCGATGAGCCGCACGGTCGCCTTCCGCGAGACGACGACGTTGCCCTGGTTCACGTCCCCGACGACATGCCCGTGCTGGTGGACCGTGTCGAAGGCGGCGGCCACGTTGCGCGCCACGCGCACGAGAAAGGCCCAGGACGCGTCGGGGAACACCGACCTGCGGTCGGTGGGGCCGTAGAGGGTGTGGATCTCGCGGTGGCCGTCGACCCGCGGCATCAGGAAGCCGACCGGGTCTCCGGTGCGCGGATCGAGAAGCAGGTCCTGCGGCCACGCGGCGACAGCGGCGAGTGCTTCCGTCCCCAGCTGGACCATCGCGGCGAGCTTCCGGCCGGTCGGTCCATCCGGTCTCCGTGCGTAGATCTTGGCGACGAAGGCGGGCCGCATGGGCACCGAGTAGACCGCCCCTTCTCCGCCGCGTCCGAGGCAGCGGCCGAGGCCGGCCTCGCGTCCACGGAGATCGCAGAAAGTGCGCGCGCTCACGGTGCGGCGGCGGCCTCGACGGCCGAGGCGTCGAGACGGGTCGCGAGGACGAGCGTCTTGTCGTCGTCCGTCCGCTGGTTCACGGGCGGCGAGCCCAGGAAGGCGTGCAGCTCCTCGAGCAGACCCCGGGACCGGCCCGCGCGCTCGGCGCGCAGGCGGGCGAACATCGGCTCGAAGAACGGGCCGTGGGCCTCGCGGGTGGAGAAGCGGAGGGCCAGCCCCTGGAGCCCGTCTGTCAGCAGGGCCAGCTCGTGCACGTCCTCCGCCGTCGCCGCCTGAACCCTCTCCGCCGCGTCCTCGTCGGTCACGAACCAGGTGCAGTTCGCGTACTCGCCCCTCTGCGGCCAGAGGGCGGGCACGTACGCGCCGTCCCGGCCGCGGTAGACGATCGCCCCGTCGCCGATCTGGAAGAACGCGGCCCGCGCCTCGCCCACGAGGGCCACGAGGAGGGTGCAGGAGAAGTCCCCGGCCGGCCGCTGCTCGGCCCGCGCGGCCGCCGCGATCCGGGCCCGGGCAGAGCGCAGCCAGGGGAGGAAGGCCTCGCGGCCGAAGGTCGAGAGCTCCCCCTTGCCGGCCGCGAAGCTCCGGGCCCGCCGGAGCATCGAGTCGCAGGCGAGCCGCGCACCCTGGGGTGCGCGCGGCAAGGCGCCTGCGCCGTCGGCGACGACGGCCACGAGGAGCGATCCTCCGACGCGCGGGCGGCGCAGCACTCGCACGGCACAGGCGTCCGCGCACGGCAAGCCGGCGGAGGCGTGCGAGGTCCCGACCACGGACGCGGCGAGCGTCCGCCAGCCGGTCGCGGCTAGATCGACGCCCACCCGTCCGGCCCCTCGGTCGGGCTCTTGAGCGGCACCTCGTCGCCCGGCGTGGAGCGGGACACGCTCTTCATCGAGTTGGAGAGCCACTGGAAGAGCCCGCGGAACCCGAGACCCTTGAGCTTGAGCGGCGCGCGAACCGAGATCCTCCGCAGGATGTCCATGTCGGCGCCCTTGACGCCCACGGCGAAGAACGCGAAGGCCCTGCCGGCCTCGCCCTCCTTCACCGCCTTCGCGGCCTTCGTCCAGTCATCGGTGGGCGCCCCGTCGGTGATGAGGAAGACCCAGGGGCGGTAGAAGGCGATCCCGTTCTTGCGGTAGGCCTCCTTCCGGAGCCGCACGAGCTCGAGCCCGGTCGTGATGGCCGCTCCCATCGGCGTGTCGCCCAGGGCCCGCACCCAGGGAGGCTGGAAGACCCCGGCGGTCTCGAACTCGGTCGCGACGTGGATGGGGCCGAACGTGATGCACGCGACCTCGACCCGCTTCGAGGCCAGCTCGTCGGCCACGAGCTCGTCGCGGAAGGCCTTGAGGCCGGCATTCAGCTCGGTGATGGGCTCGCCGGCCATCGAGCCCGAGACGTCGAGCAGGAGCAGGCAGGGGCAGCGGGGCTCGGGGTTCAGCGCGAAGTCACTCGTTCCGAACGGCTTCTGGTCCACTTCGACCTCCTTCCCGTTGGGCATCGGTCCGAAAGGCCACACCAGCGCAGTTGACTTTTTGTTCAACTCGGCTCTGAGCCCTCCCCGGCCGGGGCCTCTGCTGTCGCCTCAAGTACTTGACAAATCGCCATCTCAGCCATAATTTACTGTGTAGTGAATCCAATGTCAAGACCAGCAGCAGAGATCCCGATCCCGAGCCTCCCGGCGCGCATCCGGAACAGGCGGATCCAGCTCGGCCTCACCGGCGGCGAGCTCGCCGAGCGGGCCGGCATCTCCACCTCCTACGTGTCTCTCATCGAGACCGGGGCGAAGGTCCCTGATGCGGAGGTGGCTGCGGGGCTCGCTCGGGCCCTCGGTGACGACGAGGCGCTCTATCGCGCGTGGGCGAGGGCGGCGCGGCTCGGGCTCGATGACCTTGTCCTGCTCCGCGAGCTGGAACGGGTCGCCCGCACGCCCGCCTACTCGAGCCTCGTGGAGAGCGGGCAGGAGCTGCCCCCGTCCGGTGCGTCGGCTGCGGGCACGGGAGAGGAGGCGGAGGGTGTCGATCTCTCGGCACGACTGCGCGACGTGGCGTCGCGGCTCATGCCCGAGCGTTCAGCGGGGGGACTCCGGCCCGACGTCGTCGGCATTCCGGTGCTCGCGGAGGGCGCCGACCCCGGCGGACCCGCATCCCGGGCCGGCATCGTCAAGGACTGGCTCTTCCTGGACCGCCGACTGATCGGGAAGGACGATCCGCGGCACCTCTTCGCCTACGAAGTCACGGCGGACGCGATGAAGCACCTCGGCGGCCTCGCGGCTCCCGGCGACCGGATCGTGTTCCGCCAGGGGGGGGCCGTGGCCCCCGACCGGATCTGCGCCGTCCGCACGGGCGCCGGCATCGTCATCGCCCGCGTCCTGCTCAGGGGCGAGGTGCTCCTGCTTCTTCCCGGGGCGGGAGGCTCCGACTTCGACACGGTCGCAGCCCGTGACCCCGAGACTCGGTCGACGACCGTGGCGGGAACCCACGTCCTCCTCATCCGGCACTGATCGCACGGTCGCCGGCCCGGGCGCGTGAAGACGCGGGAGGCCGCCCGCTCCGCCCCTACGGCATCGCCCTCTCCGGCCCGTGCGTCCGCCGAAGAAGGAGCGCCCAGTCGTTCCAGCCCGGGGCCGGGGGCGATCGCCACGGGGAGGCGCCCACGCTCACCTCGCCGAAGGGCGCCCAGTCGCCGGTGAACGGGTCGAACCAGCGCGCCTCGTAGCGCCCGGGCTCGGCCCGCAGCGAGACCTCGCCTGCCTTCGGCAGGTAGACGGCGTAGGTCTCGCCCGGCTCCGCGAGGCAGTACGCCCCGTCTCCGACGAGCTCGTCGTGGGGCTCGGCCTTCCACCACTCGAAGCTGGCGAAGAAGTCGACCATGTGGGCGTAGCCCCTGAGCATGACCATCGTGTCGTCGCCGCGGCCGTTGATCCAGCCGCCGCCCGTGTCCGGCCAGACGTTCGTGCCGCGGCGCGCGCTCTCGCCGGCGGTCCCGTAGGCCCCCGCCATCGCGATGTCCCAGGCGACTCTCCGTAGCGTCTCCGCGGAGTCGCCGGGCGGCGCGGGGGCCCAGCGCGGGTAGTGGTCCTCGTAACCGTACTCCTCGTTCGTCTGGGGGACGATCCGTCCCGTCGCGAGCTGGATCTTGCGCTCCTCGAGCATGAGCGCGTGCTGGGAGCGCGACCAGTCCTGGATCGACGTGAACCCGAACCACGCGGACGCCCGGTCCTGGTGCTCACGGTGGACGGGATGGCTCGTGGCCAGGTGCCGGTAGGGATCGCGCTCGTGGAGGAACGAGCCCGTCTCGTGCGTCCACTTCTCGTCGCGGAAGCTGTCGAGGTCGTCGCCGAGGTCCCACGTGACGTTGGAGAACGCCCCCAGCCGAGCGACCGCGTAGAGGTCGTAGCGCCGCTCGTCCTCGCTGCCCGCGGCAGGCTGGGCCGTGTGCGTCGAGATGTCGAGGATGACCGAGACGACGACGTCGCGATCGCGGGCGAAGCGCAGCATCCGCTCGTACTTCTGCCAGTAGTCGATGCGGAAGCGCGTGAAGTCCAGCCCGGGGCGGTCCATGCTCTCCGGCGCCGCGGCCGGCCACGGCCGGAGGGCCATGGTGAAGCTCTCCCCGGTCATGACCGCGTCCCCCCAGAACATGTTGGCGTTCCCGGCCAGGAGGACGCGGACGCGATTGACCTTGAGCTGGTGCAGCCGCTCGATCGAGTAGCGGATGTGCCGCTCGTCGCGGAAGCCCATCAGCCAGAAGGCGGTCGTGCCGTTGAAGTAGTAGTGCTCGCCGGTTCCTTCCCAGACGAAATGCCAAGGGTGGGCGGGGTCGACGCGCACCGGCCCGCGCCGCCGGCCATCGCTGGCCCGGAATGTGCCTTCGTGCTTCTTCTCGAAGGTCCCCTGCCGATAGGCGACCTCGTAGCGGTAGTCGCCGGGGGAGGACGGCATGAAGCGGATCCGGAAGACGCTCCCGTCGGCCGAGTCGCAGAAGCCCTCGACGGCCACGCGGTCGTGCCCGCCGACCCTGGCGAACCAGCCCGCGAAGGACGCGTCGGTGAACGGGTTCGGCGCGTCGGGCGCGTCGAGGCCGGCCGTCACCTCGACGAAGTCGTAGGCCTCGACGACGGTGGGGGACTGGGTGAAGGTGACTCCGGCCGGCGCGGCCCGGGCGACCGAAGCCGCCGCGAGAAAGGCGGCGAAGACCCAGCCGACGCTACGCAGCATGGGGCCTCCTCGATGTCGGACGTCAATCGACGGCGACCGATGACGGGAGCATCTTATCCGAGGACGACGTTGGCGGATGCACGCCTCTCCTGGGCGAGCGGCGCACGAGCCGAGCTGCGAGCGTCACCTGCGCCCGGCTCGAGGCGAAGGCGACGATCGAGCACGACATCGACGCGTCGAGCCCAGCCGCGTCACGGCACGCGTCGCGCTTCCGCCTCCCGCCCCCAGAGCGTGAGGGCCAGGGCGTGGGCCGGGCGGCCCGGCTGGCGCACGATCCGGCCTCGCAGGCCGAAGAAGTAGGGGCAGGAGAACGAGCCGTCGGCGCTCACGATCGCGAGTCCGGGCGGGTAGTGGGCGTAGTCGACACGCAGGCGGCCCATGTGGACGGACAGGGTGTACTCGTCGCCGGACTCGACGGCGTAGCGGCCGGCCGCGGCCTCGAGGAGCTCGCGGGGGGCACCGTCCTGGCGAGGGAAGACGGGGGCCGTCCGGAAGGCGTAGAGGTGGTCGTCGTCGCTCCCCGCGAGCACGAGGCCGTCGGCGAGGACGACGGAGCCGTAGAGGGCGGCCTCCGTGAACTCCCACGTGAGGCCGAGGCCGGTCTCGAGGTCGGCGGCGTGGACGCGGTAGTCCTCGGCGCCGTAGAGGACCACGTCGCCCGCGATCGTGGGCGACCCGAGGACGCGTGCCCCCGTGTCCACGCTCCACAGAGGCGCGCCCGTCGCCCCGTCGAGGGCTTCGAGCCGGTGGGAGTCGGAGCCGCCGATCACCACCTTCCCTGCCGCCACGGCCGGCGAGCCGAGGATCCAGGAGCCGGAGTGGGGACGCCGCCAGACGAGCCGTCCGCTCAGTGCCTCGAGGCCGAAGACCGCCATCGACCGCGACCCGAAGTAGACCATGCCCCCGGCCACCGCGGGCGACGACTGGACGACGTCGCCGGTGTCGAAGCGCCAGCGCTCGGCGCCGGTCTCCGCGTCCAGGCAGTAGACGTTCCCGTCGAAGCTGCCCAAGAACACGCGGCCGTCGGCGACGGCCGGGCTGGAGCGCACGCGATGGCCGGTCCGGTGCGACCAGCGCTCCTTGCCGGTCGCGAGGTCGACGGCGTGCACGAGGCCGTCGCCGCCGCCCACGAAGACCACTCCCCCGGCGACCGCGGGCGACGACTGGAACAGGTCGAAGGCCCGCGGGTCGTCGGGGATGGGGACGTCCGGGCCGGTCGCGAGCGTCCACAGCGGGTTCCCTTGCCGGAGCCCGAGAGCGTGGAGCACGCCGTCCGCGCCGAGGATCAGCACCTCGTCTCCGGCGACGGCCGGTGAGCCGGAGACGTCGCCGCCGATCCTCGCCTTCCAGACCTCGGTTCCCTTCTCGAGCCCGACGGCGTGGAGGAAGCCGTCCTCGCTGCCCACGATCGCGAGACCGCCGGCGACGGCGGGCGTCGACCGCACCTTCCCGCCGGTCCGGAACCGCCAGGCCATGCCGTGAACGACGGCCGGCGCGAGGGTCGAGCGGCCGGTGCGGGCCGCGTCGGACCGGAACATCACGTCCTCGGCGAGGGCGCGAGCGGCCGTCGAAGCAAGGACGAAGGCCAGGAGCGCCGGCAGGCGGGTTCGAGCGGTCATGGGGAGCACTCGCGCCCCTCGCGTCGCCGAAGGGCGCCGCGATCCTACCACCCCGGCTCGTCGCCCGACCGGCGCCACGCCCGTCGCGGAGTCCGTGATCCCGCTCCGGGCGGGCGGCACCTCATTCGAAGGCTCACGGCGCGACGAAGTGACAGGTCGCGGGGAACCGCGCGTCGAGGAGCTGGGTCCCCGCGTCGTCGAAGGCGACGACCTCGACGTCGGTCGTCGTGTGGGGGA
>Ga0335080_10004937_pt1 | contig 13658 bp, 11 predicted proteins | sample Lox_Sample_34_FD_206720 | JGI IMG/M metagenome (GOLD analysis project Ga0335080, IMG submission 206720) | Soil microbial communities from Loxahatchee National Wildlife Refuge, Florida, United States - Lox_Sample_3.4 | ecosystem: Environmental > Terrestrial > Soil > Wetlands | place: USA... | reverse complement strand
GTGTTTCCGTGCGTGGTACTGAAGCGGTCCCAGAGATCCACATACGATTGCGGCGCAAATCCCGCTCGAGCCATGGCAAACAACGCCACCTGGTCTGCGATGTATTGGTCCCCTTCGCCCTCGCCGCCCTCCTGGGACGCCTTGCGCCTCTCGTTTTCGAGCAGTCGTTGAAATTTGTCGTAGATATCGGCTCGGTCCCCGACCTGCGTCACACCCAGAACCTGCTTTAGCGCCAGGCTAATCTCAATGGCGTGCTGGTGCGTCACGATGTGTCCCATCTCATGCGCAATCACTCCGGCCAGTTCGTCATCGCTGCGGGTGAGCGCCACCATCTTGCGCGAGACATAGATCCGTCCACCCGAGAGACTAAAAGCATTCACCTCCGGCAGTTCGATCAGATAGAACCGGAATCGCAGATGATTCGGCGGAAGAAAGCTGGCCAGTCGCTTGCCAAGGTCTTCAAGATGCGCGGTTAAAGTGGGATTTTCAATCAGAGCGAATTCGCGAGCCAGATCGTCTGCCATGGCATCGCCCAGATCGACTTCTTGCTGCTCCGTGAAAATGTTCCTGCCAGTCACTCTGTCTAGGACAGGAGGCTGTGGACAGGCCTGCTGCGCCAAAGCCCCTGCACTCACGAACAAAGTCCACCCAAGCAGCAGACCCAGACAAGGAAGGCACCTCATAAACAGCACCAATCTTACCCGCGAAACCCGGACGCGTCATCGTAAAGGACGGGTATGGGGGATGGCCCAACCTTTCTTACGTTCTCAAAATGGGGTTGCCCCACCCTTCCCGCGTTCTGTGCGGGAGGGTGGGCTTTGGACGGTGGATGGCCCAGGCTTTTGATCTCGTCGATACCACCACAACGGTGGGTGCGTGCCCGCAGAAAAAGTAAACTCCGGTTTGGTGTTCGCATGTTACCTTCGAGTAGCTGCGATCACTTCCCACGACGCATGCGGGTGTATGCTGCACCCATGACCTCCGCGTGTATTCCCGTTCGGTGGCGAAGTGCAATGTTCTGTCTCTTGCTAGTCCTCACCGGCTGCAATGCGATCAATCCATTGTGCGGAAGCGCCCGGCCATCCCCGGAGATTTCATCCCTTTCGCCTGATACGATTGCATTCTCCACGGTTGAGGGCTTTGTTCTATCGGTCAATGGTTCCCACTTCGTCTCTGCGTCTGTTGTGGTCATCAACGGAAAAACGGTGGCAACCACAGTCGTGAGTAGCACACAGCTGCAAGTCACGCTCACAACAACCCTGATCGACGGGCCAGGAACTGCGAGCGTCGACGTCAATACTCCAAGTGGCAATTCGGGCGATCTCGGATGTAGCAGCGGCGGCACGAGTAAGACGTTGACCTTGACCATCACGTAGCGAATCAGTCCGAGGACTCTCCCCGACAGCCGGACTGAGCCTCGTCGACTTTCCACGCCGGGTGCCACATCCTTTGCGCCGTTTGCAAAGGGTGGGCGACCGTGGACCAGGTTCAGCAATCACGGTCGGGAAATGTGGGCTCGACGGGACGTTTCTTGACGTGCGTGAAATCACAGGCTAGTGTGACGGGTGTCACCGCATTCCAAATCAAGAGGGCAGATTACAGCCAAGGCGAAAGCGGTGTAAGCAGGAATCGGCTAGTAGGAGCTAACTCCTTGCGGCTCAAGATTTTGCCCCTAAGTTGTTGAGCGCCAGAGATTATTCTGAGATTTTCCGCTAAGTTACTGATTCTGGAGAACCGAGGGGGAGGGGCGTGCCTCCCCTCATCCAGAAATTTTTTTGAAAAATGGGCGCATGCATCTCGCCCCGACACCCGACATCCAATGGAATAGCAAGATCAATCTATGGGAAATACGTTTAAGACCGCTCTCCTTCTCACCGCGCTCACGCTCCTGCTGATGGCAATCGGACGTGCGTTCGGCGGCGAGAATGGAATGTTCATCGCGCTGGCATTCGCCGTTGTGATGAACTTTGTCTCCTACTTCTACTCCGACAAGATCGCCTTGGCGATGTATAGAGCCCAGCCTGTCACCCGCGAGCAACTCCCGCGCGCCTATGCTGCAGTCGAGCGCCTCACGCAGAAAATGGGCATTCCTATGCCCAAGATGTACGTGCTCCCGACCGACTCGCCAAACGCGTTCGCTACCGGACGCAACCCGCAGCACGCGTCCGTTGCGGTAACGCAAGGCATCCTGCAGTTACTGAATGACGAGGAACTCGAAGGTGTCCTGGCGCACGAACTCGGGCACGTAAACAACCGCGACATCCTGATCAGTTCCGTTGCTGCGACGATCGCAGGCGCCATCACGATGCTCGCCAGCATGGGACGTTGGGCCCTGATCTTTGGCGGATACGGCAACGACCGCGACCGCCGCGATGGCGGAGGTCTCACGGCTCTCCTGATGCTGATCATCGCGCCCATCGCCGCGACCTTGATACAGCTTGCTGTCTCGCGCTCGCGCGAATATCAGGCTGACGCGACCGGCGCGCACGTGACCGGAAATCCCTACGCCTTGGCCAGCGCCCTGCAGAAGATCGACGCGTACGCGCGCCGTTCTCCCTTGCAGGCGAATCCTTCGACCGCGCACCTTTTCATCATTCAGCCGTTCCTGGGGATGAATGCGGGGATATTCGCGAGCTTGTTCTCGACGCATCCGCCGATTGCGAAAAGAATCGAGCGCCTGACCGGACGACCTGCAGACTATCTGCAATAGCGAGCAGCGGACGATGAACAGAGGCGCTCGATCTAAAGGCATAGGATACGTCCGCAAGTTGGTGCGAGGTGAGCGATCTATACGTGGGTTGCTCATGGCTCACTGCTCACCGCTCACTGCTGGCACTTCGATGACGTCCGTAACTCCTGCCCCTTTCGCCGCCGATAGTAGAATCCAGAGAATGTCGCCCGAGAACGCTGCCGCCGTGTCCACTAAAGCCGCCCAACTGGAAAAAGCGCTTCGCCAAGTGATCCGCGGCAAGGACGACGTGGTTCGCCTCGCGTTGGTCAGCGTCTTCGCGCGTGGGCATCTGCTGATCGAGGGCGTTCCCGGAGTTGGCAAGACGACGCTCGGACAGGCTCTGGCCCGCGCCATCGATTGCACCTTCCAGCGCGTCCAGTTCACCAGCGACATGCTGCCCGCGGATGTGCTAGGCATCTCGGTCTATTCCGCGACGGAACAGAAATTTGAGTTCAAGCGCGGCCCCGTATTCACCAACGTTCTTCTCGCGGATGAGATTAACCGCACTACGCCCAAAACGCAGTCCGCTCTGTTAGAGGCGATGAACGAAGGGCAGGTCACGGTCGACGCCCACTCGTTCGAGTTGCCGCAGCCGTTCCTCGTGATCGCAACGCAGAACCCGGTCGAACATCACGGAACATATCCGTTGCCGGAGTCGCAACTCGACCGTTTCCTGATGCGTGTGCGCATGGGATATCCCGATGCTCACGCCGAACGCCGGATCCTGCGCTCGGAAGCAGGAGTTTCGCGTCTCGATGGTGTCCGTCCCGTTCTGAGTGGCGCGGACGTCATCGAAATGCAGCAAGCAGTAAAGAATGTCCGAGTCGACGATTCACTGGTGAACTACGCTCTCGAGATCGTTCGGCGCACACGAGAGTCCGAGTTCCTGTCATTAGGTGTCTCCCCTCGCGGATCGCAAGCCCTCTACCGCGCCGCACAAGCCATGGCGTTCCTCGAGGGCCGCAACTACTGCACACCCGAAGACCTCAAGCCGCTAGTCGTCCCGGTCTTCGCGCACAGAGTCGTGGTGAACGGTCTTTACGCCTCGACGTTGAAAAAGTCCGAGCAATCGGACCAGGTCCTAAAAGATATCGTCGAGAACGTCGCAGTACCGGTGTAAGAACATTCAGTTCTCGGTTACCCTGTGTTCCTCTGTGCCCTCGGTGGAGTCCTTGTCTATAATTCTCCCGTCATGTCACTTCTCCGCTTCCTGATGCTGCTCTCGCTGGTAGTCTGGGTCGGCGGTCTGATCTTCTTCGCCTTCGTGCTCGCGCCCACTGCGTTTCAGGCCTTGCCCAATACGCATCTTGCGGGAAACGTGGTCGGACGTTCCCTCAACAAGCTGCACTGGATCGCCATCGTTTCAGGCATCATTTTCCTGATCAGTTCCCTGCTCTATGGCTATCTCACACAAGGCGCTGCACACCTGTTCGCCATGCGCCACATCCTCATCTGCCTGATGCTGGCGCTGACGCTCTTCTCGCAATTCTGGATCATCCCGCGCATGGACGCTCTGCGTGCGCAGGTTGGCGACTTCGCGGCCGTGCCATTGACGAATCCTGCGCGCGTCCAGTTTGACGCGCTACATGTCTGGTCAACGCGCGTGGAAGGCGCAGTCTTGCTGCTCGGACTCGTAGCTGTGTACTTGACGGCGAGCGCTCTGATCGAAAGATAAAGGCCAGTCCGTCTTCAGGCTGGCCTGATCCACAGCACCCTTCTGTAAATCTAGTGCGTTACCAATTCTTCCGAACGCACTTGCCACTCTCCTTCGGCAACGTATCCCTGCTTCTCGTAGGAATGACCAGTGACCAGTCCCAGGACGAACCAGCCCAATGCCAGCGCGCCAAGCGCAAAGATCGAATCGCCGATCATGCGCATCCAGCGCAGTGTGTTCATGCCGCCGGAATGCAGGAACTCCGAGGAGCGTGCGTACCAGGTTCCGTATTCCACCGAAGCCCATGCCTGCATCAGGCCAATCGGAAGCATGCTGAGGAGCACCATCAACGCGAGTCCGATGTTGATGGCCCAGAACGCAAACCAGAGCGGCGCATTCTTCCACGCACGTCCCGGACGCAGCGCTCGCAGGCAAAACAGCATCAGACCAAGCCCGAGCATGCCGTAGACGCCGAACAGCGCAGTGTGTCCGTGCACTGGGGTCGTGTTCAGCCCCTGCATGTAGTACAACGCAATGGGCGGATTGATCAGGAAACCGAACAGTCCTGCACCCACGAAGTTCCAGAACGCGACCGCGACGAAGAAATAAATCGGCCACTTGTAAGCAGCGACCCAGATGTGCTGCTCGCGGGACCGCGCCAGCCGGATGTTTTCCCAGGCCTCGAAGCCAATCAAAACTAGAGGAACAACTTCCAGCGCGCTAAACACGGCCCCCAGGCCGAGCACAACGTTTGGAGTACCCGCGAAGTAGAGATGGTGGAATGTCCCAATGATGCCGCCAGACAGGAACACGATAGTCGAGAACAGCACGGCACGTGTGGCCGTAGTTACCGAGAGCAGCTTGAGACGCGTCAGCAGGAATGCAATTACGACGGTGGCAAAAACCTCAAAGAAGCCTTCCACCCAGAGATGCACCACCCACCAGCGCCAGTATTCGGCAGTCACAAGATTGCTGCGTTGCCCGTACATCAGCCCGGCAGCGTAGAACAGCGGAATCGCGATGCTGGAAATCAGAAACATCATCAGGAGCGAATAGCTCTGGTCACGCTGCGCCAGTGCCGGACGAATCGCCCTCCACATGAGCCACAGCCAGAAGACCAATCCCACAAAGAGCAGGATCTGCCAGAACCGCCCAAGATCGACGTATTCGTAACCCTGTGTGCCGAACCAGAACCAGTCGTTTCCCAGGCGATGCTGGATGCTCAGCCACTCGCCCGCCAGAGAACCAACCACAACCACAAGCAGAGCCCCAAACAATGCATTCACACCGAGCCGCTGACCTTTGGGCTCGTAGCCGCTAACCGCGGGCGCGACGTATAGACCGGTCGCGAGCCACGATGTGGCAATCCAGAAGATGCCAAGTTGCAGGTGCCAGGTGCGGGTCACGGCATAGGGCAGCCAGCGATCGAGGGGGATCCCGTAAAAGCCGGATCCCTCCACGCCATAGTGGGCTGTGATCGCTCCCAGAGCAACTTGCACGACCCACAGCGCTGCCACCACAAAGAAAAACTTCACTGTTGCTTTCTGCGATGGAGTGGGCTTGAGTCCAAGCAGAGGATCTTTGCCGGGCAACAGCTCTTCAGATACAGTGCGCGGCTGCGACGCGAAGTACCACACCATGCCGCCAACCCCGGCGAGGAGCAGTACGAAGCTGATGACACTCCAAACGACCGCGCCTCCGGTCGGCTCGTTGCCGATCAAAGGCTCGTGCGGCCAGTTCTGCGTGTAGGTGACGTCGGTGCCCGGCCGGTTCGTGGAAGCAGCCCATGCCGTCCACCAGAAGAAGGCACTCATCTCCCGCAGTTTCGTGGGGTCGCTCATGGCGCCGGGCTGGATGGCGTAGTCGTTCCTGCCGCGAGTGAACACGTCCGAGTAGTAGCGCAGAAGTTCGCCGAAGGCCACTGCACGCACAGGGTCAAGAGTGATGCTGCGGGTTTGTGGATCATACGTGTTCTTCCGCATCACTTCCCGCAAGCGTGCCTGTAGCGCGGCCTGCTGCTCTATTCCCAGTGCGGCATAGTCGGGAGCGCCAGAATCTTTCGCCCAACGGTCAAGAACGAACGTGCATTCACGATGCAGCCAGTCTGCGGTCCAGTCCGGGGCAACATAGGCTCCGTGCCCCCAAATCGTGCCAACCTCCTGCCCGCCAATTGACTGCCACACGCCCTGCCCGTTCTGGATCGTATTGCCATCGAACAAGACTTGACCGGCCGTGGTCACCACTTGCGCAGGAATGGGCGGCGCACTATTCAGAACTTTGACTCCCACTCCGCCGAGCACGGCAAAAGAAGCCACCAGCACTATCGCCAAGGCAATCCATAGCCTCTTATAAGACACGGTTCATTACCTCCAAGATGGAGTTTGAGTCACAATTCTATGCTGCATTGCATCGTAATACGATATATAAACAGAAACCGGGTGAGCTTCCACTACCCTGCCCTTTCCATCGCAATGGCGCGCGGGAACAGGATGTTGTTCTCCAGGTGAATATGCTGATGCAGGTCCGCCTCGAACTCAGCCAATGCACGGTACAGCGCCTGGTAGCTGGCGCAAGCGCCTTCCGGCACAACATAGCCGTTGCTGGCAGAACGCAAAGCGCGTAACGCATTCCCGGCCGAGTCGTGCTCGTGCTCCATCATGGATACTGGGTTCGCAACCGTGCCGAATGGGGCTGGCAGTACAGATTCGCCTTGCATTACCGCTTCCATCCGCACGACGTAAGGAAACAGGACCATCTCTTCTTTCATCATGTGCGATGTCAATTCCCGGGCGAGTTTGCGGAACACGGCTTGAACGTGGAGCAACTCGGGATGATTCTGGCCATGGACTCTGCAGACTTTCTCCATCAGTGGTTCCAGGCGAGTGACTTCCGTCCGCACGAACTTGTGGTGTGTCGCGTTGATGTGAGCGATCAACTCCGATAGCGGCTCCCGCTGCCAATCGCGGGGAGTTGGCCTGGAGTCCTGGCCCGCATTTTCTAACTCGCGCTGCACCTGTTCGAGGTCGAGGCCGGCGACGCGGCAGGCCTCTTCGAGTGGCTTGTCGCCTCCACAGCAGTAATCAATCCCCAGGATCTCGAACACCCGCGTCGCGCTGGAACTCTCTAAAGCCAGTTCCCGCACGGTCCTTTCGGCAATTGCGCTCATTTTCATCCTCCTCGGCCTTCATCAAGGCTGCATGGTTGCAAGGCTAACGAAGCAGAGAGTGTCTGCCGATGACTTTTGTCACAGGAGGGCGAATACGGGAAATTTGCGGGTTCGAGAAGGGCCGCAGATCAATTCGGGGAGGCCAGGTCGGTTTCCAGAGCCGCAAGGTCACGGATCAAGAGGGTTCTTCCTTCGATATTCACCAAGCCCTCGGCTTGAAGGCGCGAGAGGTTGCGCGATACCAGCTCGCGCACGGTTCCGATTTGTGCTGCCAATTCCTGGTTATTTGCGGGCAACGTGACCTGCACACCGCCGGCTGTCTTTTTGCCTTCGTTTTGCGCCATGCGGATCAGGTACGCCCCCAGCCTCTGGCGGACGGTTGTGAACGAGAGCTCTTCGATGATCCCCACCAGGCGTCGCAGACGCGCGCCCACTACCCGCAGGACTTTAAGCGCGACCTGAGGGTGGGCCAGGCACAACGCCTGAAAGTCCTGCTTGCTCACGAAGATGAAGCATGCTGTCTTCCACGGCAACGGCCGATGCCGGATAGTTCCCGCCATCGAAAACCGGAAGCTCCGCAACCGAACTCCCAGGACCCTCGATATTGAGTACCTGTTCGCGCCCTCCCGAGGAACTCTTGAAGATGCGAATAGTGCCGGACTCAACCACGTAGAGTCCCGCACAGGGCTCACCTTCGCTGAATATCATCTCTCCGGCAGAGTATGTGCGAGAAACGAGACGTTCTCGAAGGAAATCCAGCTCCCGGTCGGTAAGGCCGGAGAAAAGAGGCGTTCGGGATAAGGTTTTGAGGTGGCTCCCCGAAGTGTCTGGCACGCGGCTATTCTACTCTTGGGCAACCGCGACCCTTGTAGCAGATGCAATCCACCAGGTGATCGTTCACCATTCCCACCGCCTGCATGAAGGCGTAACAGATTGTCGATCCGACAAACTTGAAACCACGGCGCTTGAGATCCTTGCTCATGGCGTCGGACTCAGGAGTGCGCGCTGGGACTTGGCGGAGCGATCTCCATCTGTTGATCTTCGGCTTGCCTCCGACAAATTGCCAGATGTATGAATCGAAGCTGCCGAATTCTGCCTGGACACGAAGAAATGCCTTGGCGTTTTCGACGGTGGCAGCGATCTTCAGCTTGTTGCGAACGATTCCGGGATCAGCCAGCAGAGCCTGGATCTTGGTCGGCTGATACTTCTCGATACGGAGCGGATCGAATCTGTCGAAGACACGCCGGTAATTTTCGCGCTTGTTAAGGATCGTGCTCCAACTCAGGCCTGCCTGGGCGCCTTCAAGGATCAGAAATTCAAAGAGCGTGCCGTCGTCGTGCACCGGCACGCCCCATTCTTCATCGTGATAGCTGATATACCGCTCGCCTTTCGCCCAGCCGCAGCGGATGGGCTCGGAAGCAGCGCTCTTCTTCGGCATTCGGCTTGGTTCCGGCAAAAACCTCTTCACCACGGAGGTCACAGAGGGTGCATAGGGAAATCAATCCAGCGACTTCGGGTCGGATTTGTTCACCGGTGATTTCTTGTCGAGTTCAGCAATCAGTTTCTGTGCGGACGCCGGAATTCCGACTTTGCCCTCACGAATGATTTCTTTCGCACTGAGCTTCTGTCCATAAAGCTTCTCGTTGGCGCTGCCGTCAGAGCGCAGAGTCGAGCCTTCCAGGGACACGCCTGCGAACAGTCCCTTGTTGCGCGAATAGGAGAGTATCTCGGCGTTCATCACAATGTCGGTTGCGCCTTCCGCGGTGCGGCCCTTCGGACCAGCAGCCGCCGACGCGTCCGCGCCGAGTTTTACCTTGCTGCTCAGAAGCGAGCGCGCGCCTTTGGGATTCATGATTAGCAACACGAAGTCAGTCGCCTGTCCGCCGAGCTGAAAACCGATGCTCACTCCTTCGAGCGCGTACAGTGCTGGAGCACCCCACTTGCCCTTGTAGTGTTCGCCACTGCGGCAGACCATGACGCCGCGCCCGTAGCTCCCACCGATGCCGAACGCGCCTTTCTTGACCGAAGGAAGAATTACTACGCACTCGGCCTTGTCGAGAAGATCTTGAGGAATGTTGTCAGGAATATCCAGAATTTCCTTGAGCACATGGCCCGCATCCTTGACGCGCTCTTCCTCGTGCTCGTCATTGGCAGCGAAAGCTGCAAGCGGCAAGATGAGGACAACAGCAAGACGCACAATGAATTTCTTCAAGGAACCCTCCGCAACACAGATTTTAAGGAAAAGCAGGACGACTGTGCGACTCTACTCTCTCCAACATTGGAACACCAAAGCCGACACGGTAACAAGATTGCGCAAGTCATTTGGAATGCATGTTTTGTGCCATGACCAAACGTGCGCTCCTTTTGTAACTTGGAACTTCGCGGACGTGCCCCTAAAGTCAAGCAGAAGGCGCTTCAACCGTGATAGGATTTCGGCCCCTGGCGTGCATCTAGTAAGCTGGGGACGTGTTGGGACGCGCTTTACAGTGAAAAAATTGGATGCCTCGGGCATGAAGTACACGACTTGGATTTTGCGGTTTTCGAGCCTTCTGCTGGCAACCTTTGTGGGAGCCGCGCCCTCATCCGCCCAGTCCCCATACGTTTCCGGTGGACCGACGCTGAACGCCTCGAACGCGGTCAGCAGCGCATCCGCCGATGAACCGCAAAACTCGATGATCACGCTGCACGCGCGCGTGAACGAGGTCAATGTTCTGTTCATCGCAACCGACAAGCACGGGAAGTTTGTCCGCGACCTGAATCAGAAGGATTTCACGATTCTTGACGATCACAAACCTCCGCAAGCCATCCTGAACTTCCGGCGGGAGACCGATCTTCCGCTGCACATGGGTTTGCTGGTGGACGTGAGCGGATCGGTGGACAGCCGCTTCGATTTCGAGCAGACCGCGGCTACCAGCTTCCTTGAGCACACGGTTCGCCAGGGTTTCGACCGCGTCTTCGTGATGGGATTCAACAGCCGCACACAGATGGCTCAGGACTTTACGGACAATACCGCGCTGCTCGCGAAGGGCATTCATAACCTCCGGAATGGCGGAGGCACGGCGCTGTACGATGCCGTTTATCGCGCTTGCAAAGACAAACTGGCGAAAGACCATCCGGACCACCCGGTGCGCAAGGCGATCATCGTGGTGAGCGATGGCGAGGATAACCAGAGCGAAGTAACCAAGGCGCAGGCAATCGAGATGGCGCAGCGCGCTGAAGTTATCATCTACGCGATTTCGACCGATGATAGCGGCCTGGTCATGCGCGGTGACAGAGTTCTGGAACAACTCGCCGAAGCAACTGGCGGACGGGCGTTTTTCCCCTTCAAGATGAAGGATATTACGCACTCCTTCGCAGCTATCGAAGACGAGTTGCGCAGCCAGTACATCGTCTCGTACAAGCCCGCAGACTTCGACGCGGACGGACGCTACCGCACGATCGAAATCTCCTCCCTGAAGAAAGACCTGCAAGTCCGGGCGCGCAAGGGATACTTTGCGCCGCAGCAGTAGACCGGCTTCAGTCTCAGCTTCCGCCCTCCCACCAACTACTCCTGAGAATCAGAAGGAAATCGCACAGAGAACGGAAGCCGATACCGAGGCTTAGCGGTCTTTTGCAGATGTTCTTTGAAATAAAAAAGGACCGCCGACTAAGCGCGGCCCGTCAAAAACTGGAATCCACGAGGGTGTACGAAGAAAAACCTCTTCTCCTATTGCTCTCCGCCGTTCACATCGCTGCCCCAGAGAACGTTGCTTCCCCAAAGCACATTCGATCCCCACAAGACGTTGCTGCCCCACAGGACATTTGATCCCCACAGCACGTTTGAGCCCCAAGGCTCATCATTGCTGCCCCAGAGGGGGTTGCCCGACATAGCCGAGGCCGGCGCTCCGACCAGGAATTGGGAACTTCCCCACACCGCCGAGTTGGACCACGTCGATGAAGTGTTCCAGACTGCGCTCGGGCTGTCGGTGAGGTAAACGTAACCGTTGTTGGCGTTGTAGGACACGACCGGGGACATCGCCGTTCCCTTGGCCACGTCCGTGTTGTTGAGCGCCGCTTCTAGGTCCACGTACCCTGCGCCGACAGTAAAGACGTCATACTGATCGGTGTAGGTAATACCAGTGGTCGGATCAGTCGTGCTGCTGTAGGCAGGAAACGACTTCCAGGCCGTCTTCATCAGGCGCGCCTTCACCTGATCGGGTGTCAGGTTGGGAGTCTTTTGCAGCAGATCGGCAACTACGCCGCTTACAACTCCAGTCGCCATGCTAGTGCCGCTTAAGGTGAAATACGTTGAAGACGGCGCCGTGCTACCTCCATTCATGTAGAAGTTGTAGGGCACGCGGTTGCCAGGATAGCCGTTATAAAGCGTCGAGTTCGGCGCTTCCAGCGACACCAGCAGATTGCCCGGGGCGACAATGTCTGGCTTGGCCACGGCATCAATCGCTGTCGGACCTTTCGAACTGTAGCTGGCGATCAAATCATCGACGCGGGTGGGAGTGCCCATTGGCTTCATGGCTCCCACGGTAATGACATATGGGTCGTTGCCCGGAGAAGTGACCGTCGCGTACCCATTGGTGGGCTGATAGCGTCCGTTGTTGCCAGCCGCAACCACCACGACGATTCCATTCTTCCAGGCCATTTCCACGGCCTGACACAGCGGATCGAGCTTGTAGCTCTCGTAGACCGGCCGTCCGAGCGAGAGATTGAGTACGCGAATATTGAAAAGCGGCTTGAGCGTGATCGCGGTCGAGATCGCTAGGATCACGGCGCTATCCGAGCCCGCTCCGTTCTGATCAAGAACCCCCAGGTTGATGATGTTCGCCTTGGGAGCGATCCCTTCGAAGGTCTTGGAATACTTGGAACCTGTCGAGCTCATGCCATTGCTTGCGATCAATCCGGCCACATGAGTGCCGTGCCCGAACTGATCACTGGCGCTGCCATTGGCGGGAACGAAGCTCTGATTCCAGACCACGCGTGAGCCGCCCAGCAATCCGCCGTTCAGGTCGGGATGGCTGCTGACTCCGCTGTCGACGAGGGCAACTCCGATGCCAGCTCCTGTGTAACCCGACTGCCACGCGGCAAAAGCATTCACTGCGGGCGCAGCATTGCTGAGGGTCGGACTCAACGTCCGATCCAGGCTGATGTACTTCACGTTGCTTTGATTCGACAACGAGAGAATATTCGCGAGCCGCAACTCCGCCACGATGCCGTTGACGAGCGGCAAGGCATTCAGAATCGAGCCGAGCGTCGACAGCAGCTGAAGATCGAGAAGGCTTGGCGAACTGTTGTATTGCACGACCACTCTCGCGCTCGTGGCTCCCGACGCCTGCAAGTCCGGGGATAACTTCGTCGTATCTGGCGATCGAGGCCAAAGACGCAACTACAGGAGAACATCTCCAGAGAGTGCGCGTTTATGCGATGGAGTTGGCCAAGCAGTTGGGTCTCAGTGACGATGAGCGGGAGGCACTGCAGGCAGCATCGGTATTGCACGATATTGGGAAGCTGGCGGTTCCGGAGCACATCATCTCCAAGCCGGGGAGGCTCACGCCGGAAGAGTTCGACAAGATGAAGATTCATCCGATCGTCGGCGCCGAGATTCTGGAGCAGGTGGACTTCCCCTATCCGGTGGTGCCGATTGTGCGCGCGCATCACGAGAAGTGGGATGGCAGCGGATATCCATATGGACTCGCGGGCGAGGCAATTCCGATTGGAGCCCGCATTCTGGCCGCCGTCGATTGCCTGGACGCACTTGCTTCCGATCGCCAATATCGCAAAGCGCTGCCGCTCGATGATGCCATGGCAAAGGTTGCGTCCGAAGCAGGAACGAGTTTCGATCCGAAGATCGTTGGCATGTTGCAGCAGCACTACACGCAGTGGGAGAAGCTGGCGAATGAGCAGCCTTTGCAAGCTGCACCGAAATTGTCGACGGACATCAAAATTGAGCGCGGGGCAGCGCCAGATGCCGGCTTCGCGGAAACGGGCGCCCCCCCCGGCTCATCGATACTGCTGCCGGATCTTGGCAAGCGGGTGCAAGAAGTGCGGAGGCAGGCTCAGGAGATTCTCGAGTTCATCCGCCCTGCTGAATCTTCGCTGCCGCGGGAAGACATCTT